>WBZO01006938.1_pt1 | contig 10713 bp, 2 predicted proteins | sample 5204261 | NCBI WGS metagenome assembly WBZO01 (sample SAMN12412400, study PRJNA552823) | activated sludge metagenome | isolation source: activated sludge from anammox sidestream of wastewater treatment plant... | place: USA: North Carolina | collected 2017-09
AAGATGTCTGTATCGCATCGTCGCCCTCCTGTTCTTGTTCTTCTTTTCAAAGCTCAAGCTACCGAAGGTCTCCGACGATGCGTACTCCTTTTATTCCTTGCACTTCATGTTAGAATTCACATGATTGGAAGTTTTTGCGCAGAGCGCGGCTGTGCGTTCGGCGCGATTTTGCACGCCATCCGCGTTCGCGAGCGACGCCGCTCGCAAGGGCAATCCTGAAAGGCAAAATCCCCTCTTTAGTAAAACGTTTTAGCTTTACAGCGATTGCCTCTTTGGGTAATCCTTTTCTATATTTGATAGGTGCCGTGTGTCGTCGCGCGGCATTGCGCCGAGTGCCGAGGAGCGTTTTGTTGGGAGCCACAATGAGCAAGTCTTTTATCGTCAACAGGTTGAGAGCGCTGTTTGTCGGGGCGCTGTTCGCGGCTTGCGCCACACCGGTGCAGGCGGAGGTGATGCTCCAACTGTTCAACACGAGTTGGCGCGATATGGCGGAGAAGATGCCGGAGCTTGCGGAGGCGGGCTATGGTTCCCTGTGGATTCCGCCGCCGACGAAGGGCAGCGGTGCGCTTTCGGTGGGCTACGACTTGTGGGATCCGTTTGATTTGGGCGGCAAAGATCAGCGCAACACCGTGCGCACGCGGTATGGAACCGAGGCCGAGCTGCTCGAGCTGATCGAGACGGCGCATCGCTTCGGAATCCGCGTCTACATTGACAACATCATGAATCACCGGGCGTTCGATATTCCCGGCTACAACGAGACGACGCCGATTGATCTCTATCCCGGGATGGTGCCGGAGGACTTCCATCTGCGCAAAACGGAAGATGGATTCTATCGCAAGTGGGACAACGTGGCGGATTGGAATGACGCGTGGCAGGTTCAGAACCGCAACTTTTCCGACTTGATTGATATTTCGCAGGAAACGCCGAATGCGAACTTTGGCTCTTTTGAGGGGCAGACCTATCCCAAGGTTTCGTTCGTGCGCCAGCCCAATAACCCGGAGTTCTACGACTACCATCCGGACTCCGGCTATCTCGGCTTCGGGAACACGAATATCACGCAGGGTTTGCTCTCGAGCAACACGGCCTACTACACGGAAGATGTCGGCGGCTATCTGGTGCGCGCGGCGCGGTGGTTGATGGAGAAGACAAAGGCGGACGGATTGCGGTTGGACGCGGTGAAGCACGTGCCGGACTACTTCTTTGGCAAGCAGTCCGGAGTGGACAAGGATGAGAGCAGCGATGGCTATGTGGGGCAGGCGCAGTTGGCGTTCAATCGCGCGCGCGGCTTCAATGGCGACGGGCTGGACAACAATCATCGGGACTCCGTATTCAACACCGAAGTGCCGCGCGATGACGCGATGATGTTCGGCGAGCACCTCGGCTCGCCGCCGGGCTTTGGCGGCTACATTGATGCGGGCATGCGCTTGAAGGATGCGCCGCTGCGCGATCACCTCAACGGAACACTCGGCGAGTCGTGGGGCGATTTGTCGGGGCTGGAGGTTGCGGGCGGTGGCAGTCCGTTTGGCTCGGGCCAGGGCGTGCAGTTTGCGCACAGTCACGACAGCGACTATTCCAAGGCGCGCGAGTTGCAGTATGCGTTCTACATGACGCGCGCGGGGTTGCCGAACGTGTATTCGGACGGCAACTTCCAATCGGAGACGCTGGCGCAGTCGGGCGGCGCGTTTCCGCGCCACGCGAACACGGCCTTCCTCGGACAATTTGGCGATGCGCGCTTGCCGAATCTCGCCTATATCAACAACCACTTCGCGCGCGGCGACCAGGTGGGCGTGTGGGGCGACAACGACTATCTCGCCTATCACCGCATTGACAAGCGCGAGAACGGCAGCATGAGCGATGCGGATGGCGCGACGATGCTGTTCATGATGAACGACAACTACTCCTCCGGCGCTTCGCGCTCCATTCTCGGCAATGTGAAGTTCGGCAAGACCCCCTTCACCGACGATGTCTATCTCTACAACTACTCCACCTACGGCGGCGGCTTCTTTGTCTATGCCTCCATGCTCAACACTGTAGTGGTTCCGCCGGGCGGCTATTTCGTCTTTGCGCCGCGCACGCCGGAGGAGACGGATGCGTGGAGAGGGATCGGTGGAAAGCCGGTTGAGATTTTCCAGAATGGCCAGCGCGCGCCGACGGTGTCCTATACCCGCCGCGATGGGCCGAATGGCGATCCGAACTTCAATCCCAATGGGGTGTCGAACGATACGCTGGGTGACTATGCGTATACGTGGACTGTGCCGCGGGTGACCTCGGGAACGAACCTGCGCTTTGTGGCGCGCGTGGACGGCTCGGCTGGGCACGTGATGATGAAGCTCGATGGCGGCATGGACATCAACTCGCAGATGGGCATGGGGGAAACGAACAACGCGGATTGGGCGCTCAATCGCGAGAATCGTCCCGGCAAGGCGACGGATGTGTTCCTCGGTTATGAAGACCTTCGATTTGTGCAGCGCACGCATGGGCGCGAAAAGTTTGCCGCGAAAGACTCCGCTCGCGCGCAATACAACTCCGCAGGCGCGGAGAGCTATCAGGTCGTGATCGGGACTGCGGGCGTGACGAACTATGAAGGCTTTGGCGCGAACGATTGGACCAATAGCGAGTCGGTGATGTGGGCCTATCACGACGCGGCCGCCACCATCAATCTCGCGACCAATTCCACGCTCAAGCAGATGACGCCGGAGCCGCAGAGCGCCGCCAATCAGCCGGTTTCCATTTGGGTGAAGACGGGCGACAAGTTTGATGCGAGCAAGGCGTTTCTCTACTACACCACCGATGGCCAGACGTTTCCCGAGGGCGCCGCCGGTTTGGGGGTGGGCTCGACGAAGGTGGTCGAAATGGGCTGGGCGGGAGAGGACAAGGACAACAGCCAGAACGATTGGTGGCAAGCTGTTTTGCCCGCGATGCCGAATGGCACCACGTTGCGCTACAAAGCCGGCTTCTGGCGTCAGCAGAACGGGGACACGAATCGCTCGCCGTGGTATATCGTGCAGCCGCAATCCGGCGCGGAGCTTACGCGGAAGATGCAGATGATCGGCGAGTGGGAGGCGGCCGATTTCAACGCGAAGACGGTGAAGTATAAGCCGCACGCCGACTACAGCACAACGGCGACAGGCCTCGATGAAGGATTTCACATTGCGCGGGCGCGGGCCTTCTTGGATCGCCCTGGAAAGGCCTCGCTCTACAACACCTTCGCCCAGACATTCTACTTCGATACCCAGACACCGACGGGTCAGATTGTGTTTGCTGCGACGAATGGAACCGTGATGGGGTCGCAGGAATACGGCTTTGTCGTGCGCGCGGATTCCACCGTGCGCGGTGTCTACTTCAACGTGTTGGACGGCCAGACGAACAACGACGACAAGGCGACGGGCAATCTGAACGGAAACGGCATCGGCACCAATGGCCAGCCCTCCTGGGTCGCCGCGAATCGCGTGACCCCCAGCTTGGAGATTAACAGCCCCTATCCCGATGAATACCGCTTCACGTATCGAAACATTCCCGCGTCGGGTGTGGCGACGGTGCAGGTGCGATTGGTTGAGATCAGCTCGTCCACGAACTTTGCGCTGAGCGATTCCGCCGGTTGGTACACCACGCTGCAGCGCATGGTGCTGACGCAGAGTCCCACGCAGGCCCTGTTTGTCGCTTATCCCGAAAACGACGGCATGCTGATCAACGACCAGTGGGATTATGTGATGCGCGTTCGCTTCAGCAAATCGCTGGCGGACAACATCAGCGAGGAGACGCTGAAGGACCGCTTCCTGATTCGCATTGATGGGTCGGCTCAGCCCAAGGCCTTCACGATTGATTGGAATGTTGACGCGAATCATCACGACCTGCTCTTCACGCTGCCGGATTTGGCGACGGGCGATACGAACTTCCTGCACAGCATCGAGGTGACGCACGACAAGAGCGGCATTATCCTTTCGGCATTCCGCTATATTCGCGCCTATACCGAGAGTACGGGTCCTTTTGTTTCGATCGTGAATCCGCCGGAAGTGGATTCCGTCGGCAAGCCCTATGTCATCGTGCTACCGGATGTCGCCTCGCCGACGCCGGAGCAGCGGAGCTATCCCATTCAGGTTTCGACCGATCATTCGGCGAGCAATGTCTGGATCGAGTTTGCGAATGGCGCCGGACAGGCGGGCAAACTCGCGGCCGTTGAGACCCCCGTTGCGGGGCTGGTGGATGTGAAGAACGCGAACGCCACCGTCACCGCGCGGAGCAGGACGTTGAGTGGCACCGTTTCGGTGTCCACCAATGGCACCGCCGTCACCGGATCGGGCACTTTTTTCAGTGCGGAAGTGCGCGTGGGCAACACGATCATGATTGGCACCAACTGGTTGACCGTCACGCAGATCGTGAACAACACCTCGCTGCAAATTGCGCAAGGCTATCCGGACGCGACACAAACGAACGCGACGGCCTATCTGCTGCCGCGTTTCGATGTGGATTTTTCGGCAGGCAGCACGATTCGCCTCAGCAACGACACGCTGACCGTTTCCTCCGTTGTCAATCGAACGAACCTGACGCTGACGACGACCTATCCCGGCGCGAATCAGAACGGGCTGACAGCCTATCGCGTGGACCCGAATCCGCGCATCAGTGGAAGCCGCCTCACGTGGGAGTTCCTGTGGACCAACATCGCCGCGCCCGGCGCATACACCTTCCATGCGCGCGTGGATACCAACGGCGTCACGAACACCGTCGAAGCCAGCGCGACGCGGAATACGCGCGTGCAGTTCCTGCAGACCGTGTTGAATAATCCATCGGATGACGATGATGACGACGACGGATTGCCCGATGTCAATGAGCAGAATCCGACCAACTACCCCGCGACGAACTCGGAGCAGTGGAACAACGGCGATGTGCACATTGTGTATGCGTACGGCAAGACCGATCCGCTGATGCCGGATACCGATGGAGACGGATTGCCGGATGGGCTCGAACTCGGCTGGCGCTCGCCATCGAGCGGCACCGACACGAACACGGATACGAATGGCGATGGGTGGCCGAATTTCCAGGGCGATTTGGATCCGCCGTTCTTCAACACGTTGGACAACTACGGGAAAGTTCCCGGCGTGAACAGTCAGAACGAGGGCGGCGATCGCGCGCGCCTCGTGCGCGGCACGATGACGGATCCGGACAATCCGGACACGGACGGCGATGGCATTCCTGACGGCATCGAGGACGCGAACCGCAACGGCTGGACGGATGGCGACGGCGAGGCGATATTGCCGAGTCAGGACCCCTCGCTCGCGAGAAGCTGGCCGAACAACGTGATGGATGTGGGCGAAACCTGGAAAGAAACCAGCCCGATCTTGAGCGACTCAGACAACGACGGTTTGAGCGATGGCTACGGCGAAGACAAGAACTTCAGCGGGTATGTGGACATTGGTCTGGCGCATCCGGTGACGGGCGTGGTCACGGCCAATCTGCCGAACGCGAGTGTTCCGAAGATTGGCGGTTCGGCATCGCGCTACATTGACCGAGCCTCGCTCATCAGCGCTTATACAAATGCGGTCTATCTCGAAACCGACCCGCTGCTGTGGGATACGGACGGCGACGGATTGCCCGATGGTTGGGAGGTGCAGTATGGCCTCGACCCGCTGGATTCCGGCGTCATCGGTCAGCGCAGTTTGCGCACGGGCTTGATCATCACCAGCGCGGTGCATGGCGCATTGGGCAATCCGGATGGCGACTTCATCTGCAATACGACCAATGCATACTACAACCTGCTCGAATACCAGAACGGCACCCATCCGCGACAGGCGGAGAATTGCGGTCCCGCGCCTGAAGGCTCCATTGTGATTGGTCGCGGCACGAACGTGCTCGGCGTGATCAACGGGGTGACCAACTACAGCGAGTTCATTGATTGGACGTGGGACGATCTGATTGTGCTCGATGAATACGAAGGCGATGGCCCGAACAACCAGGGAGGCGACACCTATCCGGCGTGGGACGGTTATGACGCCTCGCGCGACATCGTTGCGTTCTACGCGCGCGATGGCGGTCCGGACACGGGTGAGTTCTACTTCCGCGTGGACCTGCACGATTTGCAGCCGCTGGCGGAAGATGGCTACCTCAATCTCTATGTGGCGATTGATACGGGCAACCCGGCCTCGGGCGAAATGGCGCTCCCGGACGATGTGGACCTGATCACCAGTAGCCGCTGGGAAGTTGTGGTTGCCGCCTACAAGTCGGGCGAGGGCACGGTTTATGTGGACACCAACCCAAGCAACAACTCGACGGTTGTGACCGATGGCGGGAACCTGACGGCCTTTGGCGTGGAATCGCGCAATCAGAATCATGCGCAAGGATTCCGCGCGTCATACTACAACTCCGAACTCGACGCGGTCGAGTTTTCCATCAGCCGCCAAGCGCTGCTCGATGCGGGTTGGAACGGCAACTTCAACGCGCTGAACTTCCAGGTCTTCAGCACGAAAGATGGAACCTGCAATTCCTGCGGATCGGGAAGCACGCCGGGCGCTGGCGACATTGGCGGCCGCAACGATGTGCGCGACACGATTTATGATGACCATGTTGCCGAGGACTATTGGCAGGCGCAGGAGAGCATTCAGAATGCCATTGTGCATTCCTTCAGCAAGGCGACATTTGCCGGCCGCGCCAAGGTTGCCTTTGTCGTTCACGGCAACCAGCACATTCAGCCCGGCAGTGCGATTCAGGACCTGATCAACGATGGCTTCGGCGCGGGCTATCACCGGCTGTTGGCGATTCACGAAGTGTATGGGAAGCCGGTGAATCTGCACATCACGCCGACCCTTGCCTCGGCCATCCAGTGGGCGTCTGTGGATCCGGCGCTGGGTCAGCCGTGGCGGGATGGTCCCGCGTTCAACGTGAAAATTGCCGAACTGGCTCAGACCGGCACGGTGCGTTTGCTCGCGAGCACATTCTCGGATCACATCCTCCCGTACTACACACCGGAATATAACAACGACAACGCGCGGTTGGCGGAGGAGTTCCTCGGGCACATCTATGGCGTCAACTTCACGATCAACTCCATCTTCTGGCCGCCGGAGCGCGTGCTCGATGCAGACACCTTCAGCAAGATCGGGCAAATGGGCTATCAGGCGACGCTGGTGGATCAGGACACGCACCTGTTCTATTGGCTCGGTCGCACCGAGTCGCTCGCGCAAGGCGGCTATCAGGTCAACCAGATCAACGGTATCAAGACGTTTGTTCTGAACAACGACGCATCGAACTACCGGTTCCAGAACAATGACAACGGGCTAAATATGCCGCTGCGCGGCATCTTCAGTCGCCGCGCCCGCTCGGGATCGCAGGATCAGGTTCTTGTGGTCTTCAGCAATTGGGAAGACTTCCGCACGAAGGCAAATGCAGATGCGTATGATCGCAACCTGCGATGGATTGCAAATCATCCGTGGGTTGAAGTCGTTGGGCTCGATGACATTCTCGCAAATCGCGTGGACCTGGATCGCGATGGAGATGGCGACGGGTGGTATGTGGTGGATCGCGGCAATGCAGCCACGAACAAATTGAGCCACAACTACATCCAACACGCCACGCGCGGCGAGTATGACAACTGGTACAACGGGCTTTCCGGCGGGGAACACGGCCTGGCGACCAATCGCTTCGAGATCCGCCCCGGCACGCTGATGCCGACCGGATATGGCATGCTCTACTTCGGCGGAATTGTCTCGCAGGCCTGGGACGACGTGCTCTCCGTTTCCGACACCAATCTCGCCAAGCTCGCGCGCGGCGCGATGCACGCCTCGGGCTTTGAGACCGCCTTCCACGACGAGGACAACAACAACCTCGAGCGCTTCAGCATCGGCGCCTACGTTTCGCCGGACACTACCTTCGATAACCTCGCCGGATTCTCGAAGCAGGCGCAAGCGCAGACGCGCTTCGCCAGCATCTATCAGGCGGTGGACACGTGGGCGGCGATTGCTTCATCCATCACCACGCCCCAGGCCTTCTCGTCCGATGTAGATCTCGACGGCGAGCAGGAGTACATCCTATACAATGATCGTGTGTTCGGTCTGTTTGAGCGCATCGGTGGGCGCATGGTTGCCGCATGGACGCGCGATCTGATGAGCGGCCGCGTGTTCCAAGCCATCGGCAATCAGGTGGCCAACGCCGGGTCGGAAACCGAGGTGGAGGGAACGTTCAACGTCTCCACGAACGGCGTCATTGGCGCCTATCGCACCTCTGCCCTCAAAGATTGGTGGGCGACGAAGGACGCGGGAACCAGCGCCTATGTGAACGACCTCTACACATTCACTAACTGGACGAACGGCTGGCGCATGGTTTCGGCGGATGGCGACATCACCAAGATTGTCACGCTGCAGCCCAAGAGCTGGCGGTTCGATGTGCAGTACAGCCTCGCGGGCGGAATGGCCGGCAAGACCCTGTATATTCGCAACGGTCTCTCGCCGAACCTCTACGATCTGCTGCTCAACGGGCAGCGCACGCTGAGCGGGCTCGAAAACACCGGCGGGGTGCTGCGCCTCGTCAACACGAACTACGCCTTCACCGTGAAGACGGAAATCGGCTATGCGGACACGGGACACAGCGCCACCTACAGCTCCGGCGCGATTGATAGCCTTTCGCCATCCAATCGCTTCACGACTCTCAATATGCGCAACCAAGCGCAGACGCAACAGACCGAGATCCTTGGTTCGGGCACCTTCAGCTTTGGCCTCACGCTCAATGCCTTTCCTTCCGATTGGGATGGCGACGGCATTCCGAACTACGTCGAAGACGATCAGGGCTTCCTCGACCCCGCGAATCCTGCGGATGCGGGTGAGGATGAAGATGACGATCGCATGAACAACTTTGCGGAATGGATCGCCAACACAGACATGAACAACGGCAGCGACTATCTGCACTGGAGTGCGCAAGTCATGACCAACGGAAACGGCATTGCGGTTCGATTCCCGAGCAAATCGTTCCGCGAATACCACATTTGGTATGCCAACAGCGGGCCTTATGGCGCCGTGTGGATGCCTGCGACGACAAACGCGATCCCCGGCACCGGCAGTGTGGTCACGTGGGTGGACGACGGGACACTTACGAGCCCGGCGCCCATCAATAGCACCAGCCGAACCTATCAAATCCGCGTTCAGTTGCCGCAATAGCCACGCGCGAGACATCGCGCGTGTGGATGGCGGGGAAGGGGCGGGCTGGAGCCAGCGAAGGGATTCGAACCCCCGACCTGCTGATTACAAATCAGCTGCTCTACCAACTGAGCTACGCTGGCGCGTGCGACGGGGGCCAACTCTAACGCAACTCGGCGCGCAATGCAATGTCGCTTCCGAATCGCGCGATTCACGATTCTGGGCGCCTCCGTGCAGGCCCGACGCATTGGCTCAACGCGCCTGATCGGTTGGGGCGTGAGCGAACGGGTTTCGCCAGAACGAGTGGCGGCGGTTTGAGCCAAACCGCCCTACCTTTTGTGGGTGAATACTGAGCGGTGAGTTTGGCTTAGACGTTGCGGCGGGAAGGGGCGACGCCGCGATCATTGCGGGTGAGATCGTGTCGAATAACCGGCTATACCGCTGGCGCAAAGGACCGCTCTGATGATGATCACGAGTCGACAATACCAAGAACCGACCCCGCCACCCCATGATGATGATCACGAGTAGACAATGCCAAGAACCGACCCCGCCACCCCAGAAAGAATCAAGCCGGCCTTGACGCGTGTATATGATGGTGGTATACATTGTTCATGGTGAAACCAAGTGACAGGCTGCGCGCATGTACGGGATTTGTCTGGGACGAAGGAAATGCGACAAAAAACTGGGATTCGCACGATGTGTCTCAAGCAGAATGTGAAGAAACCTTTTTCAACCAGCCACTCATTGTGCAGCGTGATAAGACCCATTCACTATCGGAAATTCGATACTTCGTGCTAGGGAGAACGGACTCTGGCCGACGTCTATTCATAGCATTCACGATCCGAAGCGACAAAGTGCGCGTCATTTCCGCCCGCGACATGACTCCGAGTGAACATCAAAGGTATCCACGATGAAAAAGAAAATCCCGAAATTCAAGACAGAGGCCGAAGAGCGCCGCTTCTGGCAGACTCACGACTCAACCGACTACATTGATTGGTCTAAGGCTGAGGTCGCCATCATGCCGAACCTCAAGCCTTCTACCAAAACGATATCACTCCGCTTGCCGGAATCCATGGTTGACGAACTAAAGCTGCTGGCAAACAAGCGTGACGTTCCTTATCAGTCGCTCCTCAAGGTGTATTTGGCGGAACGAATTGATGAAGAACTACAGACATCGAAGGCGTAATGAAGGCAGAACATGCGCAGGCGATGGGGGCAGGTCTTGATATGCGCCTTGCACAGCAGCGTTTGTGCAGAATGTCCAGACCTGACCCCACCAGACGAGATCAGAGGTCAGAGCCTCGAATCCAGCATCCAGTATCTCGAACTCACGTCGCGCACTTCTTCGGCTCAACTTCGAGGTTGTGGACCTTGTAGCCGAAGGGGGCTGGGTCACCTCTAATGAGTGACCCCGGGTGCCCCTGGGTGCCTCTGACCCTGGGTGCCCCCGATGCGCATGGTGGGATGCCGCCTTAGGGTTTGCGCACGCACCGGAAGCCGAGGCTGTAGTTTTTTTCGGCGATGGGGGTCAGGTCTTGACATGCGCCATGCACAGCAGCGTTTGTGCAGAGTGTCAAGACCTGACCCCACCAGCCTT
>WBZO01002920.1_pt3 | contig 10711 bp, 3 predicted proteins | sample 5204261 | NCBI WGS metagenome assembly WBZO01 (sample SAMN12412400, study PRJNA552823) | activated sludge metagenome | isolation source: activated sludge from anammox sidestream of wastewater treatment plant... | place: USA: North Carolina | collected 2017-09
ACGGCGGATTGTCGGCCTGGCCGTCGTGGGGGCCATCATCGCAATTTTTACATGGGTCACCTGGTACGTCTTCCGGATTTTTTCCGCGAATGCCGCCCTGCTCTCGCGTCCCGTCAGCGGGCGCAGCATCGTCCCCTGGCTCTGCCTTCTTCCGGCGGCGGGCCTGGCCCTGACGTGGAGTTATATTCCCCTGGCGCGCGGGACCCTGATGGCCTTCCAGGATTACCAGCTCATCCTCAAATCCGCGTTCGTTGGCATAGACAATTTCGCCAATGTCCTCTTTGATGTCAGCTTTTGGAATGCGCTCCTCGCGACATTTCATTTTGCGGCTTACACACTGACCTTCGGATTTGTGACGCCGATCGTGCTGGCCTACGCGCTCCACCTCATCCCCCGATACAAAATCCTCTATCGCACGGTCTATTACCTGCCCGCCGTCATGAGCGCCGCCGCCGTGTTCTTTCTCTGGCGGGAACTCTTTGGCGTCAATGGCCCTCTCAACGAGGCGCTGCGATTCCTGGGATTCGAGGCCCGCCGCGCGTGGACGGACGATCCCTACCTTGCGATGCTCTCCTGCGTCATTCCCGGCATCTGGGCCGGCGCGGGGCCCGGATGCCTGATCTATCTCGCCGCGCTCAAGACCATCCCCGAGGAACAATTCGAAGCCGCTGAAATTGACGGCGCCAGTTTCCTCCAAAAGACATTCCGCATCGTCGTCCCCGGCCTGCGCGCCCTGATCTTCATCAATTTTGTGGGTGCCGTCGCGGCGGCATTCCACGGCGCCACGAATATCCTCATCATGACCGGAGGCGGGCCCAATGGCATCACCGAGGTCGCCTCGCTCAAAATCTTTTATGAGGCGTTCGCGCGGCTGCGTTTTGGCCCGGCCACGGCCATGGCGTGGATTCTGGGCAGCATCCTGGTGGGATTCACGGTCATTCAGCTCAAGCGCCTCAGCCGGATGGAATTCAAAACCGCCCGATAAGCCGCCATGTTCTCGCCAAAACATCATCCTGCGCGGCATCGTGGTCCCCTCAGACCCATGCGCCGGGCAGGATGAATCTTGCATGGACTTGACATTTAATAATAATTATGAAGTAATTCCTTTATGGCATTCCATCCAATCGAGCCAGCGCGGCGTTTTTTTGCTTCTGTTTCCATCCTGACGGTGGCGGCAATGGGTGTCTTTTGGGGTCAGGGCTCCGTGGCAGCCGAGGAGGCGATGAGGGTGTCTCTGCAGGATGATGGGGGGATTCGGATGGAGAATGCCCTGGTTTCCTTATCGTGGACGATGGACATGGGCGGGGATGTGGGACGGGGGAATGGCATTTCGGCTCTTTATTTTAAGCCGACAGGCTTTGAGATGGTGGATGTTCTGTATGGGCAGACGGATTATTTGGCCGGGCATCTTTTTGGGGAGATTTGGGATCCGGTCGAGATGAAGGGATTGCAGGCGGGGCGAGTGCAGGCGGGGTCTCTGTACACCCCGGAGAGGCTGGGCGTGTCGAAGGATGGCTCGCTGGCGCTTATGGAGCAGGTCTCGGAGGGGCCGTATCGGATTTCTCGCGCGGCCATCCTTCGTCGGGACCTGTCCACGGTGGAGGTTCGCTATCGTCTGCGGAATGTGGATGCGGCGCCAGCGGGTTTCAGTCTGCGGCTGCACAATGTCCTGAGTCCCTCCGCTCGTGGCAAAACGCGCAATGCGCGGGAAAGGGTGCAGCTCCTGACCACGGAGGGCCCGTTGGCATTGGATCAGAGCCTTTCCCTTTCGGAGTTTAAGGAGCGCTACAAGGGGGAAAAATATTTTCTTCCCGCATGGAGCGCCGAGCCTGCGCGCTGGTGGGTTTCCGGGGAGCAGCCCACGCCGCCCCTGGCTGGGCTCTGGGCGTTGTGGACCGGGGGAGAGGGGGGAGATGGGATGGCATTCCTTTTTGGGGAGGATGCCTTGGTTGGCTATTACAACAGCCCCGGATCAACCATTGAGGCGGTTCTCAAGGCCCAGGTGTTGCGTCCGGGGGAGGAGTGGACTGTTGTGGGTTATGCCGCTCCCTTCACGGGGCTCCCCCCAAACGCAACGCCGGTGGCGGTCAATCCTCTCTACCTGAGCCTGGAGAATATCAGCGTCACCTCGGGGAAGCTCACCGGAAAAATTCTCCCGTTTTTTGAGGGGACGCTCAAGGTGGTGGACGAGGCGGGGAAATCCCTCGCCGAATTCCCCGCCGCGCCGACTCGTCCCCTTGTGGTCAATGGTCGGATCAAAGCGCAGCGTTGGGCGGTGGAGGCCTATGATCGCCAGGGAACAAGGATCGGGCGCGTGGAGGCCGGGGGAGCCTTTGTCCTGAGCGAGGCGGATGTTCCCAATGCGCTGCCCCGGCCTTCGGCGACATCCGAAACCGTGTGGTGGCCGGAAAAGGACAGGATTGGGGAATTTCTGAAGGACGGGGATCTGGTCGTTTACTGCGATTGGAAGGCGTCGGATGCGGAAAAGGTGGGCGCCCGCCGCATCGCGAAAAAACTTGGTTTGGGGCTGATGGAGACGCCCCCGCGGCAGAGGGCGATCCTCGTTGGCAATCCCTCCACGAGCGACCTCCTGCGCGACCTTGGCAAGTTCAAGGGGACATTTTCCAGCGAGTGGCCGGGCGCGGGCAAGGGTGCCATCCTGCTCCATGAGAATATCGAGCTGACTCGGGCGCCCGGTCTCGTCATTGGCGGCAGCGACGCGGAGGGAGCCATTCAGTCCATCCAACAGTTTGAGAAATCCCTCGCTCATCGCGAGACGCCCTCCGGATTTGCGCTCCGCGCGGCGGATGCGTCACTGGCTGTCTATCCCTATTCGCCTCTTAAAGGGAATGCGGCCATTCGCGTTCATGCGGCCTGCGGGGAATACGAGCCCGCGCAGGTCCTCATCAAGGCCTACGACGCCCTGCGGGACGTGAGCGTCTCCGTTTCGCCCCTGATCCATGCGGAGTCAGGGAAGGAATTGAAGGGCGCCTATCTGACGCCCTATCGCAAGGATCGCGGCCCGGTTTGGGTCCGTTGGGTTGAATATTATCCTCTGGATCCCGGGGAGGGGAGGACGGGGCTTCCGGATCCGCTGGTCGAGAAACCTGTGGTGGATATTCCTTCCGGAACGACACGCGCCCTTTGGCTGACATTCATTATCCCTCAAGATGCGCCCGCCGGGGATTACTCGGCGACGCTCACGGTTTCGGCAAATGGCGAGCGGAAGGAATTGCCCATTGCGCTGACTGTGTGGGATTTTGAAATTCCGCGCGAGGGCATCAAGGGCGAGCCCTACATGAGCTATCAGGCTTTCCCGCCTGATGACAAACGCTGGCTGCGCCCGCACCAGGTCAGGGATCTCACGCAGAATCTTGTGGAGCACGGAATGCGCGTCCTCCACGTGGGAGAAAATGATGACGGTCTCTTCCGCTGGCACTTTGATCCGGAAGGAAAAATCCAGCCCAATGACTGGCTGACGGTCAGCGACGATGGCAAAGTCGCGCTGGATGCCTCCGCGTTTGACGAGCGCATCGAACAAATTGACGCCGCCGCAAAACCCTTTGCCATTGAATATCTTGTTCCGTTGAATCCGATCCTCAATTGGCCGGAGGGCTTGGCACGTTTTGGTCGGATTTTTCCCGATCGTTTCAAGGATCTTCCCAAGCGCGAGGGGCACCCCTATTCGGGGTATCACACGCAGGAAATGCTCACGTTGCTCAAAAAGCATTTGGAAAAGAAGGGCTGGCTGGACCGGGTGACCGTCAAGATCGGCGATGAGCCGCCAGGGTTTCGATTTTGGTGGGAGGGATTCACGCAAGCCGCGCGCGCCGCGGGCATGCCCTTTGCGACCTGCCTGAATAGCGTGCGATGGGACGAGGTCGAGGTGGCGCTTGGCTCTCCCATGCGCTGGATTCAGCCGTTGTACATGCACTACGACAAGGACTTCTTTGAGAGGGCCCGCCAGGCGGGCATGCGGGTCTCGTGGTACAATTGCGGCCCGCCTCCGCAGAATTCCGCGCAGACGCCCGCAGCGACATTGCGGGCTTACCTCTGGCAGGGCGCCAAGGCCGACTTGGACGCCATTGCCTGGTGGGGAATCCAAAATTGGAACCATCACTCGCACCACGCCCTCTGGCACGACCGTCATTCCCACTGGGATTCCCTGACGTATCCGGAGCATCCCCGGATCGCTCCGTGGCGCGCTGACGGCAAGGGCCGTTTGCGGGACGCCTCCCCGCTCGATTCCCGCCGCTGGGAGCAAATCCGCGACGGACTCGAGGATTCGGCCTATGTCAAATTGCTGCGCGAGCGCATTGCCGCCGCGAAAAAGCGTGGCGAGCATTCCAAGGCCGAAAAGGCGCAGGCGGTTCTGGATGGAATTTGGAAAGACGTTTTCCCGACCCTCAATGACTACCATCCGTCATTCGAAGAAGTCATGGACTCCCGTCGCAAGGTTGCGGAGGCCATTCTCGAGCTCGGAGAGGAGAATACCCACAAAGACAACAAATGAAAACTCTGAATGGAATGCTGCGCGCGCTGACATGGCTTCTCATCCTCCCGCTGACGGGCTCTTTGGGTCGGCTGGCTGCCGAGCCGGACTGGGAGGCTGTCCTGGAGGAGAGCATTCAGTCTTCCGCCCGGCGCAGTCATTTGACGGAGCGGCGCGCTTCGGAGTCGCAGTGGGAGGCCTTTATGCGCCAATTCCCGGACAGCGAGGAGACGGCGGTCCTGCAAAAGAAGAGGCTCACCGATCTCTTCAACGACCAAAAGTGGGACGCCTATTTGCCTACGGCCCAGGAATGGCTCCTGCGGACGGATTCCCGCCCGGACCTCCAGTCCTCGGTTCTCTTTGAACTGGCGCGCCTCGCCGCCATCGTGAAGGACGCGCCTCCAGCGGTTCGGGATGCGGCTTTCGCCCTTGTGACACCGCGCCTCCAGCGGCGCGCCGGGCTCGTGGGATTCCTGCGCAATTATGTGGCCCAACGGGGAAGTCCGGAGGCCAACTACGCGACATTCCAAAGGATGGTCGAGACCTGCGGCCCCACGCCTTCCCTGGGCCGGTTGGTGTGGACATTCGTTCCACCGCTTGCCCAGGGCGAGGACAAGGCGGCGGCGATCAAGGCGTGTCAGGACTTTTTGGAGACCTATGGCGGCGACCATCCCGAGGGCCGGGCGGCGCGCAAGCTCCTGCTCGAGTTGGAGGGGCAGACGGAGGGACTGGCCGCGCTCAAGAAGGAGAGCGACGAGGCGCGCAAGGCGTCCCGGAGCGCGCTTCAGGCACTGGAGAATGCGGTCAAGGAGGGTGATTTTGCCGCGAGCCAGGAAGCCCTGCGGAGTTTTCTGGAAACGGTCCCGCGCTTCGAGCGGGTGGCTGCCTGGCCCGAATTCCTCAAAGCGCTCGATGCGGCCGACGCGTCCGTCCGGCTGGCCCTCCTCGAGCAGACCCTGGATGACATTCCGCCGGGAGACGCGCGGGAGAGTGTTCGCAGGGGGCTGGTCGAGGGATATCGCTTGGATCCGGACAAGGCGGAGGTCGTTCTCAAGGCATTGGCGCTGATGGTCGAGGCCAACGATCGCGGGTGGGTGGCTGCGAATTGGGATTTTGCTCTGCGCGGAGTCCCCGCGTTCAAGGAAGCGGGCCCCATGAGGACGCGGGCCTACCACGCGGCGGCGGAGGCCATGCGGGAGTTGGGGCTTGAAGCCCTCGAAGTCGAGTACCTCTACGAGTCCTGCCGCCAGGGATGGAGTCTGGACCGCGAGAAGGCGATCGAGAGCCTGCGGGCGATCGCTCCACTCCACAAAAAATATCCCGCTGCCGCCAAGGCGGGCTGGTTGTTGGCGGTCATCGAAGGGCGCCAGCCCCTGAGTTTTTCGGGCGCCCAGCGTCCCTGGCATCCTCCCGCGAGGGACGACACCGGCTTCCCCCTGGTGGTCGCGTCCCCGAGAAACCAGCCTCCAACGGAAGCGCGGACGCATTTCGACACCCAGAAAAACCTGCTGGACCTCTCCGGCGCGCGGACCCTGACGGGTGAGCCCGCCGCGCTTGGCCAGGAGCCCTGGCGGCCCAAGGAACTTCCCGCCACTCTGAAAATTCCGCTCAAGCGCCCGGCCACAGTCGGGCGGATGCGCGTGGAATTTGAGGAGCCTGTCCACTTTGTGGTCTCGCTGCTCGATGACCAGGGGCGCGTCCTGGCGCGTCATGAGCGCGCCTGGGAGCTCTGGGAATACCTTCCTTCCAGCCACCTCTGGCCGGAGGCGGCTGTGGACCTGGAAATTCCGCCCGTGGATGGCGTGGCGGCCCTCCGTCTGGAAATTTATAGCGCGGAGGGGATCGTGGGCCTGCGCAAGATTGAGGCCCAGGCCACGGAATTTCCGCTGCGGGAATGGGTCGCCGGGCCGGTCGTCCCGCTTCCGTCCGATGCCCGTAGCCTCCTCGTCCCGCGCGAAGTCAGGGAGCCGGAAATCAAGCGGGATTATTTCATGGACACGGAGGAAATCCGCGGGTTCCCCATCACGCGCTGGGAGGCGCCGTGGAAAAAATTTGGGAAGCAACCCGCGAATCTTCACATGCTCGGCGACCACCTCGCCTTCCACTTCCGCGGGGAAACCGTGGCGGTCGAGGTGAGCCGCGCGGGCGCGCTCTCTTGGAAGCTGAATGACCTCCAGGGCGAAATCCGCCACGACAACCCGGATGTCAAGGCCGTGACGGAATATCCTGTGGCCAAGGATCTGCCTGCGGGGCTCCAAGTCCTGCGCTTGGGGAGCCGGCCTCTGTCTGTGCGGCAGGATGAATATACGCCCAAGGACGCGCATATCCACCGGTTCCGGGTGACCGGACACGCGCGCGCGGCCATTGGCCTGCGCTTTAGCGCGGATGGCAAGTCCTGGAGTGAATGGTTTGGACCCGTCGCGGAGCGGGTTGGCATCCCTGAGACGGTCGGCGGAAAGCGCCCGCGCTTTGCGCAGGCGGGCATCCATTTTGATTCGGGCGCGGCGCGCGGCAGCGCGACTGCGGAAGTGAACAAACTCGAGTTGACTCCCGCGCTGGAGCCGGGCGCGGTGGCGACTCCCTGGGAGGACACTCCACCCCCGCGCCCTGTGGAGAATCTGGCCGAGGCCGCGCGCTTGCTGGCCGCGCGTCGCGTCACAGTCGTCTTCCCCCAAGTGGGGCCCGGTTCGGAGCATGACGCCGCCCGGAAACTCGCGGCGCATGCCCGCGTCCCCCTGGTCTCGGATGATTTGGGCTTGAACCGCTACCCGGCGCTCCCGCTGGTTGTGGGGACCCCGCTCCTCAATCGCTACACGCGTCAGTTGATTGCCACGCGCGCCCTCTGGCAGGATGCGGACTATCTCAACAACCCCGAGGGGCTCGTCTTCGTGGTCTCCGATGATGAGACCGGCGAACCGGAGGCGGTGTATGTCACGGGCGAGAATTCCGAGGCTGTGGCCCGCGCCGCGGAGCGCCTGCGCAAGGCGGTCCCAGCGGCGCCCGCGCCCGCCGCGCCCTTCCGTGTGTTCGCATCGAATCCCCTCGAGAGGGTCTATGCCTGGAGCCTGCATCCGGAGCGACCCGCCCCCGCCACGCTGGAATTGCAACTCGGGCGCGGTGACAAGCGGTCCCTCCAAATCGGCGTCGCCGCGGAGAAACAACTCGACGACTTCCAGATCGAGTGGGGGGATTTTTCCGGGCCGAACCAGAAGCGGCTCCCGCAGTCCGCCCTGCAGGTTCGGACGGCCGCGTTTTACGAGTGGATTCCCTTCTTTGGCAGCCTGCGCCTCCCGAATGCGCTCACCGAGTCTCCTCCCCTCCCGATTCCCCAGGATTCCGCGTTCGGGCTCTGGGTGACGGTCACGACTCCGGAGGACCTGCCTGCCGGGGAATATCATGGCGAAATTTCCCTGAAGGCCGGAGGACAGACAACCCGCCTCCCCATGACCGTCCACGTCGAAGATTTCGTGATGCCGCGCATTTCCACGATCCCAACCTACAGCTTTGCGCAGGTCCCGTATTGGTTCTCCAAGGGCACTCCCGTGTGGGAGGCCGCGGTGACAGCCCTTGCGGAGAATGAGGCCCGCCAGGGCGTGAGCCACCTCTCGGCGCCCAACGAATTCTCCGCCATCAAATCCCCCTCCATGACGCCGACTGCCTGGCGGACTGGCAATGACACGGCCTGGCGCCCGGCCTCCGACAAGATCGCGATTCCGGAAGGGGCCCCTCTCGAATTGCGCTTTGCGAAACCGACTCCGGCGCGCCTGCTGGCGGTCGGCGTCGTCAAGGCTCCCGCGACCGATTCCTGGACGCTCGAACAGAGTACGGACGGCGGATCCTCGTGGTCGCCGCTGGGGACAGCCGCGCTCTCCGACAAAGAAAATAGCGTTCTGATCTTTCCGCTCGAGGGCAAACCCCTCGAGACCCTCCGCCTGCGCCCGGAAAAAGGAGGCTCCGCGGAGGTTGCCACCGTGCGCGCCTTCTCCGAGGACCGCCCCTTCCGTGCTGACTTTTCGCTGCTGGGCCGCCAATTGGATCTCATGGACGCCGCCTACAAGCGACGCGGCCTCCCGCTCCCGACGTATATTCTCCAAGATCCACCCTCGCTGGGATTGCTCTCCCAGGCCCTGTTCGGCGTCTCGAGTGGGGGATGGCGCAGCATCGCGGGATTCTACGCACGGGAATTGGTCGCCTTTCTCAAGGAGACCGGACGCGAGAAACGGCTCCTGTTCAAAGTGGGCGATGAGCCGGCTGATATTGCCGTATGGGCCGAATCCGCAAAACCCTTCCACGAGGAGGGCCTCCGCACCATGACCTGCCACGGCGACCGCTACCCCAATATCGCCATTGCCACAGGCCTGATGAATCCTTGGGTGCCAAATTACCAGCACAACATCAATCTGCCCTTTTTCCAGGAGCGTAAAAAGGCTGGCGACCCGCTCTGGTGGTACATCTGCGGCGTTCCGGTGACCCGCCTCACAGGCTCCCCGATCGAGAATCTCCCCTTCTATTGGCTCACCGCCAAATGGGGACTCGATGGCGCAATGAATTATGCCGCCATGCACGCCAGCGACTTCGTCATGCCCGTCCCCTTCCGCTACGAGCACGGCATGGACCACCGCATCCTCTTCCTGCCCGATGGCAGCGTCCTGGACACAACCCGCCGGGAATTGGAGGGCGATGGCATCCGCGATATGGAACTCCTCTTCGCCATCCAGCGCCAAATCGGGACCATGACCGACTCGGCCAAGGCGGAAGATGCCCGCTCCCGACTCAAAACCCTGCTCGAAAAAATGGTCCCCTACAAATATGGCTACCCCGAAGATCCTCAAACCTGGCTCGACGCCCGGAGCGCTCTCTATTCCATGATCCAAGAAACTGGAAAAAAATTTCCAAAAAAGGATTGACCAATACCCCATTACTTCATAAATATTACGAAAGAACCACCTCAACCGACCCGAATCCCCATGAGTAAAAATCTGCTTCTCGCGTTGTCTCTCGCCTTTGTGGCGCATCCTCTGTTTGCGGCAAATATCAACTGGAATGTCTCCTCAGGAGAATGGAAGGACTCCGGGAACTGGAATCCGAATTCGGTACCCTCTGACAGTGATGCGGCTTGGATTTCCAACAATGGGACGGTCACAATCACGGAAAATGCGACGGCCTCTTACACAAACGTCGGTGGTTCAGGAACCACAAACAGCACACTCAGACTGAATTCTGGCGTCACGCTGACCACAACCGGATCCAATTCCAATGTGGGCAGTTCGGCGGGATATACCGGCATTGCCCATATTGCCGGTCTTTGGGATGCCACAGGAAGGACCGTCTATGTTGGAGCTGGCGGCACGGGGTTCCTGACCCTCGTATCCGGCGGGAATATTACCGCGTCCTCTCTGCTGCTCGGGAACGTCGCAGGAGCCAATGGAACCGCCACAATTGGCGGGAGTGTTACCACTACGGGCGCAGTGACGATTGGAGGTTCCGGAGACGGAAACATGACGCTCTCCTCAGGGGGTAGCATTACCAGTGTTGCGGGCACTGTGGGTAATTCGGGAAACGGAACGGCAAAAATATCGGGGTTATGGAGCTTTGGTACGGGTGCGTTTACTGTTGGCCAGAACAATGGCTCCTTGGGATCGGTCACCTTGGAGAGCGGCGGGGAACTGCGCGGGAGTACCGGTTCGGCGGTCACACTGGGCAGTTCGGCCGGTTCCCACGGGGAGATGACTATCAAGAATGGAGGAAATCTTTCCGCCAGTAGCAAGGATTTCTATGTTGGCAATGGCGGTGAAGGGGAACTCATTGTGAATTCGGGAGGTGTCCTCACCACGGCCGTCGCCCATCTCGGTTATTCGGGGGCGGACTCAATGGGGACAGTCACGTTGAATGGGACTTGGACAAATTCCGGCACATTGGATATTGCGGCGCGTAGCAACGGAGTTGCCGGCTCAGGAAATCTTACAATTGAATCCGCAGGGGTTTTAAAATCTGGAGTTGCCTATTTGGGAGGTTCCAGCGATGGAGCGGGGGAGGCCATCGTCACGATCAAATCAGGTGGGTCTTGGGAGAGCACCGATCAGATTCTGATAGGGCGGTCTGGAAACGCAATAATTACGGTGGAGAGCTGGGCAACTCTTGCAAGCGCCCACGCCAGTCGTCTGGGAGTCTACGCCGCAGGACATGGGAAGGCGTTCGTCGCCGGAAATTGGACGATTG
>WBZO01006941.1_pt1 | contig 10710 bp, 9 predicted proteins | sample 5204261 | NCBI WGS metagenome assembly WBZO01 (sample SAMN12412400, study PRJNA552823) | activated sludge metagenome | isolation source: activated sludge from anammox sidestream of wastewater treatment plant... | place: USA: North Carolina | collected 2017-09
ACCGGCCGGGACGACAGGTTGCCCTCGCTGTCGGTGAAGGGCTCGTAGAGCTGCACCGGGAAGCTGTGCTGCAGGTACGACAGAACATACTCGCGCGGCGTGATGTCGACCCGGACGTCGTTCCATTCCTCGGTCGGGATTTCCGCCAACCTGCGCTCCATCAGCGCCTCGCCGGTCGAAACGATCTGGATGACCGCGGCGTGACCCTGCTCGAGATCGTGCTCGATCGAGCGGATCAGCGTCGGGGTTTTCATCGAGGTCAGCAGATGGCCGAAGAAGCGCTGCTTGGTGGACTCGAAGGCGGAACGCGCCGCCGACTTCGCCTGCCGGTTCAGCGTGCCATGCTCGCCGGTGATGTTGGCGGCCAGCATCGCCGCGTCGAGATTGTTATGGATGATGGCGAAAGCCCCGGCATAGGCGTCGTAGATGCGGGTCTGCTCCTGGGTGAGCTGGTGCTCGACCAGCTCATATTCGACGCCGTCATAGGAGAGCGACCGGGCGGTGTAGAGGCCGAGCGCCTTGAGGTCGCGCGCCAGGACTTCCATCGCCGCGACGCCGCCGGCCTCGATCGCCTCGACGAACTCGGCCCGTGTCGCGAAGGGGAAATCCTCGCCGCCCCAGAGGCCGAGCCGCTGCGCATAGGCGAGATTGTGGACGGTGGTCGCGCCCGTGGCGGACACATAGACCACACGGGCATTGGGCAGCGCGTGCTGGAGGCGAAGGCCTGCACGTCCCTGCTGCGAGGCGGCCTGCTCGCCGCGGTCGCCCTTGCTGCCAGCGGCATTCTGCATGGCGTGGCTTTCGTCGAAAACGATCACTCCGTCGAAGTCCGAGCCCAACCATTCGACGATCTGTTTGACCCGGGAAAGCTTCTCGCCACGCTCGTCGGAGCGCAGCGTGGAATAGGTGGTGAATAGGACGCCTTGCGTGAGCGTGATGGGCTTGCCCTGCGGGAAGCGAGAAAGCGGCGTCACCAGCAGCCGCTCCAAGCCGAGCGCCGACCAGTCGCGCCGGGCGTCCTCGATGAGATCGGCCTTGGAAATCCAGACCGCCCTGCGACGCCCCTGCATCCAGTTGTCGAGGATGATGCCGGCCGATTGGCGGCCCTTGCCGGCGCCGGTTCCGTCACCGAGCATGAAGCCACGCCGGAAACGCACGGCATTCGGCGCATCGTCGCGCGCGGCCGAGACGATGTCGAAGGTCTCGTCCACGGTCCAGGACCCGGCAAGGAATTCGCCATGGGCCTCGCCGGCATAGATCACCGTCTCGAGCTGGGCGTCCGACAGCAGGCCATCGGTGACGATGTTGGCCGGCAGGCGTGGCCGATAGCTCGGCTTCGGCGGCGCGACCGAGGCCATGGCCGCCGATTGCACCAGCTTGGTGGGGTGGGCCTGCGCGCCGGGAATACGGATCGACTGGAGGGCGTATGCCTCATAGATCGCATCCGTCAGCCCGGTGTCCTCGGGCGGCGTCCAGTCCACCGTCTCATAGTCAATCTCGACCCCGTCGGGCTCGGCGAGGCTGGCCGGAACGGGAGTCGATGGCCGTGAGGCAAATCCCCGGACGGGGCGCGCAGCGACGGCACACGCGGCGGCGGGAGTGGCGGAAACGCCAGCCGAGGCCGCGACCGGCAGACGCGCCGGAACATGGGCGTCGATCCAGCCGAGCAGCGTGGCGACGTCGGGCGCGACGCCTGGCGGGACCGGGAACACCGCCGGATCATCGGCGGGCAGCTTGTCGATGACGGTCAGCCGCGTATCGATGGTGGTGCCGTGCCTGGCATAGACCGAGCCGTCGACGGCGGCGGTGAAGACCACGCGCCCGCGCGCCTGCAAGCGGGTGAATGCCGCGGCCCAGGCCGGATTGTCGGGAGAAAAGTTCGCGCCGGTGATCGCCACCAGCCGCCCGCCGTCGGCCAGGTGCGCCAGCGCCGAGGCGACATGACGATAGGCGGCGTCGGCCATGCGGCCCTGCACATTCGCCATGACGGAGAATGGCGGGTTCATCAGTACGACGGACGGCACAACGGCCGCATCCAGATGATCGTCGATCTGCGCCGCGTCGAAACGAGTGACGGGAATGGCCGGAAAGAGGTGGGAGAGAAGGCCGGCGCGGGTCTTGGCCAGTTCGTTCAAGACCAGCGATCCGCCCGCGATCTCGGCCAGGATGGCGAGCTGGCCAGTGCCGGATGAGGGCTCCAGCACACGGTCGGCGCCGGAAATCGCCGCGGCGGTTGCGGCTGCGAGCCCGAGCGGGATCGGAGTGGAAAATTGCTGGAAGGTCTCGCTCTCGGCCGAACGGCGCGTGTGGGTGGGAAGCAGGCCGGCGATCTTCGCCAGCATCGGCAGCATGGCAGCCGGAGAGCCGGCTTTGCGGGAAAGCGCCTTTCCGTATTTGCGCAGGAACAGCACGGTCGCCGCCTCGCAGGCGTCATAGGCGGTCTTCCAGTCCCAGGCGCCAGCCGCATCGGAAGCGCCGAAGGCCGTCTCCATGGCGGTGCGCAGGACGCCCGCGTCGATGCGCTGGCCGCGTACGAGATGGGGAAGGAGAAGCCGCGCCGCCTCGGCGATGCGAGCGGCCGGATCGGCGGCGGGAACGAGCGGGAGGGACGTGGCCGCGCGAGCGGCTACGGAAGCGGAGACTATGGTCATGGAGGGAACCTCGAGGAGAGCGGGACGGGACGAACCGGCTGGCGCTCTCTCTCGACCGCACCGGCTCAAACCCGTCCCGGCCGACCTCTTCCTCTAACCGGACTGACAATGGGGCCTTGGCGCTCAGCCGAAGCGGCGCCCGGAATTGGTGAAGGTGTATGCGTTGGCGATGATCGCCTCGTCGACCACGGCGTCCGAGGTCTGATACTCATTTTCCCGCTCGAGCTGGCGATAGAGCCAGCGGGCGAGATCGCGCAGCGCCTCCGTCACGGCTTCCTCCGCATCGGCGGTCATGTCCTGGCAGGTCGGACCGTCGCGCTCGACCGAGATCGCCATGCAATATTCATGGGTATAGCGGCCGCGATGGCTGGCATCAGCATGAAGCTGATAGAAGTTCCGCTTCTGGACCGCCTGCAAGGCGTCCGCGATCCGGTGAAGCTCGCCATCTTGCGGCGCGTGCGCCCTGATCTTGTGAGGGGCGCCTTTCGCATGGGAATAGAAGGCCTCGAAGCAGGCACCATCGCCCTGCGACCAGAAACCGCGGAAATAGACGCACGGCTTCTGCCGCGTACCGCCGCCATGGAGGCGCACGGCGCGGGTCTTGAGCCGCACCCCGAGAATGGCGCAGATCGCCTCGAAATCGTCGTAGACGAATTCGTACCAATCATCGGTGTCCATGCTTTCGCGGAACCAGGCACGCGCCTTCTCATGCGCCTCCACGGACAGCTCGCCGAACTGATAGACGGTGGTTTCAACGATTCTCGGCATCGTCCGACCCTCCCGTCGCGAGCATGTCGGCGAGCCATCCATGCGTGCCGATCCACGCGACGGATTGCCCGGCGTCGAGATCGAGTACATGTGCGCCGCCGCCGAAGGCATCGATGCGCGGACGCGAGCAGGTGTTGGCGTACTGGAAACCCCAGCGGCCGGTGAGACCGAAGGTCTTCGCGCAATGCAGTACGAAGTCGATGACGTGTTGTGGATCACCGGTCACGTCATCGCGGATCCAGAGCTTCGTGCCGCCATGCTCGGGCTGGATCGAAAGCAGAAATCCGTCGGACGGCGGGTCTTCCGCCGCGCCGTCGTCGGACAGCCAGTTGTATAGGTCGAGCGCGCGGGCGGCGTTCCGCGGCGTGCCGACATCAAGCAGGCATGAGAAATGGGTGAAATAGTCGGCCATGCGAGGCTCCTGAAACGAGAGGAGCCCGGCTGTTCCCCATTTCGAGGGGCCGGGCTCGGATAAGCGGATGGGGTGAAGGGATGCGAGGCGGCCCTAGCCGCCCCGCATGGTCCGGCTATTCCGCAGCGATCATACGCGCCGGGTCATCCTCGCCGTCGGCGCTGGAGGAAGGCGCGTCGTCATCGCCGGCGAGGAAGTCGGGCAGCGCCTCGGTTTCTCCCTCGGCCGTCGCCACATCAGGAGCCGGCTTGGCGTCGGCAAGACGCAACGGCTCGGGCAGCCAGCCGGTGTCGGCAAGCAGCCGCTCGGCTTCTTTCGCCATATCGCCCTTCTTCAGATGATCGATGAGCTGGGCGGCCTGTTCCCCCCGGGCCTCGCGCACGGCTTCCAGGATGCGCGCCTTGGTGACACGGCCGAGATAGTTCTCGACCGTCGGCTTCCAGCCAGCCTCCACCATGTCGAGCCCGCAGGCACGGGCGAGCCGGTCAGCCTGGCCGAGGCGGCGTTCGAGCCCGTGCTGCGAGAGGCCGGAGCCGCCATAGCGGTCGACCTTCTCGTAGAGGGCGGTGACGCCATAGCTGACGCAATGGGCGAGCAGCGCCATGCGGCTGGCGTCATCGAGCGCGTCGAGCCAGTCCCACAGGGCCTGATCGTCCTGCGGGATGTCGGTTTTCCATGCCTCCTGCCGCTCATTCACCGACTTCGCGGACGGGCTGTCCTTCAGGTCGGCGGACTGGGCGGGGAAGAAGACATGGTGGATGGAGGCCTCCAGGCACCCGCCGGCGCTCGGCATGCGCTGGAAGGCATCGGTGACGAGCTTGTGCAGGAGCGCCGTCATGGCGACGCGGGGATTGTTGGCCATGGCGTCGCGCAGCGCCAGCGTTCGGTGCGCGGTCAGCTCCATCACCAGGCGATCGGGCAGCGGCTTGATGACGTCGTCCTCATCCTCCTCCGGTTCGGCGGGCTGGCCGCCGATGGTGATGACGGCGCGCTGGGCGGAAGGCGCCGCGGGATCGCCCGTGCCGGCCGGTGCGTCTTCGCCGTCCTCACCCTCGATGGCGGCCGGCGCCTCGTCCTCGGGGCGGACATAGCCGCGGTCGACGAGGAGCGAGCCGTCCGCATCGATGCTGACAAAGACGCCGGCGCGGGCGATGTCGGCCGGATCATAATGGACCGGTCGGCTCTCGAAATTGGCGAGCGCCGTCTCGATCTCGCCGAGCCGCTCGTCCACCTCGTCGGGCAGCTCGTCCGCGCCGTCATACTTGGCCTCCAGCTTCGCATATTCGGCGTTCAAGGCGTCGATCGTCGCCTGCTCATCGGCAGTAAGGCCGATCGGCGTGCCGGCGAGTTCGCGCAGGCCGCGGGCGTTGTCGTAGGGAAAGCTGACGGCAACCTCGATCCACTTCCAGCCTTCGTTGGCGATCTCGTCGGCCATGACCTTCAGCTTCTCGGCGGCCAACCGGTCGAGGAGGCCCGCATCCTGCAGCCAGCCGCCATCGTCGGACTGGAAAAGGTCGCGCAGGACGATGCCACCGGCCGCCTCATAGGCGTCGATCCCGACGAACACGGCGCGCTTGTCGGAGGCGCGCACCGTCGATTCCGTCAGCATGCGACGGATCTGATAGGGCTCCTTCGGCCAGCTATTGCGGATTGCGTCCCAGACCTGTTCCTGGCGGGCATGGTCGGAAGAGACGGTGAAGGCCATCAACTGCTCGAGCGACATGCCGTCCTCGGCATAGGTTTCGAGCAGCGTCGGCGAAACCGAGGCGAGCCGCAGCCGCTGCTTGACGACGTTGACGGGCACGAAGAAGGCGGCCGCGATCTCCTCCTCGGACTGACCCTTCTCGCGAAGGGTCAGGAAGGCGCGAAACTGGTCGAGCGGATGGAGCGGGGCACGCTGGCAGTTTTCGGCGAGCGAATCGTCCTCGGCGAGGATGCCGGTCGAGGCATCGCGCACGACGCAGGGGACCGGCGCGGTCTTTGCCAGACGCTTCTGCTTGACCAGCCGTTCGAGCGCCCGGTAGCGGCGGCCGCCGGCCGGGATCTCGAACATGCCGGTTTCCTTGTCTTCGGCATCGAGCACGGGGCGGACATTGAGGCCCTGAAGCAGGCCGCGCCGGGCGATGTCTTCGGCCAGCTCCTCGATCGAGACGCCGGCCTTCACGCGCCGGACGTTCGACTGGCTCAGCACCAGCTTGTTGAAGGGGATGTCGCGTGAGGACGACAGGGTGATCTTCTGAACGGCAGTAGCCATCGGGATTTTCTCCGCGACGGGCGGCCGAAAGCCTCTCTCCCGGCCTCCAACCCGTCATGAAAATCCCTCGACCCTCTTCCTCTATCGAGGCTCTGCCGATCAATACCGGAAAGCCGGAGATCCGGAACTGCGGAATTGCAGACTGTAAGTCAGCCGATGTTTGGGGTGAATCAAGAGATGCGCTCGGGTGTGCCGTCAACCACCTTGGCCTCGAGCCGTAGCCCGATGGAAGAAAGTACCTTCATGACGGTCGCAAACTCGGGATTGCCGCCTGCGTCGAGCGAACGATAAAGGCTTTCCCGCGCGAGGCCAGTTTCGCGCGCTATCTGGCTCATGCCCCGCTCGCGCGCGATACCGCCCAAGGTGTTCATGATGGTGGTGGCATCGCCATCGGCAAGCGCGCGGTTGAGCACCGCAATCGCATCCTCCGAGGTCGGATGCGGGTGCAAGTCTGCGGGCACCGACGGGGGTGCAGTAGGCGTGTTGGCTCCGGGTGACTCCAGGGAGGAAAGCAGGCTCGGCTGGCTCTCGCCTTCGGCGCTCGCCCATTCCTCGGGCGTCGCACGCTCCTCAAGGTCGGAGCGCAGTTCCGCGCTGCATTGCGCCAAGAATGACCTCCACTGGTCGGAGGTCTTGATGTTGACTGCGGCCTTCTCGGGCACATTGAACAGCACGGCTATCTTTCCGGCTTGGGCGAGGCGCAGCACATTCAGGACCGTGCCGGGGCTCTTGCCGTCCCAGATCATCAGCCCGAAATCGGCCTCGCGCGCCATCTCGCGATCCTTGGCGGCGTAGAAGTGAAAGCCCTTCGCGTTTTTCGGAGCGTCGACGCGGTGGGTGCGCCATAGACCGAGATTGTTCCTCGGCGTTTCGCCGGAGCAAAATACGGTGACTTTGTCGTAGTGGCGATCGAGGAGGTGCTTCTGGACAGCCTTGTCGGCCCCGTTGGCATCTCCGACGATGACCTGGTGGCCGCTGGCGACGACGTTGTCGAGGCGACTCTTTACTTCGGTCGGAAGGCGGGAAACGTGTCGCGAGCCGCCGATGAAGATGGTGTTCATTGGTTGCTCCGGGTTTTGGTGATGGTGAGGGCGCGAACGTTGGCCGCCTTGCCCTCGGAGAGAAGAAGATCGGTGATCGCGTTCATGGTCGTGCCGGACCGGAAGAGATCGTCGAACAGCAGAACATTCAGATCCCGGGTCTGCATTCTATCGACCGCATAGAGCCCTTCGATATGTTTCTTGCGTTCCTCGGGGTCGGTGATGTTCTTGAGCTGCGATGTGGGCCGCGTCGTGGTGATGCAAGACACGACGCGTATATTCAGGGCCTTTCCGATGCCCTCGGCGAGGATAATCACTGGCTGGACCGCACGCTGCGTCGAGGGCGGTACGGGGACGATGATGTCGATCTTCTTACGATGCTCCGCAAGGAAGTCGGCTGCCGTTTCGATGATCGATCCGGCTGCGGCACGATCGGTGCGATTCTTGAGGCGAAAAAGGAGCTCAGCGATCTCGGGGCGGACGGTGTCGAATTGCATGTGCCCGAATTCGTTGTAGCCAATCGGTGTGCTGCTCGTGGTGTGGAGATCCAGCGCGACGCCCGATTTCCAGCGGCCAGCAATTTTTTATCGGATGTATTTCGACGACGGCCATTCTTTCTCCCGAACCTTCCCACTGTAACCTGCAGGCTACAGATAAGCAAGGATGAGGGGAGGGTTCAAGGCGAGCGGGACGCACCGGCCGCGAGTTGGCGGTCCAGAGCGCTCATTTGCGAGAACACCCCTGACACGGGGCAGTCGACGAATGCGTGTTAGGCCGCCTCCCGATCGCCGTTGATCGCCGCGACGGCCTCCGGCAGGATTCCGAGAATGAAGTCGGCGGCCTTGCTCGCCTGCGACGCTGCGCGGACGATGGCGCGATTGTCCTCGCGCAGAACCTCGGCCCAGGAGCCGATGTAATCGGCGTGCCGCACGGTCGGCACGATGCCGAGCGCAGCACAGCAGAATGCCGCTGAAATCTCGGCTATCAGCTCCTCGAAGGCGTACTTTTTCGTGCCAAAGGAACCGGAGAGGTCGCGATTCAGGCGATGCGGCGCCCCGCTGGCGTGCGAGCATTCATGCAGGGCGGTCCGATGCCAGTTGATGAGCTCGAAGAAAGCCTGGGGTGGCGGGACCATGACATAGTCGTGCGTCGGCACATAGAAGGCTCGGTCACCGCCGATCCGGAAATCGATCCCGCTCGCCTTGATGAGCGCCTCCACCTTCGGCTCGATCAGGCCGGGTTCGGGCGGCGGTGCGACAATGGCAAGGTCCTCGGGCAGGTCCTCGCATTGCGCCAGGTTGAAAACCGTGAAGCGCTTCAGGAACGGAATCGCCTGGGCTTCTTCCCCGGTTTCGCGGGCGCGCCGCTTCTCGTCGTCGGGGACGAAGCGGTCGGCATAGACGACGGTGGTGCCATGCTCGCCCTTGCGGACATGACCGCCAAGTGACATCGCCTGCCGGAACGTGAGCCAGCTCTGCGTGGGGAAGCCATGGTCGATGACGGCGCCCCAAAGGATGAGCACGTTCACGCCGGAATATTGCTGGCCGGTGGCGGCGTTCTTCGGCATGGCGAGCGGCGCTTTCGCCGCCGTGCCCCAAGGCTGGACCCAGGGTAGCCGACCGGCCTCCAGCTCGGCGAGGATCTTTCCGGTGACTTCGTCATAAAGGCTCGTCCGGCCGGAGCCGGATCGGGCGCGAACAGCATGTCTGGACATCGCGGGTCTCCGCGACGGGCGCCGGAGGCCTCTCCTCCAGCCCTCAACCCGTCACGGCAAACCCGGTCCGCACTCTTACCTCTATAGGGATAGGGGTACCTCTATAGGGATAGGGGGCGTTGCGGGGGGCTCCCCGCAGAAAGGGGTGTGTCGGCGACTGCGGCGCCGACCAGGGAGAAGGCCTACCCCCCATCATCCAAGGTATGTCAGTCAGCCAGTTTGACGGGACGCTTTCGACCACCCGCAGAGGATCGCCGGCGGGCCACAGGCGACGGCATATCCAAAACCTCGCCAAGCTGATGCAGTCGCAATGCAGGGCGTTCCGGTAGTTTCACCACCAGTTCCAACTCACCGCCGATCGCCTCGACGTAACTGCGCAGGGTGGACAGATACATATCCGTCTGCTTCTCGATCTTGGACACGGACGGCTGCTTGATCTTCAACGTCGTGGCGATTTCGGCCTGGGCCTTTCCGGCGATCTGGCGTAATTCGCGCAAACTCTCGACCTCCTGCTTCAGTTCCTGATAGCGCGCCTCAATCTGCCCCTGCTCCTCAGGCGGAAGCTCGGCAATGATTTCATTCAGGCTTCGGCCCATCTCATTTTCCCTTTTTTGCGGCTTTCAGGCTTTCCACATGTGCGGAAAACCGTAGGTCCGCCTTTGCTATAAGCTGTTTGTAGAAGCGCTTCTCGCTGCCGCCGGACTTGTCGCCGACCACCAGCAGGATCGCCCTTCTCTCGGGATCGAGGGCGAAGGCCGCTCGCCATTCGCCGTCCGACGCCTCGAACCGCAACTCCTTCATGTTGGCATGCCTCGAGCCTTTGAGCGTGTCGGCATGCGGTCGGCCAAGCCGGGGGCCGTAGTCGGCGAGCAGCTTGGCGACAGCCAGTAATTCTTTCCGGACATCTCGCTCAAAGGCCAGAAACTCCGCCTCGAAGGCGTCGTGGAATTCGACATCCCACGCCATAAATATAGCCTCGAAGCTATTAAGGGTCAATGGGAAGGATGCGGGGTACCGCTGGCGAGGCGGTCGTCGTCCGCCGGCAGTTCTCGGCCCATGCGTCGAGGTCATCGACCGCGTAGCGGACATATTTGCCGAACTTGTGGTAGGCCGGCCCGCAGCCGAGCGAGCGGTAGCATTCCAGAGTATGCGTCTCCAACGCCAGGTACAGGGCGGCCGCTTTGGTGTCGACGAAACGGATCGGGCCGACGTCATCGACGAAGACGGCACGTCTCATGATGTCGGCTGATGGCCAACGGCTTGGGAATTGTGTCTTACTGGACATCGGCGATCTCCCCGGTCTGCGCGCCATGTTTGGCGCCGGGCGGGACGCTCCTGTTTTCGCCGCTGCGATGGCGGAACGGTCGATAATTCCCAAGCTTGGTTCTCGTTGCGTATTTGCCATCCTCCAGCCCGAGCGGCCTCCCGTTCGAAGCGGGCGCAGGGATCTTCGGCGCTATGGCGGGCAGGGGCGCAACGGCAGGTTCGGAGGCGACGGGCGGCACGGCTTGAGCAGTTCCGCCGATCAGGGTTTGCCGTCGCCGCGCCACCACCTCCCCGCCGTACCGCCTGGCGAGGGCGGCGATCCCGAACGAGACGCTCTCGGGAATGCTGTCGGGGCCCGCTCCGCGCACGCCCGGTTCGCGCAGTTCGTCGCCGGTGGAGACAATCACCACCTTCGGCCGCCGCACCACCTCGACGCTCGCGAGGTCGGCCGCCGCCGCCGCGATCAGCTTCTGCGGGTCCAGCTCGGCGTCGGACTTCTTGAACTCCGCGATCTGGGCGGTGTAGTCGGTGGCCCCGTCCTCGTAGGCGCCGCCGTCGATCGGTCGGTAGCCGGCGCCCTTCATCATCGCGCCGAGGCCCTCGCG
>WBZO01006942.1_pt1 | contig 10709 bp, 6 predicted proteins | sample 5204261 | NCBI WGS metagenome assembly WBZO01 (sample SAMN12412400, study PRJNA552823) | activated sludge metagenome | isolation source: activated sludge from anammox sidestream of wastewater treatment plant... | place: USA: North Carolina | collected 2017-09
CTAATTTTGTAGTTCATATTCTGGCTGTTGTAACTGGTTATCAGCTATTTGGAAATAAGCCTAAAATTAGTATGAATCACCTGATTGATAATTTTGCTTAACCCGAGTTAGCATTAGTATATTATTACTTTTCTCAGCAGTCAAGTTTGATAATAGTATTAAGGCAATCGACTATACTCTAGAGCAGTTTTTGGGACTTAACTTAGCGGATTTATTAATAAAGCGCCAAGGATTCTATCAGCAAATAGCTAAATCTTCGTCATTAACTATCAAAAGCGCTGAAAATAGTAGCCTATCAGTTAGACTAAGCGACAAGCTTGAAACAGCAAATTTTGATGAAATACTAAAGCCAGGTTGGCAATATTCATTTGCTGAGATCTGTGAGGCTTCAATAGTCAATATCAAGGAGGATAAATCAAGCTTTTGCTGTGATGGTAAATTTAGCTTTGATGGGATTATCTATACAATAGGTAATCAGGCTAACCGTGAGCGTAACCAAGATAAGCTTATCTGCCTAACCCAAGCGATTAATAATGCCTGCCAGAAATATCTACTAATAGAAGATAACCAGATAAAAAGCCTTGTTCTTGATGGCAAAGACCAAACTGAGCTTTTAGCCATAATGGATTATGCTGAGCTCGAGCGTGGACTTGCCATTACCGAGTTAGCATTTGGCTGTAACACCCAGTTACCCCCTAACATAATTAACTGGCAGCTAAATTCAGTAGCTAATGAAGGTGTCTATGGTACACACCTTGGTATCGGCATGGCAAATAAATGCCCGCATATTGATTTTATCAAAGCTGGGGTTACTTCGTAAATTTTATTCTAGTCAATTTAATAACTTCTCGTTACTAATAACCACATTCATTATTTGTCTAAAAATACATATATAAAACAAATTATTATCTGTATAAATTCCTACAACATTCTTCTTTATAATATCTTTAAAACCTGTAAATTACCCCGCCAAAAATTTTAGGTGGTAAATCAATTTGTGTGATTTTAACGGGGTTTAAAAATGGGGCACTATTTTTATACAATAGCTCCCGTGATAAGGGCAAGTACTGCGAAATAAAATGCAATATCGGTCAATAACACGTACTTTAAGTTTGACAAAGTTTAGAAGATTAAGATCTTCCGGAGACGGAGGGGTAAATCACAAAAAGATTTTTGAGAGAATTTAATCTTGCAAACTTTACCAATAAAAAATTTAACTTTAAGGAGTCCTTATGTTTAATCCCAAAAAAATAGTTGTACTGATTGCTGGTGCAACAAGTCTGACGCTAACTGCGTGTGGTGGCAGTGGTGCTACTAGTGGTGGGCATTCAGTTAATGTAGAAGATGACCGTGGTCAAACGTTGATGATTAGTCGTGTACCGACTGTACCAACTAATGGTGGTGTATCGCATGCAGTTCTTTTGAATGTAGATAACAATACTGGTAAGAAGTTAACTTTTGTTGATTCAAAAATCATGAATAGTAAGAGCCAAAGCTTGCTATCACGTGCACTTGATAAAGCAAATCGTGCAGCAGGTGGAACTGGTTATAATTCATATGTAAGCATGAATGACTGTACGACTATGGAAGATAAAGCTACATGTACTTTATCAGTAACGCCAGATGCGGCTGATGGTTCTACTGTTGTTCAGTTATCATTTAAAGATGATAGCGGTAAAATTTACAAGGCAGCCCAGTTGGTAAATTATTCTTCAACTGTATCTAGCCAAAATGGTTTCATTTTAAATACTGATAATCTGGAAGAAGTTCGTTCGACTAATGATTACTCGATTACGGTTCCATTTATTGCTGATGACAACTATAAATCAATTACGATAACTTCAGATATACTGGCATTATCACAAAGCTTTGATTGTAATGGTCAAGTATCTAAAGGTGCAGCTTGTTCTGCAACTATCAAATTACCAGCAGCACCAAAAGCTGGTTACGCTAACAATATCACTCTACGTGGTGAAACAGTTGATGGACGTATTAATACTCGTACTTTCAGTGCTCGTGCATTTTTCGAAGATCGTCCTTCATTAGTAATGACTAATGGTCCGGTTCATTTGGTTGCTGATAATACATCAACTAGTGAGAACGTGAGTATTTTTGTGGTAAATAACGGTACTGAAGCAGCTAATGGTATTGATGATAAACATTCAGCAGTTTCGACTGAATTTGAAGGTATAATTTTGCAAGCAAGTGCTGGCGAAAACCCAATAACCTCATTGGTTAAATCTTATGGTACTGGTGCTATCTGTAATTTTACAGGTGCAATAGCAGGTAGTATCGGTCATACCGCACCTGTTGGTGGCTTCTGTGCTGTAAACTTTGGCTTCGACCAAAATAATAAAGAACAAAATGGTCATGATGAATATAGAATCGACTATAATGGTGAAAATGGTGCTTATACTACCAAAACCACTACGATTTATTATACTGGTTTATCTGGGATAGATCCTAACTGTCCTGAGTGTCAGCGTCCATATAACTATACGATAAATGGAGCGTTTGACTTTACTAATACTAAAACAGGGCGCTCTAAAACTAATACAGTTAGAATAAATAATAATGGTCTTCAAGAGCTTAATGCACTACGAATAGCATTACCTACATTACCTAATACTTTTAAGGTTGATCGCAATAGTTGTGGAACAGCACTTAGTCCGGTTAATTTACCATCAGGACAATCATGTGAAGTACAACTTACGTATGCTCCAACTGCTGATACAGATCTTACCTCAGTTACTGCAGAAGTAAGCGCTACTAGAGCAGATGGTAGTCAATTTAGTGGTAGTACCAAAACCATCTCTATTAACTATAGTGCACAACAAACTCCGGTATTACAGCCAGGGTTGATTCTTAGTAACTCAGGTACTAAATTTGAATTACCATTAAATACTCCACGTGTATTAAGCTACGACTTGATAGTACAATCTAATGGTGCAGCCGCTCGAACAGAAATAACTGGAATTAATACACCAGTAGCATTAAAGCCTCATTCAAGCTTCCTAAATATTGCTCTTCCAGCGACAGTACAAAATCCAAATGGTGGTGCAGCACTTCCTAATAAGTTTGCTGGTCCAAATGGCTTTACCTTTGATAATAACTGGAATACTCTACCAGGACAAAACGTATCCTTACAGGGTGCTGAATATGGGATCATTACTTATAGCTATGGTGATGCAACAGCCGGTATTACTGCTGCTGAAGCGGATACACTAGTTCATCAATTCCAAGTAGCCAGTAATTCTAACCCGCCAAGCTTTACTTTAGGTTATGAAGCAACTGATGATACTGCAGATGTTACTGATCCTACCGTTATTGATACATTAAATGAAAATGGTACTAACTTGACAAATGGTGGAACATTTGTATTAACTAAAGGTAATAAACTAAAACTTGAAGTTGAATATAAAGCTCCAACTAATACTGCACTTACAAATCTTCTAGTAGATGATTCGGCATTACCATATGGTTTCATGGTTGATCCAGCACCTATTGCTAATGCTACAAAATGTAGGACTACAAGTACTAGTGGTACTCCGACTTCTGGTTCAATATTAGGTGCTACTGTACCTGCAGGTGGATCATGTAAAGTTCGCTATATCTTTATTGATGATGCGATTGGTTCAGCTAATACCTATACCATCGGTACTCAGAATGCAGCTATGCGGACATTCAAAAACCCGCCGTATACTATAACAACTGCTAATGGTGTTAAACGTGTACAACCATCTGGTGAATTCCGTTATACAGTAAAACCGTTTGCTAATATAGTTACTCATGTAGCTCAAATACCAACTTCTCCTAATGCATATAAAGTGATTTTCTATGTAGCAGGTAATGGTTATGGTGCATATAATTTAACAGGGACGAGGGATGCTGGGATTAAAATTACACAAATCCAGAATTTTAACCCGAATATTACGGTTACTCAGCCATGTACAATTAACGCTCCTATTCCGTTTAATCCAGCAGGTTTAGATGCTAATAATGTGCCTCTTGCTGGTGCGAAATACTGCGAAATGATTTTCACAGTGGTTGATCCTACTCAAAGTAGAAGACTTAATTACTATTACTCTTCAACAACTGATGGTCTTTACAACTCTGCAATCAGAAGTGTAACACTACAGTAACAAATAATCTTAATTAATCTTTCCCTTGTGATTAATTAAGACAATTAGCCAGCTAAAGTCTAACTTTGGCTGGCTTTTTCCTGAGATTTATTAAACCATGAATTTGAAAATCTTAATTTGGTGCCAATCATGCCAAGTTAGAATCTTCAAGTTTACAACGATGTAACATTACACAACGTAGATATGGAGAAAATTTTATGAAATTAGCCAACCCACAGATAAAAACCTGCTTACTACTTATGTTAGGTGCGCTAATTACTAGCTGTAATAACGGCAGTGAAACAGCTAGAAGTACATTAAGCGAAATAGTACCAGCCCCAGCCCCTTCACGGATACCTACGGTAGTGATCAGCCGCGTAGCAACTATTCCAGTAAATGATGGTAATACTGCAACTCATGCAATCCGGGTTGATAATCATACTAACCATGATCTACGTCTACTAAGTGCCCAAATTGATAATAATACGATTGAAGATAGTGCTGCTGCGTGTAATATTCTTGGGCGAGACGCTGCTTGCAGTATTCCTGTATTACCTAAAAACGCACAAGAAGCAACGGTAATTAAACTAAGTTATAAAGATGAAGCTGGCAAAGTCTACGATACTGCCCAGCTAATCAATTATTCAGAAACAGTAATGAACCGAGATGGCTTCATTGTCAGTGAGGGCGAATTTGCTGAAGTATATTCGACTAATGACTATAGTCTGACAATTCCATTTATCGCTGATGATGACTATGACGAGCTAGACATTAGCTCAGATGTAATGATGCTTGAGAAACACCTTGACTGTAGCGGCAAGGTAATTAAAGGTACACATTGTACGGCAACCCTAACCCTGCCTGCTGCAACTGGGGCAGGGTATGGCAATCAAATTACCCTTAAAGGTAAAACAGCTAACGGACGGGTAAACCAGCATCGATTTAATACACGTGCTTATTTTGAAGACCGTCCGTCATTGGTATTAAGCGGTGGGCCATTGGCGCTAATGGCTAATAACACAGCTGGCGCTGCAAATAGTACTACTCTACGGGTAGTAAATAATGGCGTATTACCGGTAAATATATTTAGCGAAGACTATAAGGCGCTATCGAGCGAGATTCACGGTACTATAACTGAAAACAATGTAACTTCAGCATTAGCTAAAACTATTGGTACCTGCGGCTTTGATGGCAAAACCAGTACTTCGGTCGGGACAGTAGCCAAGCGTGGTGATGTATGCGAAATACGTCTGGGGCTAAATAATCTTCAGCAGCCACAGTCAGGACATGATCAGTATAGCATTAACTATAATGGTGAAGCAGGTCCAAGTACTACCAAGACAACTTTTATCTACTATACCGGGTTAACTAGCGATATTGATCCAAATCGTCCAGATGGGCTGGTCAATTACGCTTATAAGATAAGTGGTAGCCTAAATTTTGTAGGTACTGCATTGACTACTCCAGCAACTTCTCGTACTGAGTATATTCAGATTCAGAATACCGGTAAAAATCCAATTCGGATAACTGACTGGAATGTAGCTTATCCTGCAGCTATGCGAACTCGTGATAATGAGTGTGCCAATAAAGTACTGGCAACTACCGAAGCGTGCCGGATTTATGTAAGCTATACACCAACAGGAGCAGTAGCCACTAGTAGCGTACTAGGTGAGATAAAAGCAGTACGGGCAGATAATAATGCTACAACTGATTTTATTGCACCGAATAAGCAAGTTGGGATACTTTATAGTGCAACTGGTAATCCACCAGCTACCGGAACGTTGACATTAAGTCACGGGCGGGTGTATCTAGAAAAAGAAGCAGGCGTAGCTGGCTCAGTTAGTGAAGACATTATTATCGAAAATAGCGGTAGAGCTGATTATTTGCTTGGTGGGATAAGTGCTTTGACTAATCCAAATCTGTCACGCTCATTAACTATGAGCTTACCCGCAACATTTACTCTACCGGGTAGCACTAGCGCAATTAATAATCCATTAAGTGCACTTACGGTGGTAAATAATTTTAATGCTGAAGGACCGGTAGTCAGATTAGCTCCTGGACAAAGAGCCGTAATTCGCTATAGCTATAATAGTACTACAGCGGAAATCGGGACACTACATCAGCAAATCCTGCGTGCCAATACTAACGATACGGTGCCGATTCAGGTTGATTATGCAACTACTACTTCACCGATTAAGGTAACGGAACCTGTAGCAGTAGGCACTCGAAACATTGCGGGTAACTCTATGGTTAGTGGAGATAGTTTTGCGCTTACTTGGGCGAATAAACTAACTCTAAAAGCAGAGTATGCCCCAACTGGTGCTAGTGTGAAAAATTTTATTGTCGATGATGGCGATTTACCTTATGGTTTCGCGGTGAAAGCAGCACAGACTACTTGCCCAACAATCAGTAAGAGTAACTCACCAACTACGCTAACTAGCAAATGTGAAGTGCACTATGAGTTTTTACGTAGCGATATTAGTAATGTCAATAGTTACACTTTGGTAACGCAGAATGCAGCTACTCAAAGCTTTAAAACTCCCGCATATTCGCTTGAAGGTGCAACTGATAAATTACGCCGTAAAGTAACCCCAAGCCAGTCATTTAGCTATCAGACTAGACCATTTGTGGCAATGACTACTTTGCAAACTTCATCTGGTAATACTCGCACGGTTACATTCCAAATTAGTAGCTATGATGCTGGCAGTTTGTCGGGAATGAGACAATACCCGATAATAGTAACACCTGATTATGCAGCGAATAGCAATATTAGTGGCGCTACTAGCTGTGTGATTAATAGCCCGGCATCAGGTCAGACTTGCAGTATTATTTTTACCTTAACTAATACTGGTGGTAATAAAACTTTGCCAATAACTTATGCATCAACTGAGGATGCTTACTATAACTCGATTAGAACTAATTTAACACTAAACTAATAACCAAGGGAATTACTTTATCATGCAGAAACTATCCAAAATCCATCTTACGCTAATAGGCGCAGCACTAGCATTAGCCGGCTGTGACAATGTTGGCGGTAGTCCTGAAAATAGTCAGGTACGACAAAATAAGCTAACCATCAGCAATACTCCAGTCTTTCCACATAGTGGTAATGGCGATGTTTATGCGCTACTTTTATCCAATCATACTGATCAGGAGCTAAAGCTAGGCTCGCTGAAGCTAAATGAGCTTAATTCGGTGGGGCAGGATGAAAATGCTAGCGAACTAAAAGATACTCTGAATAAAGCTCAATTAGCAAAAGCTAATCAGATTAATGAATTAGTTGATCTATCTGCTTGCCAGAGTATCGCAGCAAATAGCAACTGTATCGTGACTGTGAAGTTACCTAAAAGTGTTGCCAGTGGTTATTTTGATTTTAGCTTAAACTATAGCGATAGCCATGATAAATCTTATAAAGTAGATAAACTTATCGTGTTTAATGCCGAGATGACACCAACTGACGGGCTAATAATAACTAGCCAGCACCTTGAATCAATGGTGGTGAACTCCGACAAATATACTGTTGCTATTCCATTTCAGCTAACTGATGATTTTGAATCCATTAATATCCGTCAGCATGGTGTAAACCCATCCGGATATAACCAGATAATTTGTAATAACTCTTCAGATAATGAAGATATCAAGAGCCAGAGCTATGCACATAATAGTAACTGTACCGCTCTTATTGAATTAAATGGACATGAAGTAAAACCAGAGCTATCATTAGCAACAACTGATACCAATGGACTAGAGCGCTTCGTTGAAATCAAATCTAATGTATTATATGGCAATTATCCAGAACTGGTAGCTATCGGTGCTCCATTGATAATGCCTCCTTCTGGCTCAGGAAGTATATACATAAAGAATATTGGAACCCAAACAGCAAAAGATATTCAGACAAGCCAGACTGGTGATACCAGTGTATTTACAGTATTTAATTCCTCATGCAAAGGCAGAGCGCTTGAAAACACCAACGGACAATGCTTTATGCAGTACCAGCAAGTTTCGGGTAACAAACAAGATACAGCTACTCTCATGCAAACAGTGACCTATAAAGGTGATGATGGTCTAGATACCAGAATGTTTAGCACCAAATACGCAGTACACCTTAATAAAGTCGCGAGTCTTAGAGCTCCCAATCAGAATAACACCAGCGTTTCACCTGCGCATAGAGCCATTGATTCCCAAAGAGAATATTTCCCGGAAGATCTGCGAAATATCACTGCAACTTTTGATCAGCCGATTAATGCTAGCGGGCTTTATCAAAATGATGGTGGGATGGGAGTCCTAATAGGTGCTGGTACAGGTGCTACGTTCAGTGGATGTGAGGGCTATACCTATTTAACTCCAGGCTCTATTGTTTGTAAATTATCTGCTTTTCATTTAACCATGCTTGCCAGTGAGGTTACATTTGAGATGCGCACGGGTCAGCTTGGCAACTCTACTGGGGTCATCCAAAATGCTTCTCAAGCTTCCCAGCGAGAGTTTAAATATGTCGTTAGACATCATAGAAATCCTAGTGTGAGTTATGTAACTAGTACCAGCCAGACTTTTAAACCTGGCGATAGTATCAAGCTTAAAGTTACTCTGGAAACTAGTATATATAATACGATGGCTCGCTATCGCTTTAATGCCGCCCCTGGCTACATTATTACCAACAGTACTTCATGCCGAACTACAAACACTACTAATTGTACCATGGATGTCGAGTATAAAATCCCAGCGGCGGCGCAACTAACTGGTAGTGGGACTATTCAGCACACACTTCCTCAGAAAATCCTTGATATCGTTCCGTCTACTAGTGGTTCTAAAACTAGCACTCTTACCGTTAGCCATAACTTGACTCTCTCTGTGAGTAAACTTCCGGCAGTTCATATTACTGTGCCAGAGCTTACTAGAGATTTTTTACAAGGATATATTTGTGCAACAGATGGCTATAAAATAACTACAAATTTTTGTTACTTCGGAGGATTACATAAATATAACTCTTCAGACTATGCGAAAAATTATACATGGGTAATTAGATCATATAATCGTTTTAATGGGAGTAGTTCTGTTGGAAATATAATCGGCTATGATAATGTTAATTTTATAATTGCATTAGCTTCTCTGGATAATCACTGGCTCGGGTGGACTGGCAATAGAGATCTATTTTCACTAAATAATCGACCAACCCCATCAGAAGGTCGAATTGATTCTGGGGTAAGTAATATTGACAATATAATAACTTATAATGATCCACCTATAGCTACTTTGTGGGGTTCTAGAGGGAATGTACCTTACTACCTCTTACTAATTCCAAATGGTTATAGTATTAGAGATAATCCTCCAGGGACTATTTATGTAGGTAGATTTTGTGCTAGACAAGGGCATAATTCTGCTAGTAGCCGCTATTGCAGCCATCTTCCCCTTGAGCAATAATGCTTACAAAACGTTGGTAGCATAGTTGTATACTGTGCTACCTGCTTTGTCCTGATTGTTCTTAGTGCTACCTTTTCTTTTTCTGATGTAAAGATAAGGTTATAATTAAGATAAGGAGTTAATTGGTGGGGCTGATTAACTCTTTTTTAGTTGCTCATAAGTTGCTGAATTTTTGGCCAAACTAACTGTTCGGTGAGTTTCCTTGATTAAAATGAGCTTACCTTGGAGCTTTGATTATTCTTTTAGCTTACTATTATTAGTATGCTGATAAGATACCCGCATGAAAGAGGTCTATTGATTAATGGCAAAAGCAGAGCTAATAAAATGGATGATTGGTAGCAGCTTCATTACTATAACGTCTATTAGTGGAGTTGCCTTTACTGTACCAAAGCTGATGACAGACTAAAACTATCTTTCTATCAAAACCATTGATTAATTCAGCGGTTTTTTAGAGTAAATAAGCTTGATTTAATGTTTTAGTTGCTTATATTGGTGTACTAGCATTAGTAACGCTTCGTTAATTTTAACTTGGTATTTTTTACTGTGCTGCTTAAAAAAATCCACAACTTCACGATCAAGACGGATGTTCACCGACACCATCTCCGGCTCATTGGCTTCCATTAGTTCAACAAATTTATCAAATGATAGCTGGTTACTGCTAATAAATTTGTTAAATTGTTTATTTGATACCCTTTTAAAAGCCTCCTGATTATCTACTTCTGGAATATCGGAATAATCAATATCTTCATCTTTGATGTTCTTAAGAGCTTCCAGCTCCGTAATGACTGCTTTACTTGGCTTTTTCATATAATAACCTCTCTTTTTTATTTGCCAGGCGTGCCGATATTATTCTGATATTACCATTGCGCGGTGTAAATACAACCATGACAATAACAATTCCTTTAATTTCACCAATTACCTGATAACGCTCTTCACCATCAACTACACGATTTGGTGCAATCAATTTATTATCATCCATAAATACATATTTAACCGTTTCAAAGCTAATACATATGGTTAGGATATTATATCATAGTATAGATATTTATATATATTTTAGCGTAGATAATCTAAGTGGCAAATCTAATTTGGAATTAAGGTAAGGGCAAACAGGCTCTAAGAACCTGTTTGGAATTAAATTGCTAAAAGGGTTAAACTACTGGCTATTAG
>WBZO01006944.1_pt1 | contig 10708 bp, 8 predicted proteins | sample 5204261 | NCBI WGS metagenome assembly WBZO01 (sample SAMN12412400, study PRJNA552823) | activated sludge metagenome | isolation source: activated sludge from anammox sidestream of wastewater treatment plant... | place: USA: North Carolina | collected 2017-09
CACCGCCGTGGTCGAGAACGGCTTCGGGCGGCTCTTGTTCAAGCTGTCGGCGGACGTCGAGTCGCAGGTGCGGCTTGCCGGAAATATCCTCATCATCTCGTTCAAGCAGCCGGTCGACGTCAACGTCGAGAAGCTGCGCGCCGGCGCGCCGGAAATCATCAACATGGCGCGCCGCGACCCGGACGGCCGCGGCATCCGCATTGCGCTCGCCCATAAGGTGACGATCAATTCCATGCCGGTCGCCGAACGGCTGTTCGTCGATCTGTTGCCCGAGAGCTGGAGCGGCCCGCCGCCGGGATTGCCGCGCGACGTGATCGAGGAACTGGCGCGCCGCGCGCGCGAAGCGGAGAAGAAGCTGCGCGTCGAGCGCGCAGTCTCCCAACAAGTCAAGCTGCCGCCCATCCGCGTGCGCGTCGCCACGCAGCCGACCTTTACGCGCTATACCTTCGAACTGCCGCAGCCAACCGGCGTAGTTGCCGACAACGGCAAGGATCGCCTGACACTGGTCTTCAATGCCCTGCTCAAGTTTGATCTCGCCGACGTCAAGGCCGCCTTGCCGCAGGGAATCGGCGCAATCGACAGCGAAATCGACCAGGAACAGGCTGTGGTACGCTTCACCTTCACCGATCCGGTCGACGTGCGCACGTTTCGCGAGGACTTAAGCTACGTCGTCGACGTGTCCCCGCTTGAGCCGAAGAATACGCGTGGCGACAGCGCGCTGAAGCTTGACGATCTCGCCGCGATCGCCGCCGAACAGGCCTCCGCCAAGGCCGCGCCGCCCGCGGTCGAACCGCCCGATACCGTGCCCGCCCGGCCGTCGCCGGCGGCGGAGCCGTCGCCGGCGCCGGCCGCTTCACCATCGCCCGAGCCGGAGACGCCGGCCGCACCCGCTCAACCGCCGGCCGCCGCCTCGCCTTCGGTGCCTGCCGCGACCTTATCGCCGCCACCTGCCGCGTCGCCTGCCGCCGCGCCTCCAGAAGCCGACCATCAAAGGCCCAGCCGGTTCAGGTTGTTCCGGTTCAAGGTCCCGCCGCCGGCCAGCGCCGGGGTCAACGTTATGCTCAAGCCGCAGGACGACAATCTGAGCCTCACGTTCCCGTTCGCCGTGCCGACGCCCGCGGCCATGTTCCTGCGCGCCGATACGCTCTGGCTCGTGTTCGATACCGAGGAGACGATCGGGCTTGCCGCCCTTGCAGAGGGGACACGCCGCACCATCAAGGGCGCGGTGCAGACGCGCCGGGACGGCCTCGCGCTCATTCGCATCAAGCTTGAGCGTCCCCGCCTCGTCAGCGCCGTCACCGATGGCCCGGCCTGGACCGTCACGCTCGGTGCGGAGGTGCTGGAGCCGACCCGTCCGCTCGGCATCAGCCGCAACGTCATCAGCCGGGCGCGCTCGAGCATCACCATTCCGTTCGACGACCCGAGGGAGGTGCATCACATCACCGATCCCGACGCCGGCGATACGCTCATGGTCGTGACCGCGCTCGGTCCGGCGCGCGGTTTCGTCAAGGCGCAGGACTTCGTCGAGTTGAGCGCGCTCGCCTCGATTCATGGCGTGGTCCTGCAACCGCGGGCCGACGACATCAGCGCCGATCTTGCCGCCGACAAGATCGTCGTCACGCGGCCGTCGGGCCTGACCTTGTCGGCGGCGCTCAACGGCGGGCCGCGCAGCGCCAGCATCGTCTACCAGCCGCATGTGCTCGACGCGCAGGCTTGGAGCTTCGACCGCCAGGCCAGCTTTGGCGAGCGCAAGTCCGAACTGATCCGCGCCGCCGCCGAGGCGAAGGACGGCAAGCGGCTCATCGCTCGCGCCGATCTCGCGCGCTTCTATCTCGCGCACGACATGGCGAGCGAGGCGAAGGCCGTGCTTGACGTGGCGCTGGCCGACAACCCGCCGACCGCGGAGGATGCAACCCCGCTGGTGCTGCGGGCGCTCGCGCAGATCCTGGCGGGACGCCCCGAGCAGGGCCTCAAGGACCTTGCCAATCCGTTCGTCGGCAACCAGCATGACGCGCCGCTCTGGCGCGCGCTGGCGCACGCCCGCCAGGGCAAGTGGAGCGCCGCGCGCGAAGGCTTCCGCGGCGCCGGCCCCGCGCTGGGGACGCTCCCGATCGAGCTTCAACGCACCGTGCTCAAGGACATGACGCGTGCCGCAATCGAGGTTGGCGACATCACCGGCGCGATCAAGGAGATGCACGAATTCGGGACGGTCGGCATCCCGCGCGAACTAGAGCCTGCGTTGTCTGTGCTGAACGGCAGGCTCGAGGAAGGGCTCGGCCACATCGACGATGCGCTGCGCGCCTATCGCACCGCCGCCGATTCCTGGGACCGCCCGGCCGCCGCGCAGGGCCACCTGCACGAAGTCGTGCTCAAGCGCTCGCTCGGCGTCATCACGCGCCCCGATGCGATCGCGGAGCTTGAGACGCTGACGACCGTCTGGCGCGGCGACGAAACCGAGGTCGAGGCCCTGCAGCTTCTCGCCCGCCTTTACACCGAGGAGGGCCGCTACCGCGACGCCTTTCACATCATGCGCACCGCGACGGCGGCGCATCCGAATTCGGAAATCACGCGCCGCATCCACGACGAGGCCGCCGAGACTTTCGACAGCCTGTTCCTCGGCGGCAAGGCCGACGCGCTGCCGGCGATCGATGCGCTCAGCCTGTTCTACGATTTCCGCGAGCTCACGCCGATTGGCCGGCGCGGCGACGAGATGATCCGGCGGCTGGCCGACCGGCTGGTGGCGATCGACCTGCTCGACCAGGCCGCGGAGCTTCTCCAGCACCAGGTCGATCACCGCCTGCAGGGCGCGGCGCGCGCGTCGATCGCCACCAAGCTCGCGGTGATCTATCTCACCAACCGCAAGGCGGACCGTGCGCTCGCGACGCTGCGCGCAACGCGCACGGCGGAGCTGTCGGGCGAACTGCGCAACCACCGCCTGCTGATCGAGGCGCGCGCCCTGTCGGACCTCGGGCGGCACGAACTCGCGCTCGAAGTGGCGGCCAATATCGACGAGCGCGAGGCGATCAGGCTGCGCGCCGACATTCTGTGGGCGGCCAAGCGCTGGCGCGAGGCGGCCGAGCAGATCGAGTTGCTCTACGGCGATCGCTGGAACGAGTTCGCACCGCTCACCGCCGGCGAGCGTGCCGATATCTTGCGTGCGGCGATTGGATTTGCACTCGGCGAGGACTCGATCGGGCTGATGCGCTTCCGCGAGAAATATGCCGGCAAGATGGGCGAGGGCATCGACCGGCATGCCTTCGAGGTGGTGACGGCGCCGATCGGTACGACCGGCAGCGAATTCCGCGACATCGCGCGCGCCATCTCGCAGATGGACACGCTCGACATTTTCCTGCGCGATCTGCGGGCGCGCTATTCCGACCGCGCCGCACCGCCGCCGTCGGCGGCATCCCCGTCAGCAGCGCCAAAAGCGCTGTAGGGCGGGCAAAGGCGTACATGTAGGGTGTGCAAAATCGCGTAGCCAGACCGTCCGGCGTGCGCAACGGCGCGGGGCGATTTTGCGCACGCTGTCGGCTGTGCCACGCGCCGTTGCACACCCTACAGCGATTTATGACGCAGTAGAGTTTCCGGCGCTACGTCCCGTAGCTCTGGATCAGGCTGCCGGCGACCAAGGACCAGCCGTCGACCAGCACGAAGAAGATGAGCTTGAACGGCAGCGACACCACGACCGGCGGCAGCATCATCATGCCCATCGACATCAGCACGGATGCGACCACGAGGTCGATGATCAGGAACGGCAGGAACAGGAGGAAGCCGATCTCGAAGGCGCGCTTGAGCTCGGAGATCATGAAGGCCGGCACCAGAATGCGCAGCGACATCTCTTCCGGCGTCGCGGCCGGCGGCTCGTGCGACAGGTTGGCGAACAGCGCCAAGTCCTTCTCCCGCACGTTCTTCTGCATGAAGCCTTTGAGCGGTTCGGACGCCCGCTCGAACGCCTGCTCGACGGTGATCTCGTTGGCGACCAGCGGCTTGATGCCGCTGTCGTAGGAGCGCTGCAAGGCCGGCCACATAACAAACGCAGTAAGGAACATCGCGAGCGCGATGATCACGGCGTTGGGCGGCGCGGTCGCGGTGCCGAGCGCCGTGCGCAGCAGCGACAGCACGACCACGATGCGCGTGAACGACGTCATCATGATCAGGATCGACGGCGCCAGCGATAGCACCGTGAGGAACGCGATCAGTTGAATGACGCGTTCCGTCAGGCTGCCGCCCTGGCCGAAATTGATGCTGATATCCTGCGCAACCGCAATCGCCGTCGCGCCGAAGAAGAAGACCGCTACACCACCCGCCACCGTCGCTAGACGAACGCGGCGGGCGATCGCCCATGATATCAAGATTTGCTGTTCGGACGGCCCAACAAACTCGCCATCTCCTGTTCGAGGCTGTCATAGAGCGAGGACTTCGGCGCCGCCGCGGCGGGAGCGCGATCGGCGCGCGCCGGACGCGCGGGCCGTCCTTCGGCGGGCACCGGGGGACGGGGCGGCGGCGGTGGCGGCGCGTGGTCTTCGGGCTCGGCCTGCTGTTGCGGCTCGTAAGCCGGCGCCGCTCGCGGTCCGGGCTGGCGCAACGCCGCCTCCAGCCGTTGCGCCATCTCGGCGAGGTTCTGATCGGCAGGCGAGTTGAACTGGCCCTCGGCGGGGACCGGCGCAGGAGGTGCCGGCGGGGGCGAAGGTGGCGCTGCTGCCTGTGATGAGCGAGCAATGCGTGGATCGCGACGAGCCGCGCGCAGTTCGCTCGCTGCCGGTTCGGGCTGCGGTGGTTGCGCGCGCGCAAGCTCGTCGGCAAGGCCGGCGAGCGCATCCTGGGCTGGCGCGAGCCGTGCTCGGCGCTGTGGCACGGCTTGCGGCGGCGGGGGAGGAGCGGGCGGCGGAGGCTCCGGCTCGGCCGCCGCCCATTCGGTTTCTTCCTCCGCTGCGGCTGGCGCGGGCGGCGGCGCGGAACCATGGCGCTGCGGGGCCCGCGGCATCGGCGGCTCGGCGCGCGGCAGCTCCATGCGCGGCGCCGGCGACTCCATGCGAAGTACCGGCGGTTCCGCGCGGGCGGCGGGAGCGGGTTCAGGCTGCAACGGCCACTGGCTTCCTTCGCCGAGCGGCACGGCGCGCGGCAGGGTATCGATCGCGGCAGGCCCCCGCGGCGCCTGCGTCTCGCGGGCGGCGGCGCGCACGATATTAGCCTCGACCACCACATCGGTCGGACCGCCGATCATCATCAGGTGCTCGACATTGTCGCGCCGGATCAGCACCAGCCGGCGGCGGCCATCGACCGAAGCGGCGTCGATGACGGCGAGGCGCGGCTGGCGGCCGCGCGTGGTACCCGTCCCTCCCAATCGCTCGGAACCGAACCGGCGCACCAGCCACGCGGTCAGGGCGATCAAGGCGAGGACAACAATAAAGGCGAAGACGAACTTCAACCCCGTTGATCCCTCTCCAAGTATATCGAACATTGACCCTCCCTGCGTTCCAGGGGCATGGCGGCCTCATCCAGGGAAGCCCGAATGGTTAACGCCAGCGGCAGTATTTGCCGCCCCAGATACTAACAAAGACTTAACAAGAATAGCCCCTGGGAACCCGCCCTCCAGTAGGCAAAGCCTTTCTTTGGTAAACGGCGGATTAATGGCAAGGCGGAAAGTTCCTTCGATTTAACCGGCTGTTAACCATAAGGACGGCAAAATCTGCCGGGTAGCGGACAGGGTCTGTGCGCCTTCAGACCATGATGCGACGCCGGGGGCAAGCCATGCCGATCTCGCAAATTCCTATCTTCTCGATGCTGCGAACCCGCCTCCAATGGCACCAGGAGCGCCAGCGGCTGTTGGCGGAGAACGTCGCCAATGCCAATACCCCGCGTTTCAAGCCGAGCGATCTCGCGCCGCCCGAATTCAACCGTGGAGGCGCGATCCGGCCGGTCGCCGTCGCGCAGACCAATCCGGGGCATCTGTCGGGTTCGAGCGCCACCGGCGGCCAGTTCCAGCTCGAACGCAGCAATCAGTTCGAGGTGCGTCCGGCGGGCAATGGCGTGAGCCTCGAGGACGAGATGCTCAAGGTCGCCGCCAACCAGATGGATTTCCAGGCCGCCACCGCGCTCTATTCGCGCGGGCTCGGGCTGATCAAAACGGCGCTCGGCAAGCGCTGACGGGCGCGCCGTCGACTTAAGGGGACGAGGGGGCAGATGGATTTCTTGAAGTCGATCGCGATTGCCACGTCGGGCCTGCGTGCGCAGGCCGGGCGGCTGCGGGTAATCTCCGAGAACATCGCCAATGCCGATTCGACCGCGCCGCGCGCCGGCACCGATCCCTACCGGCGCAAGATCCCGACTTTCCGTTCGGAGATCGACCGCGCGCTCGACGCGCGCACGGTCGGCCTAGGGCCCGTGCGTACCGATCCGTCGGAGTTCCTCGTCAAGCACATGCCCGGGCATCCGGCGGCCGACGCCAACGGCAACGTGAAATACCCCAACGTCAATTCGCTCATCGAAATGACCGACATGCGCGAGGCGCAGCGTTCCTATGAGGCCAACCTCAACGTCATCGGCGCAACGCGCCGCATGATCCAGCGCACCCTCGATATTCTCAAAGCCTGACCGGCAGGAGACCGCACATGACCACGCCATCGATTGCCGCCAGCGCCTACGCGAAGCTGTCGCGGCTTGCCGACCCGTCCGCCGCGCTCGGCAAGGGCTCGGAGGCCGGCGGGCCGAGCTTCGGCTCGCTGCTCAAGGAGGTGGTGGGTTCCGTCGTCGAAGCGGGCCGCAAGTCGGACGCGCAGACGCAGGCGCTGGCCACCGGCAAGTCGAACATCGTCGATGTGGTGACCGCGGTATCGGAAACCGAGGTCGCGGTCGAGGCCATGGTGGCGGTGCGAGACAAGGTGATCGCCGCCTACGAGGAAATTATGCGAATGCCGATCTGAGCGGGGCGAATTCGCCGCGAGTCGCCGCACGGAAACCGGGCGGAATCGGGCGGAGACGGCCGTTCCGCGGAGCGTTCCGAGGAGAGGGGAGAAGATGACGGGTCCTGAGGTACTGGACGTGGCGCGCGACGCCATCGTGACGCTGGTCCTGGTCGCCAGCCCCTTGATGCTCGTCGGCCTGATCGTCGGCGTGGTGATCTCGTTGTTTCAAGCGCTGACGCAAATCCAGGAAATGACTTTGGTTTTCGTGCCGAAGATCCTGGCGATCTTCGTTGCCATGCTGATCGCGCTGCCGTTCATGGCCGATCTGCTGCAAGGCCAGATGGCGCGCATCGCCGCGCGCATCATGGCGGGCTGAGACGAAGGCGGGGACGCGTGCTGTGAACGCCCGGGCGAATGCAGCGCGAATGCGCGGGTGAATGACGCGAATGCGGGGCGAATCAAGGTGAGCGCGCCGGCATGACGATCGACATCTCGTTTCTCCCGGCGCTTGCTGCGAGTTTCATGCTCGTTTTCGCACGCATCGGCACCATGGTGATGCTCTTGCCCGGATTGGGGGAACTGGCGGTACCGGTGCGGGTGCGGCTGACGGTGGCGCTGGTGCTGACGGCCGTCCTCCTGCCGCTGCACCGCGCGAATTATTCGCTTGATTTGAGGGAGTTCGGGCCGGTCTTTGTGCTGCTGCTTGAAGAGATCGCGATCGGCGCGGTGCTGGGCCTGACCGCCCGGCTGGCGATTTCCGCGCTCCAGGTGGCAGGCTCCGTGGTCGCGCAGCAGATGGGGCTCGGCTTCGTCACCGCGGTCGATCCGACCCAGGGCCAGCAGGGGATGATTCTGGGCAGTTTCCTCACCATGCTGGGCCTGACGCTCATTTTCGCCGTCGATTTGCATCACCTCGTGATCGCCGCGCTCGACGACAGCTATCGGCTGTTCAAGCCGGGCGAAATTCCGCTGCTCGGAGACGTGGCCGCACTGACGACGCGCACCGTCGCCGATGCCTTCCGCATCGGAATCCAGCTCTCCGCGCCGTTCCTCGTCTTCGGCCTTCTGTTCAATCTGGGGCTTGGCATTCTCTCGCGGCTGATGCCGCAGATGCAGGTGTTTTTCGTCGGCGTTCCGCTGTCGATTCTCCTCGGATTCCTCATCCTTCTCCTCGTGCTCAGTGCCATGATGGGCACGTTCCTGGACTCGGTCGAAGGCGTGTTGCGCGCGCTCGCCCCCAGCACGTGAAAGCGCTATGGCCGGCGGACAGGACGATCAGGAACGAACAGAAGACCCGACGCAAAAACGCCTCGACGAGGCGCTGCAACGCGGCGACGTGGCCAAGAGTCAGGAGGTCTCGACCTGGTTCGTGATCGCCGGAGCGGCGCTCGTTCTCATGACATTCTCCGGCGCGATGGGAGCCGGAATCGCCTCGACGCTGCGCGGGTTCCTGGCGAATTCCTACGCGATTCGCACCGACGGCCGCGGCCTTCTCGAGCTCATGGGCAAGCTCGAAGGCGAAATCATCGCCGCCGTCGCCGTTCCGTTCCTGGTGCTGCTCCTTGCCGCGGTCGGCGGCAATATCATTCAGCACCGCCCGGTCTGGTCGGCGGAAATCCTCAAGCCCAAGCTGTCCAAAATCTCGCCTGCCGCCGGCTTCGGCCGCCTGTTCTCCAAGCAGGCGCTGGCAAACTTCATCAAGGGCCTGCTCAAGCTCACGTTGATTGGCGCGATCATGATGGCGCTGCTGTGGCCCGAGCGCTTCCGGCTCGAAGGCCTGGTTACGACCGACCCGGCGGTGGTGCTGCCGCTCACGAAATCGTTGTCGCTCGACTTGATCGGTGCAGTGGTCGCGGCGCTGGCGATCATCGCCGCCGCCGATTACCTGTTTCAGTACCGGCAGTGGTTCGAGCGGCAGAAGATGTCGGTCCAGGAGATCAAGGAGGAATACAAGCAGTCGGAAGGCGATCCGCAGATCAAGGGCAAGATCCGGCAGCTTCGCCTGCTGCGCAATAAGAAGCGCATGATGGCCGCCGTGCCGACCGCCTCCGTCGTCATCACCAACCCGACCCATTATGCGGTGGCGCTGAAATACGAGCGCGACATGGCCGCACCGGTCTGCGTCGCCAAGGGCGTCGATACGCTGGCGCGCAAAATTCGCGAGGTCGCCGGCGAGAACGGCGTTCCGATCGTGGAAAATCCGCCGCTCGCACGCGCGCTGCACGGCACGGTCGAGATCGATCAGGAAATTCCGCCCGAGCATTACCAGGCGGTCGCGGAGGTGATCGGCTACGTCATGCGCCTCAACCGTGCCTTTGCCCGCGGCCGATGAATGAGTGCGGCGGATTTGACGTTCCTAGCCGCTGGCACGGCGGACGCTTGCGCGGTAACGGTGAATTCGGCACTGGGACAATGATTCGCCGCCTGCACGCGGCGCCATGGGCAAGGTCGTGACGACCATCATGACGCAGAGCAATCCGATCGAGTCCCGCGCCCGTACGGCCGTCGACCGCACGGGAGTAGGCCGCGGCGGCGGCGGCAGCATCGGCCTCGTGCTGCTCATTGCGGTTGTCCTGGTCGGCGCCGCGGTGGCTCTGTTGTTCATCGGACGCGCCAATGCCGAGCCCTATATCCTGGGGCTGCTGGCCGTGCTCGCGATGGTGGGCGTGTTTCTGCTGTTCGCGCTTGCCGCCGGGATTCTGCGCGCCACGGGGCGCGACACCGCCAGCCCGCTGGTCAAGGCGGTGGTCGATGGCGCGACCGAAGGTATCCTGGTCACCGACGCGCGCGGCCGCGTCGTCTACGCCAACGCCGCCTATCTCGATCTCATCGGCGCCGCCGGTGCGAAGGACGCGCGGCCGGTCGAGCGCGCGTTCATCGGCGACCCGGGTGTGTCGGAAGCGGTCTACCGGCTGCTCAAGGCGGCGCGTGAAGGCCGCCGCCTGCAGGAGGAGGTGCGGGTGGGTGCGCATCGTGGCGAAGCGGGGCGCTGGCTGCGCATGCGCGTGCGGCCGCTCGGCGAGGACAAGCGCGAAGCGCGCATGACGGTCTGGTCGATCGCCGACGTGACGCGCGAGCTTGAGCGGCACGAGAATGTGTTCCAGGAGTTGCAGCACGCCATCGATTATCTCGACCATGCGCCGGCCGGGTTTTTCTCGGCGGAGGGCAACGGCAGCATCGTTTACCTCAACGCGACGCTCGCCAACTGGCTCGACCACGATCTTGCGCAGTTCTCCGCCGGCAACCTGAAGCTCGACGATATCGTGGCAGGCGAGGGCGCGGCACTGCTCACCACGCTCGCGGCGGCGCCCGGCGAAGTCCGCACGGAGGTATTCGACATCGACCTCAAGACGCGCGCCGGCCGTACCGTCCCGGCGCGCCTGTTGCACAAGGTTGCCTTCGGTGCCGACGGCGCGCCCGGTCCTTCCCGCACGCTGGTCATCAACCGCTCGCGCGACGACGGCAGCGATCCGCAGCGAGCCGCCGAAGTGCGCTTCATGCGTTTCTTTCACAACACGCCGATGGCGATCGCGACGGTCGATCGCGCCGGCAAGATCGCGCTGTCCAACCCGCGCTTTGCGCGGCTGTTTCAGCCCGCCCGCAAGGCGGACGGCGCGGGACTGGCGGATCGTTCGATTCTCGCGGTCGTCGCCGAGCGCGACCGCGCCGCGCTCGAGGCGGCGATCCGCCGCGCAGCCTCGGGGCAAAGCGAGATCGCGCCGGTCGAAGCGGCGCTTGAAGGACCCGGCGAGCGCTTCGCGAGGTTCTACATCACGGCGATCGAGGAGCCGGACGAGCACGAT
>WBZO01006614.1_pt1 | contig 10707 bp, 7 predicted proteins | sample 5204261 | NCBI WGS metagenome assembly WBZO01 (sample SAMN12412400, study PRJNA552823) | activated sludge metagenome | isolation source: activated sludge from anammox sidestream of wastewater treatment plant... | place: USA: North Carolina | collected 2017-09
CGCGCCGTATGCCCCGACCAGCGTGGTCGCTGCCGTAGCGATGTCCACCGTATAGAGCGAGAACGATCCTGTGCTGGCCATGAACAGCGCGTTGTCCGCGGGTCGGAACGCGAGATCGAAGTTGCCGCGGCGGTACTCGAGTTCCCCGGTCAGCATCTCGTCGGCGAGCGAGCAGGTCGTGGCTGCGATCCCCGACCTCCATGCCATCCAGGTGGAGCTCGCGGTCCTCGCCATCGTGCTCGTCACCCTGGGCAACCTCCGGGGCCTGCGCGAGTCGGGCAACATCTTCGCGGCGCCCACCTACCTGTTCGTGGCCATGGCGCTGCTCATGATCGTGGTGGGCACGTACCAGGTGCTGGTCTTGGGCCACGGGGGCCCTGCGCCCAGCACCGTGCGGGCGAGCGAGGAGCTGACGGCCGTGGCCCTGCTCATCCTGCTGCTGCGTGCCTTCGCCTCAGGGGCGGTGGCGCTCACCGGCGTGGAGGCCATCGCCACCGGGGTCCCTGCGTTCAAGCCCCCCGAGTCGCGCAACGCGGCGACCACCCTGGGTGTCATGGCCGTGCTCCTGGGCACCCTGTTCGTGGGCATCACCTTCCTCGCCAGTGCGTTCGGGGTGGTCCCCAACGACGAGCGCACCGTCATCGCCCAGGTGGCGGGGCACGTGTTCGGCGTCGATTCGCTGGGCTACCTGCTGTTCCTGACCTTCGCGACCCTCATCCTCGTGCTCGCGGCGAACACCTCGTTCGCGGCCTTCCCGCGACTTGTCGCGATCCTCGCGCATGACGGCTTCTTCCCGCGCCAGTTCGGGCTGCGTGGCGACCGCCTGGCGTTCACGACGGGCATCCTCGCCCTGGGCACGGTGGCCATCCTGCTGGTGACCGCGTTCGGGGGTGACACGCATGCCCTCATCCCGCTGTACGCGGTGGGCGTGTTCGTCGACTTCACCATCAGCCAGTCGGGCATGGTGCGCCATTGGCTGCAGACGCGACCACAGGGGTATCGCCACCGTCTCGCCATCAACGCCGCGGGGGCGGCCGTGACCGGCACGGTCGCGGTCATCGTGACCGTCATGAAGCTGCCCGGTTCGCTGGTGGTGGTGGTCCTCATCCCGCTGCTGGTGGCGCTCATGATGGCCATCGCCCGCCAGTACGAGGGCATGGCTCGCCAGTTGGAGGTGCGCCCAGACCTGGTGTTCGGTGAGCCACGCAAGCGGGAGCGGGTGGTCATCCCCGTGGCCAACCTCTCGCGTGCCGTGGTCCAGGCGGTCCAGGTGGGTCGGTCGCTCTCGGATGACGTCCAGGTGGTCCATGTGACCGAGGACCTCGAGGAGGGCGAGCGGCTCCGGGCGGCGTTCGAGCGCCAGTTCCCCGGGGTACCCTTCGTGATCGTGGAGTCCCCGTACCGAGCGCTCGTGCAACCCTTCGTGACCTATCTCGACGTCGCGTATCGCGAGGCCGACACGACGACCATGGTGGTCATCCCCGAGTACGTGGCACGGCACTGGTGGGAGCAGTTGCTCTACAACCAGACGGCACGCCGTCTGCGGGCCGCGCTCCTCGGGCGACCCGGCACCGTGGTGACCGCCGTGCCCTACCGACGCGAAGACCCGCACCCCCTGGGTCCCCGCACGGGTGATGCGACCCCGCCCGCCGACCGGCCCAGCGGGGCCGATCGGTGATCGGCGGGCGCCAGCCGCTGCGGGGCAACAAGCCGGGCGATCGGCGCGTCCGCGTGGAGCGGCCGCACGCACCCTACTTCCGGTACACGGGCAAGGGCGTCCTGACCGCCAAGCCCGCCGCGGTGGCACCCACGACCACGCTCGGCAAGCTGGGCGCGTCGGTGCGCCGGGTGGTCATCGGACGTCCGCTCGCGAGCGACCAAGAGTCCGAGGAGCGGCTGTCCAAGAAGAAGGCCCTCGCCATCTTCAGCTCGGACGCCATCAGCTCCAGCGCCTACGCCACCGAGGAGATCCTGCGCGTCCTCATCGTGGCCGGGGCCGCCGCGTTCACGATCAGCCTCGAGGTGGCCATCGCCATCGCCATCATGCTGGCCATCGTCTCCACCAGCTACCGCCAGATCTGCTACGCGTACCCCAACGGGGGCGGGGCCTACGCGGTGGGTCGCGAGAACCTGGGCAAGCTGCCCGCGCTCGTGGCCGCCGGCGCCCTGCTCGTGGACTACATCCTGACGGTGGCTGTGTCCACGTCGTCGGCGGTCCAGCAGATCGTGTCGGCGCTCCCCGAGCTGGCCCCCTGGGGGGTGCTCATGGGTGTCCTGTTCATCCTGGTGATGACCCTGGGCAACCTGCGGGGCATCCGGGAGTCGGGCAACATCTTCGCGGTCCCCACCTACCTGTTCGTGGGCATCACCCTGCTCATGATCGCCCTGGGCGCGTTCCGGATCGTGGTGCAGGGCGAGGGCACCACCCTGGCCGACCCGCTGCCGGGCGCCCCCAGCGTCCTGGAGCCGATCACGCTGCTGCTGGTCCTGCGCGCCTTCGCCAGCGGCTCGGTGGCGCTCACCGGTGTCGAGGCCATCGCGAACGGCGTGCCCGCCTTCCATCGGCCCGAGCCACGCAACGCGGCGACCACCCTGTCCGTCATGGCCATCCTGCTGGGCATCCTGTTCGTGGGCATCACGTTCCTCTCGGATGGCTTTGGCATCCTGCCCAACGACGAGCAGACCGTGGTGGCGCAGGTCGCGAGCGCCGTGTTCGGTGCCGACTCGCTGGGCTTCTACCTGTTCCAGTCGTTCACGGCGCTCATCCTCATCCTCGCCGCGAACACCTCCTACAACGCCTTCCCGCGCCTTGCCGCGATCCTCGCCCAGGACGACCTGATGCCCCGCCAGTTCGCGTTCCGCGGCGACCGGCTCGCCTACACCCTGGGCATCCTCATCCTGAGCGCGGTCGCCATCTCGCTCCTGGTGTACTTCGAGGGCGACACGCATGCCCTCATCCCGCTCTACTCGGTGGGCGTGTTCGTCAGCTTCACCATCAGCCAGAGCGGCATGGTCATCCATTGGCTGCGCGACCGCGGCAAGGGCTGGCGCTGGGCGCTGTCCATCAACCTCGTGGGGGCGCTGCTGACGGGAGTCGTGCTCATCGTGGTGCTGGTGTTCAAGGCGCCCCAGTCGCTCCTCGTGGCGGTCATCATCCCCATCCTGGTGCTGGGCATGCTGTTCATCGAGCGCCAGTACCGGCACGCCCGGACCCAGCTGGAGGTCCGTCCCGGCGCGCGCTTCGGGCCGCCCGATCGCCACGAGCGGGTGGTCATCCCGGTGCCGGACCTGACGCGCGCCGTGGTGCAGGCGGTCCAAGTGGGCCGGGCGCTGTCGTCGGATGTCCAGGTGGTCCACGTGACCGAGGACCGCGAGGCTGGCGAGGCCCTTCGGGCGCGCTTTGCCGAGACGCTGCCGGACGTCCCGTTCGTCATCGTGGAGTCCCCCTACCGCTCGCTCATCCGCCCGTTCGTCACATGGCTCGACGTCACCGACCCTGGGGACGACGCCCTGACCATCGTGGTCGTGCCGGAGTACGTCGCAAGCCACTGGTGGGAGCGGCTGCTCTACAACCAGACGTCGCGCCGCCTCCGGGAGGCGCTCCTGGGTCGCGCGGACACGGTCGTGACCGCGGTCCCCTATCGACGGGAGCACGAGCAGCAGCCTTGAGGGCTGCCCCAACGAGACCCGTGGGGCAGCGCGTCAGGCGGGGAGGCGCTCCAGGTGGTACAGCACGCGCGGGCTGCCCGGGATGGGCGTCCGGGTCCGCACCGCGTAGCGCGTCGCGACCGCCGCCTCGAAGCCCTCGGTGGTGTAGTCGGTGAAGACGTCCTCCCGGGAGGCCAGGAGCACGTCCACCATCGGGTCGCCCCGTGGCACCCACTCCACGATGGCCTGCGGCGCGAGGTCCGCGAACAGGCCCAGGACCATCGCGAGGGGCACGTTGCGACCGATGCCCAGGTGATGCACCAGGGCCAGGGCGAGGAGGACGTCCGCGTCCGCCCGGTCGACCAGTGACGCGCGCTCGCGCCCTGCCCAGCCAAGACCCGGTGATGGGTCGGCGAGGTCCATGACCAGGGGCGTGGTGTCCGTCCGACCGGCCGTGCGCAGCGCCTGGTAGTGCCGCTCAGCGGCGGCCGGGTCGATGTCGAACGAGAGCACCCGGTACCCCTGGGCGGCGGCGAGGGCGCTGAACCGCCCGGTGTTGGCACCCAGGTCCCAGCAGGTCCGCCCCGCACCCGGGCCCGCGGCGCCCAGCAGGTCCCGGACGATGGCCTCCTTGGCGTCGGGCGTGCCGCCCGCGTAGCTGGCGTGACCCTTGTCCGCGTAGTCCGCCCACTCGGTGCCCCGAGGCTCCCATCGCAGGCCGCCGATCGTGCCCTGGAGGCTCTCGATGAGCGCCGCCAGCCGCGTCCGCGACAGGCGCACCTGGGCGGGCTTGCGGGCATCGCCCGCGTGGGCACGCTGCGAGCGAGCGTGGACGTGGATGTGGGCGCCCAGGCCCAGTCGGAGCTTGGTGCGGCCGGGCAGCAGCGTGGCGGCGAGGTCGAGCGGGATGCCGTCGAGCTGGTCCCGGAGCATCCGCCCCAGACGCACGTCCCGACGCGCCATGAGCGCGAGGGGTGCCAGGAAGTGCTCGCAGAACTGCTGGTAGGCGACCCACGGTGACTCGGCCGGGAGGCGCTGGAACGAGAGGTGGTCGATGAGCACCGGGGTCACGCCCCGGAAGGCGACGTTGTACGCCGAGGCGTCCTTGAGCGTCCAGTCGGCCTTGATGGCGGCAGCCTGGACCTCGAGCGTCAGGAGCGCCGCGTCACGGAGCTGCCCGAAGGTCCATTCGTAGGGATAGCTGACGAAGGGCACGACCTCGGGCGCGATGACCGCGGCGGCTGACACGTCAAAGGCGTCCGAGAGGGGCGCGTCCTGCCAGCCGACCAGTCGGCCGGTCTCGACCAGCCGGCGCGCGAGCGGCGTGGCCGCGAAGGCGCGCCACTCATCGGCCCAGGCCGGTTGGACCTGGCGCAGCAGGACGCCGTCGCGGCGGTACACGAAGCCCGCGGGGTCGCGCCACGACGCTGGATGACGGACGGTCGAGGTTGACGCCGCCCCTGCGGCCCCGGTCAAGGGCGGCCGCTGTCCGACCCGTCGATGAGGGTCTCGGACCTCGGCTCGGGGGCGCCTGATGCGCTCGTGGGCTCGTCGATGGCTGCCTCTTCGGTGGGCTTGCCCCGGCCGAGCAGCCGGCGGAGCTGGTTCCGGAACAGGATGGGCACCGCCACCACGCCCGCGATGGCCGCCTGGATGATCATGCTCCCGGAGGCCAGGTCGAGATAGGCGAGGAGGTGGGGCGGCATCTGGGACCTCGTATCGATCACGGCATTCGTGCGCGCGTCGCGCTGCGCATCGCACCATAGCACCGACGGCCGGCGCGGTGAGCCGTCGACGGCAACCCCGGGCCATCCCGACTCGGGGCCACAGGCAGGCTCGGGGCCACAGGCAGGCTCGGGCCACAGGCAGGCTTGGGCCGTCCGGTGCATCATCCGCGCGTGACGACAGGTCCCGTGCGTGCCGGGCACACGAGCGCGACCCCAGCCCCATCCCGGCCCGTGCCACCCGCACGCCGAGGGCTGGGCCGCCACCGCCCGCGCGGCCTGCGACCGATCCCGTTCCACCCGGTGCTGCTCGCCGCGTACCCGGTCCTGTTCCTGTTCGCCCAGAACCTGAGCGAGGTCAACCTGGGCGAGACGTACCAGCCCATCCTCCGGGCGACCACCGTGGCCATCGCGATCACCCTCGGCGTGGGCCTCCTGCTCCGCGACCTGCGCCGGGGCGCCCTCGTCGCGTCGACGGGGGTCGTGCTGTGGTTCGCGTACGGCTACATCGAGGACCTCCTCCGCCCGCTCGGCCCGTCGCGCGACGTCCTCCTGGGCGGCTGCCTGGTGACCCTGGTGGGGGTCGCGGTCCTTGCGTGGCGGCTGCGACCTGCGCGCATCGCCGCGCTCACGACCGCGGTGAACGTGGTGGCGGTGGTGCTCGTGGTGCTCACCCTCGTCGACATCGTCCCCCACCAGTTGTCGCGAGGGACCATCGCCGCGACGCCCCGCGACGCCACCCGGCCGGTGCCCGCGCCCGGGTCCCGCGACATCTGGTTCCTGGTGTTCGACCGGTATGGCAGCGAGCGGGCGATGCGTGATGCCACGGGCGTCGACAACGACCTGCCGGCATGGCTCGAGGCGCAGGGGTTCCGCGTGGCGCGCGACGCGCGCGCGAACTACGGACGGACGACGATGTCCCTCGCGGCGACGCTGGACATGGCCTACCTCGATGACCTGGTGGCCAGGATGGGCCCCGACACCGATGACGCGACCCCCCTCAACGAGATGCTCCAGGATCACAGGGTGGGTCGCTTCCTCCAGGAGCGTGGCTATCGCTACGTGCACATCGGCAGCTGGTTCGCACCCACCAAGTCCAACAGCATCGCCGACGAGAACCCGGTCCTCGGCACCCGGACGGACTTCGGGACGCTGCTCGATGACACCACCCTGGGACCGACCATCGACGAGCTGCTGGGGTCGAAGACGCCACCGCGGCATCACCTGCTCCATCGCGCCGCGGCCCTGTTCGACTGGAACGAGCTGGACCGGGTCAGCCATGAGCCAGGGCCCAAGTTCGTGTTCGGGCACATCCTCCTGCCGCACGAGCCGTACGTGTTCAAGGCGAACGGCGAGTACTCCGAGCTGTCCGAGGCGGATTCCCGATACTCCCCCGCCGGGCAGGCAGCACAGCTCGCATACACCAACGAGCGGATCCGGGCCCTCGTGAGCTCGCTCCTCTCAGTGCCGCCCGAGAGGCGGCCCATCATCATCATCGAGGGCGACGAGGGCCCGTACCCCGACCGCTACAACCATGACCAGCAGGGGTTCGACTGGAGCGCCGCCACGGACGATGAGCTCGTCACCAAGTACGGGGTGCTGTCCGCGATGTACCTGCCCGGGGAGGCACCGGAGGGGGCGCCCGGGCCGTACTCGGACATGTCGCTCATCAACACCTTCCCCATCGTGCTCGATCGGTACTTCGGGCAGGACATCCCCCTGCTCCCGGACCGCAGCTACACCTCGCGCGCGTGGTCACGGCCGTATGACTTGACCGACATCACCGACCGCCTGCGGCGGATCGAGCCCTGAGCGGCACGGCACGCGTGGGGGCCCTGGTCGCCGGCATCGACAGCTCCACGCAGTCGACCACCGTCGTGATGGTGGATGCCGGGACCGGCCGGACGGTCGCCAAGGGAAGGGCGCCGCATCTCGTGTCGGGCAGCGGCGGTGCGCGCGAGAGCGACCCGGAGTCATGGTGGGCCGCGCTGCGTGACGCGCTCGCGGCCACCGGACGGGCCAGCCAGATCGCGGCCATCAGCGTGGCGGCGCAGCAGCACGGCCTGGTGGTCCTCGATGGATCGGGTCGCCCGTTGCGTCCCGCGGTGCTCTGGAACGACACACGGTCGGGGCCCCAGTCCACGCGACTCGTGGAGGCGCTCGGGCGCGATGCGTGGGTGACCCGGACCGGGTCGGTGCCCGTCCCCTCGTTCACGGTCACCCGATGGGCATGGTTGCGCGACACGGAGCCGGAGGTGGCACGCGCCACGCGTGCGATCCGGCTGCCCCATGACTTCCTGACCGAGCGGCTGACGGGCGCCGCGGTCACCGATCGGAGCGACGCATCGGGAACCGGCTGGTGGTCGGCTGAGAGCGGCGCGTATGACGAGGCTGTCGTGGCGCTTCCCGGGGTTGGGCTCGACCCAGGGCTGCTGCCGCGGGTGCTGCGACACGATGAGGTCGCGGGCGCGGTCACCCAGGCAGCCGCCGCGTACCTGGGCATTCCCGCGGGCATCCCAGTCGGACCCGGCTGTGGCGACAACGCCGGTGCGGCACTGGGTCTGGGGCTCGGCCCGGGAGCGCCGGTCATCAGCCTGGGGACGTCGGGCGTGGCGTTCGCGGTGAGCACGAGGCGGGCGGTCGACACGGACGGGATCGTGGCGGGCTTCGCGGACGCGACCGGGCGCTTCCTGCCCCTGTCGGCCACCCTCAACTGCACCCTGGCCGTGGACCGGGTCGCGGCGTGGCTGGGCCTTGACCGGGAGGCGCTGGCGCCCAGCGAGGGCGTGGTGGTCCTCCCCTGGCTGGATGGGGAGCGCACCCCGGACCTCCCCGACGCTCAGGGCGCGATCCTGGGACTCCGACACGACACCCTGCCCGGCGCCATTCTCGCAGCGACCTATGAGGGTGCCGTGATGGGGCTCCTCGAGGCGCTCGACGCCATCAGCGCATGCTCGGACCCGCTCGACCCGGACGCGCCCATCGTGCTCATCGGGGGCGGCGCGCGCGGAGAGGCGTGGCGCCGCACGGTCCAGCGGCTGTCCGGCCGACCCGTGCGCGTGCCCAGCGACCCGGACCTGGTGGCCCGGGGTGCGGCCGTCCAGGCCGCGGCCGTGCTCGCGGGCACGGACCCCATGTCCGTCGTTGGCGGCTGGGTGATGCCGGACGCAGTCGACCTCGAGAGGGTCCCCGTCGACACGCGGACCATCGGGCGCATCAGGGACGTGCGAGCCGGGGTCCAGGCCGCGGTCGGGCGGCTGCGCCGTGACGGGGAGCCGACATGAGCCGCGGCGACACGGTCGACCGGGCGTGACCCGGGAGGGCGCCACCGTCGGGTGCCCGGCTCACGGCGCGTCCTCGACCGACGCCCCTGTCCCGGTCGCACGGACGCGCTCCCGCCGACCGTCGACCTCGATCGTGAACGAGAACCCACGCTGCGTCAGACGGATGTCGCTGAGGACCGGGAGCGCATCCCCCGGGAACGGGGCGAGCACGGTCACGAACCGCACGGCCCTCCCCCGCGCGATGCGCTCGATGACCGGCGCCGGCGCGTGATGGCCGTACGCCCGCGAGATCCACCCCTGCAGCGGGCGGGTCTCGCCCTGCCGGTGCCTGGTGACGGCCCCGCCCACCAGCTGCGCGATGAGCAGGTCGCCGGACCCCTGGCGGGTCCAGGTCCGGCGACCGCGCGTCACGGGTCGCGACCCCTCGCGCAGGTGCCACAGCTGGCGCCATGTGCGGGTCACCGGCGACGCGATGGTGTCCTCCACCACCAGATAGCCCGAATCGCGCGAGAAGATCACTCGGCGGCGGATGCGCGCGCCATCGTAGGCCTGGACCCGCACCACCAGCTCCACCGAGCGGGCGGTGATGGAGCTTCGCTCCAGGATCGTGTCCCTGCGCGCGCGCGAGCGGAGGCCGGAGGCGACCACCGTGTTGTGCGCGCGACGCGACCCGAAGTAGGCGCTCCAGGCTGACGCGTTGTAGTCCCCATAGCCGGGGTCGACCAGCAGCTGCCTGCCCCAGGCGTACAGGGTCACCGAGCCGCCGTCGTCATGGCCATGGAGTCGCATGCCGGCCCCGAAGGACAGCGAGAAGAAGGCCTCGTCGGCGAAGGCTCGATCCTCGCCCCATCCGGTGCGACCGAAGACATACCCCCTGCGGAAGACCGCGACCTCCGTCGTGGGCTTGACACCCCTCTCGCCGCCCGTCGCGGCGAACCGGGCAGGCGTCCCCGGGATGGCCATGGCCTCTCGATCGGTGGTGTCCCCGAGCGTCTCGTAGCGCCCGTCGGGGCGGGTGGCGTGAGCCAGGAACGCGGGCATCCGCAGCACGCGCTCGAAGTCCCGTGGCACCGCGTAGCCGCATGCGCGCAGGTGATCGCGTGCCGCGATGAAGCGCAGGTAGTCATACAGGTCGTACCGGATCGCCTGCTCGTTGGACACGCCCTCCGCGCTGATGCTCCTGGCGACCAGCCGTCCGATCCGCTGGGCTGCCAGCCGCTGCCAGGCGGTCCTGCGCAGGTAGCAGCCGGCGTCGAGCAGGCCGATCGCCTGGTTGAGCGCGTGGTTGCCACCGCCGACATAGAAGGCGGGGTCGGCCAGCACCGCGCCATGGGTGGCGATGGCCCGGGTCAGCCAAGCCGTCCTGGGCAGCATCCTCGCGATGCACACCAGGGTGATGGTCCGCCACGCGGTCGCGTGGTCGCCCCACGCGTAGCCGGACGCTGGGTCCGACCGCGGGTTGTGCCTGATCCAGGAGCGCACCAGCGCGAGTGCCCGGTCACGATATGCGACGTCCCCGGTGTCCTGCCACTCGATCATCAGCGCCATCAGGAACCGGAGCATGTGGAGCCGCTCGCGCCAGTTGCGGTCGCGCAGCGGGTCCTCCGCCCAGGTCAGTCGCAGACCAAGCCTCACCAGCCGATGGTGCCCCAGCTTGTAGCGACCGGCCATCAAGTGTCGCGCGGCGACATGGGGCGTCATGGTGTCCGTGTTCGGGTTGCAGGAATCCGACCGCGCGCGTTGTGCCGGGGCCCATGCCCACGAGCCGCGGTGCAGTGGGGGCGGGGTGGCCAGGGCGATGGGTGCGCGCCCCTCGGGCGCCACATCGCTGGACATGGTGACCCGGCCGTCGCCGAACGAGACCACCAGGCCGAGCACCAGCGCGGTGATGGCGGTACGGGACCCGTTCGTCCGCATGGGACTGGCCCTCCAGGCGCCCTCCGACCGGGAGCATATGGAGCGCGACGCCCTCGGTCAAGCGACCATCGACCGTCGGCGGCGGCAGTCAGCCGACGACAGCGGCAGTCAGCCGACGACAGCGGCAGCCGTCC
>WBZO01006946.1_pt1 | contig 10705 bp, 10 predicted proteins | sample 5204261 | NCBI WGS metagenome assembly WBZO01 (sample SAMN12412400, study PRJNA552823) | activated sludge metagenome | isolation source: activated sludge from anammox sidestream of wastewater treatment plant... | place: USA: North Carolina | collected 2017-09
TCAAACAACTGAATTATAAACTGGACGTAAACACATTGCAACACCGGGAAATGAATGATGAAGTACGGTTAAACGAAATCGTTGCTGCAACGATCCGTTCCATTTCACCATTAGTTTATGACAGCTTTTCCGGTCTGAGTGCAAATGGCAATGCTATTCTTATTGATGAAACAAGTAATAACACGGTGGCAGCAGTGATGATCCAATGAACCGTTGCGATCATTCTATATGAATTGTATTTTTTGTACTTAGTGAGACCAAAAAAATTTAATTCGGTAAAAGGCCTTTCATGATTGAGCAGAAAAAAATAATAAAAATATTTACGGAAGAAACCGCTGCTGAAGAGAATCAGAAGGATCTTATTGCGAAAAGGCGCAGGTACAGATACTTTTTCTGGTTTGGATTGATCGCACTCATTGTCACGACAGTTTATTTCGCCCTGGCTTTTGGCAATTCATCTTCATTTTCAGAATCATTCACAGAGAATAGTCACATTTTTTACTGGATGCTGTTCGTGGGCTTTGTGGCAGAACTGGTGGCCGGTTCCATGGGAATGGGTTACGGAGTGATCTGCACCACTGTATTACTAATCATGAATATACCATTACCTGTCATCAGCGCCAGCATTCACTCCGCAGAATCATTTACCAGCGCTGCAAGCAGCATCAGCCATTTTAAACTTGGAAACTTAAATAAAAAATTGATACGCATGCTGGCATTGCCGGCCATACTGGGTGCGGTAGCCGGTGCCTTATTGCTGACCTATGTCGGCAAAGAATATGCAGGCATGGCAAGGCCGGTGATTGCAGTTTATACCATATATCTAGGTATGCAGATATTGAGAAATGCATTTATAAAAAAAAGAACTTCATCATTCAAAAAGAAGATCAACATTCCTGCCCTGGGCTTTGCCGGTGGTTTTATTGATTCCTTTGGCGGTGGCGGATGGGGCCCTTTGGTGACAGGTACCTTCATTAAAAATGGAAGAACGCCGCGTTATGTGGTCGGCAGTTCGGTTGTTTCAAAATTCTTTTTGACTTTTGCCAGCGCCATCACTTTCATTTTCACTATCGGCATCCATCACTGGAATATCGTGGCCGGTTTACTGATCGGTGGTATAGTGGCTGCTCCGTTTTCTGCCATGCTCGTTTCAAGGCTTCCGGTCAAAAAAATGTTTTTCCTTGTAGGCTCATTGGTGATCATCATGGGAATGATCTCAATTTATAAAACAATCTTCCTGTAGCTTATTTCATTTTCCACTTCTGAAGCTGGCGGATCACCGCTTTCAGATCTTTTGGAAGCGGAGCTTCCAGAAATACTTCTTTCTGATTAGGGTCTGTAAAACTCAACTGAAAAGCATGCAGGGCCAGTCTGTTGAGTATAGGTCTTTCTTCTTCCTCATTTTTCGAAAGTTTGAACTGATGTTTGATAGAAGATAAAAAGACAGGTTTGCCATCACAATAAAGAGGGTCACAGGCTATCGGATGTCCAATGCTTTTTGAATGAACACGGATCTGGTGTGTGCGGCCGGTATGGATACGGAACTGAACCCATGAATAGGCCCCGAAATCATAAAGCACTTCATAATCGGTTCTTGATTCTTTTACCCGTCCGATCTCCGGGCGGGCCTTTTTATAAATGATCATCGTTCCGTTTTTTGATGGGTGCTCGGCTATCGGAGCATCAATGGTTCCTTTTTTATTGATCAAAGATCCGATCGTTAATCCAAGGTATATCTTCCTCGCCTTTCTTTCTTCAAAGGTTTGCGAAAGATACTGATGGGATGTTTCGTTTTTTGCAAAAATGATGATGCCGCTGGTCTCACGATCCAGGCGATGGACCGTGAATATATCACCGTATTTTTCTTTCAATAAAAATTTTAAAGAGATATCTTCTCCTTTCCTGTCGGGGATGGATAAAAGTCCCGAAGGCTTATTTAAGGCGATCCAGTTATCTGTTTCAGCAATGATGAATTCCTGCAGTATCATTTTCCTTTTCCAAAATATTTCAGATCCCTGATCTCTTTTTCCGTGAGGAAACGCCATTTGCCACGTTCAATATTTTTCTTGGTGAGGCCGGCGAAGATGACCCGATCCAGGTTTTTTACATTGTACCCGAGGTGCTCAAAAATTCGCCTTACGATCCGGTTGCGTCCACTGTGGATCTCTATCCCTATCTGTGTTTTGTCTTTACTGTCTGCATACGCCAGTGAATCAACCGAAACAATACCATCTTCCAGGGTGACACCTTTTAAAATATGATCAAAGTCTTTTATTTCCAAAGGACGGTCGAGAGTGATGTGATAAACTTTTCTGATCTCATAACTCGGATGGGTCAGTTTCTGAGAGAGTTCGCCATCATTGGTCAGCAACAGCAGCCCTGAAGTGTTCCGGTCAAGTCTGCCCACAGGATAAACCCTTTCCGTTGTAGCTCGACGAATCAGGTCCAGTACTGTTTTTCTTCCCTGCGGATCGCTCGAAGTAGTAATATAATCTTTGGGTTTGTTCAGCAGTATGTAAACAAGGTTTCTAACCGGGAAGATCTTTTTGCCATTCACTTTTACTTCGTCTTTTGCAGAAACTTTATGCCCCGGTTCTGTTATCAGTTCTCCATTCACTTTCACTTTTCCCAGCTTTACGATTTCTGCCGCATCCCTGCGTGAGCTGATGCCGCAATGCGCCATGTATTTGTTGAGCGGCATGATCGGGCTGAGGGTTGACGAATGCAGGTAACCGGTTTTTTGCCGGCCTCTTACTCCGGAATCATCTTTCCCTGTTTGCTTGTCCGGAAGGATTGAACCTTCTCCTCTTTTTTTTCTTTCAAAGTATTCTTTTCTTTCTTTTTTCCATTCACGTTTTTCTTTACGGAATTCTTCTTTTCGGGCAGCGTTACTTTTCTTTTCTGCAAACTTGTTGAAGTAAGTTGATTTACCCGGTTTAGGGGCTGAAGCTCTTTTTCTCATGTTAGATTATTTGCTGTTTTTCAACAGTAATTAGATGAATCGGGTTCAGATGTTTTATTTATTTGCTAATTGACCGCAGGCAGCATCAATGTCTTTTCCCCTGCTGCGTCGCAATCTTGCATTCACTCTGTGTTTTTCAAGATAAGAGATGAATGCCTGTACTTTTTCTTCTTCAGGCTTTTCGAACCTGGCCTGATCTATCGGATTGTATTCAATGATATTTATCAGATCAGCAGGAACCTGGCGATAAATTTTGATCAGGTCATCTGCATCTTTTAAAGAATCGTTGAGGTCTTTAAAAAGAATATATTCAAAAGTGATCTCATTTTTTGTTTGCTTATAAAAATAATTCAACGCATCCACCAAAGAGCGAAGATCGTTGGTGTCATTGATCGGCATGATCTCACTTCTTTTTTTATCGTTGGCAGCATGAAGCGATACGGCCAGTTTGAATTTCACTTTATCATCCCCCAGTTGCCTGATCTGTTTTACCAGGCCTGCAGTAGAGACTGTAATTCTTCTCGGGCTCATTCCAAATCCGTCGGGTGAAGTAATGCGTTCAATGGCTTTCAGAAAATGTTTATAGTTCAGCAAAGGCTCCCCCATGCCCATGAAAACGATGTTGCTTAATTTCTTTCCGTAAATCTTTTCGCATTGCCGGTTGATCAGCATTACTTCATCGTATATCTCATCAAAGGTCAGGTTGCGTATGCGACCCAGAAAACCGGTGGCACAAAATTTACAACCCACCGCACATCCGATCTGTGAAGAAACACATGCGGTATATCTGTGCGCTGAAGGGATCAGCACTCCTTCTACCGCAAGGCCATCGTGGGTTTTAAAACGGCTTTTTACTGTTCCGTCAGCAGAATATTGTGTCGCATCTATTGATAGTGCAGGTAAGGAAAAATCTTCTTTCAGTTTGTTACGCAAATCTTTGCCCAGGTTAGTCATGGCATCTATGCACGAGGCGCTTTTTTGCCATAGCCATTCATAAACCTGTTTTGCACGAAATTTTTTTTCACCGATCGTTTCAAAATACTGCTCCAGTTCCTGCAAGCTCAGATGCCTGATATTTTTCTGCTCTGTCCTGACCATTCTGCAAAGATACAATTAGCTGTCCTGAGAAGTGGATAACCGGGATGAAATTGTTTTACCTTAACTTACCTGTAACTTGCAAAGAATAAATCAGGTAAATGAAAACGGCATATGTAATTGATTGTATCCGGACCCCGGTAGGAAAATATGGCGGGTCCTTGTCTTCAGTGCGTCCGGACGATCTGTTGGCATTGGTGATCAAAGAATTATTGAAAAGAAACCCGTCTATTGATGTGAATTCGATAGAAGATGTGATAGCAGGAGCTGCAAACCAGTCCGGTGAAGATAATCGTAATGTGGCGAGGATGGCAGCGCTTCTTGCGGGTCTGCCCGTCTCAGTCCCGGGAGTAACGGTGAACAGGCTTTGTGCATCCGGGCTTGAAGCTATAATAAACGGCGCCAGGCAAATAATGTGTGGTGATGCAGAGCTGATCATTGCATCGGGAGTTGAGAGTATGACAAGGGCGCCTTACGTGATTCCAAAATCATCATCTGCTTTTCAAAGGCATGCAGAGATCTATGATACTACGCTGGGTTGGCGGTTCACCAATGAAAAACTGGCAGAAATGCATCACCCTTTCAGCATGGGGGAAACGGCAGAGAATGTGGCAAAGAAATGGAAGATATCAAGGCAGGAGCAGGATGCATTTGCCTTATCATCCCAGCAAAAATATTTTAAAGCTTTGGATGAGGGTAAATGGAAAGATGAGATTGTTCCTGTAGAGATCACCTCCGGGAAAAATGAAAAATCAATTTTTGATACGGATGAACATCCCAGAAAAACCACTAAGGAAAAACTGGCTTCATTGAAACCTGCTTTTGCCAAAGATGGGACTGTGACCGCAGGAAATTCTTCCGGAATTAATGATGGGGCAGCAGCCATGTTGCTGGCCAGTGAAGATGCCATAAAAAAATATCAATTGCAGCCTATGGCGAAAGTGATTTCGATGGCAGCAGCAGGAGTAGGCCCTGCGATAATGGGGATCGGCCCGGTGCCCGCCACACAAAAAGCATTGAAAAGGGCAAAAATCAAAAAGGCTGACCTTGACATTATTGAATTAAATGAAGCTTTCGCTTCTCAATCTATTGCCTGCATTAAGGAATTGGAACTGAATCAAAATAAGGTGAACGTAAATGGAGGGGCTATTGCCATTGGACATCCGCTTGGTTGTAGCGGCACACGCATTTCCACAACGCTTCTTCATGAAATGAAAAGAAGAGGAAGTCATTATGGATTAGCCACCATGTGTGTGGGAGTGGGGCAGGGGGTTTCAGTAATCTACGAAAATGCCTGAAGAATTTCCCTTTCAGAACTGATAACTGCTGGTCATTTCATTTTGAGAAATTGTTTCCTGCTCTCCGGTTGAAATATTTTTAATAGTGCAGGTATTTTCTTCAATTTCTTTACTGCCGATAATGATGATAAACGGGATCTTCTTTCTTTCAGCGTATTTGAACTGCTTGTCAAATTTTGAGTTTTCATGATAAAGCTCACAACGCACGCCCCTGTGGCGCAACTGCTGCATTAAGCTGAATGACACTTTGCTTTCTTCATCACCAAGATTAAAAAACAAGACCTGTGTGCTGATCTGGAGGCTTTCCGGAAAGAGATCCAGCTCTTCCATCACATCATAGATGCGGTCAACGCCAAAAGAAATTCCTGTGCCCGGTATATCGGGTACGCCAAACAAACCGGTCAGGTCATCATAACGTCCGCCACCTCCTATACTGCCAATATTTACGTCTTTTGCCTTTACTTCAAAGATGATTCCGGTATAATAGTTCAGTCCGCGGGCAAGAGTGAGGTCGATCACAAGTCTTGTACCTCCATCCAGATATTCCAGTTCTTCTACCCCTTTTGTCATATTGTCCGTATCATTTAAAAGGGATTTTATTTTAGAAAGCTTTTCAGCGTTTGTTCCTGAAACAGAAAGATAGTTTTCAATAACCGTTGTTTGTTGTCGTGTAAATCCTTTTTTATTTAATTCTTCTTTTACGTTTTCAAGACCGATCTTATCCAGTTTATCAATGGTAATAGCAATATCATTCATCTTTTCCGCCCCGCCGCATTGTTCTGCCAATGCCGATAATATTTTTCTGTGATTAATCCTGAGCTCATAATTTCGAATGCCTAACAGGGAAAATACATCATGGTAAATATTCGCCAGTTCCAGTTCATGGAGCAGGGATCTGCTTCCCACCACATCGGCGTCACATTGGTAAAATTCACGATATCGTCCTTTCTGCGGACGGTCGGCCCTCCATACAGGCTGTATCTGGTATCTTTTGAAAGGAAAGATCAGTTGTTTGTGATTCATTGCCACAAACCGTGCAAACGGAATGGTAAGATCATATTTCAACGCTCTTTCTGTAATGCCTTTTGAGTTTTTCCCCTGTAAAATGTTTTCGAAGTCTTTTCTTGCCTGTTCGTGCTTTGCCGGATTGTCCAGCCCGTTATTCAGAATTTTAAAAATGAGTTTATCACCTTCTTCGCCATATTTGCCCATGAGGGTTTCCAGGTTTTCCAGGGCCGGTGTTTCCAGAGGTTGAAATCCATAGTTCTCAAATACGGTGCGGATCGTATTGAGAATATAATTTCTTTTACGAACTACTTCCGGTCCGAAATCGCGGGTTCCTTGTGGCAAAGATGGCTGGGTCATGATTATTCAGAGGTCAAAAAAGAATTGATGATGAAATCAGAATTATTTAGAAAGGTTTTTTATAATGGATCGTTAGTTCCTGCCAAATATCGTTCAATAAGCTTATTGCAGGCTTTATCAATCAGTTCAAATACCCGGTGATAATCTCTTTCTGAACCAAAGTAGGGATCGGGAATACTTCTGTTTTCTCCCGGATATAATTCGTTCATCAGCAGATCCACCTTTGATTCATTCCAGAGGTCTGAGCTGATCATTTTCACATCTTCATAATTCGAATCGTCCATCACGTAAATGAAATCGAAGTTCAGCATATCTTCTTTCCGGAACTGCCGGCACCTTTTCCCGCTGATGTTGATCCCGTTCATCGCAGCAATCTTTCTGCTCAGGGGGTGCGGAGGCTTTCCTATTTCCCAGGAACCGGTAGCGGCGCTTTCCACCTGCCAATTTAGCCCCGCTTGTTGTGCTTTGTATTGTAATATGCCTTCAGCCAAAGGGCTTCTGCAAATATTTCCGAGACAGACCATCAGAAACTTCATGTCGTCAAAGTTCTGATAAATTAAAGAATTTACAGTTGTTCGGGGAAATTATTTGTTACGTAATAGCACTTATGGAATCATTTGTTGACTGCATCTCATTAGTGAGCCATGTAATTATGGACAAACGGAAATCAAAGAATTCTTGCCCATTTATTTAACCTGATAAAAAAGCATTGGCGTTTATACAGTTTGAAGTATAATAATCAACAAAATGTTATAAATTGCCAGCCTCGAAAAAATGGAGATGTTCGAAGATTACGAAAAGAAAAAAAGAAAGCAGATCGTATTGATGAAATCTCTGCTGGATTATGGTATGGGCGTGATCTTCCTGCTTGCCGGCATTTTCTTCCTTTTTGGCGATAAACTGAATATTCAGATTGGCGACAAATTCAATACAGGATTTGAAAAGTTTTTTGGCGGTATGTGTATTGCCTATGCGGCATGGCGTATTTATCGTGGATATAAAAAGAATTATTTCAGATGAAAAAGGTCATGATCCGCAGATATACAGCATTGTTCTTTTCGCTGTTATTTTTGCTGCAGGTTTCATTTACGGGATGTGAATCCTACGATGAGCAGCAAGCAAAATTAAAAGACACTCCTGACAGGGGTACTATTTATGTGAGTGCAGATGAGTCGTTTAAGCCGATCATTGATTCAGAGGTACAGGTGTATGAATCACAGCATCCCGATACCCGGATCATTGTCAACTATAAACCTGAGGCTGAGTGTTTAAAGGATATGGCAGTGGATAGTATACGTATGATCATTGTCACCCGGGGATACACTAAGTCTGAGGAGAATTTTATGGTGGACTCAATGAATCTGGCACCTGAAAAAATGGTGGTAGCTTATGATGCCATAGCTGTGATCATTAATCCGCGTATGACAGATTCACTCTTTTCAATGGAAGAGATCAGGCAGATACTGACAGGTACTTATACGAAGGGCCTGGTGCCGGTATTTGACAATACAAAGGAGACCAGTACCATAAGGTTTGTCATTGATTCTGTTTTACATGGTCAGTCTTTGACTCCCAAAGCAATGGCAGCTCAGTCAAGCCCGGGAGTTATAGATTATATTTCGAAGAATGCCAACGCTATCGGCTTTATTGGCGTCAGTTGGGTAGGAAACAGAGAAGATACCATGCAGAACAGTTTTTTAAGAAAAGTTAAAATGGCACAACTTGAGAGTACAGACATACCGGGAAATTATATTTTGCCGGTTCAGGCGAATATTTATCTGCACCGCTATCCTATGATCCGTGATGTTACTTATATCTTAAAAGAAAATTACAGGGGACTTGGGCATGGTTTTGCGAATTTCTTAAGTGGAGAAAAGGGACAGTTGATATTTAAAAGAGCTTATCTGGTGCCGGCAAAACTTGATTTTTCAATTAGGTCTGCCCGTTTGAATGAGTAAACAAAACAATTATATTTACACCTTTTAAAAACGCAAATTGAAATATGAAGAAAATTCTAATTACCTGCTTAAGTGTGATGGTGTTTTTCGCCGGTGCTTTAAAGGCCCAAACGATCCAGAATGGCATTAACTTTCTGTATGAGGAAAGATACCAGAGTGCCAAAGCTGTATTTGATAAGTTATTGGAAGTAAATCCCAATAATATTGAAGCGACATATTGGCTTGGCCAGACATACATTGCCATGAAGGATGTGCCTGCTGCACGCCAGTTATACGAGAAAGCACTGGCTGCAAGCGCTAATGCACCTCTTCTGATCGTAGGGATGGGCCATGTGGAACTGTTGGAAAACAAAACAGCAGATGCACGTCAGCGCTTTGAAGCAGCGATCACAATGACGCATAAGAGAAAAGGAGATGACCCGGATATTCTGAATGCAGTGGGTCGTGCCAATGTAGATGCAAAATCAGGAGATCTGGCTTATGCCATTCAGAAATTAGAAGATGCTTCAAAAAGAGATTCTAAGAATCCTGATATTTTTCTGAACCTGGGTAATGCATACCGTAAGGCAAGGCCAGGTGAGAATGGAGGATTGGCTTATCAGAATTATAAGCAGGCCATTGCAGTGGACCCGGATTTCGCAATAGCTTATTACCGTATCGCTAAATTGTTTGAAACCCAGCAAAACTGGGAATTATATACTGAGAACCTGGATCAGGCAGTAGCAAAAGACCCGGGCTTTGGTCCTGCATATTATGACCTCTATTATTATTATCTGGGTAAGATCGATCCTGCGACAGGTAAAATTGATTTTACCAAAGCAGACGAATATGCAAAGAAATTTATTGCCAACACGGATCCGGATGTTCAGAATGATTACCTGAGAGCGCAGACGTTGTGGGCTCAGAAAAATTATGACGAGGCCATAAATGTTGCAAAAGGAATCATCAGCAAGGCAGGTGATAAAACAAAGCCAAGGACCTACAAGCTGCTGGCTTATTCTTATGAAGGAAAAGGAGATACGGCACAGGCCAAGACATATATAGATGAATATTTTGCCAAAGAAGATAAAGACAATATCGTTCCTCCCGATTATGTACTGAAAGCCGATATTTATTCGGGTACTCCGGGAGTGAGTCCTGATGATGTCGTAAAAACTTTTATGGAAGCTGTCAGTGCAGATACGATACTTCAGGAAAAAATTGATATGTTGAAGAAAGGGGCTGCTTTATTCAAGGCGAAGAAGCAATATGTGCAGGAAGCGAAGATGGAGCAGGCAATTGTGGATATAAAGCCCAATCCCACCCTCTTTGATATGTTCAGCGTGGGCCTCTCTTATTATCTGGCCGGCATGTATGACACTTCAAGGAATATATTTTTAGTCATACAGAAGAAATATCCGGATGAGGTTTATGGATATGAGATGGCCTGGAATAACAGCCGGGTGATTGATTCTACCAAAAAGGACAGCATTGCAGTTCCTGATGCAATAAAGCTTTTTCAATTTGCACAAAAGGACACAGCTAAGTATAAAAGCCAATATCTGAATAGTGCAGGATTTTTAGCTACCTATTATGCAAATGATGCAAAAGATGCCGCATCAGCCCTTGATTATATTAATAAAATGCTGGAAGTGGATCCATCTAATGCTAACCTGAATGATATTAAAATTCAGCTGGAAAATACACTGAAAAAGCAACCTCCCTCAAATCCTAAAAGTGCAACCGGTGGTACTGCTCTGAACAAAGCTGCACCGACTGGAACGAGGCAGTGAATTCTTCCTGAACAGGAATAAATTCTTAAAAAATCCTCCTTTACATACATGGAGGATTTTTTTAGTGTGTCAGGCATGTATATCAGCTATAGGGTGCAAGTCCCGAATACACTTTACAGTAGGGAGTATTAGCCAAGGGCAAGGGTGTCCATCTTCAGATGGAATCTGAAGGAAGCAGGCGGCAAACATTCGAGCCTACGAACAGAAACTGCATATAAGGCAGGGTAGTGTGGGTGATGTTGCTAAACAAACAAA
>WBZO01006947.1_pt1 | contig 10705 bp, 7 predicted proteins | sample 5204261 | NCBI WGS metagenome assembly WBZO01 (sample SAMN12412400, study PRJNA552823) | activated sludge metagenome | isolation source: activated sludge from anammox sidestream of wastewater treatment plant... | place: USA: North Carolina | collected 2017-09
ATTATTGAAGATGCCTCGCATGCTCATGGGGCCACACTCCAGGGACAAAAAGTCGGAAGTTTTGGTAGCGCAGGTTGTTTTTCACTGTATCCATCCAAGACATTAGGAGCGTTAGGAAATGGTGGAGTGGTGGTGACTCAATCTCCCCGGCTGGCGGCCAAAATTAGACATGCGGCCCACCATGGTATGGCTACTCAATATAGACATACCTCATTTGGTTTAAATGGTTTAATGGATTGTGTTCAAGCAGTGGCATTGCAAGCGAAATTACCCCATTTAAAAACTTGGTTAGAGAAAAAACGCGCGATAGCTGCTCGCTACAATGCTGCTTTGCAAGAGGTGGGACATCAAGGCATGCTGACTCCAGCTGGAGTCGGGCCAGGGCTTTATACATTTGCAATTCAAGTTTCACAACGAAAAGCGTTTCAAGATTGGTGTGCTGAAGCCGGAGTTGAAACCAAAATTTACTATCCTATTCCATTGCACTTACAGCCTTCGTACAAAGTTTTTGGTTATCGTCGCGGGGATTTTCCAAAGGCTGAAACTTTTGCTCGCCAAACAGTGTCTGTACCTTTGTTTCCAGAAATGACGGAAACTCAAATTAAAAAAGTTATTGCTACGATGCAAAAGTTTTTTACTCGCTCGCAGACATAGATTGTGAGATATGGCTCAGTACCTTTGTTTAACCCAGTTATATCCATCAGGATTATCTGGTACATCAGTTAAAACAAAGCATACTTTAGAAGTATTATTGCAAGCTGGTCACCAACTCGATGTGGTGTGTATCCATCATAAAAGCTTATTACGTCCAAAGTTTGAGTGGCCCAAAAGTCTTAGAATTTTTGTGATTGAGCGTGAAGTTTTTAGTTTATTTAATCTGAAATATTTGTTAGAGCATTTGGGTTTGTTTTTGAGCGCAGTGCCATTTCGCATTAAGAAAATGTTTGCTCCCGCTTTTGCAGTCACAACTGAAGTTTTACTAGCGAGTGAACAATATGATGCGATTTTGATTGATGGCTATGCCATGTTGCAGTATGTACCGACTCTGCAAAAAAATCTTTCAACCAAAATTCCCCTGATTTATATTGACGATGAAGATATTGCTGAATTAATGCGGCGGCGATTTGTGGAAGCAACAAACCCAGTTTTAAAATTGTTTTTTTGGTTGGAGTGGCAAAAATGTTTGCGTTACGAAAAAAAATACTTACCATTGGTTGATCAATTGTGGGCCATCAGTCAGGATACGTTGGCGCGATTGAAAAAATTAACTTCAGCCCGAGCCGCAGTCATGCCGACAGTGGTTAAAAGTTTTCCAAAAGTTTTTTCAACCAAAGGTCAAAATATAGTATTTGCTGGGTTACTCAGTTGGCTTGAAAATGTAAATGGATTGCGGTGGTTTATTGATGAGGTTTGGCCGATAGTGCATCGAGATTCACCAAAAACCAAAGTGGTGATTATGGGTCAAATGGCCAAACCTGAATTTATTGCCAAACTCAAGGGGACACCAGGATTTATATATCGGGGTTTTGTCCCAGATTTAAAAACTGAGTTTCAAAAAGCCGCTGTGGCAATTGCCCCAATTCTCATTAACTGTGGGATCAAAATTAAAGTAGTCACGTATCTAAGTTATGGTTTACCCGTAGTGACGACACCGCAATCAACGATTGGCTTAGGCGCTTTGGGTGGAGTCAGTACTGGTGAGAATGCTCAGAACTTTGCTGCAGCGATTTTGAAGTTGTTGCAAAGTCCAAAACTGCGCCAGCAAGCTTCACGAGCGGCTTTGGAAACGATTGAACAGTTCCATAGCCCCAAGGTTTTACAACGCTTTTTCAAGACCATGCGTTTGCCTGGTTTTTAGCTAGTATGCCACGTCACAAAACCACAATTGCTCAACCATTGAAAATTTTTTGGTTTGATTGGATCTTGGTCATAGCCGCAATTGTGTGGTTGTTATTCATTTGGGGTTTTGGAGGCAGTCCCTGGATGGTATTAATCCTAGGTTTCGGCAGTATTGGTTGGTGGACTATCGGTAGCTGGTGGAATCGATATCGACCGCGAGCTTTTTCTGGGAACAATCTTGAAAAAAATTGGTTATGGTGGTGGGGAGCCTGGTTGGGTGTTGTTGGTATAAATGTGTTTACGAGTCAAATTCCGATTCAAAGCGCCTTACTATTTTTCTGGTGGCTAGCGAGTTTTTTGTGGTTTTGCTGGTGGGGTAGTTTGATTGATGTTCCTTTAAAACGCTGGTTGGCAACCCAAATTCTAGGGTGGGGGTTAGCTGTTTTGGTATTGATGAATTGGTTGATAGCTTGGTTTCAGCCACTTTTTGTTTTAGAAAGTGGTTTGAAACGACACCCAAACTTTGTTTTACCTTTTTTTGGTCATCATCATGTGGCAGCTTTGATTGTTTTAATTTGGCCAGTAATTTGGTTGCTTCAACGTTGGTTAAAACTACCTCAAAAACAATGGCGATGGTTACAAGTGGCTTGGATTGGAATCTTGGGTATTACCGTGTGGTCATCATTTTCTCGTTCGGCTTGGTTGGCTCTATTTGTGCAAGGTATGGTGTTTTTTTGGCATTACCGACATGCCATCAAAACCAATGTCAAAGTTTGGGTTTTGTCAGCGGGAATTTTTAGTTTGATTTTGGTGTCGGGATTTTTGTTGAAAGATTTATTGCAATCAAAACAGTTCCAAGAATTGCGATCACCAATTCGAGCTTTGTGTTATCAGTGGTGGACTCCGGATAGTTTATGTGTCGTGGCACCTGAGCCACGATTAGAGTATTGGCACCAAGCTTTCATTGTTTGGCAGCATTTCCCTTTGTTTGGTAGCGGATTAGACACCTTTGGTCAGGTAATGAAACGGTGGCAAATTACCCAAGCTTTCCAATCCCAAAATCCACATCAAATGTTATTACAAGTTTTAACTGAACAGGGTTTGTTGGGGTTTGTGGTTTGGCTGAGATTTTTTATGCTGTTGTTCCAGTTACTTCGGCAGCAGCGTTCGCAAGGATTTGATTGGTATTGGAACGTGATGATTTTGGGAGCGTTAATTGTGGGAAGCTTTGATTTTGATTGGCAATTAGCGGGATTTTGGTGGCCATTTCTATTAATGGTGAGTTGCGTAGTTCCACCGATGACTCACAGTAGAACAGTTCATGCATTTTGGCGTTGGTTAACCGGTTTTATTTTAGTAATTGTGGGATTCTGGACAGTATTGAGCGGCGTCACAAAAATTGCTATTGAGAATAATCAGATTGATGCCTGGATCAAAATCTGGCCTTTTAGTGTGGAATGGCAATCACAAACGGCTCAAAAAATTACTGACACAAAACAGTGGCACGCTATTGTGCAACGATACTACGCACATAGTTCTGAAGTTTGGTCAGCGGCAATGACGACTGTGACAAATACTTCAGAAAAATGGGTTTGGCAAGAACAGTTGTGGTTGATTAATCCAGTGCGCTATTGGGAGTCAAATCCTTTGGCTACTGCTACCCAAAATCGTGATAATCTGCAGATTCAAACAGTGCTTTCTCGCTTAGATAATTGGCTGACGACCCATCCAAATAGTCAGATTCACAGATATAACCCGGCTTTTGCAGAGGAATTATTTGCGCTAGCAGATGACAAACTCTTATTGGGTGATTGGGAAACCGCTACTCAGGCTTTGCGATTGGCCCAGATTTTTGATCCTTGGATTTTACACAATAAACTACCGACCATTATGGCTACCGTACCAAGCACTGAAAAAATCTCTTTTGTGCTAAAGGTTTTTGCGAGTTTAAATCAGAACGGCTATGGCGACAATTTAACGAAATATCGATTGTGGTATCGGCAGTTGGTGACTGCTGAAACTCAATGGCTCGCTCAACGTCGTCAACGTGGCGAAATTTTTACCAAAAACGGAGCTTATGCGATGCCACCTCAACTTCACCCAGTACCAGATTGGGTTGAGCCAGTAAAAACTTTGGCCCAACAAACCTTAGTCTTACTACCTGATCCGCAAAGTCGAGGTGAGGAGCTATCAGATAAACTGGCACAATTAATTTTGTTAACTGGCGATGATACGATCAGCACACAAACCTATCAAGTCAGTCAGTTATATCAACAAGCACAAGTGATTCAACCATGGGCGCTTAATGCGCGATTTTGGTGGTTTGAACAGCTAGAGTTAGTTAAACCAGAGACAATGGAGTTTTTAAAATTTGCGGCCGATTGGCAAACAGCACCACCAGAAAAAACTGGTTATAAACCCCGTGATTGGATGTTATTTTATAACCGAGTTCTATTACTGAGTTTACGAGTTGGGAATGTGGAGGCAGCTTTTCAGGCTCTCAAAGCAATCCAACATTACGGAGTTCAAGCCCATAATCTCTATGCCTTCTAAGTTGACGCAATTAGAGTTATTTGGCATTCCCTTCACGTTGGGAAAACTGAATGATTTGATCAAAAAAATCTTATATGACTGTGAGAAAGCAGCTGACCATCACACTCAAGCTTTGATGGTGGTTTCGATGCAAGATATCGTGGCCCTACGTCAGCAAGCTGATGTAGCCGCTGCTTTCAAAAACTTTGATTGGTTTACTCCAGATGGTATGCCCTTAGTGTGGCTGGCACGATTACTGGGTTCAGCTACAGAAAGATTGTATGGTCCCGATATTTTTGCAGCCACCTTAGCGGCATCAGCTCACAAACCCATCAGACACTTTTTCTATGGCACTGATGAAAAAACGCTGCAGCAGTTAATGAAAAAAATTCAGTTACAGTGGCCAACTCTGACTATTGCGGGAAGTATTGCCCCTCCATTTAGAGTTCTAACAACAGCAGAGTTAAAAACTCTGAGTCAAAAAATCAACCGAGCTGAGCCAGATATTATTTGGGTTGGGTTGGGTAGTACAAAACAAATCTTATTTACCTCACACATAAAAGCTTTAGTGAAAACTCACTATATTATTCCCGTTGGAATGGCCTTTGATGTAATGGCTGGAACAAAACGCCAAGCTCCTAAATTATTACAGAAACTTGGTTTAGAGTGGCTATTTCGATTGATGTACGAACCAGAACGGTTATGGCGGAGATATTTTTTTGCTCTACCCATGTTTGCGGTATGGTGGTGGCAAGAATTAGTTCGGAAACTTCATGCAAAATTTTTTTGAAACAGACTGGCAGTTTGGGCGATGGTTACTGAGTTTAGTCGCGCTCATCGTGTTTTGTATTTTAATTCAAACGTATCTCATGCCTTATGGGTTGGCTTTGTTAGCGATGTTACTGCTGTTTCAATGGTGGTACCGGCCACCGCAGAGTTTATCGCATACATTGAGTTTGGTTTTGTTGGGAATGAGTTTGGTTTTTTGTCTGGGGTTACTGAGTAATCTCATCATCTCCCAAAATCTGCCAACTTCCATTCAAGCAGTCATGAAATGGGTAGTTGGACTGCTCGTTTTTATGACAGCAGTTTTGAAACCTCCCACTAAACCAGCTCAACCACTGTATGGGTTGAGTTTGCTGGTCATTTGTGGAGTGTTGGGTGGGCTGTCGTTGTTAACGTGGGTCATGCCTGGAATTCGAGTCTTACCTGACATGAATTTTTTATATGCCAATTTTGGTCACAATCATTTTAGTAGTTTGTTATTGGTGATTTTGCCATGGTTGATATTTGCAGACAAAGTTTGGCCAAGTCGGTATTGGCAATGGGCAGTAGTGATTTGGACTGGGTGGCTGGTCTCGACATTTAGTCGCCTTGGGTTGATAGTGGGGCTTTTTGAGCTGGCGGTTATGGCGGTGTGGTTGCGGTCTCAACAACATTGGTGGCGGTTTTTAACTCGTTGGTTGGGGATTGTTGTAATTGTGCTAGCTGGTTGGCTGGGATTACACGCTTTAGGTTTGACTCAAGTTTTTTGTACGCCAAAAAATTATTTTTCCTCACGAGTTTGTAAAAATTGGCAGTCAGAACAACGACCAGAATATTGGCGACAAGCCATGAAATCTGTTCAGCAAAACACTTGGCTAGGTACGGGTTTTGAAACGTTTAGTCAGGTTTCGTTGCAATATCGCAAAGCTCCTGGCAGTTATAGTGCACACGTTCACAATGATTATTTAGAATGGTTAGTCGAAGCCGGCTGGTTGGGAGTGGTTATCAGTAGTGGGTTGTGGGGCAGCTGGTGGTTGATGCGACCACGTTCAGCAGATTGGTTTATGCGGGCGACTTGGATCAGTACGGGCGTCCTACTGATAGTTGGTTTATTTGAGTTTGATCTGCAGTTTGTGACGTACCTGTTTATATTACTGGTGGGGTTGGGTTGGTTGGTGGGATGGCGACGAGAAGTTTTACAGCCGAAACAGAAATTAATTGGCTTTAAAATTTTGCGATGGTGGCTGACTGGCCTTACCACAATGGTGGTATTGTGGGCGAGTATTTTTTTGTGGTTGAGTTTGGACTGGCAATATGGGGCTGGACAGCAATTTGAAAAATATGGCCAGTATTATTCATCCAACAGTTTGTTGTTAGTAAAACGTTGGTCTGGATTGAACGCGACTAAACAGGCTGAATTATTAGAGTTTTGGAAGTATGACTTTAGAGTTTTGGACTTTTTGATTCGGGATCAAAGTGAAACTTTCAGTGAAATGCAAAGACAACAATTAATCGCTCATTTTTACGTCATTAATCCTTGGTCGCGCCAATATTATGATTTGGCGCAATTGCAGTTAAATGCTGGAGACTTTACCGCTGGACGACAAACCTTAGAGCAAACTAAAAACCTTGCAAAGGTATATCAGCAAGATTTCGGAGTAACTTTACACGCTGAAGCTGATGAACTGCGGTGGCAACAAGCCCGACACTATCGTCGGGTGGCTGAATGGGAAATTCAGCAAGGTTTGGTTTGGCAAGGTTTGATGGATTTAACTACCGCAGTTGCATATGAGCCATGGGTTTTAAATGATGAAAAGGCTGCTTACTGCCAGGATTTAAAACTTTGGGTCCGGAATCAATATAACAGCGACCCAGTTTGGCAAGCTCAGTGGTCAGCCGCTTTGCAAGTTTTTGATGAGATTAACCCAGCTTATTTTGATAATTGTGCCACTCACTTGAGTTTACTGGCGTTAGAACAATTGAAAGTGCAGTTACTGCATGATCGCTGTCATGGTGACTCTTGTGCAGTGTGGACACGCCGGGCTTTGCAATGGAGTCAAAAAGCTGCGTGGGTGACAGAGTTTTTAGCTCGTTTGCGAGCTCAATTCCCCACGCAAGAGTTTTAAAAAGCGACTAATCGATGTTTTAATGGTCCACAGTAAAATGTTCGCTGCTGTTGCGGTAATAATTTTCAGTTCATGGCCCAAACCACCAGAAGTAACGGTAAGTAAATCTAGTTTTTGCCAATGGGCTAACGATTGATGGCGTCGTTCATCAATAGACCATTCAGAAAAAATTCCGGGCTTAATTTTTAAGCGAAATTGCCACTGGGGTTTAAGTTGCAGTAACTCTTTTGACTCGTTGATTGGTAAAGGTCGAGGCCCCACAAAGCTCATATCACCGATCAAAATATTCCAAAGTTGTGGCAGCTCATCGATACCCGTGTTTGACAGCCAGCGACCCACTCCGACAAACCGCGGATCATTATGCAGTTTGAACATAGGATAGGGAGCTTCGTTTAGAGCCAGGAGTTTTTTTTGCAAGCGTTCCGCAGCGACCTTCATAGTGCGAAATTTCCACAAAGCAAAAACTTTGCCGTGGAGTCCAGTTCTTTTTTGAGAATAGAGCACCGGTCGGCCAGCTGTGAGTAAAATTACTAAGCCAATCGCAAGTAAAAGTGGAGTCATCGTTACTAATAATAATGATGAAAAAACCACGTCAAACCAGCGTTTTTGTCTAGAACTATGATAGGGATGAATCTCCACTCGAGGCATACACTAAGCAGCAGTCTACGAGGTCTGGGTTGATCTGGCAAGAGCAGCAAGAGCTGGGAGAGTAGCGCCACTCAAAAACTCTAATGCTGCGCTGCCAGCTGCTGAAAGGTAGTCCATGCGATCCGCCAACTTAAAATGTTGTAGGGCAGCAATGGTGTCTCCACCACCGGTAATAGTGTGAGCAGTCGCAGTTGCCATGGCTTTCGCGATGGCTTTACTTCCAGCTTCAAAAGCCGGTTGTTCATACACTCCCATTGGACCATTCCAAAATACCGTACCAGCAGTTTTGATTAAGTCGGTATACAGTTCAATAGTTTTGGGCCCAATATCTAAATAAGCCAACGGCTTATCGTTAGGGGTATCTTGAATATCATGGGTTAAATCAATAACTTGGGTTTGAGTTGATTCCGCGGAACGAGCTGCCACGGCGTCAATTGGGTAAATGATTTTGGGTAGTGGAATGTACCCGTCTTTTAGAATTCGTTCAGTTTTGTGTTCGCTAATAATTTCACCGGCGACGGTGACATAGTTTACGTCAGCTTGTTTGGCATCAATGGGAGTATCTTGCAGATAGGATTTGTGGGTTTCGATGCCTTGAGATTTTAGGAAATTATTGGCAATGCCTCCACCAACCAATACCACATCAGCCACATTGGCTAAATTTTCAAGCGCACCAATTTTGTCAGCAATCTTGGCGCCACCAGCCACCACAATAAACGGTCTATGTGGTTTGGTAATGAGTTGGCTTAAATGATCAACTTCATTTTTTAACCCAAAGCCAGCATAAGCTGGTCGCAGCATCGCGACTCCAGTCATAGAAGCGTGATTCCGATGTGAGTTTGAAAAGGCCTCATTAATGTAAACCTCACAAAGGTTGGCTAGGTCGCGGGCAAACCACGCTTCATTCTTTTTCTCGGCCGGATAAAATCGTAAATTTTCCAATAAAATAATTTCTCCAGGCTTTAATGAACCAACTGCCGCTTCGACCTGAGGACCCACACATTCTGATACTAAGGTGACTGGCCAATGAAAGTGTTTTTTTACATACTCTGCCACTGGCGCCAAACTAAACTGAGTATCGGCAGCATCGCGAGTTTTTCCTGAGCCGTCAACTTCAGTAGCTTTTGGCCTACCTAAATGTGAGGCCAAAATAATCTTGGCTTCATGTTGGCGAAGCCATTCAATAGTGTGTCGGGCAGCCAACAATCGGGTAGCATCTCGCACTTCCCACTCACCAGCTTGATTTTTCTGCAATGGCACATTGAAGTCCACGCGCACGAGTACGGTTTTATTTTTGATAGCGGAGATAGACGGAGTTTTGAGAGACATAAAATTTGAATTGCAGTTATTGTAGGAGGTTTTTGAAAGGATGTGAACAGAACCAGAGAAAACCCATTTCGAAATGATGGCTTGTAGCATCCTTATATTCAGAGCTTTAACGAGCTGCCTAATATCTGGTTTTTGTGATACAATTCCGCAATCTCAAAGAAAGGGGATTATTTGCGTATGGGTAACTCACCTCGCACGATGGCAGAGCTATTAGCTGCCGCTCAAGTTCAAATTGTTGTTCCAAAGAAAGGCGACACCGTCACCGGTAAGATTGTTTCTAAAGAGAAACGCACAATGGTGATTGATTTAGGTGCCAAAACTGAAGGTATCGTTTCTGATAAAGAATTCGATTTTGCTACCGATTTTATTAAGGATTTAAAACCTGGTGATTCCATCACTGCTGTGGTCATTTCATCTGAAAATGATCGCGGTCAAGTGATTTTGTCACTCAAGAATGCTGCTTCTGACGCCAAATGGGAGTATTTCGAAAAAGCTATGGAAACCGAGGAAGTCCTCGAAGCTAAAGGTCTCGAAGTTAACCGTGGTGGCTTGATTGTGGTAGTGAATGGTGTGCGCGGTTTTGTGCCCTCCAGTCAATTTGGTCGAGCTTTTGTAGGTAAGATTCAACAACTCAAAGGCGCCACTTTCAAAGTCAAAGCTATTGAAGTTGATCGCGAGAAAAATCGCTTAATCTTCTCTGAACGCCACGTCAGTGAAGCCAAAGAATTGGCTCAAAAAGATATGGCAGTCAAGAAAGTTGAGATTGGTGGGACCTATGAAGGTGTGGTTTCTGGTGTGATGCACTTTGGTTTATTCGTTACAGTGGAAATTCCCGTTGATGGTAAGACCGAAACTGCCGAAGCCGAAACTTCAGCTGAAACCGCAGAAGCGGCTGCTGAAGACCGCAACGTCGGTTATGTGGAAGGTTTGATTCATATTTCCGAAATTAGTTGGGAAAAAGTCAACCATCCTAAGGATTACCACAAAATTGGTGATCGCTTGAAAGTGAAAGTCTTGGGTATTGATGACAAGACTGGCAAATTAAACTTGTCTATCAAACAACTGCAACAAGATCCTTGGCAAAAGATTGCTGAGAGTTACCCAGTCGGAACCACTTTCAGTGGCAAAGTGACTCGGGTTGAATCTTTTGGAGTCTTCGTGAATGTTGAGCCAGGTGTGGATGGTTTAATCCATGCTTCTAAGCTGGATCCCAGTCGCGACCTGAAACCTGGCGATGAAGTCACGGTTAACGTCGAGAGTGTTAGTCCAGAACAGCGCCGCATGAGTCTCTCTATGGTGCTCACTGAAGTGCCAATGGGCTACAAGTAACCATCAGTTTCGTAATGAAATTAAAAAGGCCGCTGAAAAGCGGCCTTTTTGGTAAGTTTGTTCACATTTCCTTCAAGTAATTTGGTTTTTTTGCATTAATTTGTTTGTTTTTGATTGACTTTGATAATCATAGATCT
>WBZO01003475.1_pt2 | contig 10704 bp, 11 predicted proteins | sample 5204261 | NCBI WGS metagenome assembly WBZO01 (sample SAMN12412400, study PRJNA552823) | activated sludge metagenome | isolation source: activated sludge from anammox sidestream of wastewater treatment plant... | place: USA: North Carolina | collected 2017-09
CGCTCTTTCCACCAGCGAAATCCGTCGCCAGACATCCGGGGCCAGTTGTACATCGGATTTCCCCAGAGTTGACCATCCGCCGAGAAGTAGTCAGGAGGTACGCCCGTGACAACCGTCGGACGCCCTTCCGCATCGAGCCGGAATTCCTGCTGATTCGCCCAAACATCGGCGCTGTCCGAAGCGACGTAAATTGGAATGTCACCGATGATGCGGATGCCTCGTTCGTTGGCGTAGCGCCGGACATCCAGCCACTGTTTGCGAAAGAAGAATTGCACACATTCGTGGAAATCGATCTGCGCGGCGAGATCATGCCGAGCCAGCTCCAGGGCCCTCGGTGAACGGGTACGCAGTTCCGCTGGCCAGTCCAGCCAGTGAACATTGCCGTGCGCTTCCTTGAGCGCCATGAAAAGTGCGTAGTCGCTCAGCCATGCGGATTCCGCTTGCCTGAAGCGTTCCAGGCCGTCGTGGTCAAACGACGCCGACTCTTCGCGCGCGCGCCGGACGGCGTCCCCCAACAGTTGCATTTTGAAATAGGCAACGGCGTCGAAATTGACCTCGTGGTCCGGAAACGGTATCGTCGGGGTGATCTGCAGATCGGAGAGCAATCCCTCGTCGCGCAACCGCTCCAATGAGATGAGGAGGGGGTTGCCGGCGAACGCCGACGGTGAGGCATATGGCGAATTGCCATATCCGGTCGGACCGAGTGGCAGAACTTGCCAGAGTCGCTGACGGCCACGCTGCAGCCAGTCGATGAAGCGATAGGCGGCCGTCCCCAGATCGCCGATGCCATGTGGGCCGGGAAACGATGTTGGGTGCAGAAGGATGCCGGAGCTGCGCTCAAAACGCATGAGTGGTCTCCCTTCGACGCTCGGCGACCGTAGCGGTTACGGCTCTTCCAGAGAGTCGCGCAGAATATCCATGTGTTCGAGTGCAAGACCGGTGCCAACAGCCACGCAGGAAAGCGGATCGTCCGCCACATAGCAGGGCACGCCGGTGACCTCGGTCAAAAGGTCGGGAAGATGGCGCAGGAGCGCCCCGCCGCCGGTCAGAATCATCCCCTTGTCGATGATGTCGGACGAAAGTTCAGGCGGGGTCTCTTCGAGCACACCGCGCACCGCGCCGATGATCGCTTCTAGTGGCTCGGTGATGGCGTCGGTGACTTCGTTGGCGTGAATCTGGATGGTCCGCGGCAAACCGGCGACTTCATCGCGTCCCCGCACTTCCATGACCGCATCGTCCTCCATGGGCATCGCGCTGCCAATGGCGATCTTGACTTCCTCCGCCGATCGTTCCCCGATCCGCAGGTTGTACTTTCTCTTGACATGGTTGGCAATCGCTTCATCGAACTTGCTGCCCCCCACGCGGAGAGAGCGGGCCACCACGATCCCGTTGAGGGAAATCACGGCGACTTCGGTGGTGCCGCCGCCGATGTCGATGATCATGTTGCCCGAGGGATCAGCCACCGGAATCCGCGCCCCGATTGCGGCGGCCAGTGGTTCGCTGATCAGAAACGCTTTGCGGGCGCCGGCATTCAAAGCCGCATCGCGCACGGCACGGCGTTCCACGCCCGTCACACCGGCCGGGACGCAGATCATCACCTCGGGTCGGACCAGTGAAAAGCGGCCACAACTCTTGTTGATGAAGTAGCGCAGCATTTCCTGCGTGACAACATAGTCCGCGATGACGCCGTCGCGCATGGGTCTGACGACTTCGATGGTTTCGCGTGGCTCACGACCCAGCATGTTGCGGGCTTCGATGCCGACCGCTTTGACTTTGCCGTCCTTGGCCGAAATAGCCACCACGGACGGTTCGTTGATGACGATGCCCCGCCCACGAACAAAGACCAGCACGTTGGCCGTGCCCAGGTCAATTCCGATTTGTTTCGCCACTCGCTGGAGCTCCGACGACAGGATACTGGTAGGATTGCGATATTCTGCTCGCCGGCAGGGATTGATCCTTCCGGGAGATCAACCACCGATTCTAACACGCGGCCTTTGAGAGACTGATGACTGAGCACCCAGACGATTCGGCGACTGCACCTGTCGCAGAGCGACCCTCGACCGAACCGAACCCGAATAAACCGGCATCCAGACAATCGGGAAAGCAGAAGCGAGGGGGCCGAGGACGTTCCGCATACGCATTTCCGGATGAACTCGAACGTTGCTTTTGCCGCAATGCCACTCGCGTGCCGCCTCGATCATTTCCCGTTGCCGCGCGGGAAGGCGTGGCCAAACCTGCGATGTGCGAGCTCGTGCGCACCGACACCCGTGTGCTGTTTTGTGATCTCCTCCACGAGGGTCCGCACATGTGGCCCGATGGGGAGGAGTTCGTTCCTGCCTGATCATTACCCAAAAATCGGGACTTCTGGCGACTTCACGCCCTTGCCAGTCTGGCGGACAACTCAATAGGATCGGTGTTCGAATTGATGCGTTTGCCGGTCGCGTTTACCGCAGGTGTCCTTCGTGGTCGCACGTCGCCTGACATATCTTCAATCGGAGATTGACCGGTTCGCACTGCCGACCGCCTTCGGTACGACGGTACTGGCCGGTTTGCTCGTGGTCATCCGGACGTCGGGCAACGTCGAAGCCACCCTCTTCTGCGGTGCGTCACTGGCCGCGTCGGTCGCTTTTCTGGTGGCAACATTGAGCAGAGGGCTTCCCTGGGGAGGCGCGGCCTTTTTCTGCGCAGGTTACGGCTGGATGCTCGCGGGTACCGCGACAGAGGCAGGGGTACAGGGTATCAGAGACGGAACGGTGTTGCTCTTGACCGGGTCTCTGCTGTTGGCGTCCTCTTCAGTCAGGCAATCAGCCGCCGGGTGGCTGGTGGCAATCACCATGGGAGCTGCGGCAACCAGTGGATGGCTGTTGATCGCTCCCGATGCATTTCGTGCCGACGATCAGACCTGGGTGGTGGCTGGCCTGGCGGCGCTGTTTGGCACAGCGATGGTCGCCGTGCCGGCGATTCAGCTGCTGGTGGCGCGACCTTTTCGTGGATTGCCGATTTCCGGACCTTCGCTCCTGTGGTGCGGGGCAGGATCGAGCTTCATCCTGTTGGCCCTCGCGCTGACCACGAACGGGGCACAACGCCCGCTCTGGTTTTTGCCCGTGCTGACCATCTCCCTGATGGGTCTGAGCGGGATCGTCAACACCCCGCTCCAGGTTTCCAAAGCATCAATTCTTGCGGGTTCGTTTGCCACGTGGACTGCGTTGCTGGCGACCGTTGTGGTGGCCGCCGCCGGATTGGCCGTGATCACGGCGATCGAGGAATCCGCCAGGAGCAGCGGACTGGCAATCGTCGCGACAGCGGTTATGTTTGCCTATGTCCTTAGTCTGTCGACAGTGAGTCTGCTGCGAACATCGACCATTGCGTCACTGGAGAGATACGCGGCAGTTCTGTTGCGCCAGAGTCGTACCGACCCTCTGACCGGGCTGGCAAACCGGCGGGCGATCTTCGATGTGCTTGGCATCGAGCTGCAACGGTCGGCGCGATTCAATCATTCGCTCTCGATCGGCCTGATCGATCTGGATGATTTCAAAACGATCAATGACACCTGGGGTCACCCCGTCGGCGATCTCGTGTTGCAACAGGTCGCTCGACGTCTGGAAAACGAACTTCGGCAGATCGATATCGTCGGCCGCCACGGGGGCGAGGAGTTTTTGATGTTGCTCCCCGAAACCGGAATCGAAGGCGCCTGGATCGCAGCAGACAGAGTCCTGCGGTCGATACGGGAGATGCCCACGCAGACCGGCCACGGTCCGAAGTCGATCACCGTCAGTATCGGACTGGCATCCTTTCCCGAGCACGGCCGAACGGAATCTGATCTGCTGGCTGCTGCAGATGCCGCGCTCTATGCTGCCAAGCACGCGGGCAAGGATCGCGTCGCGGTGGCCGATCGACCGTACTGATCAGCCAGGAGCAGCGGCCTGCAGGACGGCGAGGTACGACTCGATCGTCTGCTCGGCGGCGATTGCCCGGACGACGGCCTCGTCCAGAGTCCCATCGAATCCAGCCAATGTCGCCTGAATTGCCTCCGGCGAACCAAATGCGCAGGTATCGAAGGCGGCAAGGCCGATCCGCTCAAAATGCCGGGCATACATCGGCAACGCTGCATAGCGATCTGCCTCGCGTCTGAGCACCGCTTCCCCCGCGGTCAGCGCGGTCCGTATGTACTCAATGATTTCGATTCCGCCTTGCCTCCTGAGATCCGCCGCTGCGGCACGCGCCGAGTCGGGCGTTTGCCAGGTCAGCAGAACCGCGTCAGCTTCTTCGCCTGTCAGAGCGATCATGCGGGGGCCGAGCGCGCCGACGGCGAGCGGGCAGCTGACCATCGACTTGAGCGCCCGCAATCCCGCCCGCACCAGGTCCAGACTCCCCTGATGTTGTCCCCCGGCACCAACGCCAAGTATGAGGCGATCGAGCGGCAGTTCTTCGGCGGCCACGGCAGCAGCGATCTCTTCTGGCGAGCGGCGGTCGAGCGGGATGACTCCGACGCCGAGTCGCATCGTGCTCGTGACACGGGCCGCCTTCCCAAGAACGGCCAGCCCGTCCGCGCCAGGGGTGTCGTTCGTCCAGAAGGTATCGTATCCGGCTTGCTCCGCGGCGACGGCCAACGGTTCGACGAGTGATGCATCGATAGCGGCGGCAATGCCAAACGCGCGGTGAGTCATGCTCTTTCTTCCTGTCACGTTCCGTTCCGGAAGCCGAGTTTCATACGCCTCAGCGACAGATGCCCATGCGCACTGACGATGACGTGATCGAGCACCTCGATGCCAACGAGATCGCCAGCCCGTTCAAGATCTCCGGTCAGAGCGATATCGGCTGCCGATGGCGAGCAGTCGCCAGACGGATGATTGTGGACGACAGCGATGGCGGTCGCGTTGGCTCTGATGGCTTCGCGGAAGACCTCTCCAACACGGACCTGGGCCTGATTGACGCTGCCGCGATAGATCGTCGCTGTGCGAATCAGCCGGTGTTTGGTGTCCACCAGCAACACCCGCAGTTCCTCCTGGTCGAGCGAACCCATCTCCGGACCAACCAGGCGGACGATGTCCTCGGGTGTGGTTATTCTTGGGCGCTCATCCGGTCCAAGCGCCACGACCCGGTTAGCCAATTCCAGCGCTGCGGCAAGCTTGGCGGCTTTGGCCGGTCCGACTCCCCTGATCGCGGCCAGGTCGTCGACACTGGCTCGCATCAGACCTCGCAATCCGCCAAACTCGGCCAGCATTCGCTCAGCCAGCGATGTCACTGGCTCGCCAACTGACCCGGTGTTCAGCATCACGGCGAGCAGTTCCGCTGTAGCCAGACCGCCCGGCCCCTGGCGGAGCAGCCGTTCTCTCGGCCGGTCGTCCTCTGGCATTTCCTTGACACCCGGGGCCCGATGTTCGTCCATGCTGCAGGCACGCTCTGTTCATGCTTACCAGTAGGCGCTGATAGTGTATCCGCACAACGAAATTGGCTGAACGATTCCTTAAGAAAACGATACCCGGGTGGTATACTTAAGGGCCGGATGGGTTGAGTCCAGTTGCGCAACCATCTTGCGCCGTTTCTTATCCGGCTACGCCTCATCTTTCACCTGCCAAGGGGTTCTCATTCGTGGTTCTGGACCGCCTGTTTCGACGCCGCACAGCGCCCGACGTCCAGCTGGAGAAGAGTCTCGAGAAGACGCGTCGGAGCGTTTTCAGCGAGATCACCCGGCTCTTCGATCGGGATGCACTCGACGACGATCTCTACGAAGATCTGGAGATGCTGCTCATTCAGGCTGATGTCGGGTGGGATGTCAGCCAGACGCTGGTTCGTGATTTGCGGAACCGAGTCAATGCCGAGCGTATCGAGGATCCCACGCTGGCTCGCGAGATTCTCCGCACGGAAATGATCGAACTTCTGGAGTCGGCGACCCGCAACCGGCAGGTCAAGGTCTTCCAGCGCGGTGTGCCGTATGTGATCATGGTCGTCGGGGTCAACGGGGTCGGCAAAACGACATCGATTGCCAAGCTGGCCGCCTACCACCAGAGTTTCGGGCGCACGGTGATGCTGGCGGCCGGGGATACCTTCCGGGCGGCGGCCATTGATCAGCTCAAAATCTGGGGCGAGCGGCTGGGTGTGCCGGTCGTGGCGCATGCGCAGGGGGCTGATCCGGGTGCTGTTGTCTTCGATGCTGTGCAGGCCGCCTACAGTCGTGGACGGGACGTGCTGATCGTGGACACAGCAGGTCGCCTGCACACCAAATACAACCTGATGGAAGAACTCAGCAAATTGCGTAAGGTGATGCAAAAGCACGTCGCGGAAGCACCGCAGGAAGTACTGCTGGTGATCGACGCCACCACCGGTCAGAACGGGCTGGTGCAGGCCAAGACATTTTCGGAATCCGTGGACATTACCGATATCATGATTGCCAAACTCGATGGAACGTCCAAGGGTGGCATCGCGTTTTCCGTCGCCCGGGAACTCGGTATTCCGATTTCCTACATCGGCACAGGGGAAAAGGCGACCGATCTCGCCGAGTTCTATCCGGAAACATATGTCGACGCCCTCTTTTTCGGTGATGGTGAAGGGGCCTAGGAACATCCCATGTTCGAGACTTTGTCGGATCGCCTGAACGCCTCGCTTGGCAAACTCAATCGGAAGGGACGGCTGACTGAGGCAGACGTCGACGATGCCATGCGCGAAGTCAGGCGCGCTCTGCTGGAAGCCGACGTCAACTTCCGGGTGGCCAAAGATTTCGTCACCGCAGTGCGCGAGCGAGCCGTGGGCCAGGATGTCCTCAAGTCGCTGACCCCAGGTCAGACCGTGATCGGAATCGTCAACGAAGAGCTGATTGCCATGCTTGGCGCCGAGCGCGAACCGCTGCGAACGCCGAATCGTCCTCCGCAGATCATCATGCTGGTGGGGTTGCAGGGCTCTGGTAAGACGACTCATGCCGCAAAACTGGCCGCTCATCTGCGCAAGGAAGGACGTAGCCCGGTCATGGTGGCGGGAGACGTTTATCGACCGGCGGCGGTCAATCAACTGCAAACGCTGGGGCGACAGATCAACATCCCCGTTTACGACGAAGGGACGCAGGCGAGTCCAGTCGACATCGCCAGAAATGGTTTGGCCTGGGCAAAGGAGCGCGGACACAATCCAGTCATCATTGATACGGCCGGGCGGCTGCAGATCGATGAGCGGATGATGCAGGAACTGGTCGATGTCGAGCGGGTTATCCAACCGACGGAAGTCCTCCTGGTTGCGGACGCGATGACTGGTCAGGAAGCGGTCAATGTTGCCGAGACGTTCAATCAGCGCCTCGGGATCACGGGACTGATCCTGACAAAGATGGATGGCGATGCGCGCGGCGGCGCGGCATTGTCGATCCGGGCCGTAACCGGTGTTCCCATTAAGTTCATCGGCACAGGCGAGAAGATGGACGCGCTGGAGCCGTTCTATCCGCAACGTCTGGCCAGCCGAATCCTCGGTATGGGCGATGTGCTGTCGCTTATTGAACGGGCGCAGGAGCAAACGACCGAAGAAGACGCACTCAAGCTCCAGGACCGCATGGCGCGCGGCAAATTCAATCTGGAGGACTTTCTGGATCAGCTGCAGAAAGTCAAGAAAATGGGGCCGCTCAGTCAACTCCTGGAGTTGATTCCGGGCATGGGTTCCCAGCTTCGCCAGGCGAAGGCTCAGATTTCCGATGACGATTACAAACAAATCGAGGCCATTATTCGCTCGATGACCCCGGTGGAGCGGCGCAATCCGCATATCATCGATGGTCGACGTCGGCGACGAATCGCGCGAGGGAGCGGCACCTCACGTGAGGAAGTGTCGCAACTCCTCAAGCAGTTCACCGAAATGCAGAAAATGATGTCGCAATTCGGCAATATGGCCAAAAAGGGGAAAATGCCGAAGAATCTCCCGTTTGATCTCAGCTAGTTTCAGACCGAAGTTTCTCAATTCAATCCGGCAAAGGAGCCAGGAATGTCAGCCAACACACAAACATCACCGGTCACCGTCTACTTCACGACCACCTGTCCGTGGTGCGATCGCGTCAAGGACTACCTGCATAAGAATGGCGTGCCGTTCGAGGAAAAGGATGTGGCCCGAGACTACGAAGCGGCCATGGAGATGATCAAGCGCTCAGGTCAGCAGGGCGTTCCCGTGATCACCACCGACAAGGAAGTGATCGTCGGATTCGATCAGGCTCGCCTGGCAAAAATCGTTGATGCCTACGGGCGACCGAAGCGGCCGCCTCTGGGATTGCTGGCCGCCGATGCCCAACAGTATTTCGAACGACACCCGGAAGTCGCCGCGCTCTACCCAGAAGGAACGAAGGGCATTTTCGTGGGTGATGTGCGGCCAAATAGCGTCGCCGAACGGGCTGGTGTCCAGAAGGGGGACGTAATCACCTCGGTGGCGGGCAAGCGCGTCCGTAACATGACCCAGCTCGATCAAATGATCGATACGTTGAATGCCGGAGACAAGGTGTCGTTTCGGTATATTCGCAACCGCGAGGACGCGACCGACTCGTTCCAGTTCTAGCGGGTTCGTGGTCAATCGTTGACCACGGTGAGATCGTCGCATGTTCGACCTCGATGAGCAGGAGATGGTCATTCGGGTCATCGCTGCTTTGCTGGCCGGGGCGGTGGTGGGCTTCGACCGTGAGGTGCGAAATCGGCCTGCCGGATTGCGGACGCATGCGCTGGCCGCGGAGGGTGCGGCGCTGTTTTCGATGGCCGCGATACTGGTCACGATCGAAGCCGACAAAGTGGGACTGGGACCCGCGGATCCGACCCGCATCATGTCCACGATTGTGCAGGGCATAGGATTTCTGGCGGCGGGGGTGATCTTCTCCCACAAAGCCCGGGTCAGCGGTCTGACGACGGCAGCCGGTCTTTGGGTGACTGCGGCGATAGGCGTGCTCTGCGGAACCGGGCTTTATTTTCTGGCTATCACCGCCACCGTGGCCACGGTGATCGTTCTGGCGATCGTCAAACAGATCGAGGACCGCTTCTTCAGCGGGGGTCAAGTCGACTGAGCAGGGCGGCCCTACTTTCGGAGCCAGTCGGTGAGCATCGCGTCGAGAGCTTCCTCGCTCATCATCGGTTGGTCATACTTCCCCGCCGCGCGTCGCTGTCGGTAGAGTTCGTAGAGCGCCACGGCACATGACACGGATATGTTCAGACTCTGCACCATGCCCACCATCGGGATGTAGATCTCACCATCGCTGAGGGCGAGAGCGGGTTCGGTCAGCCCCCGCATCTCGTTTCCGAATACGAGCGCCACCGGTCCCGTCAGATCGGTTTCGTGAATCGACGTCGCCGCGTCACTGAACGCGGTGGCCAGAATGGTCATCCCCTGCGACCGCAGTTGGCCGTAGCACGCTTCCACGGAATCCCACCTCGTCGCGTCCACCCATTTTGCCGTCCCTGCCGCTACGCGGCGTGCGAATCGATTGCGAGGCGGTTCCTCCAGCGAATACACCTGGTGAATGGAGGGCACTCCAACGGCGTCGCAACTCCGTAACACCGCCGACACGTTGTAGATATCGTGCACGTCCTCCAGGACTACCGTGACGTCGATCTGCCGGTGTCGAAGCGCGGATTGCAATCGCGCCACCCGCCGATCTGTGCGCGGCCAGGTATCGCTGGGACCGGGAGGCGATTTGGCCAGTTCCTTGCGGTCAACGGCCGCCGGTCCCTGTTCCTGAGGTTGACCGCTCATCGCGGTGGCTCCGGCAAGCTCACCGCAGAATGATCGAGTTCCTCCACCAGGCGCAGCACATGGTGTCGCGAAAAAGTCGGAGCGCATGTGCCGCACGACCAGAGCCCCCGTTTGCGGCGCAACACCGATCTGCGGCAGGTCGGGCACTCGTACCGGTACTTGTACGGCCGGTGGTGCGTGGGCAACAGTGCGCTGCGTACCTCGTCCATCGTGACACCGGTGAGCTGGGCCACCTGCATGGCGATGCGGTCGTAGCCGTGTTTGTGATGCCGACGCAGATCGCCATCGATTCGATGTCGCATATGCAGGAGTTCCTCACAGACGACGATTTCCACGGCGCGCGGCTGCGTCTGGTCAATGCGGGAGAGATTGATCAACACGAGATGACGTCTGGCGGACTTATCGAACGCATATCCCCCGCCGATCCGAGCGTCGACGCGGCGACCGAGCCAGGATTCGAAACGCCTGCGGGAACAGGTTACCTGCAACGCGGAATCGGGAAGTTCGAGGCGGGCGATCCACTTCAGACAGAGAGCTCGCACCTGTTCGTCGCACTCGTCGAATCGCACGATACCCTCCTCGTTTGCCTGACGACAAGGATGCATCAGACACGCCGTTCAAGCCACAATAGCTCTCCCGGCGGCGCGGATTCGCCGGAGCTTACCGACCAATGAGAGGGATGATGACCGATTCTCCCGGCACAAATGCCGCAGATTATCCGGAAGTGCTGCTGGTTTCGGCTGATCTTGGGTTGACCCGGTTTCTGTCCGAGGGTCTTCTACCTGAGGGATTCTGGACGAGCGAGGTGCGATCTGGTCTGCAGGCGCTGGAGGTTTTCCGTTTGCGCACCTTCGACATTGTGCTCGTTGATGCCGCGTTGAGCGATCTTCCGGTTGACGCGCTCGTCGCGCGACTGCGGCAATCGCATGATGCCAGCGGGAATGAGGTTCGTCAGTCCGGATCGGTTCCCATTGTGCTGATCGCCGGTATGGCGCAGGAACTGGAACC
>WBZO01006948.1_pt1 | contig 10704 bp, 9 predicted proteins | sample 5204261 | NCBI WGS metagenome assembly WBZO01 (sample SAMN12412400, study PRJNA552823) | activated sludge metagenome | isolation source: activated sludge from anammox sidestream of wastewater treatment plant... | place: USA: North Carolina | collected 2017-09
CACGCGGTACGGAACGCTCGCGATGCCTTCGCTGCTCAAGCGTGGCGATCTGGTCGAGCTCGAGGCCGCCGAAGTGGCGGGCGTCCTCGCGGCGGCGGGGCTCAAGGTGCCCGGTCCCGCGCCGCGGCCGGGGTCGCGACCTGGCCAACAACGGCCGCCGCACGGCAAGGGTCGCCACGGCAAGTACAAGGGAGCCCGCGCGCCGCAGCGCGGTCCCGGAGCGGGTGCACCGCGCACCGACGGCGCCGATGCGATGCCGTCGGGGGCGGCTGCGCCGGCGGATCGTGGTCACGCGGTGCATGAAGCGGCGCGACCGCACGGCAAGGGGCCGCGCCCGAAAGTGCGCCCGCCGCAGGCGCGTCCGGACTTCGAGACGACCCAACCGACGAGCAATGCCAACGCGATCGGCTGGCATGGGCACGGCAGCGGCGCGTCGCGTCGCGCCGCCGGTTACGGCGGTCCCCAGGGCTACGGGGGTGGCAAGGGTCACGGCGGACACGCCGCGCGGCCGTCACGGCCGCGGATCGACTTCGACGAGATCCAGCCGACCAGCAATGCCAACGCGTCGCCGTTTGCGACCACGCGCCTGTCGTTGCCGCAGCACGCCCCGCGCGGCGGCGATGCCGCCGATTACGGCCCGGGCGCGCGCGGCAACCGCAGTGGACCGCGTGGGCGCGCGGCCAGCAAGGGTGGCTTTCGCGGCAAGGGCGGCCCGTCGCAACCCAAGGGCGCGCCGCGCGAGGTCAACGGCAACGTGGCTCCGCGCGAGCCCCGTGGCGAACGCCGCGAGGTGAATGGCAACGTCGCGCCGCGCGGCAGCACGCGTTCGGACGACGAGGCGTAGGCCGGCGCGGCAGCGTGCTACACGAAAAGATCCGGTAGCGCCTCGACCCCGGGTTTGCTCGCGTACGCCGAGAAGTCGGTGATGCCGGCTTCGCGCAGCGCTTCCTCGTCGATGAAGAAGCGTCCGGTCGTCGTGCGGGCGTCGCGCGTGACGATCGCGTGCGCGGCGTCGGCCATGATCTGCGGTTGGCGCGTGCGGTCGAGTTGATCGGCCACGCCTGGGACCATCGCAAGTGCGGCCGTGGCGATGATCGTCCGCGGCCACAGCGCATTGACGCCGATGCCGTCCGCCGCGAATTCGGCGGCCATCCCCAGCACGCACATGCTCATCCCGTACTTGGCGATCGTGTACGCCACGTGCGGGGCGAACCACTTCGCGTCCATGTTGAGCGGCGGCGAGAGCGTGAGGATGTGCGGATTGCGTCCGGCGCGCGCCGAAGCCACGAGGTGCGGCAGACAGGCCTGCGAGCATGCGAACGTGCCGCGCACATTCACGCCGAGCATGAGATCGAAGCGCTTCATGGGGGTGTCGAGCGTTCCCGTGAGGCTGATCGCACTGGCGTTGTTCACGAGTACGTCGATACCGCCGAAACGCTCGACCGTGGTCGCCACGGCGGCCTGGATCGCGGCCTCGTCGCGGATGTCACAAGTGAGCGCGAGCGCCTTGCCGCCGGCGGCCTCGATCTCGGCGGCAGCGGTGTGGATCGTGCCGGGCAACTTCGGATGCGGCGTCGTGGTCTTCGCGGCGATGGCGACATTCGCGCCGTCACGCGCCGCGCGCTTCGCAATCGCGAGGCCGATGCCGCGGGATCCCCCGCTGATGAACAACGTGCGGCCGGCAAGGTCCGTCATGATGAGCTCCTTGGATTGGGGTGGTGGTACGGGGCGAATCGCGGGGCACCGGTCACGACGCGTCGCCAAAGCGCGCGGGGCGCTTCTCGAGGAATGCGGCGACGCCCTCGGCGAAGTCGGCGCTCGCGGCACACGCGGCAAAGCTCGCCGCCTCGGCGGCCAGTTGCTCGGCGAGCGTGCGGTTTGCGGCATCACGCAGGAGGCGGCGCGTATTGCGTAGCGCCTGCGCGGGCCCGCGCGCGAGATCGCGCGCGAGCTTGTCGACCGTCGCGTCGAGGTCGGCGGCCGGGACCACGCGGTTGACGAGGCCCCAGGCGAGTGCCTGCGCGGCATCGAAGCGATCGCCCACGAGCATGATCTCGAGCGCGCGCCGCATGCCGACCAGGCGCGGCAACGACCACGTGCCGCCGCCATCCGGGGTCGTGCCGATCGCCTTGTACGCCGCGGCGAAGTACGCGTTGTCGGCGGCGATCACGAGATCGCAGGCGTTCATGAGCGACAGGCCGAAACCGGCGACGGCGCCGTGCACCTGGGCGATGAGCGGGTGCGGCATCGCGGCCAGGCGTTCGATCGCCGCGTGCAGGCGGGCGATGAGATCGTGGAAGCGTGCGCTGCACTCCTCCGGCGGCCGGCCGAGCTCGGCGGCAAACGAGCGCACGTCGCCGCCGGCCATGAAGTGCTTGCCGGCGCCGCGCACGACGACCACTCGCAGTTGATCGTCGGCGGCGATTGCGCCCGCGGCGTCGACGAGCGCGTCGACCATCGTGAAGTCGAGGGCATTGAGCGACTCGGGGCGATTGAGCGTCAGCGTGGCGATGGGGCCGTTGCGGTCGAGCGTGATGGTCGTCATGGCGGATGGGTTTCCCGATGGTCGTGGTCGTGAAGCAGTCGCGTTGGGCGGCGCACCGAAGCGGTGCGGCGAGTCGGCATTGTCGCGCATCGCGGCGTGGTTGGTGCACTCGGGAGCGCGGGCGCGGGGCCCGCGGGCTCAGCCGGACGCGGGTGCGGGCGACGTGCGGTACGGCGATGCGGCTTGGAGTGCGTCCCGCGCGTGCTCGACGTCGCGTCGCTCGCGTGCGCAGAAATCGGCAATCGCGGCGGCGAAGGCGGGGTCGCCGATCGCGTGCAGCGAATGCGTCGTGACCGGACGCAAGCCACGGGCGAGCTTGTGCGTGCCCTGTGCCCCGCCTTCGAAGCGGGCGATGCCGCGCTCGAGGCAGAACTCGATCGCCTGGTAATAGCACGCCTCGAAGTGCAGGCCCGGCACTTCGTCGACGGTGCCCCAGTAGCGCCCCCACAGCGTGCCTGCATCGTAGACGTCGAGCGCGGCGCAAAGGCGCCGGCCGGCGCGCGAGCCGATCACGAGAACGACGTTGTCCGGCAGCACGGCGCCGATGCGCGCGAAGAAGGCCGCATCGAGGTACGGGGTGGAGTGGTGCGCGCGGTACGTCGCGGTGTAGCAGCGGTGGAAGAAGGCCCAGTCGTCGGCATCGACGTCACGTCCGCACCGGCGCTCGAACGTCACCCCGGCGGCCGCGAGCCGGCGTCGCTCCTGCTTCACCTTCTTGCGCTTGTCGTGTGAGAAGGCGGCGAGGAAGTCGTCGAAATCCCGATAGCCCGCGTTGAGCCAGTGGAACTGGATGCCGGACCGCGCAACGAGCGGAAGATCGCGGGCTTCCGGCATTTCGGTCTCGGGCAGGAAGAGCACGTGCAGCGACGAGAATTCGCCTTCGCGCACGAGATCGACGGCGTGGGCGAGCAGCGCGCGGCGTACCCCCGGATCACGGGCGATGAGCCGCGGCCCGGTCACCGGCGTGAAGGGGATGGCGCCCACGAGCTTGGGGTAGTAGCGGCGCCCATGGCGGCGATACGCTTCGGCCCAGCCCCAGTCGAAGACGTACTCGCCGTAGCTGTGCGTCTTGGCATACAGCGGCATGGCGCCGACCAGCGTGTCGCGGTGCCACGCCGTGATGTAGCGCGGCCACCAGCCGGTCCGTGGCGTGGCACACCCCGTCTCGTGCAGTGCGGTGAGGAAGGCATGCGTGACGAAGGGCTGGAGCGCGTCCCCGGCGAGCGCGTCCCACGCCGCCGGCGCGATCTCGGCGAGCGTCACGTCCGTGCGCAGGTGCGGCGACGCGGCGACGGGCAGCGGCGGCGCGGCAAACGGAACGAGGGGTTGCATGGCAGGGCCATTGTCGTGGCAAACGGCGATGGGGCTCAAGCGCGACACCGGGGTCGCGTCCGACTCGGGCGGTGGTCCGGCCGTGGCTTGCGACCCGGCAACGCTCGCGCGTACCGGGGCAGCGCCGCGCGTATCGTGTAAGCTTTCGGCGGAATTCACGCGGCGCTCGTCGTTACGGCGCGTGCGCGACGGACACCTGCAACGTTGGCTGGAGCTTTGTCATGAAGAAGATCGAGGCAGTCATCAAACCCTTCAAGCTCGATGAGGTGCGCGAGGCGCTCTCCGAGCTCGGCGTGACCGGATTGACCGTGACCGAGGTCAAGGGATTCGGGCGGCAGAAGGGCCACACCGAGTTGTATCGCGGCGCCGAGTACGTCGTCGATTTCCTGCCGAAGGTGAAGGTCGAGGTGGTCGTTCCGGGGGAGCTCGTCGAGCGCGCGATCGAGGCCATCGTGAAGGCAGCGCGGACCGGCAAGATCGGCGACGGCAAGATCTTCGTGACGTCGGTCGAGCACGTCGTGCGCATTCGTACCGGCGAGTCCGGCGAGGCCGCGATCTGATCGTCGTTCCAGGGGACCCACGCCATGTCCATGCTGCGCGATTTTCGCGAGTTCGCGGTCAAGGGGAACGTCATCGACCTCGCGGTGGCGGTGATCATCGGTGCGGCGTTCGGCCGCATCGTCGATTCGCTCGTCAAGGACATCATCATGCCGATCGTCGGCAAGGTGGTGGGGGGCCTCGACTTCTCGAACTACTTCATCATGCTGGGGAACCCGCCGGCAGGCTACGGCGGCCCGATGACCTACGACGCGCTCACCAAGGCAGGAGTGCCGCTCCTGGGTTGGGGGAACTTCCTCACGATCGTGCTCAATTTCATCATCCTCGCCTTCGTGATCTTCTGGATGGTGCGTCAGGTCAACAGGACCAAGGAGCGGTATGCCTCAGCCGCGCCGGACGCGCCCCCCGCGACGCCCGAGGATGTCGTCCTGCTGCGCGAGATTCGCGACCTCCTGCGCCAGCGCACCTGATCGCGCGGCCGTCGAGCGCGGCGGCGTTGTCGTCCGCGCGAGGCGCGCCGATCGCACTGGAGAAGTCCATGACGCTTGCCAAGTCGTCGGCTGCCGTGGCGGCCGCGGTGACCTTGACGCTCCTCGTCGCGGCGCGCCCCGTGGCAGCCGACGTGACGATCGGCGTGTCGATCTCCACGACGGGCCCGGCAGCCTCGCTCGGCATTCCGCAGAAGAACACGGTCGAGCTCCTGCCGACGTCGATCGCCGGCGAGAGGATCAAGTGGATCGTGCTCGACGATGCGACCGACACGACGAAGGGGGTGACGAATGCGAAGAAGCTCGTCACCGAGGACAAGGTCGACGCCATCGTCGGCTCGTCGGTCACGCCGGCATCGCTCGCGATGCGCGAGGTCGCGGTCGATTCGGGCACGCCGATGATCTCGCTGGCAGCCGGTGCGGCGATCGTCGATCCGGCCGATCCGAAGACACGCTGGGTTTTCAAGACGCCGCAAAACGATGCGTTGATGGCCGACGCCGTCGCCGTGCACATGAAGGGCGCCGGCGTGAAGACGCTGGGTTACATCGGCTTCGCCGATGCGTACGGCGAGGGTTGGCTCACCGAGATCCGGCGCTCGGCGCAGCTTGCCGGGATCAGGATCGTCGCCGAGGAGAAGTACAACCGCCCCGATCCGTCGGTGACCGGGCAGGTCCTCAAGCTCATGGCGGCGCGTCCCGATGCGATCCTCATCGGCGCTTCGGGGACGCCCGGGGCGACACCGCAGAAGGAACTCGCCGCTCGCGGCTACAAGGGCCGGATCTACCAGACGCACGGCGTGGGCAACCCCGACTTCCTGCGCGTGGTCGGCAAGGACGGCAACGGCACGGTGCTGCCGGTGGGGCCGATGCTCGTGTACGAGCAGCTTCCCGACGGTCCGGTGAAGAAGGCGGCGCAGGACTACGTGGCGCAGTACGAGAAGAAGTTCGGCGTGCGCGCGACGTTCGGCGGGCACCTGTGGGACGCGAGCCTCCTGCTTGCGCAGGCGATTCCCGAGGCGCTCAGGAAGGCGAAGCCTGGAACGCCACCGTTCCGCGCGGCGTTGCGCGACGCGCTCGAGCACGCGACCGTGACCGGCGCACACGGCGTCTTCGTCATGACCCCCGCCGATCACAATGGCCTCGACAATCGCGGTCGTGTGATGGTGCGCATCGACGACGGCAAGTGGGTGCTGATCAAGTAGGCATCGGACGACCGTAGAATGGTTGCGCGCCGCCGGGTCATTCCCGGCGGCGGCGCATCGGAGCCCGAAACCCGTGGATCTGACGATCGCCGCGCTGCTCACGCAGGACGGCATCACCAACGGCGCGATCTACGCGCTGCTGGCCCTCGCCCTCGTACTCGTCTTCACGGTGACGCGCGTCATCCTCGTGCCGTCGGGGGAGTTCGTCTCCTGGGGCACGCTCACCCTCGCGGGTCTGCAACTGGGCAAGGCGTCGGGGATCGTCGGCCTCGTCGTGGGCATGGCCGTGCTTGCCGCCGTGATGGAGACGTGGCGCTGCATCCGCGCCCGTGAACTCGTCCGCCTGCCGCGCGCGCTCGCGCTGTGGTGCGGCGTGCCGCTCGCGGTGGCCACGCTGCTCGCGTTTGCGGCGCCGATGCGGCTGCCGTTACCCTTCCAGGTGTTCCTGACACTGGCGGCGGTCACCGCGCTGGGACCTCTCCTGTATCGCGTGGCGTACCAGCCGCTCGCCGAGGCGAGCGTGCTCGTGTTGCTCATCGTCTCGGTCGCGCTGCATTTCGCGATGGTCGGCCTCGGCCTGTGGTTCTTCGGCGCCGAAGGGTCGCGAACCCCCGCGTTCAGCGCGGCGTCGATTCGTGTCGGCGGCGTCACGGTCAGCGTGCAAAGCCTCCTCGTCGTGGGCACGAGCGTCGCCCTCATCGGGGCCCTCGCGCTCTTTTTCGGTCGCACGCTCCATGGCAAGGCGCTGCGTGCGACGGCGGTGAACCGCGCCGGTGCTCGCTTGTGCGGGATCTCGCCGGAGTTCGCGGGAGCGCTGACGTTCGCGCTGGCAGCACTCCTTTGCGCGTTTTGCGGCGTGCTGATCGGGCCGATCACCACCGTTTATTACGACTCCGGGTTCCTCATCAGCCTCAAGGGTTTCGTCGGCGCCATCATCGGCGGACTCACGAGCTATCCGATCGCGGCCGCCGGCTCGTTGCTCGTCGGCCTCATCGAGTCGTTCTCGTCGTTCTGGGCGAGCGCGTTCAAGGAGGTGATCGTCTTCACGCTGATCATTCCCGTGCTCCTGTGGCGGAGCCTTCGCACGCAGCACCACGAGGAGGAGGAGGAATAGGTGGCCACGCGCGGCGGCCGACCCCGTCCACGGACCGCGCGCATGCCGCCGCGCGGCCGGTGGGAGCGGGCATGATGCGGCGGTACGGCGCCGTCGTCGGCATGGTCGTGCTGCTTGCCGTCCTGCCCGTGTTCGCGCCGGCGTTTTGGGTGACGCTCGCCAATTACATCGGCCTGTACAGCATGATCGCGCTGGGTCTCGTGCTCCTCACCGGGGTGGCTGGACAGACTTCGTTCGGTCAGGCTGCGTTCGTGGGCATCGGCGCGTACGTGACCGCGTATCTCACCACGCGCCATGCGTTGTCGCCATGGTTGACGCTTGCGATCGGCCTCGCCTGCACGGGAGTCGTCGCGCTGTTCCTGGGCTTCATCACCCTGCGCATGCGCGGACACTACCTGCCGCTCGCAACGATCGCCTGGGGCTTGAGCCTCTACTACGTCTTCGGCAATCTCGAAGCGCTGGGCGGACATACGGGGTTGTCGGGAATTGCGCCGCTCACGCTTGCCGGAGTCGCGCTCAAGGACGAGCGGCGCTACTACTACCTCATCTGGTCCGTCACGCTCGCCGCACTGTGGACCACGCACAATCTGCTCGACTCACGCTCGGGCCGTGCCGTGCGCGCGCTCAAGGGAGGCCTCGATATGATCGAAGCCTTCGGCGTCGATGCGGCGCGGCTCAAGATCGTCGTCTTCGTCTACGCGGCGTTGCTCGCGTGCATCTCGGGGTGGCTCTACGCGCACCTCCAGCGCTTCGTCAATCCCACGCCCTTCGGCATCAACCAGGGCATCGAGTACCTGTTCATGGCCGTGGTCGGTGGTGCCGGCAGCGTGTGGGGCGCGGTCGTCGGCGCTTCGCTCATCACCTTGCTCAAGGAGTGGCTGCAGGATCTCCTGCCGGCGCTGCTCGGCCGCCAGGGCAATTTCGAGCTCGTCGTGTTCGGGATCCTGATGGTGCTGATCCTCCAGTTCGCCCGCGATGGCGTGTGGCAGTGGATCGCCCGTGTGCTCCCGCACCCGGCTCCGCAACCCGTCGTCGCCGCACCGCCGCTCGTGCGGCGGGTGCGTACCGCGCCTGCCGGCCCGCTGCTCGAGGTGCAGCAGGTGACGAAGCGCTTCGGCGGACTCGTCGCGGTGGACGATCTGTCGTTCGTGGTCACGCCGGGCGAAATCGTCGGCCTCATCGGACCCAACGGCGCCGGCAAGAGCACGACGTTCGCGCTGATCTCCGGCGCCCTGCCGCTGACCGCCGGGCGCGTCCTGCTGGGAGGGGAGAGCATCGGCAGCAAGCCGCCGCATGAGATCGCCCGGCGCGGACTCGGTCGCACGTTCCAGCACGTCAAGCTCATCGGGACGATGAGCGTCCTCGACAACGTCGCGATCGGTGCGTATCTGCGCGGTCGATCCGGCGTCGTCCGCGCAGCGCTCAAGCTCGACCGCGCGGAGGAGGCGCAGGTGCGCGCGGAAGCAGCGCGCGCGGTCGCGCGGGTCGGGCTCTCGGCGCAGTTGCACACCGCGGCCGGGAGCCTCGCCCTCGGTCAGCAGCGAATCGTCGAAATCGCGCGTGCGCTCGCGAGCGACCCGACGCTCCTGCTGCTCGACGAGCCCGCGGCGGGCCTGCGCTTTCTCGAGAAGCAGGCGCTGGCCGCGCTCCTGCGCTCGCTCAAGGCGGAGGGGATGACGATCCTTCTCGTCGAGCACGACATGGACTTCGTCATGGGACTCACCGATCGCCTCGTCGTGATGGACTTCGGCGTGAAGCTCGCCGAGGGGAGTCCGGTCGAGATCCAGCGCAACGCCGCGGTGCGCGAGGCGTATCTCGGAGGTGTCGCGTGAGCACGCGCGCGGGTGCCGCGCCCATCCTGCAGATCACGAACCTCGCCGTGAGCTACGGCCGGGTCGAGGCGCTGCACGGCGTGTCGCTCGCGGTCGAGGAGGGCAGCATCGTCACCGTGATCGGGCCCAACGGCGCGGGCAAGAGCACGCTCCTCGGCGCGATCATGGGCACGCTCGGCAGTCGCGGCAGCGTGCATTACGGCGGTCGCGACGTGATGCGGCTCACCGTCGAGCAGCGGGTCGCCGCCGGGCTCGTGCTGGTGCCGGAGCGCCGCGAACTGTTCGGTGCGATGACGGTTGCCGACAACATCGAGCTTGGCGCCTTCGCCCGCTTGCGTCGCGGCGAGCGCGACGCGCTGCGCAGCCGCGACGAGGTCTATACGCGCTTTCCGCGGCTCGCCGAGCGTGCGACGCAGGCGGCAGGAACGCTCTCCGGGGGCGAGCGGCAGATGTTGGCACTCGGACGCGCGCTCATGGCCAGGCCGCGGCTGCTCATGCTCGATGAGCCGTCCTTGGGTCTTGCGCCGATCGTCGTGCGCGAGATCTTCAGCATCGTGGTGGCGCTCAAGGCGAGCGGCGTGTCGATCCTGCTCGTCGAGCAGAATGCGCGCGCCGCCCTCGAGGTTTCGGACTACGGTTACGTGCTCGAGACGGGCGAATGCGTGCTGCAGGGCGCAAGCCGCACGCTCGCAGCCGATCCACGGGTGGCAGCAACGTATCTCGGCGAGGCGGCCACGCCCGCGGCTTGAGGCGACCGACGTATCATTCGAGCCGGATCCTCCATTTGCCACCGGCCCGATGACCTTCGACTTCCCATCGCCACCCGCACCCGATCCGACCCCGCCGGTGGTCGCTGCCGCGCGGGTGGCCGACGCCGAGCGGCTGCTGCTCGCCCCCGGCGAGCTCGACCAGGAGCAGCTGTCGCGCGTGCTCGCCGAGATCCATCACCACGATGTCGACTTCGCGGACCTGTATTTCCAGCACGCGCGCTTCGAGAGCTGGAGCCTCGAGGAAGGCACGGTCAAGTCGGGAACTTTCAGCATCGATCGCGGCGTCGGCGTGCGCGCGGTGACGCGCGACAAGCAGGCCTTCGCGTATTCGGACGACATCTCGCTCGATGCGCTCACCGAGGCGGCGCAGGCGGTTCGCGCGATCGCGCGGCAGGGGCAGTCGGCGGTGGCGCCGCTACGTCGCCACGGCGAGGCGCACGCGCTGTATGCGCCGATCGATCCCCTCGCGAGCCTCACCGAACGCGCCAAGGTCGCGTTGCTCGAGCGCCTCGAAGGCCACGTCCGCGCGCTCGATCCCCGCGTGACGCAGGTGATGGCGTCGCTTGCTGGTGAGCACGAGACCATTCTCGTCGTGCGCAGCGACGGCGTCGTCGTCGCCGACGTACGCCCGCTCGTGCGCATGTCGCTGTCGGTGATCGTGGAGGACAACGGGCGTCGCGAACGCGGCTCGGCCGGCGGTGGGGGTCGCGTCGACTACGGTCACTTCACCGATGCGAGGCTCGCCGGGTACGCGCGCGAGGCGGTCGCGCAGGCGGTGCTCAACTTGTCGGCTGGCGCGGCGCCCGCGGGCCCGATGACCGTCGTCCTCGGTCCCGGCTGGCCGGGCATCCTGCTGCACGAGG
>WBZO01006950.1_pt1 | contig 10703 bp, 8 predicted proteins | sample 5204261 | NCBI WGS metagenome assembly WBZO01 (sample SAMN12412400, study PRJNA552823) | activated sludge metagenome | isolation source: activated sludge from anammox sidestream of wastewater treatment plant... | place: USA: North Carolina | collected 2017-09
ACCGCCACGGTCACCGTCAACTGGAAGGACAACGTGACGCCGACGGTTCCCGTGTGCAGCCTGTCTTCCAGCAACAGCTCGCCGTCGGTAGGAACGTCGATCACGCTCAGCGCGTTCTGCACGAACAGCCCCACCGCGTTCAAGTGGGTGGGCTGTACCTCGACGGGATCGACCTGCAGCGATTCGGCCGCGACCATCGGAACGAAGACCTACTCGGTGGTCGCAACCAACGCGAGCGGGGACAGCGAGCCCGCATCGATCACGGTCGACTGGGCGGCAGTCCCCGTCCAGCCGCCGGTGTGCCAGATCAGCGCGTCGAGCATCGCGCCGACCGTGGGCCAGTCGATCACGCTGACCGCCACGTGCACGGGATCCCCGACCGCATTCGAGTGGACCGGAGGCTGCACCGCACCATCGACTTCGAGCACGTGCACGGCGACGTCGGCGACGAGTGCGCCCGTCACGTACTACGTCGTCGGCAGCAACCAGTACGGGGCGAGCAACGCGGCCGGCATCACCGTGAGCTGGCAACCCACCAGCGGCGGTGGCAATCCCGGCGGCGGCAACACGGGCCTGTGCGCGCAGTACAAGGACGTCACCCGCTTCACGCTCGCGTGGGGTGACAACAAGCGCAAGCCCACCGACGACCTGACGAGCTTCGGACCGGACAGCGTGATCGTCATGGAACTCACCGTTCCGGCCGGCCAGACGCCTCTGCGCTACGCCGGCTACACCTCGATCTACGAGTACATGGGAGCGCCAGCGATCCGGATCATGAACATCTCGAAATCGGCGTGCGATTTCCGCAACGACGATCCCACCGGCGCCAACGGTCCGTTCACGACCTCGGGCGGCGTCCTGGCGTCGATCCCATGGAACGTCGGCCCGGGAGGCGCGGTCCAGTTGCAGCCGGGCGAGACGTACTACTTCAACTTCAAGAACTACAACTGCACGGGAACGTGCAACGCGGCGATCGAGACCATCTTCCCGCACGACTGACGCGAGGCGCGCACTTCGCGCGAGCAACGCCACCCGTGGCGATCACGGGTGGCGTTGTCGTTTCTTCACGGCGCGGATGCGCGGCGCGCGCGTCAGTCGACGGTCTCGACGGCAGGTCTAGCGGCCATGAGACCCGCATACTTGAGCTCGAGCTCATCCGGCGACTCGACATGGTCGGGATCGACCGGAATGCAGTCGACGGGGCAGACCTCGCGGCACTGCGGGGTGGCGAAATGGCCGACGCACTCGGTGCACTTCGCCGGATCGATCACGTAGATCTCGGGGCCTTGCGATATCGCGTCGTTCGGGCACTCGGGCTCGCACACGTCGCAGTTGATGCACTGGTCGGTGATCATGAGCGCCATGGTCAGTCTCCCTGGGGTCGTTCGGCCACCCGCGCGCGAACGCGCGCCTCGACGAGCGGGTGCACGAAGTGCGAGATGTCGCCTCCGAAGCGGGCGATCTCGCGCACGATCGTCGCGGACACGAACGTGTACTGCTCCGACGGCGTGAGGAACAGGGTCTCGACGTCGGGATACAGATGCCGGTTCATCCCGGCCATCTGGAACTCGTACTCGAAATCCGAGACGGCGCGCAGGCCGCGCAGGATGATCCGTGCGCCCTGTGCGCGCACGAAGTCCATGAGCAGCGACGAAAAGCGCGTCACCTCGACGTTCGCGATCGGTGCCAGGACTTCGCGCGCCATCGCGACGCGCTCGTCCGCCATGAAGAGGGGATGCTTGGCCTTGCTGTCGGCCACCGCGACGACGACGTGATCGAACACGTGCGCCGCGCGCCGGACGAGGTCCTCGTGACCGCGCGTGAGCGGATCGAACGTACCGGGATAGACCACCTTGGTCATGGCGTCGCGTCGTTGTGCAAGCGCAACAAATGATAATGCACCTGGCCCGCCCGGGCGCGACGATGGACGGCAAGCGGTGCGGGCGGCTCGATCGGGTGCGAAGCCTCGGCGTAGACGACGCCCCCTGCCGTCAGGCGCTGCGCGGACGCGGGTAGGAGCCACGACCATGGATCCTCGGCAAAAGGGGGGTCGAGAAAGATCACGTCGAAGCGGCGCGACTCGGCGGCGAGCCAGGCCTTGGCCTCCGCCGCGTGCACCGTCAGGCCCTGCGCGCCGAAGCGACGAGCGGTCTCACCGAGCGCGACGACGCTGCGACGATCGCGATCGACCGCCACGGCCAGGCGCGCACCCCGCGAGATCGCCTCGAGGGACAGCACCCCGCTGCCCGCGTAGAGCTCGAGCGTGCTGCGCCCGGCGAGGTCCTGGCCGAGCCAGTTGAAGAGCGTCTCGCGCACGCGATCGGGCGTCGGCCGCACGCCGGGATGTGCAACGAAGCGCACGAGCCGCCCCCGCATGGTGCCGCCGATGATGCGCACGCGGGATGCAGGGGCGCCAGGGGATGGCGACAAGGGGGAGAGGCGAGGAGCCGGGCTGAGCGAACCGGTAGAATTCTAGCTTTGCTGCGGACCGGCGCCTGGCCGGACGTGCCGTGTTCGACTTCTTCCGAAAAAAGCCCCCACCGACCGGTGCGCCGGCGCCGGATTCCCCGGTGTCGGAAGCACCACCCGTCGACGTGGCGCCGCCTCCGCCAGCGCCCGGGCTCGCTCGGAGGTCGGAGTCGGACGTGAGCGTCGGGATCACGGACGCGCCCGCCGCCACGACGGCGGAACCGGAGCAACCCATTGCCGCGACCCCGGCGCCGACCCGATCGTGGAAGGAGCGGCTCAAGGCGGGGCTGGGGCTGTCCCGCGCCAAGCTCGGCACCGCGCTCACGAGTGTCTTTCGACGTCGCAAGCTCGACGATGACGCGCTCGAGGAGCTCGAGGACGCGCTGATCGAAGGCGACGTGGGCGTCGATGCCGCACGCCACCTCATCGCCGACCTCAAGCTGCGCTGGAAACGTGCCGGTGACGACGCGAGCCCACGCGGCGAACTCGCCGCAGCGCTCGTCGATCTCGTGGCGCCGCTCGAAAAGCCCCTCGTGATCGGAGCCGAACGACCGTTCGTCATCATGCTGGCCGGGGTCAATGGCGCCGGCAAGACGACCTCGATCGGCAAGCTCGCCAAGTGGCTGCAACAGCAGAACCTGACCGTGCTCCTCGCCGCGGGAGACACGTTTCGCGCCGCCGCCCGCGAGCAGCTCGCCGCGTGGGGAGAGCGCCACGGCGTCGCCGTGATCCAGCAGACGAGCGGTGATGCGGCGTCGGTACTGTTCGACGCGGTCAACGCCGCCAAGGCGCGCGGCGTGGACGTGGTGCTGGCCGACACGGCGGGTCGGTTGCCGACGCAGGCGCACCTCATGGAGGAACTGCGCAAGATCAAGCGGGTGATCGGCCGCGCGCAGGAGGGGGCGCCGCACGAGGTCCTGCTCGTCGTCGACGCCAACACCGGCCAGAACGCGCTTGCGCAGGTGAAGGCGTTCGATGCTGCCGCCGGCCTCACCGGCCTCATCGTCACCAAACTCGACGGCAGCGCCAAGGGCGGGGTCGTGGCCGCCATCGCCAAGCAACACCCTGTCGGCCTCAAGTTCATCGGCGTGGGCGAGGGTCCCGACGACTTGCGTCCCTTCGTCGCCCGCGACTTCGTCGAAGCACTGCTTCCGGCCGACGACTGACGGCGCGCGCCGTCCCCCGTCGCATCCTGTCGCGCTTCGTCGCCGGCGTGGCCCGTGCATCACAGCGATCGCGGCGCTGGGAACGATTGTCGCAGCATGGCGCCCAACGCGGGTCCCGACAGCCCGCCTAAATCCGACAGATTTGATCAGGAACTATCTGCCCTGTTAGCACTCAAACGTGGCGAGTGCTAAAATGGTGTCGCGAAGCAAGGGGTTCAAGCCGATCCACCCCTGCTTGTGCGGTGCCACAACGACGAGGAGACATTGGTCATGACGAATGCGACCCTGACGTTCCCCACCCCGAGTTCGCTGGGCAGCCTTGATCACTACATCCAGGCGGTGAATCGCTTTCCGCTGCTCACCCCCGAGCAGGAGACGGCGCTTGGCCGCGACCTGAAGCGAAGCGGCGACATCGACGCCGCACGGCAGCTCGTCCTGTCGCACCTGCGGCTGGTCGTGGCGGTGTCGCGTAACTATCTGGGCTACGGGCTGCCGCAGGCGGACCTGATCCAGGAGGGTAACGTCGGCCTCATGAAGGCGGTGCGGCGCTTCGACCCCGAGCGGGGGGTGCGCCTCGTGTCCTTTGCGCTGCACTGGATCCGTGCCGAGATGCACGAATACATCCTGCGCAACTGGCGCCTCGTGAAGATCGCGACGACCAAGGCGCAGCGCAAGCTCTTCTTCAACCTGCGCAGCCTCAAGGCAAGCACGGCGGCGTTGTCGGTCGCCGAAGCCAAGGCCATCGCCCGGGATCTGGGCGTCAAGCCCGAAGAGGTCGTCGAGATGGAAATGCGCTTGGGCGGGCACGACGTCGCGCTCGACCCGACGCCGGGTGACGAGGAGAATTTCGTCTCGCCGATCGCCTACCTGACCGACAACGAGGACGAGCCCGCGCAGATCCTCGAGCGCGAGGAGACCGCGCGCAACCGCGCGAAGGGCCTGTCGCGCGCGCTCGCCAAGCTCGACGATCGCAGTCGTCGGATCATCGAAGCACGGTGGCTGCGCGAGGACGAGTCGACGGCCACGCTGCAGGATCTCGCCAACGAATACGGCGTGTCGGCGGAGCGCATTCGCCAGATCGAGAGCAAGGCGATGAAGACGATGCGCTCGCAGATGGCCGACGTGATGTAAGTCTCGAGTCCCGCGCAAGCGGCGTGCCGCGCGTTCGTGGCGCGCCGCCGCGCGTCCGCGTCGGCCGACGGGATCACAGTTCGATCTGCGTCCCGAGCTCGACCACCCGGTTGGTCGGAATGCCGAAGAACTCGCTCGCCTTGACCGCGTTCTTCGACATCGAAGCGAAGAGTCGTTCGCGCCATAGCGCCATCCCCGGCGACACCGTTGGAATGAGCGTCTCGCGGGAGACGAAAAAGCTCGTCTCCATCATCTCGAACGACAGCCCCTTGCGTCCGGCTTCCTCGAGGAGCCTCGGGATGTCCGGACTCTCCTTGAATCCGTAGTACGCGATGAACTGGTGGAAATCGACGCCGAGCTGGTTGATCTCGATGCGGTCTTCCGCGGCGACGTACGGGACGTCGCGAATCACGACAGTGAGGAATACCACGCGCTCGTGCAGCACCTTGTTGTGCTTGAGGTTGTGCAGGAGCGCATGCGGCACGAGGTTCGGTGTCGACGTCATGAACACCGCCGTCCCCTCCACGCGCGTGGGAGGCGACACCTCGATGCTCTGGATGAACAGGTCGAGCGGCAGCGCCTCGCGCGACAGTCGATCCATGAGGAGGATCCGCCCGCGCTTCCACGTGGTGAGGAGTGTGAACACGAGCGCACCGACGGCGAGCGGGAACCACCCGCCCTCGACGATCTTGAGCGAATTCGAAGCGAGAAAGCCGAGATCGATCACGAGCAGCGGCGTCGTGATCGCGACGGCGGCGATCATGGGCCAGTGCCACACGCGGCGCATGACGGCGAAGATCAGGATCGAGTCGATCAGCATCGCAAGCGTCACGGCGATCCCGTACGCCGCGGCGAGATTGTCGGACTTGCGAAACGCGACGACCAGGAGCACGACGGCGACGAACAGCGACCAGTTGACGAACGGCACGTAGATCTGGCCGATCTGCCGTTCCGACGTGTGATCGATCCGAAGGCGCGGACAATATCCCATCTGGATCGCGGCGCGGGTGAGTGAGAACGTCCCCGAGATCACGGCCTGCGAGGCGATCACCGTGGCGCAGGTGGCGAGGATGACCAGAGGGATGAGCGCCCACGACGGCGCAAGCAGATAGAACGGATTCTTGATCGCTTCGGGTCGCGCGAGGATGAGCGCACCCTGCCCGAGATAGTTGAGCAGGAGCGCCGGCAGCACGAGCATGAGCCAGGCGCGGCGGATCGGCGGGCGTCCGAAGTGGCCCATGTCGGCGCAAAGCGCCTCGGTCCCGGTGAGCGCGAGCACGACCGCTCCCAGCGAGATGAATGCGGCCAGCGGCGAAGCGAGGAAGAAGCGCCATGCGTGGAGCGGATTGAGCGCGCCGAGGATCGTGGGGTCCTGGACGATCTGCCCGATGCCGAGCGCTGCGAGGGTCACGAAGTAGAACGACATCACGGGACCGAAGAACATCCCCACGCGCGCGGTTCCATGTTTCTGGATGCCGAAGAGCACGACGATGATCGCAAGCGTGATCGGCACGATGTAGTGATGCAGCCCCGGTGTCGCCACCTCGAGCCCCTCGACCGCGGACAGGACCGAGATCGCCGGCGTGATCATCCCGTCGCCGTAGAACATGGCCGCCCCGAAGATCCCGAGTCCGACGAGCCACCAGCGTCGCGTCTCGTGGCGCGCGAGTCCGCGCGACACGAGTGCGGTGAGCGCCATGATCCCGCCCTCGCCGTTGTTGTCCGCGCGCATGATGAGCGTGATGTACTTCAGGGTCACGACCATGATGAGCGACCAGAACACCGCGGACAGGACGCCGTAGACGTTCTCGGGTGTCGGCGGCAGGCCGTACTCGCCGGCGAACGCGGTGCGCAGTACGTACAGCGGACTCGTGCCGAGGTCGCCGTACACGACGCCTATGGCGCCGACGACGAGCGAGGCGGACGTCTTCCGATCGGAGGGTGCAGCGCTCAAGGGATGGCTTCGCTCGCGATCGGCGTGTCGCCGCCGCTACGCAGTCTCGTCGGTCCGTCGCGAAAAGCGGATGTTGAGCTGCTTGAGCTTGCGATACAGGTGCGTACGCTCGAGTCCGGCACGCTCGGCCACCTTGCTCATGTTGCTCTGTTCGCGCCCGAGGAGCTGTTCGAAATAGATCCGCTCGAACGCCTCGCGCGCCTCGCGCAGCGGCATCTCGAAGAAGCGCGACGTGATCTCGGGAGCAGGGGCCGTGTTGGGGGTTGCCGCTTCACCGAGCACGCGCTTGACGTGCTCGGTCGTGATCTCGCCGGGCACGAGCGCGAGGTTGGCGATGAAGCTCGCGAGGTGGTCGAGGTTGCCCGGCCAGTACGCATTCGACAGCGCGGTGAGGGCGGCAGGAGGGAGCGCGGCCAGAAGCGACGTGGGTGGATCGTCGGCGACGGCCTCGCGCCAGTAACGCTCGATGAGCGGCGGGATGTCCTCGCGCCGCTTGCGCAGCGGCGGCAGCATCACGGTGCCCGCCGACAGCAGCGCGAGGAGCGCCGCATCGAACTTGCCCTCGGCGGCGAGATTGCCGAGCGCATCGCTACTCGTGGTGACCAGCGTAACGTTGTGCTTGTCGAGCTTCGGCACGAGAAAGGCGAGACTCTTCTGCTCGATGCGCGAGTACTGGCCGATCTCGGGGCAGTAGAGCACGCCGTCGCGCGCCTCCTCGAGGAGCGTCAGCGGACTCGCGACGAGTTTCTGCGTACCCGGGGCGAGCGTGACGAACGGCGCCTCGGGGACGTGCAGCGCCTGCGCCGCGAGATCGTGGCCGGTGCCAGGCTCCCCCAGGATCAGGATCGGCCGCCGGCCGGCAAGAAGCTGCTCGAGGCTGCGCTCGGTTTCGCGAATCGGCGTGCTTGCACCCAGCGGCGCAAGCGATACGCGCCGCGGCTCCTGCACCGCCGCGCTCTTGAGCGCGCGCGCGATCGTCGAGAGGAGCTTTTGCAATCCGACGGGCTTTTCGAGGAAGTCGAACGCGCCGATCCGCGTTGCATCGACCGCCGTCTCGATCGTGCCATGACCCGACATCATCACGACTGGCATCGTGAGCTGGCCATTTGCAGCCCACTCGCGCAACAGCGTGACGCCGTCGGTGTCGGGCATCCAGATGTCGAGCAGGACGAGCGCAGGCTGTTGCCGCTGGCGGTACGCGCGCGCCTCGCCGGCGTTCTCCGCGAGCGCGACTCGATAGCCCTCGTCCTGCAGGATCTCCGAGAGGAGCTCGCGGATGCCGACTTCATCGTCGACGATGAGCACTTCTTTCGCTTGTACCATGGGATTCGGGACGGATGCCTTTACGCCGCCGCAGCACGCCCGTTGCCCGCCTGCGGCGTCGGGAACACGAGCGTCACGCGGGCGCCGCCTTGCGGCGCGTTGGCGAGCAGGACGCGTCCGCCGTGCTCGTCGACGATCTTCTTCACGATCGCGAGTCCCAATCCGGTTCCCTTCGCCTTGGTCGTGACGTAGGGTTCGAAGGCATGCGTGAGGACATCGTCGGAAAACCCCGGGCCGCCGTCCTCGAAGACGAGCTGCGCTTCGTTCGCGCGGGTCGAAAGACCGATCACGAAGCGCGGATGGGCCGCATCGGCCTGGGCTTCGACCGCGTTGGAGAGGAGATTGTGGAGCACCTGGCGCAGGCGTGTCGGTTCGCCCTGGACGTAGACGGGCGCGTCCGGCAAGGATAACGCAACCGACGACCCCAAGTTGTCGTACAGCGCAAGGACGTCGAGGAGGAGTCCGGTCAAGTCGACGCGGGTGAACTGCCCGGGGCGGGGCTGGCGTGCGTAGACGGCGAAGTCGTCGACCATGTGCTTCATCGCGGCCACCTGCGACACGATCGTCTGGGTCCCGCGCTGCAGCGTCTGCGCGTCGGTGCTGTCGAGCTTGGACGCGAGCTTGACGGCGAGTCGCTCGGCGGAGAGCTGGATCGGCGTCAGCGGATTCTTGATCTCGTGCGCGAGGCGCCGCGCGACTTCGGCCCACGCCGCGTCGCGCTGCGCCTGGACGAGTTCGGACACGTCGTCGAAGACGACGACGTAACCGCCGCTGGCGGCCGAGCCCGGCAGGCGGGTACCGCGCATGAGGAGCGTGCGCGAGAGGTTGGCCACGGTCAGCGCGGCTTCCTTCTGCCAGTGTCCGTCGTGGCTGCCGCGAAACCCCTCGGCGACGAGCTCCGCAAACGGGCCGAGCGCACCGTGCCGTGCGCCCCATTCGTGCAATGGCAGGTCGACGAGTTCGGCGAGCGGCTGCTGCAGGATGACGGCGGCGCTCGGATTGACCGTGCGCAGGCGGTGGTGCTCGTCGAGGACGAGCACACCGGTCGACAGGTTGCCGAGTATGCTCTCCAGGTACGCGCTCGTCGTCTCGATCGCGCGTCGACTCTCCTCCTCACGTTCGCGCGCCTGCGCGAGCTGTGCGGTCATCGTGTTGAACGACTGCGTGAGGACGCCGAGCTCGTCGCGCGACACGACGGGCTGGCGCTGCGTGAAGTCGCCCTGCGCGACGACGCGCGTTCCCTCGGCGAGGCGCCCGAGCGGCGCCGCGAAGCGCTCGGCGAGCACCACGGCGAGACCCAAGGCGGACGTGAGCGCGAGCAGGAGGGTGAGCGTCAGCGTCAACGCGTACAGGCGCTTGAGCGCGCTGCGCGAGAACGTGAGCTCGCGGTAGTCGCGCACCCCCGTCTGCACGCGCTCGGCATCCTGCGCGAGCCCCTTCGGCACGGGCTCGACGAGCTGCAGCAAGCGCAGCGGATTCAATGCGTCGTCGGTATTCACCGCGACCACCACACGCAGCAGGAGGCCGCCATCGGCGGTCTGCTCGATCTTCGAGTACGGCTGCTGCAAGCGCGCGAGCCGCAATGCCGCCAGCGGCGGCGGCTCGGGTGTGGCGCGCGAGGCACCGCTCCCCGCGACGGCGAGCGCCGTCCCGGTCGGCGAGAAGAGCGCGGCCTCGTAGGCATTCACCTGTTCGGCGGCGCGGCCCAATGCGGTGGCGGGATTGGCGCTGCTGTCGGTGAGCGATACCGCCATCTGCGTTGCCCGGTTCACCGCGTCCTTGAGGAGGTAATCGAGCGTGCGTTGGCCGAGCGCAAGACCGCCTTCGAGCGCACGGTCGACGCGCACGTCGAACCAGCTCTCGATGCTGCGGCCGATGAACTGGACCGAGACGGCGTACATCAGCGCACCGGGCAGCGCGGCGACGAGGGTGAAGAGCAGCACGAGCCGCACGGCGAGGCGCGAGCCGAACACGCCCTTGCGCCGGCTTCGCCGCAAGCGCCAGAGCTGCCAGCCGACGACGAACATGAGTACGCCGACCAGCACGCCGTTGACGATGAGCAACGTGTCGTAGCCCGTGGCGAAAAGACTCGTATTCGACGTCGCGGTGGCGAGCAGGAACACGCCGATCGCCGACAACGAGGCCGAGGCGAGGAGGAGCCAGCGCAGGCCGTGCTTCCCGGGCAGCCGGCCGTTCATGGGACGAAGCTCCAGCGATGCCATTCCGAGGCGAGCGTCCACTCGCGCGAGGCGAGCGCGTTCACCTGGAACGGCTTGGGAAGCTGGTTGATGTCGAGGCGCAGGCGCACGCCGGCGTCATAGCGCGCACCGCTGCTGAGGGCCGAAGCGCTCGCCACCGGCCGCGACGTGACGCGACCGACGTAGCGTTGGACCTCCTCGATCGTGTTGAACGTCTGCGCGAGCAGGCCGCTGCTCACGCGGTACTGTCGCGTGAGCGCGATGTACGACACGCGATGCGTGATCGACACCTGCACGACCTTCTCGTCCAGCCAGTACCAGCGCGGCCGCGTCAAGGCGAAGTCGAGGACGAAGTAGAGGGGGATGCCGCTTTGCAGTGCGTCGTCGAGCGTCGCATTCACGACGAGATCGAAGTCGGCACTGAGGAGCAGTTCGCCGTCCTCGATGCGCAACTCGGCGGCC
>WBZO01006953.1_pt1 | contig 10699 bp, 9 predicted proteins | sample 5204261 | NCBI WGS metagenome assembly WBZO01 (sample SAMN12412400, study PRJNA552823) | activated sludge metagenome | isolation source: activated sludge from anammox sidestream of wastewater treatment plant... | place: USA: North Carolina | collected 2017-09
CCCTCCACCCTTCCCTACTTAACGAGCGAGGACATCTTGAAGATTGGCAGGATGATCGCCATGGCGATGAATCCGACGACCGAACCCATCACAATGATCATGATCGGTTCAATCATACTCGTCACGGTCTTTATCGCGTCGCGCAGGACCTTGGAGTAATAGGACGCGATCTCCTGGAGAACGTCCGACAACTTGCCGGACTCCTCGCCGGCGGCGATCATCTGGACGACGGAGCGTGGCAGGAGGACGGACTTCTGGAGCGGCTGGACGAGTTTCTTGCCCTGCTTGACCGAGGCGTAGACCTGCCGCCACATCTGCTTGTACACCGAGTTGCCCGAGATGTCGCCGGTGATGGCGAGCGAGTCGAGCATGGGCACGCCGGCGCTGAGCAGTTCGCCCATGGTGTGCAGGCTGCGGTTGATGTAGAGCGCGCGGAACATGCGCTTGAAGAGCGGCACGCGGAGTTTGAGCCGGTCGACGGTCAGCCGTCCCATGCGCGTCCTCATGAAGATGAACAGTCCGACGCCGAGGGCGAAGGCGATGATCATGAGCACGTACCAGTACTGCACCATGAAGGCCGAGATCGCCATGAGGAAGACGGTCGGCTTGGGGAGGTGCTCCTCCTTGCCCTTGAAGACGACGGCGAAGCGCGGCAGGACGAAGGTGAGCAGGAAGACGGTCACGGCGACCGCCATGGTCCCGATGATTCCCGGGTAGATCATCGCGCCGATGACCATCTTGCGCGTTTCGAGTTGCTGGCTCATGTAGGCGGCGATGCGGTCGAGCATCTTCGCGAACGAGCCGGACATCTCCGACGCGCGGACCATGTTGACGTAGAGGGGGCTGAAAAGTTTGGGATACTTGGCGATGGCCTCGGAGAACTGCCGGCCGCCCTCGACGTCCTGCCGGACGTTGCGGAGCACTTCGCGCCACTTGGGGTTCTGCACCTGGTCGGCGATGCCTTCGAGGGCGGCGCGGATCGAGATGCCGGCGCGGATCATCACCGCCATCTGGGTGGTGAAGTCGAGGACGTCGCGCTGGCTCGGGCCGCTGCTGTAGTTGAGGCTCTTGAAGGTGGCGCCGAGGCTCTTGACCTGCGCCGACTCGATCGGGGAGAGACTGACGACGCGCTGGCCCTGGTTGCGCAGGATCGCCGCCGCCATCATGGCGCTGTCGGCCGCGAGGGTGCCGGAGCGCACCTCGCCGTTGCCGCCCTTTGCCTGGTATCGATACAGCGCCATGCCCGCCTCCTCAATCGCCTCGAAGGAACATGCGAAGACGCAAGCGGATCACGCGCCGCATCCGATCCGCATGCCCGGTCGCCTAGGCCGCCAGCGCCCGCTCCAGTTTGTCCGGATACGCCGCTTGCGCGATCGCATCCTCGCGGCTGATCATGCCGTTGAAGTACAACTCGCCGATCGACGTGTCGAGGCTCACCATGCCGAGGTTGCGGTTCGTCTCGATGACGTTGGGAATCTCGAAGGAGCGGTTCTCGCGGATGATGTTGCGCACCGCAGGGGTGCAGAGCATGATCTCCACGCCGGGCACCATGCCCTGCTGGTCGATGCGGCTGAAGAGGGTCTGCGAGACGACCGCCTGGAGCGTGTTCGCGAGCATGGAGCGGATCTGGTTCTGCTGGTCTGCCGGGTACATGTCCACAATGCGCTCGACCGTCTGCGACGCGTTGACGGTGTGCAGGGTGCTCAGGACGAGGTGCCCGGTTTCCGCCGCGGTGATGGCCAGCGCCGTGGTCTCGAGGTCGCGCATTTCGCCGACGAGGATGATGTCCGGGTCCTGGCGGAGGATGTGCTTGAGGCCCGAGGCGAAACTCGGCATGTCGGCCCCGAGTTCCCGCTGCTCGATCACGCTCTTGTTGGACTCGAAGGCGTATTCGATCGGGTCTTCGAGAGTGATGATGTGCTTGCGGTAGCGCTCGTTCATCGCCTGGATCATGGCGGCGAGGGTGGTGGACTTGCCCGAGCCGGTGTCGCCGGTGACGAGCACCAGGCCGCGCGGCAGGTAGGTCAGACGCCCGATCACGTCGGGCAGGTTGAGCGTTTCGAGCGGCGGCACCTTGGACTTGATGGCGCGAAAGGCCATCGCCACGCTCTTGCGCTGCATGTGCGCGTTGACGCGGTAGCGGCCCACGCCGGGAATCTCGTAGGAGAAGTCCGAGTCGCTCTGCTTCTTGAACGTCTCAAGCGCGTTGGGCGGCGCCACCTGCTCGAGAATCCGCTGCGCCGACTCCGGGGTGATGACCGGATAGTCCATCGGCGTCACGATCGTGTGCACGCGCATGAGCGGCGGGTGCCCGGCGACGATGTGAATGTCCGAGGCGTTGTGCTCGGCCGCGGTCTTGAGAATCGTGTTGAAGTCCATCGGTGCTCACCCCTCGTGGAATCGGGACGGCCCGTCCGGCCCGCGGGCCGGTCGGCGCTGCCCGCTACATCGGTCATTTCACGCCCCCGGATAACCCATAACCCCGCATTGATTCCCGATTTGGCCGCGCGCGGCTCCCGGGTTTTCCGGACCCGCCGCACCCCCGCTCGCCGACCATCAGATCGTCGCTTCGGTCACGCGCAGCACTTCCTCGACCGTGGTGAGTCCGCGAACGACCTTTGCGAGACCATCCTGCCTCAGCGTCACCATGCCCCGCTCGACGCACATGCGGCGGAACTCGGTGACCGACGGGCTGCGGGCGATGGCGTCGCGCGTCACGTCGTCGAGCACGAGGAGTTCGTAGATGCCCAATCGCCCGCCGTAACCCGTCTGGCGGCAGCGGTCGCATCCCTTGCCTTTGCTCACGCGGTCGCCGCTGAGGCCCTGCGTCATGAGGAACTCGCGCACGTCCTCGCTGGGCGTCTCCTCGGCCTTGCAGTGCGAGCAGATGCGGCGGACGAGGCGCTGCGCGAGCACGGCGTTGATCGCGGCCCCGAGGAGGAACGGCTCGACGCCGATGTTGATCATGCGCGTCACCGAACTGGGCGCATCGTTCGTGTGCAGCGTGCTCAACACGAGGTGGCCGGTGAGCGAGGCCTGAATGGCGATCCGGGCCGTCTCGGCGTCGCGGATTTCGCCCACCATCACCACGTCCGGATCCTGGCGAAGCAGGCTGCGCAGCGCGGCCGCGAAGGACATGCCGATCTTGTCGTGGATCTGCACCTGCGTGATCCCGTCGAGGTGGTACTCGACCGGGTCCTCCGTCGTCGAGACGTTCAGGCGCTTCGTGTCCATCTCGCGCAGCGACGAGTAGAGCGTCGTCGTCTTGCCCGAGCCCGTCGGGCCGGTGACCAGGATGATGCCGTGCGGCTGCTTGATCTGGCGGCGCCAGATGTGCAGGGTCTCTTCGTCGAAGCCGAGTTGCTCGAGGCCCACCGCGATCGAGCGCGCGTCGAGGATGCGCAGGACGCACTTCTCCCCCGTCACGGTCGGAAGCGTGGAGACGCGCAGGTCGAGTTTGCGGCCGGCGACGACGGCGCGGATGCGCCCGTCCTGCGGCAGGCGGCGCTCGGAGATGTCGAGGTTCGCCATGATCTTGAGGCGCGAGATGATCGCCGCATGCATCTTGTACGGCGGGTTCATCATGTCAAAGAGGATGCCGTCGATCCGGAAGCGGACCTTGAGTTTCTTCTCCGCCGGCTCGATGTGGATGTCGGACGCGCCTTCTTTGAGCGCCGTCTGGATGATGAAGTTGACGTAGCGGATGACCGGCGACTCGCCCGCCTGCTTGGCGAAATCGACGTCTTCCTGGTCGTTCTCCACGACCTCCACGTCGCCCTCGTCGATGTCCGCGAGAATGTCGTTGACGGCGAGTTCCTGCTCCTCGCCTTGCGACTGCACCTCGATGATGAGGTTGACGTCGGACTGCGTGACGATGACCTGCCGGATCGCCGACACGCCGAGGACACGGCGAACTTCGTCGACGACGAACACATCGTCCGGCTCGACCGTTCCGAGGATGAGGCGAGGCCCGTCCTTGCGCAGCGGCATGACGCGGTGGCGCGAGCAGAACTCCGACCCGAGCCGCTCGAAGTAGGACGCGTGGTACCCGTCGTCGGGATTGATCCGCTCGAACGGCAGGCCGTACAGCCGCGCCACGGTCTCCTGGATCTGCTCCTCCGGCACGCCCATCTCGAGAAGCACGTCCCGCTCGGTCCGCCCGGGGCTTTGGCGCAGCACGGTGCGGAGGCTGCTCAACTGATCGGCGGCGATGGCGCCCGCGGCGTGCAGTTCCGCGCCCAGGTCGCGGCCGCGCGTCTCCCGTGACTGGCCGCTCTCCGGCGGTCCCCACAGCAGGCCCAGCGCATCATCCGCGTCAGGACGCGGCGCTTCGCGCCTCGCGCCCGGGGACGCTTGGGGCCGGCGCGCCGCGGCCGGCTTGGCGTTCGTCGCGCCTGCGGCGGGGCGCGGCACTTCGGCGGGCTCGGCGCCGGGCGGCGGCCCCGGCGCGGCTGCGGCGCTCGCGGAATCGGTCGGCGGCTCGGTCGGCGGTTCGGTCGGCGGTTCGGTCGGCGGTTCGGTCGGCGGCGGCGCAGGCGCAGCGCCTTCGCCCGCGCGCCTCACGCCCAGTTCGGTCAGCAGACTGTCGAGATCGAATCTTCCCATGAGTCGCTGCTCAGGCGCGCCAGGCGTCAGTCCTTGAGGCTCTTGCGGAACTCCAGGCCCTCGGACACGAGCACTACGTCGAAGGCCGTGATCTCCCGGACCGTGAACACGTCCTTGACGATGTCGCCCACCTGCACCACGAGGTTGTCGAGCACGGCGACGCGCTTGCCCTCCTGGCCCATGATGGAACTCAGCCGCATGCGCTTGACGTCGCGCTCGTAGGACATCTGGAGTTGCCGGATTCGCTCCGCCTCGCGCGCCGCGGTGGTGTCGATGATGGGCGCCTCCTCGCCGCCCGTCGTCGCCGACCGCGCCAGGCGCAGCACGAAGGGGTTTTTCTTGACCTGATCGAGCGGAACCTGCGCCTCCGTCCGGTCCTCCGTGAGGGAGGCGAGCATGGCGTCGGAGTCGAGGGCGGCGCCCGGCGCGGGACCGGAGGCGGAACTCTTGGTCGTGCGTCCGAGGAACTCATTGACGGTTTTCTCGATCGCCTTGTCGACGCCGAGGTTGCCCGACTGGGTGCCGAGCCAGCGCATGCCGCCGAGAATGCCGGCGCCGACGACGAGCGTCCCGACGAGGACGATGGTGGCGTCGTTGACGCGCCTCTTGGACGAGGCCGTGCCGACCAGGTCGATGTGCTCAAGGGGCCCGCCGTCGGGCCCCTCAACCCCCGACGCGTCGGGGATGTGGCCGGCCTGCGGATTGAAGTGCTCCATCGTCATGGCGAAACCTCCACGAGCGTCGTCGGCGCGGTGCGCGGCTGGAAGTAGATGCTCAGCGTGAACGACGCGGTCATCTCCCCCTCGTCCTGCTCCGTCCGCTTGATGTTCAGGTTGCGGATCTGCGTCAGGCGAGGCAACTGCTCGAGGTTGAGCAGAAACTCGTAGAACCCGTCGAAGTTGCCGCTCAGTTCCCACTTGATGGGCAACTCCATGTACTGCGACGCGGGGACCTTCTTCTCCGGCGTGACGGACTTGATGCGCAGGTTGTGGCGGTTGGCGATCTCCGACGCCTGCCGCAGCACCTCGTCCACGCTCTGCTCGGCGGGCAGTTTCGCCTCGATGACCTCGATCGCCTCCTGCCCGCGCTCGATGGCCTCGCCGAGGTTCTTGATCTTCATCGACGCCTCGTTGAGTCGTTCCAGGGTCTGCCGCTTGGCGGCGATCTCGCCGCGGGCGGCGGCGATGTCCTCGTTGCGCGGCTTGAAGACGAACCAGAACGCCGCCACCGGAACCGCCAGCAGCACCACGATGAACAGCATTTCACGCACTCCGAATCGCATGATCACTTCCCCCCGTTCGTGGGCGGCTCTTCGCCCTCGAGGTCCACCTCGATCAGGCTCGGGTCGAACTGCTCGAACTCCAGCGTGTTGTCCATCGGGTCCCGCATCGAGCGGCGGAGTTTGAGCGGCTCGAACTGCTTCGCGTCCGCCTTCGGATCGATCAGAGCCCGGATGCGGAACACCCGCACCGACTGGTCCGCCACCTTCGTCTCCTTCGAGAAGCGCAATTCCACGTCCCGCAGCAGGGCGCAGGCGCCGAGGTTTGTGAGATACTCCGCCACGTGCTGGTTCGACGGCGCGTATCCCTCCATCTCGATCGCCACCTGGTAGACGGGCACCTCGATCTTGCGCTCCTCCGCTTCGTCCGCCTTGGTCGGCGTGCGCCCGGGCTTGGGCGCCGTGGTGATCGACTTCACCTTCGCCGCCGCCGGCGCCACGCGCTTGATCTTCTCGCGCTCCGACTTGAGGTCGAACTCCTGAAGGCTCACGGCGTCGGGCATGCGATTGATGAGTTCGGCGAGCAGGATCGAGCGAGGCACGCGCTCGACGAGCGCCGCCGCCACCTCCGCCCGCTCGACGAGTTGTTGCTTCTGGCGCTCGAGGGCCTCGAGTTCGCCGATGCGCTTGGCCGCCTCGGTGTAGCGGACGTTGATCTCCTGCTGCTCGATCTTGACGCGCGACCACTGGCGGTTGGTGACGAGGAACGCGCCGACCACCGCCGTCATCACCACGATGAAGAGCGTCAGACTCAGCAGGCTCGTGCGCCGCTCAGCCCGCTGAGCGACGTAGTCCTCTGGAAGGAAACTGGCATGCGGCATAAGTCACTCCAATCCTCGTTGAGCGTTCTCCCGTCCTCCCCGGCGGCGACTCAGCCGCCGCCTTCGCACGCGCACAGCCCCAGCGCGACGGACCAGGCCGTCTCCGCGTGGGTCCCGTCGAAGCCGACGAAGCGCTCCTCGCCCGTCCGGCGAAGCCGGCCGAACGGATTGCCCTGGTACGTCATCACCCCCATCGCCTCCGCGACCATCCGGCACAGCGTGCGGTCCATGCTCTCGCCGCCGACGAACACCAGCCGATCCACCGGCCGGTCGGCGAAGAGGCGGTGGTGATAGCGCTCGCACAGCCGCAGTTCGTCGATGAGTTGCTCGACGAGCGGCTGCATCGCCTGGCGCACGCCCGGCTCGCGCTCGCCGCCCTCCTCGGGCGACTGCGGCGCGTCGGCGCCCCCGGCGAGCGGGGCGAACTCCCTGGGCGTGTTGCCGGCCCGGCGATCGTGGATGGTGCCGGCGGCGGCGGTCCCGCGGGCCGCGGCCGGCGCCGCAGCCGTCAGCAACGCGCCGGCTCCGGCGCGAACCGGCACGGACGCCGCCGCGGCGGCGACTCCCCCGCGACTCTCCGCCTGCCGATGCGCCCGCGCCGCCGCGGTGTCGCAGTTGAGCACTTCGGCGATCCGCTGGTCGAAGTGGCGCCCCCCCACCGGGATTGACTTGGCGAATCGGATGTCGCGCCCGTGCGCGATCATCGCCTTGGTGCCGCTCACCCCGAGATCGACGTAGAGCGTCGTCGTCAGTTCATCGCCTTCGCGCCGGAAGAGGTGCTGGAAGGACTTGACGACGGCGATGGGTTCGGCGTGGAAGCCGCCGATCTCCATGCGGCAGCGGTTGAGCAGTTCAATCTGTCGCATCACCACGTCGCGCGCCACCGCGAAGCAGATCACTTCGAGCATCGGCTGGTTCTCGCGGAACACTTCGCCGACTTCGACGTGGCGCACCACGACGTTGTTGGGGTCGCAGGCGATGACGGCCTGGAGTTGGATCTTGAGTTGGTTCGTCACGCCGTCGGACCCTTCGCCCGCGCGGACCTGCATGTGCTGCACGAACGTCTGCCACGCCGGGATGGAGCAGATCGCCGTCTTGCCCTTGAACCCGCCGTCGCGGATCAGACGGGGCAGTCGCTCGGCGAGGAAACTCTGGCGGGCGGCGGGGTCGTTTCGCGCGGCCTCGGGAATGACCTCGCGCGCCGCGGCGACGAGCGTCGCCGGCTCACCGGGCTGCACCTGGAGCAACTTCAACTCGGCATAGCCGAAGTCGATCGCCACGGGCGCGATGCTCGATTTGAAAAAGCCCAGGGCCATCGTTCTGCCGCCTCCATCTCGGCGCGCTCAGCGCCCGCGTCCGGCACGCGCAGGCTCACCGCGCAGCCGTCGCCCGACGCCGGTACTCCTCGGCGTTCATCGGCGGCACAGTTTGTCTGGTTTAGCATCCGCCCGGCGGATCAGCCCCCCCAGGCCCGCGAGCCCGCGCCATCGGCATCAACGGCGCCTACTGGCCGTTATCGGGTGGCGTGAAGAGCATCCTCGCCGCACGAAGCGCTTCGTCCAGCAGCATCGCTATCTTCGCGCTGCTCGACGCCGTCCGCTCCACGACCACATAACCATCCGCGTTCACGATGTGCGCCATCAGCGCGTGGTTCGCAAAGGAGTCGTTCGACGCGTCGATCGAGATCGGAATCTCCAGTTCGCGCACCATCAGCCGCTTGATCGTCTCCACGTCCGAAACGAGCAGGTCCACCCGCTCGAAGTCCACGCCGTGCGTGCGCCCGAAGGCCCGAAGCACCTCGGGCGTGTCATTAAGAGGATCGAAACTGATGAGCAGGAACCGGACCTTGTCCGCATGCTCGGACGGCAGGTTCCGCGCCATCTCAGCGAAGTCCGCCGTGATTCGCGGGCAGGCGGTCGGCGTCGGACATGACGTGAAGATCGTCGAGATGACGAGCGTCTGACCCGCGTAGTCCCTGGCGAGATTGACCTTCTGCCCATCCTCGTTCGTGAACTCGAGATCGAAGTTGACCTTGCGGCCGATGATCGTCCCGTCGATGGACGAATCGAGGGAAGTCTGAATCGAGCCGATTTTCGCGATGAGGTCCGCGGCGTTCTGGGCGAAGAGCGCCTCGTCGGCCGCCTCGGCCACAGATGCCGCCTCCGCCTCAGCCTCAGCCGCGGTCTCGCCGGGCGTGCGACGGATGATCGTGTCCGGCGGCGCGCAGCACTCCGGAACTTCCCCCGTCGCGCTCTGAAACTCCGGCGACTTCGCGGTCGAGTCGGTCGAGGCCGATTCGCTGCGGTCGCAGCCCACGACCACAAGAGCCGCGGCCAGCATTCCAAGCCCCAGGACGGGTCTGATGGTGTCCATCTCGTCGCTCCCTTCGGAATCCACCCGCCCAAGGTTATGCGCGGGCGGTCGATCAGGATCGGGAGAACTCGGTCGGAAACGCCCGAATAGGGCGGATCGACTATCGCCCCGCCCCCACGCCGTCTCAGAGCATGAGGAGCACAAAGGCGATGAGCGTCACAATGACGACCGCCAGCAGCAGCCAGGGGCGCCGCAGGAGGGGGTTGCGCAGCCCGCCTGCGTCTCGTTCGTGGAATTGCACCGCCCCGCAGCGGCTGCACAGGTCCACTCCGGCGTAGAGCATCGCCCCGCACTCGCGGCATCGAATCGTGCTGTCGCTGAAGCGGCCGAGGTCCGCCTCGCTCGGCCCCTCCTCCTCAGGGTCGAAATCGTCGTCGCTGAGAGGCACGACTCACTCCCAGTTCTCGAGCACCGAGGCGAGGAGGCGCACGCCGAAGCCCGTCGGCCCGGCGACGAAGGGCGACTGATCGGAGTCGATGTTGCTTGTGCCGGCGATGTCGATGTGGGCCCAGGGCGTTTTTTCATCGACGAAGTAACTCAGGAACGCCGCGCCCTGGATGGGGTGCGCGTTTCGCACCGGCGCGCTGTTCCAGATGTCCGCGTGCTTGCTCTTCATCATCTCCCGGTAGTCTTCCCACAGCGGCAGTCGCCAGACGCGGTCGCCCGTGCCCTCGGCGGCGCACTCGATGCGGCCGCGCAACTTGTCGTCGTTGCAGAACAGCCCGGCGCAGGCGCTGCCCAGCGCGACCACCACCCCGCCGGTGAGCGTCGCGAGGTCGATGATCGCGTCGGGCTTGACCTTTCGGCATCCCCACGCCAGCGCATCGGCGAGCACGAGCCGTCCCTCGGCGTCGGTGTTCGTCACTTCGACGCTCACGCCGTTGAGGTAGGTGATGATGTCATCGGGGCGGTAGGCCTCGTCGCTGATGCTGTTCTCCGCCGCGGGCAGAAGTGCGACGACCCGGCACGACGGCCGGATGGTGTGGGCGATGGCGTGCATCGCGCCGAGCACCGCCATGCCTCCGTTCTTGTCGTACTTCATCCCCTTCATGCCGTTGTTGATCTTGAGCGACAGGCCGCCGGTGTCGTAGCAGATCGTCTTGCCCACGAGCAGGACGGTCTGGCGCGCGCCGCGCGGCGAATAGACGAGTTCGATGAGGCAGGGCGGGTTCTCGCTCGCCTTGCCGACGTTGAGCAGGCCGACGAGTTTCTCGCGCACGAGCGCCGGGCCTTTGAGAACGCGACACTTGAGGCGACCCTTCGAGCCGCGCGCCAGTTTCTGCGCCTGCGCGGCGACGTAGGTCGTCGTCGCCACGTTGGGCGGCGTTGCGCCCAGGCGGCGCGCGAAGTTCGTCGAGTCCGCCAGCGCCACCCCCTTGCGAAGCGCCGTCGTCAGCGTCGAGTCATTCGACCCGAGTTTCAGCGCCTTGACCTTGCCCTCCTTCTTCGTCGTCGCCTTGAAATCGGCGAAATCGAACGCGGCGAGGCCGATTCCCTCGGCCAGGGCCTGCGCGGCCCGCTCGGCCGGCATCGCCTCAGAGGACAGTCCGACCAGTTGAAGCGCCGCCGTCGCCGCGCCGATGCGATCCAGCGCCCGCACCGTCGCCGCGCCGGCCTGCCG
>WBZO01006956.1_pt1 | contig 10693 bp, 8 predicted proteins | sample 5204261 | NCBI WGS metagenome assembly WBZO01 (sample SAMN12412400, study PRJNA552823) | activated sludge metagenome | isolation source: activated sludge from anammox sidestream of wastewater treatment plant... | place: USA: North Carolina | collected 2017-09
CGTGCCGCTGCAACTGGCAATCTGACGCGCTTGCGCAGTGGATCCATCCACTCATGTGTCCGCCTCGGCCGGTGCAGGGAACAACTGCTGCATCAGGCCCTGCTTGTGGGTCTTGGACGCGGCGAGCTGGTCGGATTCGGCGGTGATTTGGGCGTCGAGGGAGGAGAGGCAGTCGGCGATGCGGTGTTGCTCAGCTAGCTGAGGAGCTACCACTTTCAATTCTTTGAAGAATGGAAAGCCAATTGTCTTGATCGTGCTACCTGATGCCACGTCTTCGAATATGGGCTTCATCAGTTGGAATAGGTAATACAAGAACCAGTTTGAGAGCGCAGCCGGATCGCAAATCCATGCCATGAAGTGTTGGCTGACTGCCATCGAATCCTTCATGACTGCACTCTTGCCAACTCCGGCGTCTCGACAAAGGATGACGGAACCGGCCGGGTGCAAGACAGCAGAGGAATTCGCAATTCCTTTCTGCGATATCTCTACCGCCGTCTCGGAGATGAATCCGGAATCCAATTGTTTGGAATCGGCAAGTGATACCCACTTAATTCCGCCGTTGTAGTACTCCGGATGAGATTTGCTCGGTGTGTGGCCTGAGCCACGTTTGGCCAATTCATCGAGCGGACGTGGAATCCACTCTGGCGCATCACGGAACTCGGGGAAGCGGAGGCGCGGGCGGGTTTCGCCTTCGCGGGGGAATAACTGCTGCATCAGGCCGCGTTTGTGCGCCTTCAACGCCTCCACTTTCCGCCCCTGCGCGGCAATCACCTCGTCCAGCGAGGTCAGGCAGTCGGCGATTTTTTGTTGCTCGGCGAGCGACGACTCTCCTTGCGGCACCGGCACGGGCAAGCTCATCAAATCATCGTCACTGACGTTTAGCGAACCATGCGCGCGCGCGCCAACGGCTATTCGACTTCGGAGCCATTGACCATGCAGGTTTGTAGAGAAAAGATTGTCTAGAAATGTTGGGTCGACTGCCTCTTCGTTCGTGCGGAAGCACGTGAAAATGCTGTTCGGCACCGCAGCACGTTCGTCTCCCACGTACCGGGCGATGAAACCCTGCGGAAATGCTTTGGTCGCGCTCTTGTTGTATGCGAAGTCGTTCTTCTGGAGAACGACGTAGTTTCTCAGGGAGTTCCCTGCGATTGTCCGACCGAGCTTTTCTTGCTGGCTAACCAAGCCTACGCCCGACGTGACCGTGTAAGGCGTGCACGACGTCGCGCCTACGCGCTCATTGACGAACGCGGAAACCCTGCGTAACTCGATGGTGGCCCACCCGCTTTCCGTCCGAAACTCCGGAAACCTCAACCTCGGCACGACGAAGTGAGAAGTGTGAAGTGAGAAGTCAGAAAGAGCCTCCGGCCTGGCGGCGCGTGGCTTCTTGCCTTTTCTCACTTCTGATTTCTCACTTCTCACTTGCTCATTCCTCATACGCCTTCAGCCCCGCAATCTCCCGCCCACCAGCTCGCTTCTTCAGCAGCGGCACGAGATCGTCCATCAGCGCCAGCTCCTTCTGCGTGCGTGCCTTCCAGCCCAGCTCCAGCGGCGCCAGCAGCTCGGTGAGTTGTTCGCCGTCGAAGATGCGGCGGGCAAGGATGGCATCGACGAAGGTCTGCAAGCGCGCAACCGGCAAGCCGTGCCGGGCTGACACGGCCGCCAGCTCGCGCGCGGCCTTGTCCTTCTTGAACGTCTCGTAGCCGGCGCGGATGGCGGCTTCATCGAGGCCTTCGCCGGCCTTGAGGCCGCGCACGTACTCGGTGATCTCCTCGCGCTCGCCGATGAACTTGGCGTCAGAGGCGATCAGTGCGATCAGCTGCTCGCGGCTCATGCTGGCCTTGCCGGTCGGCTGCATGGAGATGTCGGCGGCCAGCTTCATGATGTAGTCGTAATCGATGGTGGCAGAGGCGAACAGCACGAATTCGAAATCAAGCTGGTCGACCTCGCTTTCCTCGCCGCCCTTGTCCTTGCCCTTGCCCTGCTGCGCACGCAGACGCTGCGCGGTTTCGAGATACGCCCCGCGGAAGGCGTTGTGCTCGTCCGTGGGCAGCACCTGTTCGATCTGCTGCGCCTGTTCGGGCGTGAGGTCGGTGTACTGGTCGAGCTGAACCTTGAGCTTCTGCACCTGCTTGAAATGCTGGATGAAGGCGGCGCGGGCGGCGTCGCCCTTGAGGTTGGCGATGTCCTCTGGCTTGCCGGAGAGGCCCTGCGACTGCATGAACGCATCGAGGTTGTCGCGGGCGGCCTTGAGTTTTTCAATGACCACCGGCGCGGTATCCACCAGCCAGATCTCGCGCGCCTTGTCGACCCTGGCGCCGGAGAACAGCGCGATGGCAGCATCCACCTCCTTCTTCTGGCCACGGAAGTCGAGGATGTTTCCGCTTGGCTTGCTGTCGTTGAGCACGCGGTTGGTGCGCGAAAAGGCCTGGATCAGGCCGTGGTGTTTGAGGTTCTTGTCCACGTACAGCGTGTTCAGGTACTTGCTGTCGAAGCCGGTGAGCAGCATGTCCACCACGATGGTGATGTCGATCTTGTGCTGCGCGGCGCCCGGATTGGCCTTGCGCAAGTCGGCGTCGGGCCACTGCTGGTCCTTGATGCGCTGCTGCACGTCCTGATAGTAGAGGTCGAACTCCTCGATGCGGTGGTTGGTGCCGAAGCGCGCGTTGTAGTCGGCAATGATCTGCTTGAGCGCCTTCTTCTTGGCCTCGGGATCGTGCCGGTTGTCTTCCTGCTCCTGCGGCAGGTCTTCCTGGATCTGCCTGACGTCCGCGCTGACGTCGGCCGGCGGCGAGAACACCGCGGCGATGTTGAGCGGCACATAGTCCGGATCCGCTTGCTGCATCTGCGCCTGCGCGGCATCGAACAGGGCGTAGTACTCGATGGCGTCGTTGATCGAGGCGGTGGCGAGGATGGCGTTGAAGCGGCGCCCGCCGGTGGCGGAGGCGTGCTTGGCGAGGATGGCATCGACCACGGCGCGCTTGGCGAGCGTTTCGCCGGGCCTGGGTGGGTTCTTGCCGTCCGGCTTGTAGTAGTCGACGTGGAAACGCAGGACGTTGCAGTCCTCGATGGCGTGGGTGATGGTGTATTCGTGCAGCGACTTCTCGAACAGGTCCTGCGTGGTCCTGAGCGTCTGCTCGTCGCCCTCGATGCGCTTGTAGCTGGCGTTCTGCTCGAAGATCGGGGTGCCGGTGAAGCCGAACAGCTGGGCTTTGGGGAAGAAGTCCTTGATGGCCTGATGGTTGTCGCCGAACTGCGAGCGGTGGCATTCGTCGAAGATGAAGACGATGCGCTTGTCGCGCAGGGCTTCGAGCTGGTCGGTGTACGTTGCCAGGCCACGTTTCTCGCGGCTGCGGTTGCGCTTGCTGCTTTCGTCCAGCGCGAGGCCGAGCTTCTGGATGGTGCAGACGATGACCTTGTCGGCCGCGTCGTCCGAAAGCATGCGCCGCACCAGCGTGCCGGTGTTGGTGTTCTCCTCGACGCAGCCTTCCTGGAAGCGGTTGAACTCCTCGCGGGTCTGGCGATCCAGATCCTTGCGGTCCACCACGAACAGGCACTTGTCGATGGCCGGGTTGGCCTTGAGCAGGGTGGAGGCCTTGAAGCTGGTCAGCGTCTTGCCGCTGCCCGTGGTGTGCCAGACGTAGCCGTTGCCGAGTTGCTTGTCGATGCACTCGACGATGTTCCTGACCGCGTAGATCTGGTACGGCCGCATCATCAAGAGCTTCTGCTCGCTGGCCACCAGCACCATGTAGCGGCTGATCATCTGCCCCAGCGTGCACTTGGCCAGGAACGCATCGGCGAAGGCATCGATGCCGTTGATCTTGCTGTTGTCCGCGGCCGCGTACTGGTAGATCGGCAGGAACCGTTCCTCGGCATTGAAGGCGAAATGACGCGCGTTGTTGTTGGCGAAGTAGTGCGTGGAATCGCGGTTGCTGACCACGAACAACTGGATGAAGCACAGCAGCGTGCGCGTATAGCCGTTGCCGGGGTCGTTCTTGTACTCGACGATCTGCTCGATGGCGCGGCGCGGATTGATGCCGAGCGTCTTCAGCTCGATCTGCACCAGCGGCAGGCCGTTGATCAGCAAGAGAACGTCGTAGCGGTGATGGCTGTAGTCGGTGTTGATGCGCAGCTGACTTACGACCTCGAAGTCGTTCTTGCACCAGTCGTTGATGTTGACCAGCGTGAAGTTCAGCGGCGTGCCGTCATCGCGCGTGAAGGCGTTGCGGTTGCGCAGGGTTTGCGCGGCGGTGAACACGTCGGCCGCGACGATTTGTTCCAGCAGGCGCTTGAACTCCGCATCCGTGAGGGTGACGCGGTTCAGCGCCTCGAACTTCTCGCGGAAGTTGCGTTCCAGCGCAGCGCGGTCGCGGATGTCCGCGCGCAGCGTGTACTTGAGCTCGCCGAGCTTTTCGATCAGTTCCTGCTCGATGGTGCTCTCTCTGACTCGCACGCGATGCTCCATGACCATGCCACGCTGTCCAAGCCCGCCGCGGCGGGGGCGGCAGCCGAGCCTTTGGCCGGATTCTAACGACTGCGGCGGCCGCGCATGCCGCTGGTGGCACGCGCATTGGCCCGACCCCGGCCGAATGTGCGACCATGCCGGGTTGTTGCGGTCGGCTGCCAGCCCCATGTCTGCCCTGCTCGTGCATTGCACCTGTCCCGACCCGGCGAGCGCGCGCCACATCGCCGAGGTGCTCGTGGCCGAGAAGCTGGCGGCGTGCGTGCAGGTGTTGCCGCAGATGCTGTCGATCTACCGCTGGCAGGGCCAGTTGCAGGTCGACAGCGAAGCGTTGCTGCTGATCAAGACGACGCGCGCACGATTCGATGCGCTGCGCGCGTGCATCGCGGCCCTGCATCCGTACGACCTGCCCGAGCTGCTCGCGCTCGACGTCACCGATGCGGCGCCGGCCTATCTGGACTGGCTCCGCAGCGAGACGGACGCCGGGCAATGAACGTCCTGAAAGAAATCCTGTCCAAGCGCGGTCCTAAGCCGTCGATTCCCCGGAGTGTCCTGCCGATGCGCAGTCTGTTCACCGCTTTCGCCGCCACCCTCCTGCTGGCGAGCGCCGTCACGACCCATGCGCAGACCGACGATGGCCTGCTGCCGGTCGAGCAGGCGTTTCAGGTCAAGGCCAGCGTGGCCGAAGCCGGGCACATCGCCCTGCACATCGACATCGCCAAGGACTACTACCTGTATCGCGGTCGCATCAAGGCCAAGACCACGCAGGCCGGCCTGACCCTGGGAACGCTCGACCTGCCACCCGGCATCGCCAAGCACGATGAATTCCAGGGCGACGTGGAGATCTACCATGGCCGCGTCGAAGCCACGCTGCCCTACACCCTCGCCAGCGCGACTCCCGGCGCGGTGGTGACGCTGACCGTGCAGGGCTGCCACGAGGTCGATCCCAAGATCTGCTATCCGCCGCACCCCACCGCCCTCACGCTCGACCTTCCGGCCAGCGGCGGCGCCCCGGCATCCGCCCTGCCAGCCATGACGGCCGGCACACCGCTGCTCCAGCTCGGTGCAGCGCAGCGCGGCGCACCGGCCAACGGTACGCCACTGCCGGCCGAACAGGCCTTCGTGTTCGAAGCGATCGCCCTCTCGCCCACGCGCCTGCTCGCGCGCTGGTCGATGCCGCCCGGCTACTACCTCTACCAGGACAAGAGCACGCTGACGCTGGCCGGTTCTTCCGACGATCGCCTCGGTGCGCCGCAATGGCCGGCTGCGGTCGATCATCAGGACGAGCACTTTGGCACCGTCAAGGTGTACTTCAACGAGGTGGAGCTGCCGATCGACATTGCTCGCGCAAGTGGCGCGCCGCAGAAGATCACCCTGCACGCCGAGTATCAGGGTTGCCAGGACAACGGCATCTGCTACCCGGTGATGCAGAAGGACATCACGCTCGACCTGCCGGCAGCCAGTGCCGCGGAGCTGGCCGCCGCCAAGGCGCAGTCCGTGGCGGCGCCGGCCACCGCCAGCGCCGCGCCCGCATCGGCAGCGCCTGCCATCGCCCCGCCCGCCGGCGATGCGCCGAGCCTGCCGCTGGTACTGCTGTTCGCCCTGCTCGGCGGAGTGATCCTCAATCTCATGCCCTGCGTGCTGCCGGTGCTGTCGCTCAAGGCGCTGGGCCTGGCACAGAGCGGCGAAAGCGTGCAGTCGGCGCGGCGGCACGCACTGCTCTACACCGCAGGCGTGCTGGTCACCTTTGCGGCCGTCGGCCTGGGCGTGCTCGTCCTGCGCACCGCCGGCCACGCCCTGGGCTGGGGCTTTCAGCTGCAGCAGCCACTGTTCGTGGCCATCCTTGTCTATGTGCTGTTCGCCATCGGCCTGTCGTTGTCGGGGGTGTTCCATTTCGGGGCCGGGCTGGCCAATCTCGGTTCGGGCCTGGCCAACCGCAGCGGGCCGGCCGGCGACTTCTTCACCGGCGTACTGGCAGTGATCGTCGCCAGCCCCTGCACGACGCCGTTCATGGGGTCGGCGCTGGCCTATGCCTTTGCCGCCTCGGCCTGGGTCGGGTTGCTGGTGTTCCTGGCCCTTGGCCTTGGGCTGGCCCTGCCCTTCCTGCTGATCGGTTTCGTGCCAGCCCTGGCGCGGTGCCTGCCGCGCCCCGGTGCGTGGATGGAGACTTTCAAGCAATTCCTGGCCTTCCCGATGTACCTGACCGCCGCTTGGCTGGCCTGGGTGCTCGGCAATCAGCGCGGCATCGATGCGGTGGGTTATGTGCTGGTTGGCGCCATCGTGCTCGCGCTCGGCCTGTGGGCGTGGGAGCGCGGGCGCCTTGGCGCGGGATGGTCGCGCGCACTGGCCGTGCTGGCCATCCTCGCCGCACTGCTGCCGCTGTCGCGGATCGCCCAGCTGGCCCCGGCCAGCGCCGCAGCCACTCCGGTCAGCGACGCCGTGCCGTACTCGGCGCAGCGACTGGCCGAGCTGCGTGCGCAGGGACGCAGCGTGTTCGTCGACATGGGGGCGGATTGGTGCGTGACCTGCAAGGTCAACGAACGCGCCGTGCTGCACACGGATGCATTCCGCGACCTGCTCAAGCGCAGCAATGCCGTGCTGATGACCGGCGACTGGACCAATGCCGACCCGGCGATCAGTGCCTTCCTCAAGGAATATCACGCCGTCGGCGTACCGCTGTACGTGGTGTTCCGCGCCGGCGAGAGCGGCCCCGGCCAGGTTCTGCCGGCCGTGCTGACCCACGGCATCGTCACCGACGCCCTGATGCCCAAACCATGATCGCCGGGGATTTCCGCTGATGTCGCAACGTCCGAATGGATGGATCTTCGCCCTTGCGGTGGCTGGCGCGCTGGCCGGCCTGTGGGCCGGACAGTGGTTTCGTGGCTCGTCGCGCGGCGGCGCGGGATATGCGCTGGTCGGCACGCAGCGCAGTGATTTTGCGCGCCCCGACGACCACGGCCAGCTGCGCCGTCTGGCCGAATGGAATGGCAAGCTCATCGCCCTCAACTTCTGGGCCAGCTGGTGCGGCCCCTGCCGCGAGGAGATGCCGCTGTTCGAGCGCGCTGCGCAGCGCCACGCCGAGCGCGGCCTGGCGGTGATCGGCGTGGCCGTCGATCACGCCGATGCGACCCGCGAGTATTTGCGCAAGCACCCGGTGGCTTATCCGATCCTCGTCGATGAGCCGCAAAATGGCAGCGATCTGTCGACAACCTACGGTAACAACCGTCGTGTGCTGCCTTATACGGTGCTCATCGGCCGCGATGGCCGCATCGTCGCGCAGCACTTCGGCAACTTCAACGAATCGGCGCTGGAAGCCTGGCTGAAGCCTTATCTGTAGCCATTCTCGGCCAAACTCCGTCAAACATCGCCGAACTGGACAGAACGCACCAAAGCGCCCAGACTAGTCGCCTTGTTTCCCGCGCGGATCAACCGTGGCGCACTTCCTCGTACTGCACGGCCCCAATCTCAACCTGCTCGGCTCGCGCGAGCCGGAGATCTATGGCCGCACCACGCTGGCCGAGATCGACGCCGATCTGGCAGCGCAGGCGCAAGCCGCCGGCCATACCCTGGAGAGCTTTCAGTCCAACGCCGAACACGCGCTGGTCGAACGCGTGCAACACACGCGCACCGACGGCACCGCCCTGGTGCTGATCAATCCGGGGGCCTTCACCCACACCAGCATCGCCCTGCGCGACGCCTTTGCCGCCGTGGGCACACCGTTCATCGAAGTCCACCTGTCCAACGTCCACGCCCGCGAAGCGTTTCGCCGCCACAGCTACCTCAGCGATCTCGCCGTCGGCGTGATCTGCGGCCTGGGCCCGGTCGGCTACCGCCTTGCGCTGAGCGCAGCCATCACCCGCATTCAAAATTCCCCCTGACCCGCGCATCGGCGCACGCCGATGCTCCACCGAGAGACGCCCATGGATCTGCGCAAGATCAAGAAACTCATCGACCTGCTCGAAGAATCCAACCTCGCCGAACTGGAGATCAAGGAAGGCGAGGAGATCGTCCGCCTGTCGCGCCTGCCCAAGGGCATGGTGGCGGCTGCGCCCGCGCCTCTGCCCCCCGTGCGCATCGAAGCGCCTGCCGCCGTCGCCCCACCGGCGGCCGGCCCGGTCGCGCCGGCTGCCGGTGGCAAGGCGCTGCCCGACGGCCACGTCGTCAAGTCGCCGATGGTCGGCACGTTCTACGCCTCGGCCAATCCCGATGCACCGCCCTTCGTGAAGGTTGGCCAGAGTGTCAAGGCCGGCGATACGCTGGGCATCATCGAGGCGATGAAGATGTTCAACCAGATCGAAGCCGACACCGCCGGCACCGTGCTGGCCATCCTGGTCGAAAATGGCCAGCCGGTCGAATTCGACGAACCGATGTTCGTGATCGGGTGAGGCACCGATGATTCCGCTGCACGCCCTCGCTCACCCCATCCCCGCTGGCGCCGGCAGGTCGCACGTCGATCCCGCACGTTCCCGGACGATCCGGGCGCATCAACGCACCGCCGGAGCCGCCTGAGTCATGCTCGACAAAGTCGTCATCGCCAACCGCGGCGAAATCGCGCTGCGCGTGCTGCGCGCCTGCCACACCCTGGGCATCAAGACCGTGGCCGTGCATTCGACCGCCGATCGCAACCTCAAGCACGTCGGCATGGCCGATGAAGCGATCTGCATCGGCCCACCGCCCTCGGCCGAAAGCTATCTCAACGTACCGGCCATCATCGCTGCCGCCGAAGTCACCGATGCGCAGGCGATCCATCCCGGTTACGGGTTCTTGTCCGAAAACGCCGATTTCGCCGAACGCGTGGAAAAGTCGGGTTTCATCTTCATCGGCCCCACCGCACCGGTGATCCGCATGATGGGCGACAAGGTCGAGGCGATTCGCGCGATGAAGGCCGCCGGCGTGCCGTGCGTGCCCGGCTCGGGCGGGCCGCTGGGCGACGATGTCGTCGCCAACACCAGGATCGCACGCGAAATCGGCTACCCGGTGATCATCAAGGCCGCCGGTGGCGGTGGTGGTCGCGGCATGCGCGTGGTGCACACCGAAGCGCATCTCTCCAGTGCCATCACCATGACCAAGTCCGAGGCCAAGGCCGCCTTCGGCAACGATCAGGTCTACATGGAGAAGTTCCTGGAAAATCCGCGCCACGTGGAAATCCAGGTGCTGGCCGACGGCCAGGGCAACGCCATCCACCTGGGCGAGCGCGACTGCTCGATGCAGCGCCGCCATCAGAAAGTCGTCGAGGAAGCACCGGCTCCCGGCATCAGCGCCGAGCAGCGCGCCGAAATCGGCAACGTCTGCGTCGAGGCTTGCAAGCGCATCGGCTACCGCGGCGCCGGCACGTTCGAGTTCCTGTACGAAAATGGCCGCTTCTACTTCATCGAGATGAACACCCGCATCCAGGTGGAGCATCCGGTGACCGAACTCATCACCGGCGTGGATCTGGTGCGCGAGCAGCTGCTGATCGCCGCCGGCGAGAAGCTGTCGATTCGCCAGCAGGACATCGTGCTCAACGGCCATGCCATCGAGTGCCGCATCAATGCCGAGGATCCCGATTCCTTCCTGCCCTGCCCCGGCACGGTCAAGCGCTTCGAGGCGCCAGGCGGCCCCGGCGTGCGCGTGGATACCCACGTCTACGATGGCTATCGCATTCCTCCCAACTACGACTCGATGGTCGGCAAGCTCATCGTGCACGGGCGCGACCGCGACACCGCGATCGCACGCATGCGCATCGCGCTGTCGGAAATGGTCGTCGAAGGCATCAAGACCAACGTACCGCTGCAGCAGCGCATTCTCGCCGACGGCGGTTTTCAGAGCGGCGGGCAGAACATCCACTACCTCGAAAAGCGCATGGCCGAGATGCGCGAGAAGTCGATCGGGATCGGCTGAGGAACGCCGGCATCCGGACTCGCGTGCCGGATCCGCAACCGCCCCCCGGCGCGACACGTGCGCGTGCGACACCGCAACAGCTGTCGCACGCGCAGCACGCCGGCCGGGACCCCAGCGGCCCGCCCGCGATCTTCAGGGCGTGTAGGCGACCCGTACCCCACAGAAGACCAGCCGCGGCGCGGGCTCGAAGCCGTAGGCAAACACGTAGTCCGTATCGTGGGTCTCCGTCTGGAACTGCACATTGACCACATACGCCTGCGCCGCGTTGTCGATCACGTGGTTCACATTCTCGCCAGCCTGCGAGGTATTCCCGGGCGTGGTGCGCGAACGCAGGAGCCCGAGGTCGGTCACTGA
>WBZO01001669.1_pt2 | contig 10692 bp, 8 predicted proteins | sample 5204261 | NCBI WGS metagenome assembly WBZO01 (sample SAMN12412400, study PRJNA552823) | activated sludge metagenome | isolation source: activated sludge from anammox sidestream of wastewater treatment plant... | place: USA: North Carolina | collected 2017-09
AACCGCACTGACCATTGATCACAGGCTGCGGCCGGAATCTGCAGATGAGACTCGGCAGGTGGCGCAGTGGATGCAAGAGCAGCATATAAACCATCACATGCTGGTTTGGGAGCATCCGGAGATAGTGTGCGGTAATATGCAGCGTCTGGCACGGGAAGCGCGTTATGATCTGCTGACCGGATACTGCCAGAAACATGGACTTAATTATTTACTGACGGGCCACACGGAAGATGATCAGGCGGAAACGGTAGCCTTGCGGCAAGAACGTTCTGCCGGGGCGATCGGGCTTGCTGGAATTTCAGCGCGCAGCCGCTGGAATGAAACAATTATCCTGAGGCCCTTACTGGCCTTCACTCGGATCCAGTTGCGCCATTATTTACAGGGGCTGGGACAGCCTTGGATTGATGATCCTTCAAATGAGCAGGAGCGTTTCGATCGTATTCGCATTCGAAATATGCTGAAAAAAGATCCGGAAACGCGGAGGAAATTACTGGCGCTTGGACAAGAAATGGCCGTCAGGCGAAAGCAAATAGAAGCAGAGTTTTCCGCATTTGCCGCACGGCAAATCGAAGTGAGCGAGCAGTTATGCATGGATAAAGAGCGCTGGAAACAGTTATTGCCAGAGCTTGCGATTTATACACTGACTCGCCTTTTGCTTGCGGTGAGCGGCAGGCGCTATCCACCACGCTATCGCGAATTGCTATCCCTATTCCAAAGAATACAAAATGAAGAAAAGGGTAAAACCACGCTTGGGCTATGTCTTATTGAATGGAGTAAGGGGAAAATAAAAATATCGCCGGAGCGAAAGCTTGAAGTGGCAGAGGCAAAATCCCATATATACAAAGGCGGTAGTGCTTTGCGGCTGGCAAAACCGCTTGTGAGCGAGCCGTTTTGTAGTATACAAAAAGACCCACTAAGAATTGAGGCATTGTGAATAATTTCGGGAAGAATCTTACCCTCTGGTTAGTCATCGGCATTGTTTTGCTGGTGCTGTTGAATATTTTTCAGACAGGCGTGGAGACGGGCGCATACCAGAAACTTGCCTTCTCTGACTTCCTCAACATGGTGGAGCAGGGAAAAGTAGTAGATGTTGCCGTAAAGCAATCTGAGGAAAAAGGCACGGTCGTTACCGGTCATGATGCCAGCGGTCAGGCCTTTATGGTGCAGGCACTGAATTATCCTAATCTGGTTGAGAAGCTGCGTGATCGTAATGTGAAAATATCTGTATTGCCGGCATCGACTGGCATGGACAGTTTCTGGAGCGTGGTGCTTTCATGGTTTCCCATCCTGCTGCTGATTGCGGCTTATATTTTCGTAATGAAGCAGATGCAGGGCAGTGGCGGTCGTGGTGGTGCGATGGGATTCGGTAAATCCCGCGCGCGTATGCTAACCGAGAAAAATGAGAAGGTAACATTTAACGATGTTGCGGGTATTGAAGAAGCACAGGAAGAACTAGAGGAAATTGTTGATTACCTTAAGGACCCGGCAAAATTTCAACGCCTTGGCGGTAAGATTCCCAAAGGGTGCTTACTTGTAGGCCCGCCGGGAACGGGTAAGACTCTGTTGGCTCGCGCGATTGCGGGCGAAGCTGGCGTGCCGTTCTTTACCATTTCCGGTTCTGATTTCGTCGAAATGTTTGTGGGCGTTGGCGCCAGCCGTGTTCGCGATATGTTTGAGCAGGGCAAGAAAAACGCTCCATGCATTATCTTCATTGACGAAATTGACGCAGTTGGTCGTCATCGCGGTGCCGGACTCGGCGGCGGTAATGACGAACGCGAACAGACTCTTAACCAGTTGCTGGTTGAAATGGATGGTTTTGAAGCCAATGAAGGCGTGATTTTGATTGCGGCAACGAACCGTCCTGATGTTTTGGATCCTGCATTGCTGCGTCCTGGCCGTTTTGATCGCCAGATTGTTGTGCCTAATCCCGATATTGCAGGCCGTGAGAAGATCCTGGGCGTGCATTTAAAGAAAGTACCGACTGCGCCGGATGTGGATGCACGCATTATCGCGCGTGGTACGCCTGGTTTCTCCGGAGCGGATCTGGCTAACCTGGTGAATGAAGCTGCATTGCTGGCTGCTCGTCGCGGTAAGCGCGTTGTCACGATGGTGGAAATGGAAAACGCCAAAGACAAAGTGATGATGGGTGTTGAGCGTAAATCCATGGTGATGAGTGATGAAGAGAAAAAGCTGACCGCCTATCATGAGGGTGGCCATGCGATTGTTTCACTTCATGTGGAAGGATCTGATCCGATTCATAAGGCAACAATTATTCCCCGCGGCCGTGCGCTGGGCATGGTCATGCGTCTGCCGGAATCTGATAAACTTTCCATTACCCGCCAGAAGCTTCATGCCGATATGGCTGTGGCAATGGGCGGGCGCGTGGCTGAAGAACTGATTTTTGGTTATGATAAAGTTACCAGCGGCGCTTCTTCTGACATCAAGCAGGCTACGCGCATGGCCCGCGCCATGGTCACTGAATGGGGAATGAGCGATAAAGTCGGACCCATTTTCTGTGGCGGCAATGAAGATGCTGAGCCATTCCTGGGAGCTACTTATGGGCAGTCCCGTAACCATTCGCATGATACTGCGGCTGTTATTGATGCAGAAATCAAGGCATTCGTGGAAGGCGGATATAAAAGAGCTACTGATATCCTGAAAAAGCATATCAAGGATCTGCATAAACTGGCAGAGGCGTTGCTTGAATATGAAACCCTTACCGGCGATGAAATAAAGACTCTGCTGGCTGAAGGGAAAATAGATCGGCCCGTCATGGAATCTGCCGTGCCATCTGCCAAAGTATCCTCCTTACCCTCCAGCCGCCGTAAAAAAGCAAATGATGAGGAAAAAAAGCAGGACGCTGAAAAGGAAAAAAAGTCTAAGGCTGAATAGCGGTAACCGCGATAAGCTGGTTCAGTGTCTGCCGTGCTTTTCCCGAATCGATTGCAGCTGAGGCAAGCGATACACCCTCCGTTAGAGTTTGGGTAGTGCCTGAAACAATCAAGGCAGCGGCGGCATTTAACAATACCGCATCCCGGTAGGCGCTTTTTGCCCCTGCAAGTAGCCTTTCAAGTGCGTGCGCATTATGCGTTGCATCACCGCCGCGTAATGCTTCCAAAGGATGCATGGGCAAGCCTGCATCTTCAGGAGAAATGCTGAACTCTCTGATAGTGCCCTCATGCAATTCCACTACCCGGGTATGTGATGCAATAGAGATTTCATCCAGCCCGTCATTGCTATGGACAACCCATACATGCTTGCTGCCTAATTCGCGCGCTGCTTCAGCCAGCATTTGCTGCCGATTTGCCGCGAACACACCCAGCAATTGCCTTTTTACCTGTGCGGGATTCGCTAACGGCCCAAGGAGATTAAAAATAGTGCGCAGCTTTAACTCCTGCCTTACCGGGGTAATGTGCCGCATTGACTTATGGTAGTAAGGCGTTGCCAGAAAGCAGAGGTTGCACTCGGCTAGCGCCTGTTGCATTTGCTCAGGTGATGCCTGCAGGTTTACGCCCAGCGCATTTAATACATCGGAAGAACCGGATTGGGATGAAACGGATCTGTTACCATGCTTTGCCACGGGAATCCCACAGGCGGCCACGACGATGGCAACGGCTGTAGAAATATTAAGGCTGCCTGAATTGTCGCCTCCCGTACCGCAGGTATCAATTGTACTCTCAGGCACCGGAAAATGCTCGGATCGCTCGCGCAAAGCGAGAGTAGCGCCTATTAACTCCGATGTTTTTTCTCCCTTCATACGCAGGGCAACCAGCATTGCAGCCATTTGCGCAGGGGTGGCACCTCCTGCCAACATGATCTGAAAAGCACGGGCAGAGTTTTCAATAGTCAGATCTTTGCCCTCGACGGCCTCGGCAATAAATTTGATAATTTCATTGGTCATAGGAGATTCAGGAAATTTTTCAGTAACTCATGCCCATATTCCGAGGCAATGCTTTCAGGATGAAATTGTACACCATGAAGGGGGTGAGTGCGGTGCTGCAGCCCCATAATAAGATTATCTTCCGTTTCAGCTGTAATCTCGAGGCAATCAGGTAGTGTAGTGCGATCGACAATCAGCGAGTGGTAGCGTGTGGCATTGAATGGAGTTGGAATACCTTTGAATACGCCCTTGCCTTCATGCTTGATGCGGCTGATTTTACCATGCATAGGCTGTGGTGCACGTATGATCTTTCCCCCAAATACCTGGCCGATGGATTGGTGGCCCAGACATACCCCCAGAAGAGGTGTATTTTGCTCTGCAGCTAGTTTAATGAGATCCATACAGATGCCTGCATGTTCAGGATCGCTCGGGCCGGGAGAAAGAAGGATAGCTCGGGGGTTTAACGATAATGCCTCTTGTGCAGTGAGTGCGTCATTGCGGTAGACTGCTACTTCCGCCCCCAACTCCTGCAGGTAATGCACAAGATTGTAGGTGAAGCTGTCATAATTATCGATAAGCAGGATCATGGTATTATCTTATATAAACCAATGTGCAATTTCAGCCGCTTTCATGACTGCGCGTGCTTTATTGCAGGATTCATCGTATTCCCCTTGTGCCGTGCTATCTGCAACAATGCCGCCCCCCGCCTGAATGTAAAGCATTCCATCTTTCACAAGGCCGGTACGCAGTGTAATGCATGTGTCCATACTGCCATTGGCAGAGAAGTAACCCACGCAACCTGCATAAAAACTGCGGGCTTCCGGTTCAAGCTCTTCGATTATTTCCATCGCCCGTATTTTCGGCGCACCGCTTACTGTACCTGCAGGAAAGCCCGCTGCCAGCGCATCTACTGCATCGCAATCGCTTCGCAAAAGGCCCTCAACATTTGAAACCAGATGCATCACATGGGAATAGCGCTCAATAATCATCTGTTCAGTCACCTGGACCGATCCGCCTTGTGCAACACGGCCGACATCATTTCTGCCCAGATCGAGCAGCATCAGATGTTCGGCGATTTCTTTTGGATCGGAAAGAAGGTCTGAAGCCAGTTCACTATCCTCAGCCTGAGTCGTGCCGCGTTTGCGCGTACCGGCAATAGGGCGGATGGTTACTTTTCCATCGCGCAGCCGGACAAGAATTTCCGGGCTGGAACCCACAAGCGTAAAACCGCCAAAATCAAGGCAGAAAAGAAAAGGCGAGGGGTTTAAATGGCGCAGGGCCCGATAAAGAGCGAAAGGCGGTAGAGAGAACTTCGTTTTAAAGCGCTGGGCAATCACGGCCTGAAAGATTTCTCCGGCCAGTATGTATTCCTTCGTTTTGGCAACAGCATCAGCAAATGTCTCCGGCGTGAAATTACTGCTGAAGCTATACTCTTTGCTGCCTTTATCATGCGGATAGGCGAGGGCAGGTGTAGGGGCCACCAATACGGCAAGAGCCTGATTAATACGCTGGCGAGCCTGCTCCAATGCCTGTGAAGGAGTTTGTCCCTTTTCAAGGTTCCAGATGGTTGCAGTAAGCGTAATTACATCATCCACTGTGTCATGAATAACGGTGAGGCGCGGGCGCATAAAACATGCATCAGGAATTCCGATAGGATCAGGCTTATTCTGCGGAAGATTCTCCATCTGTGCCACCATGCCATATCCTAAAAAGCCGATGAGACCGGCTGCCATCGGCGGGAGGTCGCTTGGCAGTGCAAACTGACTTTCGCGAATCAGGCTTTTAAGTGACTGCACCCCAGATTGTGCGGAAGGGGTAAAATCTTTTTCTGCCAGTGAGCCGTAGGAGATTTCGGCCTGATTGTTGCGGTAGCGCCAAATTATATCAGGGTCTAAGGCAAGGATAGAGTAACGTCCGCGCTGCTCGCCACCCAATACGGATTCGAGCAGGAAACTGCAGGGCTGATTTTGTTTCAGCTTTAGCATCATTGCGACCGGAGATTCCAGATCGGCTACCTGTTTTGTCCAGAGCACAGCGGGTTTTCCGGCGGCTAATGCGTCGGTGACTTCGCCAGCTGAAGGAAAAAGGATCATTGTAGCAGGGAATTCAGCGCAGCTTCGTTAACATCCACGGGATATTTCTTGCTTAAATAAGCCAAGTAATACTGCACCAGTTCTTCACTGTACTGTTCGCTAAGTTCATTTTTCAGCGCTGCAAGATCAGCGTCAGTGACTTTGGCTTTTTCCATGGGATGCACTGTATCCAGCTTAGCAATGGCCCATTCGCCATTATCAAGCAAGTAAGCCTGGCTGAATTTGTTTTTTGCGAGGACAAAAATCTCATGCCGGAGCGGAAGCGGCAAAGAGGGAGCTGGTGCACCGCCAACTTCAGGCGTGGTATCCCGTAACAGTTTTCCGGTTGGCTTAGTGCGATACGCTACACCCTCAAGCGGCTTAATATCGCCTTTGCGCAAGGATGTTGCAATCTTCTGTACCTTTTGCGCCAGCTTGCTGCTGAGGGTTTCTTTTTTCCAATGAGCCAGCACTTCATCGCGGACAGTTTCAAGCTTTGGCAGCTTGGCCGGCTGGATGTTTGCAAGGCTGACAAAATAGTATTGTCCGTCTGTACCAAGCTGGAATTCAGATGTGCTTTCAAGATCACCATTAAAGGTCTGCGTCATCAGATTCTTTACAGGTGGCAAGGCGACTTCTTTAGCATCCGTAGATTTACCAGACTGATTGAAGAAAGGGGAGAGACTGAAATCAAGTTTCATCTCCTTGGCGACATCTTCCAGCTTCTGGCCGCCTGCCAATCGATCACCGATTTCAACAGAGAGATTATACAGGGCATCCTCTGCCTTAGAATCCACCAATTCGTTGCGGAGTTGATCCTTTATCTCGTCAAAGCCGGGTATTACCGGTGCTTTTATGTCTTCCACCATAAAGATGTGCCAGCCAAAAGTAGTCTCAACGGGATTTGAGAACGAGCCCTTTTCCAGGCCGAATACCGTATCGCGGGATTCTTCAATCAGATCCGCTTGGGTGAGATAACCTAAACTCAGCTCCTTATTGCTTGGAGGCATTTTCTTGGCGACATTGCTGAAGCTTTGTCCCTGCACCAGCAGAGTATGGGCGCTCAACGCTTCATCCTTTGTATTGTACAGGAGCTGCAAAACCTTACGCTTTTCAGGAGTAAGAAACTCATCTTTGCGCTTTTCATATAATTTACGCAGGGCGCTATCGCTGGTTTTTATACTTTCCCTTAATGTGGAAGGCATAAGCTTTACATAGCCAATCTGGCGATATTCAGGCACTGTGAAAAAGTCTTTATTGGCCTCAAAATAACTTTGCAGAGTTTTATCATCCGGCGTTTTCAAAGTGCCGATACTGTCGGATGAGAACAGATATAAAGTTGCTTCCCGCGATTCGCCATGCAGGCGGTACAGTGCTTCCAGCGCAGGGCGCTGAATAAGGACAGACCCATCAAGAACTTCAAGCAGCAGATTAGTGGCTGAATCGTTGCGCAGCGAAGTGATATAGGCATCCTCGTTTAATCCGGCGCGCTGCAGTGTTGTGTGAAATGTATCTTTATCAAAACCTTTAGGGCCCAGGAAGCTCTTATTCTGGCTTATGATTTTCATAATGGTATCATCAGAAAGGGTAATTCCCAGCGCTTCCGCTTCGGTACGCAAAAGGAGCCGGTTTGCCATTTCACTTAAAACCTGCCGTGGTAACCCTAATTTTTTGACAATTTCCGGCGAATAGTCATCGCCAAGCAGCTGACGGTAGTTCGCTAATTGTGCATTCATCTGCTGCTGGAATTCCTGCGGGGTAATAGAGTGTCCGGCAATGCGGACAATATAATTACCTTGAGCGCTCGAGCGAAAGACATCGCCAATCCCCCACAGGACAAATGAGGCGGCAAGCCCAAACATCAGTATTTTAGAAACAACACCAGTCGTATATTTGCGAAATTCTCGAATCATAATGGCAGGAGTTTTAACCCAGAGAAATCAGCATTGAAAGGTTTAATTATGGGGGAGGCTGTGCTACACCCTCATTCCATGATTGTTGCAGGCAACTGGAAAATGAATGGTACATTGCGGCAAGGCCGAGACCTTGTCGCCGCGCTGGAATTGCTCTCTGAAGTGCAGGTTATTCTATGCCCTCCTGCAACGCTTCTTGCTGATTTATCAAGAGAATTTTCAAGAAATAATTTGCTGTTTGCAGGGCAGGATTGCCATGCAGAGCTTCAGGGGGCATATACGGGAGAGCTTTCTGCCGAAATGTTAGCGGAGGCTGGCGCAAAATCGGTGCTGGTTGGCCATTCAGAACGCAGGCAGTATTATCGGGAAAGCAGCAAAATGGTTGCTGAAAAGGCTCGTGCCGCTGCAAGGGCGGGGTTAATGCCAATCATATGCATTGGTGAAACGCTGGCGGAGCGGGAAACCGGCCAGACGGAAAAGATAATAGCGGACCAAATATCGGAATCCGTGCCGGAAGGCTGGCAGGCACAGGAGTTTGTTCTTGCCTATGAGCCGGTCTGGGCAATCGGTACAGGCAAAGTTGCCAGCCCCGAAATTATTGAGCAGACGCATCGTTATATTACTTCCCGCTTGCCTGCAGGCAGCAAAGTGCTATACGGCGGCTCGGTAAATGCTGAAAACGCGGCAACAATTCTAGGGCTGCCGTATGTGGATGGAGTATTGGTCGGTGGCGCAAGCTTGAAGGCCGAAAGCTTTAATGCCATTATTCGTGCGGCGCATAAACAGAGTGAGAAAAAATAATGTATCATATACTGCTGATTATCCATGTTATTTTGACGGTGGCGATGATCGCGATTATCCTGGTTCAACGCAGTGCCACGGATGGGCTTGGAGGTATCGGCGGTGGAGGAGGCGGCGGTTTCATGACCAGCCGGGGCCAGGCTAATCTTCTTACCCGCACTACAGCTATTTTGGCCGCTCTTTTTATTATCAACAGCCTTGCGCTGAGCTGGCTGACGCAGCGTGATACCCATCACTCCTCTATTGCTGACAAAATTGTGGAAAAGCAGGCTGAGATGCCGAAAGTGCCGGCGCCTGGAAAGATCAGCAAAAAAGAAGGCGTTGCAGAACTATCGCCTGCCTCAGATAAAGCAAAATCTGATTCTGATAAATCTGATAAAGCAGAAGTTCCTGCTTCGACCGATGTTAAGAAACAACCAGTAATTCCGCAGCCAGAAGAATGACCCGATATATCTTTATTACCGGCGGTGTAGTTTCCTCTCTTGGAAAGGGGCTGGCCGCTGCCAGCCTTGCTGCGTTACTACAGGCCCGGGGTTACAAAGTGCGGATGCGCAAGCTTGATCCGTACCTCAATGTTGATCCCGGCACGATGAGCCCCAATCAGCATGGGGAAGTCTTTGTTACTGATGACGGTGCCGAGACTGACCTCGATTTGGGGCATTATGAACGTTTTACCGGTGTCAGTGCAAAAAAGAGCGACAACGTTACTACCGGTCAGATTTATTCTCTGTTGCTGGCGAAAGAGCGCCGGGGAGACTACCTTGGGGGAACAGTCCAGGTTATACCCCATGTTACTGATTTAATTAAGGACTTCATTAAAAAAGAAACCTCCAAGGAGGATTTCATTCTTTGTGAAATCGGCGGGACTGTGGGGGATATTGAAGGGCTACCTTTCTTTGAAGCGATCCGCCAGTTAGGCTATCAATTGGGCCGTCAGCATTGCCTGTTTATGCACCTAACGTTAGTGCCTTATATTGCTGCTGCAGGTGAACTTAAAACTAAACCCACGCAGCACTCGGTTAAAGAGCTGCGTTCTATCGGTATCCAGCCAGACATACTGCTGTGCCGTGCTGAGCGAGAGATTCCTGTCAGTGAGCGCGCGAAAATTGCACTATTCTGCAATATTCCGGAAGAAAATGTAATTCAGGCGCTTGATGTGGGATCTATCTATGAAGTGCCGCTGCGTTATCACGCGGAGGGGCTGGATACCCAGGTATTGCGCCATTTCGGCCTTGAGGCGGCTAAAGCTCCGGATTTAAGCGGCTGGCAGGATTTGCTGGAACGTCGCCAGCATCCCAAGCATGAAGTCACGGTGGCCATTGTTGGCAAATATACCGGTATTGGCGATGCTTATAAGTCGTTGGGTGAAGCTATAGACCATGCGGGAATGGCCCATCGCGTAAAGGTAAAACAGCGCTGGGTGGACGCCAAGGGATTTGAAAAAGCAGATATCAGTAAAAAGTTGAAAGACGTGGATGCTATTCTGGTTCCAGGTGGCTTTGGCGATCGTGGTATCGAGGGCAAACTGGCTGCCATTACCTATGCACGCGAAAACAATATTCCTTATTTCGGTATCTGTCTGGGTATGCAACTGGCGGTCATTGAAATGGCGCGCAATCTGTTAGGATTGCCGAAAGCTTATTCCAGTGAATTTAGCGATTACGAACCTAGCGATGAGCGGGGGCCGCTTATTGGTCTTATGACTGAGTGGGCTACCACAGAAGGTAAGGAAAAACGCAGCAAGAGCGGTAATCTCGGCGGCACTATGCGTCTCGGTGCTTATGAATGCGCGATTGCCAAAGGCAGCCTGGCTGAGAAAATCTATGGCAGCACTAAGATATCTGAACGTCACCGCCATCGTTATGAAGTGAATACGAAGTATAAAGAGCAGCTTGAAAAGGTTGGTGCGCGTTTCTCTGGCATGTCGCCTGATGGCGCTTTGCCTGAAATTGTGGAGCTACCCAAGCATCCCTGGTTTATAGGCGTGCAGTTCCATCCTGAATTTAAATCCCGTCCTTTTACTCCG
>WBZO01006712.1_pt2 | contig 10691 bp, 9 predicted proteins | sample 5204261 | NCBI WGS metagenome assembly WBZO01 (sample SAMN12412400, study PRJNA552823) | activated sludge metagenome | isolation source: activated sludge from anammox sidestream of wastewater treatment plant... | place: USA: North Carolina | collected 2017-09
CGCCTCTTCGGAGCGCGCCGGCTCTTGCGGCGTCATCTCCGGCTCGGCCCTGGACGCCAGCACGACGTTCAACTCGGCGCCGAGCAGCATTAGCAGGCTGCTGAGGTACAGCCAGATCAAAAGAACGACGACGCCACCGAGGGTACCATAGGTCGAGTTGTAGGAACCGAAGTTAGCGACATAGAAGCCGAAGCCGAGGGTGAACGATATCCAAGCTACGATGAAAATGACTGATCCCGGACTGACCCAACGGAACGGCAAGCGCTTGTTGGGCGCCGCCCAGTATAGAAACGCGATCGCTACCATGACCATTAGGGCGGCTAGAGGCAACCGGAGCCAGTTCAGGGCAGTGGTGAGGAAATCTCCCACACCTATAGCATCGCCGATATCACCGGCATATAGCTGGCCCGCGATAAGCAGGGCAAAGGCCCCTGTCAGCGACACGCCCGCAAGCAGGGTCAACGCTACAGCTACGAGACTCTGTCTCCAGAAGGGCCGCGCCTCCGGGACGTCATAGGCCCGGTTCAACGCCTTCATCACCGTCTTGATCGCCCCCGACGCCGCCCAGATAGCTGTGACAATGCCCAAGGACAGCAAGCCCGAGTTCTGCGATGAAAGAATATCCTCCAGTTGGCCCTGCAACACGCTTGCAGCGTCATTGGGAAGGGTACCCCTGACCTGGTCTACCAGGCGACCGGCCGGGTTATCTATATTGAACAAGGCGGCAATAAATCCACCGAGGGCTGCGACGAAGATGAAGAAGGGGAACATCGCCAGTAGCAGCCTGTAGGCTAACTCCGCCGCGAGCCCGCTGACATCATCCTGCGAGGACCTCTTGATCAAGGCCTTCACCACATCCGCGATGTCTGACACCAGTTGGCGCATTCTGGACTCCTTGCCTTTCACAACTTTTGCACTGTCGCTCTATCGCCAGGATAAAACCCGCGGTGTCAGGCGTTTCAGGAAAATGCATCGCCACAGGCCACCGCCTTTCCCGCAGCAGTGGCGGCAGCAGGCGCCGGCAGGGGTCAAGACAGCGGCGCCTGCGCCGGCTTCCTGAGCTTGTCCAGGAAGCGCTTGCGGGCCTTGGCCACCTTCGGCGCAACGATCATCTGGCAGTATGGATGCGAAGGATTCCTCTCAAAGTACTGCTGGTGGTATTCCTCTGCGGAGTAGAACTCGGTGTAGGGTTCGATCTGCGTCACGATCCGCGAGTTCCAGACCTTCGTCCCCTCGAGCTCACGAATCGTCTCCACCGCGATCCGGCTCTGCTCGTCGTCATGGTACAGGACTATCGACCGGTACTGCGTTCCCACGTCAGGACCCTGCCGGTTGAGGGTTGTAGGATCGTGTATGGTTAAGAATACCTCCAGCAGCTCCTTGAAGGAGATCACTTGCGGGTCAAAGGTGATCTGGACGACCTCGGCATGGCCGGTCTTGCCGGAGCACACCTGGTAGTAGTTTGGGTTCGGCGCGTGACCTCCCGCATACCCGGAGACCACCTTGTCCACCCCGTTGAGCTCGCTGTAGACCGCCTCGAGGCACCAGAAGCAACCGCCACCCAGCGTGGCCACGTTCTTCTCCCTTGATGTCATCTCCCCGTCCCTTTCACTGTCCCCAACCGTTCATGTCCATTGTATCTGAAGGGCGGAAGGGTTGATGTTGACAAACTGCGAGAGTGTTTCGCGGGCCTTAGCGGGTGATAAGGGTGTGACGTCGCCTCGGGTTAAGACCAGAGGCGCCGATACCCCCGACTTTGGTCTGGGGTTAGCAAGACTCAGGCCCAGTTCGTTTACTGGCAGGGTGAAAAGATGGGTTGTTCGGAGCGCCCTTCGGCTTCAGGCGCTGACAGAAGCTTGCAGGCGTTCGACTGCGGAGCGCAGACGCTCCTGCGTCCGACCCAGCACGGCCATCGTCTCGAAGAGCGGAGGCGTCGCGGTCTTGCCGGTTACGGCCACGCGGACCAGACTGAACAGATCGCCGGCCCTGTAACCCAGCTCGCTCGCCAGAGGGCGGAGCGCATCCTCCAGGTGATCGTGGTCCCAGTTCTCCAGTACCTCGATGCGTGAGAGCGCCGCATCAAGCGCTGCCGTCGCCTCCTGCTGCTTGCCGGCGAACTTCTTTCCCAGCAGCGTCCGGACTTCGTAATCGAGATCGCCGCTCTTGAAGAAGAAGTCGGCCATGTCCACCGCTTCAACCAGCGTCTTGATCCGCTCCTGGATCAAGGGAGCGATCCGAAGGAGTGCCTGCCCGTCGACCGGCCCCACCGCGTCTTCTAGAAACGGTTTGATACGATCCGCCAGTTCCTCGATGGACAGGGAGCGTATGTAGACGCCGTTCATCCAGGTCAGCTTCTCAGGATTGAAGATGGCAGGGTTACGGGCCACGCGTTCCAGGCTGAAATGCCGGACCAGCGTGTCGCGGTCGATTATTTCCGTGCGGTCGTCGAGAGACCAGCCCAGGAGCGCTAAAAAGTTGAACACGGCCTCCGGCAGGTAACCCAGCCGCCGGAACTCGAGGGCCGAGGTCGCGCCGTGGCGCTTGCCCAGCCGTGATCCGTCCGGACCCAGGATCATCGGCAGGTGCGCGAATAGCGGCGGCGCCCAGCCCAGCGCCTGATACAGGAGGACATGCCTGGGCGTCGAGGAGACCCAATCGTCTCCCCGCATTACGTGGCTTACCTTCATCAGGTGGTCGTCCACCACACTGGCCAGATGGTAGACGGGGAAGCCGTCCGGGCGCACCAGCACAAAGTCGTCCAGCGTGTCATTCTCGAAAACGAGATCGCCCCGGATCACATCGCGGAAGGCGGTCTGCCCGGCAAGAGGCGTGCGGAAGCGCACCGCCGGCGCTATCCCCTGCGCCTGGAATGGGCGGCGCTCCTCTGGGCTGAGGTCGCGGCACCGCCTATCGTACTTTGGCGGCTGCTTCCTCGCCATCTGATCGTTGCGCACCTGGGCGAGCCGTTCCGGTGAGCAGTAGCAGGGGTAGGCATGGCCGGAGTCGATCAGCTTTCCCGCGTATTCTCGATAGGTGTCCAACCGCTTGGACTGGATGTACGGCCCTCTCTCCCCGATGTCACGATTGGGGTCGGCGGAGTCAGGACCTTCGTCCCACTCCAGGCCCAGCCACCGCAGCGCCTCCATGATCGATTCCAGCGACCCCGGCACTGTCCGCGACTGATCCGTATCCTCTATGCGCAGGATGAACTTCCCGCCGCTGTGACGGGCGAACAGCCAGTTGAAGAGAGCGGTTCGCACGTTCCCGATGTGCAACTCGCCACTCGGCGAGGGGGGAAACCTTACCCTGACAGTCATATCGAAGCCCATTCTAGCAGGGTGGGCGGAGAGGTACGAGTGCGGTTGACAGGGCTGGGGGGGGTTTCGTACGTTTACGTTAAGAAGAAAATCCTGTCCCATGTCCTTACGTCACTCCACGCTGTCCGCATCGAGGGTTTCCCGTCCCCCGGGCTTCGACCGGCGCTGGCTTGCGCTCACGGTGACAACCATCGGGGCTTTCATGTCACTTCTGGACAGCACCATCGTCAATATCGCGCTGCCCAGCATACTGAAGGACTTCAACTCCAATCTGGAGACAGGGCAGCTCGTCCTGACCGTGTACCTGCTGGCCCTCGCGGTGGTCATCCCCGTTAGCGGCTACTTCGCCGACCGGGTGGGGATGAAGCGCATGTACATACTTACGCTGTTCTTCTTCACGGCGGGGTCCGCTCTCTGCGGCCTGGCATGGAACCTGCCCAGCCTTATCGTGTTCAGGGTGCTGCAGGGTCTGGGCGGAGGGATGCTTCAGCCCCTGGGAATGGCCATCGTCTTCTCGATGATAACCCCTCTGGAGAGAGGCTACTTCATGGGGCTCCTCGGCCTACCTATGCTTCTCGCTCCAATCATTGGGCCGACAGTTGGCGGCTATCTCGTCGAATATTCGACCTGGCGCATGATCTTCCTCATCAACCTGCCCATCGGCCTCATCAATATCGGTCTCGCCTACTTCCTTCTCAAGGATAGTCCGCGAAAGGAAGGCCGGCTCGACCGGCTAGGCTTCGTTCTGGCGGCGATAGCCTTCCCCGCCGTCTTGCTGGCCCTCAGCCAGGGCGAGAGCAGCGGCTGGACTTCGCCCTTTGTTCTCACCACTGGCGGGGTTGGCATTGTAGCCCTGGCCGCCTTCGTCTGGGCGGAGCTTCACCAGTCCTGGCCACTCCTCCAAATCCGGCTTTTTGCCAACCGTACATTCTCCACGGCTATAGTGTTGAGCTTCGTCGCCCAGGCAGCGTTGTTCGGAATGTCGTATGTGTTGCCCCTTTTCCTCCAACTGGCGCGGGGTCTCAGCCCGGCTAAGACCGGTCTCGTGCTCTTCCCCAGCGGGATCGTTAGCTTCATCACAATGAATGTAGGCGGACGGTTGTACAATCGCCTCGGGCCGCGGCCGCTGGCCCTGTCCGGATTTGTGATTCTGCTGGTGTCATCGCTGATGCTCAGCCGCATCAGCGAGCAGACAAACGTGTTCCTGATTGCGATCCTGGCCTCCGCCCGTGGGGCTGTGGGCCTCTGCGCCATGCCGGTCATGACCTGCGCCTACAATACCGTGGACCCTGACCAGATGCCACGGGCGACCGCTCTCGTCAACGGGCTGTTCAGGGTATTCGGGGCCATCACGACCGCTCTAATGACTACGGCGCTAGTCGTGTCTTTGAGCTGGCACGGGGCGCCCGAGGGCAGCTCCATCACGGATGGGACCGCGTCCATCAATTTCATGGTGGAGGCCTTCAACGACGCCTTCCTCCTGATGGCCCTGATCAGCCTCCTGGGAATAATTCTGTCGTTGTTCATCCGCGATCGAGTCCTGGAGGGGCTGCGCGATCAACATAGCCTCCGTCAGGAATCCATTGCAGGGTCGGAAGGGTAGCCTCCTCCCCCTTCCCTTTAGATATCCCTGGCGTTGTTGGCAGCATACCTGATTGGTTCGAGGGCGCCATATGGGTGTGGAGGACACAAAGCGGTACGGAAAATGGAGCGGGCGACGCGATTCGAACGCGCGACCCTCTGCTTGGAAGGCAGATGCTCTACCCCTGAGCTACGCCCGCCCCTGCATGCGGCCAAGATTATTCAAACAGCGCCGGGCCAGACCTGTCAACATCGCCGAATTGTAATGGAGGCAGCCTTTCACTCTACAACCGTGGCTACAACCGTGGCTACAGCCGTGGCTCCGGCTGACCAGCGCCCGCGCCGGCCTCTTACTGCCTCTCCACGGTCGCTTACTAAGCTTGATGGGATAGCGCTTGGGCGAAAGATGGTGCAAACTCACGGGGAGGCTTTTCTGCCGGCTCGAGGCAAAAAAGGAGGTCCAAATGGGTCAGCGAAGAATTCTTTTCCTCTCCGCCTGTCTAACCGCTCTTGGCGTCACACTGTCTCTGTTCGCCCTGAGCAAAGACTCCTCCGGCGGTGGGATTGCATCCGCCGATTCTCAAGAGGGCGGCGAGGCGATCGCGGCCGTATGGGGCGACGTGGACTGCACGGAGGGGGTCAGCGCGGTTGACGCTCTGAAGATCCTGCGGTCGGTGGCCGGGCTTCCGGTGGCCCAGGCGACTCCCTGACCATCCATCGGTTCCGCTGTAGTCGTGTCCAGTCCGACTCCGGCTGCTACTACCACTCCCACCCCTTCCCCGACATCGAGTCCAACCGCAACTCCGACTTCTTCCCCCACCCCAGGGCCAGAGGCTATCTGTGACGCCCCTGTTTCAGGCTCGCCCTTCCGGGTGCAAGCGGGAGCAGACTTCCACGCTACCGGCGGGACCGATCCGCAGCACAGCTTCAAAGGGGCCGATGACTTCTGGCAGGTGAGCGTACCGGGCGGGCCTTCCGGCCTCGAGCCTGCGTTCGCAACAAGCCTGATGCATACCGGCGACTGGGCCATCTACCATTTCACTACCGAAGAGGCCGCTCTTCAGGTCGTATCGCTCTGTCTGAGGAACTCGGCGACTCCTCCCGCCGGCACCGCTGTCGACGTCCTCGTCTTTGCGCCGCCGGAGTCGCCCACCCAGGTTGTCCCTGCTCACGATGATGATGTCGCGGGGCAGGCAGGTTGGGTCGCGGTGGAAACAGTGACAATCACCGAGCCTGGGGACTGGGCCGTCTTCCCCCTGGCTATTGTCGACGTTCCGGTCGCCAGTGAGTACTTCGTGGCGGTAAGGTTGCCTAACGGCGAGTCGCTGGACCTGCCTTCCGGACAAGACCGCAACGTAGATATCGGCTGGGTTTCGACGGCTACCCTGGAAGTGGAAGAGGGTTAGGAGGAAGATCCCAGACTAAGGCCGGGAAGGACAGGTAAGGCAAGGCGGCAGGAGCCGCCCGGAGGCCACCTCGAGTCCGACGAAGCCCGACTGCTGCAGCAGCCGGAGAGCCGTCCAGAGCGGCAAGCCAACCACGTTGCAGTAGCAGCCTTCGTAGCGCTCGACCGGCGCCAGGCCTTCGTCCTGGATGGCGTACCCGCCGGCCTTATCGAAGGGGTTGCCGCGCTCTATGTAGGCCGCCATGTCTTCGTCGCTGTAGCGACGCATCTTCACGCGCGTTACGGCATGATCCAGGAGAGGACGCCTTCCATTGGCCGCGACGACTGCGACTGCGGTTATAACACGATGCGTTCTGTCCCGTAGGCGCTTCAGCATTGCCTCCGCTTCCCTGGCGTCCTCAGGTTTTCCCAGGACGCATCCGCGGTGGACGACGATGGTGTCGGCGGCCAGGACGAAGGTCTGCGGCGATCGTACCGAGACTGCCACAGCCTTGGCCGCCGCTAGTTTCCGGGCCAGGCGTTCGGGGTGTCGAAGGGGTGACCGAACGCTGTTGAGGGCTGCCTCCTCGTCCAGGCCGGCCGGCAGGACCGTGAACGGGACCGCCAACAGGGAAAGCAGCTCCCGCCGGCGAGGAGATTCAGAAGCAAGGACCAGGAGAGGCGGAGCCAAATCAGGATAGGGCCAGCGTGGCGACCGACTCGATATGGTAGGTCTGCGGGAACATGTCGATGGGGGTTACGTCCAGGAGATTGTAGCCCGGCAGTTCGCCCCCGCCCTCAGCGAGGAGGCGGAGGTCGCGGGAAAGGGTAGCCGGATCGCAGGAAACGTATACGAGACGTTGCGGTCGCAAGCGGAGGACGGCTTCGATCACCTTCGGCTGGCACCCCTGGCGAGGAGGGTCCAGGACCAGGGCATCGACCCGCTCCTCCATCTGGGGCAAGAAGTCCTCGACTTTGGCCTTGTAGTACTGCACGTGGTGTAGATCGGCAATGTTGGTCATGGCGTCCGCCAGGGCGGCGGCGGATTCTTCGATGGCAATCACGCGGCGGGCTGTGGACGCAAGAAGCGCGGCGAACGTACCGACGCCGGCATAGGCGTCCACGAGGGTCTCCGCGCCGGACATCTGCAACTTCTCCTTCACCAGCTCGACCATCTTTTCCGCCTGCAGAGTGTTCGTCTGAAAGAAGGAGCCGGCTGAGATGCGAAACCTTCTCCCGGCAAGCTCTTCGTGGTAGTACTTCTGCCCCGATGGAATAGAAGGCTCGATGGCGCTGATGTCGGGATGGACCAACGATTCTCCCGTGCGGCGTCCAAGCCTGAAGGCCACCTGGTGTAGCCCACCGCATTTTCCCTGAAGTTTGGGCAGCGCCTCGTTAATCCATGGGTCGGCGATAAGGCACTTATCGATACGTAAGAAGCGATGGCTGCGCCGATGGACGAAGCCCCATTCCCCTCGAGGCTTCGCTGTAAAACGGACATGGTTCCGGTAGCCCCACGGCTCTTCGGTTCCAATGGCCGGAGAGACCGGGGGGTCGGGGAACTTCCCGATCCGGACCAGTTGTTGCCGGACTATATGGGTCTTGAGGTCGAGTTGGCGGGGATAAGAGATATGTTGCCAGTGGCAACCGCCACAGGTTCCGAAGTAGGGACACGGAGGGGTAACGCGGTCAGGGGAGGCGGAAAGGACTTCGGTGACCCGGCCCAAAGCGAAGTCCGGTCGCTCCAGATCGATCTCCACGATGGCTTCCTCTTCCGGTATCCCGTAGTCGGCAAAGATTATGCGGGAATCGTCGCGCGCCAGAGCCCCGCCATCGTAAGCGATGTCGGTGAACTGGACTCGCAGGGGCTCATGTGGTTGATCTTGCTTACGGTTGCGCTTCGACATTTCCCTCAAAACCAGTGTATTGGGCTTGCGCGGCCACGGCAAAGAGCGCGGGCCGGGCGTTATATAATTGGAGTGCTGCGGCCCGGCGCAGGGCCTGCAGATGGCTGAGTCATGATGGTAGAATGCTCAGGAAGCTGATTCGATAGAGCTAAGGGCGGTTAAGTATGCAATATGCAGTTCTTGGGGGGTTGATTGGCGGGCTTTGGGCGCTGCTTCTTTGGCTTAGCATCGTCATCTGGGTTTACCGCGATATACGCGATCGGACGAGGGACCTGGCGCTGCAGGTCCTTGCAGTGTTCCTTTCTCTTGTTTTCTTCCCCGGCTTTAACATACCGGGGCTGGCTGTATACCTCATGCTTCGGCCGAGGGAGACGCTGGAAGAGGCCTATGCCCGGTCCCTGGAGGAGGAAGCGCTTCTGAGGGAGATAGGCGACGAGGGGATATGCCCTTCGTGCCGGCGCTTTATAGAGCGCAACTGGCGCTTTTGCCCCTTCTGCGAGACACAACTCAAGGATACTTGCGAAACTTGCGCTCAAGCCCTCAGTTTCAACTGGATTGCCTGTCCTAATTGCGGCAAGCAGAGACACGTCGCCAGCGCGCCGAGGCAAGCTGCGCGGGCGGCAAGCGTTGTTTCCGAGCAGCCCCGTATGCGTAGGGAGATGATAGAGACGGAACAGGCCCGCGCCGGGGAGATCCCGCAATAGTATTGAGCGACTGAAAGACGGCGCTGCGCCTTTGAGCCAGTCCCAGGGGTCGATCCGGACTTTCGAGCAGCCTCCGAGCCTCAGATAGCGCTGAAAAAGTCGGAGATGGCCCCCCAGGCCCTTCGGCTTCGCTCAGGGCGTGCTTATCGAACCCCAGCGTGGGAAAGATTGCCTTACAGCACCAGCTAAAGAAACTCGCGGGAGGGTCTTATCCTGTCTCTATCTTCTGGCGGTGAGCGCAGAGAGATCGGCAGACACCAGCAACTCGTCCAAGCGGTGGAGCTTTTCCTCCTCGCCCAGGAACGGCCCCGATCCGTAAAGCTCCTCGATCTGGATCGCACTGTCGGTAGTGTCTAGCTCGGTGAGCAGCAGGGGGACTTCGTTAGACTCGGCCAGTTCCTTCACGTAGCCGATGGGAGTGAAGCCGCCCGTAAGGACGAGGCCCGCCTTGCCGTATTGCAGGGCGCCTAGATGGAGGTCCGGCCTGTCGCCCCTTACCACGACGAGGTCCGGCTGAAGGTTCGTGAAGTAGCGCTGTCCGGGATCGACGCTAATAGGAGCGATCACGGCGCGACGGACAAGGTGGTGGCGCTGACCGTTCAGGATTTCGCCCTCTGCTCCGATCGCCTGAGCGACCTGGCCCAGGCTTGGCGCGGCCAGGATCCTGTCTTCTGGGATAGCGGCCAGCAAAGGGATCTGCCTGGCTTCCAGGGCCGCCCGAATTTCGGCCGCCTGCCGCTTCGGCGTCCGGTTAAGGAATACCCCCGCTAGCCTCTCGCCGAAGCCCTGGCAGTACTCGGGCAGCGCCTCCATATCCTCCGGACGGGCGATCACGACGACGTGGTCAGGCGTCCACTCCTTCCCTGTTTGAACCGCGCCCGCGGGCGCCTCGACGAGAAGAAGGCCCGTTTCTTTGGAGAGACTGCTGGCGGTGGCTGCTTGCACCGGCGCATTGAGCTTTTGCGTATTGAAGGGAAGGTTCGCGAACAGGGAGGCATCCTGCGAAGCGTGAGCATCGCCGGCCAGTCGCACCAGGCCAATATTCCTGACCTGTCCCTGTAGCGCCTTCGCCAGTCCAGCAGCTACTGTCGTCTTGCCGGAAAGCTGTGTTGGTGACGTAAGTAGAATCGATGCCATCGTTCGTGAATTATATAGCAGAAGATATGGTCAGCGCATCTCTGACTTGACCGTTGCCAGCGGAATCTCGGCCTTTGGTGGACGGCGCGCCATTTGTCTGGCGAAGAGAAGCAAGAGCAGAATGGCCAGAAGGCCGCCGGCGCTCATCGTCCAGAAGCCGTTGGCCACTTCCCCCTCGTTGACGATGAGCGAACCCAGGCCCCGCCCCAAGGTGGCGCCCTGCAGCAGGACCAGGAAGGTCACCGCTGTGCGCGGACCGAGTTGCGCCTGCAAGCGGCGCATTGCCAGACGGGGGACCACAAGGAAAGCCATGCCGATGATCATCGTGGTCATGAAGCCCAGGGCAAGGAAATGGCGGATGGCATCGACTTCGTAGTATGGAAGGAATGTCTCCTCCGAGATGGCGCGGACGGCGAAGACAACGTGCAGGACCCCGGCGACGAGAAGCCAGAAGTAGGCCGCCCGGACCAGCCACATGCTCCGCCGCGCTGAAGCCCTCAACCGGTGCGGCGCGCCTCTAAAGATGCCCAGAAGCCCGACCAGGACGATTACCGATAATCCGAACATCAAGAATGCCACTGTCTGCAGGTAACGGACCGCATCGCTGAATTCGTAGGATTCCCAGGCGAAGCTGGCGACGATCCCTCCAAGCGAAAGGTTC
>WBZO01001330.1_pt2 | contig 10690 bp, 17 predicted proteins | sample 5204261 | NCBI WGS metagenome assembly WBZO01 (sample SAMN12412400, study PRJNA552823) | activated sludge metagenome | isolation source: activated sludge from anammox sidestream of wastewater treatment plant... | place: USA: North Carolina | collected 2017-09
GCGCATGACCATGGTTTTAAGACCTTCACCCACCATTACGCTTTGCTTCTTGTTGAAACCTTCAGCCGTGGATTCCACCGTGTAGCGTCCTGGCGCCAGCTCGGCCAGAACGAAGGGGCCTTCGCTCACGCCATTAACCACTTCATTGCCGCGCGCATCGCGAATAATTGTGCCGACATCGGAAAGGTAAATGCCACCTTCGCCGGTATACACCAGTTTGAGATTATAATTTTGCTGCTCGGTGCGAATGGCTTCCTGCTCTGTTTCACCAACCCCACCGGTTACTACTTTCGGCGCATCAGCCGCATAGGCAGAAGTAGCCAAAAGTGCGGAAAGCAGCGGATAGATAAAATTGCGTTTTTTCATAACCCAACTCCTAAATTTGTTAAGTCCCCTTGGAGGACAATTGCACTCTGGCAGGGATAACCTCAAATTGCTGTTGGGCAGCAAAGGAGGATAAATAAAAAAGAGATCAATGCAGCGGGCGGTTCTCTTTCTTTTCAGGCGGCAGGATTTCCTGCTTATCAAGCAGGCCTTCCAGAAACCCGTTAACGACGCTGTTAAAGGTTTCACCTAAAATATCCCGTTGCGAGTTTTCGCCGAAAAGGGAAACCGAGGACGTGATATCAGTGCCCCTATCAAAGGCTTTACGGGCGATGGCAAAGGCGCCAATACCCATAAGAAAAGCCAGTGCACCGGTAATGGAAAGTGCGGAACCCGCAGGCATACCTTCTCCTGTCATGTAAAAATAAAGCCCGGCCAGCAGCGCCGCGAACGCCAGCGCTGTCAGTACCCCGCCGAGAGCTGTCGCAATAAGAGCAAGAATTATCGCTCTTAAATGCGGCTTAAGGGCAGACGCTTCAGGAAGCGCCTGCCCCAAGGCCCACAGCGCGAACCGCTGTTTAAGCGACATAGAATTCTCTATGGCTTATTTGCGTCCAAGGATCGCGCCGAGCACTACCCCACCCAGAACAGCCGTCAGGACGGATTTGAACGGATGGGTAGTAATGGTTTCCTCGCAGGTCTGGCGCAGCTCATCGGCCTGATGGGTTTTTTCATCCACATAACCGCGAATGGTTTTGCCGGCCTGGCGGGCCATTTTCTGCAAATCCTTGCGGTCAAAGCCGATGATGTTGGAATGGCCGTTAGCGCTGGCCGAAGCTTCCTTCACCATTTGTGCGAGGTGTTTCATTTCCTGGCGGATTTCACGTATTTCTTGACTTGCGGTTGTCATGTTCATTCTCCATTTCTTGTGTTAATTACTGGGCGTCAGAAAAGTGCTGGGTCTGTACGTACTGCACTTCAAGTTCCACGCGACGATCCTGGCTTTTGCAGCTGATCTTTTCTGCACGGCTCATACTGTCGTTGCAGTTGGTAATGGTCCCGCTTTCACCCAGCCCACGTACATCGGCAACGCTGGTGTTGAGATATCCCTGGCGAGCCAGGAACTCCTTCACGGCCTCGGCGCGTTTTTTGGACAGCGTCACGTTGTAAGAATTAGAGCCGATGCTATCTGCATAGCCTACAATGTTGGCGCTTTTGATATCATCCGCACCACGCAGTTTGGTAGCTACTGCGCTTAAACGATTCTGCGCGTCCGGCGTCAGCGTTGATTTATCGAAATCAAAATAAACCGTTTTTTCAGCCGTTGACAGGGTAGTGCGCTTTACCTGGGTTTCAGCAGGCGTTGCCTGAACTACTTTCTGCGGGGGTACGGGCACAGGAGCGCAAACATCGGTGCCTGCTTCCCAGGTTGTGCGAACACAATTGCCGAAAGCCAGGCTATGCACCACATTGCCATTGCTGTCCCACAGCACTTTATTATTATCCAGGGTGGAAGCCCCGGCGGTCGTCGTCATTGCCAGCAGGGCAGCCGCTGCCGCCGAGCAAAGAAATGAAGATTGCTTGATAGTCATGAGTCGTCTCCTTGGTTGTTGAACTCATTACGAAGAATCTCAGCCAAGGGGTCAAATCGCCATGATGCAGTGCAAGAATTTCTATAAAAATTGCGTAAGTTTTTTATTAGGGAAATAAAAAAGAGGACCATTTAATGGCCCTCTTTTTTAGAAGAAATTTCAGCCGATTATTCGCTGAAATTGCTACCTTTATTTTGTTGCGGCTGGCGTTGGTTAGTATCAGCGTTTTTGCCGCTTTGACGGTCCTTCATGCCCTGCTTATTTTGCTGGGTACCGGTGGAGGAAGATTTTCCGCCATAGTTTTGAGGGTTATTAGTCATAGTCACTCCTTTTGTAGGTTGAGGTTGTGGTTAGGCTGCGTTCTGGGAATTGTAGCGTTTTTCCCAATCGCGGATTTGAGTTTCGGCTTCTTCTTTGGCGATGCCATAAGCTTCCTGAATATGACCGGTCAGTTTCTGGCGATTGCCTTCAATAACGTCTAGCTGATCATCAGTCAGTTTGCCCCATTGGCGTTTTGCCTCGCCTTTCAACTGCTTCCAGTTGCCGATAAATTGATCCTTATTCATGTGTATTCTCCTTTAAGCGTTTAAGCCCCATCGGGACGATCAGACTTTGGCCGCAGAGCCATTAATTCTCTATCCAGAAAACAAGCCACTGCATAAAACCGCCATAAATTGATACGAGGTTTATAAATTGAGCTGCATTGCCTGACTGCTGCCTGATTCGCTGGTTGCTACTGTTGAATTGTTAACAGCCAAGGAGGCCAGAGATGCATAATCATGAAACTTACGGCGCCGGGATGGCACTCGATTCGCTGCATAGCGAACTGGTGCAGCTGAATGCGCGTTACGGTGATTTTCTGAAACAGGAATCAGTCAGCGGCGATGTTGCCTGCCTGACATGCTGGGTGGAATCTTATTACAAAGGCTCGCGCTTTGCCGAAGAATGCCTGATGGAACATGGCACAGCGCTGCTGGAGAGCATTAAGGAAAAGCTCAAAGCCGCTGAGGCGGATTTGCAGCGTATGGATGAAGAAAGCCCTAACAGCGTTAATGTGACGGGCAAAACCGCGCATAAACTCAGCCAGGCAACCGCGATTACCGTTGATGCGGGCAAAAAGCTGGAAACCGCGCTTGAGCAGGAAATTATTCACTAACAACCACATAAAATCGAGGGAGTAACTTATGTTAATCGAAGAACACATGTTTGAAGATAGTCTGTTGCCGGAGCTGGATACGCTTTCCGACTTTATCGAAGCCGATGAAGAAGAAACTATACCTGAAACACAGGCATCAAGAGGTCTTTTCAGCGACAGCCCGGAAAATGCGTCGCGCTGGATTGAAGGCGCCACCCGCCGTTTTGTTGTCATTAATTAAAGGGCGAGCTCATGACACCCACCCCTAATACTGTTAAGAAAACGGACGATATCGCGGTTCATATCGGTGTGGAAGATGCCAGCCGGGAAAAAGTCAGCCGGAAACTTTCGGGCATACTGGCTTCGACCTATCTGCTTTATTTAAAAACGCTTTATTACCACTGGAATGTAACCGGCCCACATTTTGTCGGATTGCATACATTGTTTGAAAAGCAATATGAGGACTTGCATAAAGCAGGGGACAGTCTGGCCGAACGTATTCGTGCGCTCGGTCATTTCACTCCTGGTACCGTGGCAGAATTCCTGCAATTTTCATCTGTTAAAGATGACGTGAAGTTGCCGACCTCGGCTGCCCAAATGGTGAAGAATCTCATGCTTGCCAATGAGATGTGCTCAAAGGAAGCGCGCGAGGTTCTGGAGGCTGCTGAAGCGGCGCAGGACGAAGTCACCATGGATATGATGGTCAATCGCATGGCCAGCCACGATAAAGCGGCGTGGATGCTCCGCTCAATGCTTGAAAACTAGGAGAGATTTATGCAGACAACACATGATAACAGAGGTTTCTGGGTGCTGGGCGCAGTGGCAGTTATTTTTGCCATTGGGTTGTTTTATTTTATGCAACCCAGGGAAAGAACGACGGCCGATCGCCTGGACAGCGCTTTTGAAGATATCGCCGATGGCGTCGATGATGCCGCAAAAGATATGGACCCACACCGCACAACAGGCGAAAAAATCGGCGATGCAGTAGAAGAGCTGGGTGACGATATCCAGGACGCTACTGATTAAAGCACAAACTTATCTTAAGTGATTGCAGGGCGGTCCCATTTTGGGGCCGCCTTTACATTATTTATGAAATTTTTATTAGGAATTATATATAGTCTCGTTGCATAAGGTGTTCGTTAAAGGATGGTAATGGAAAATAATCCTGTTCTGACTACTCCCCGGACCCGAGTGCTTGTGGTGGTTGAACCACATCCCGAAGCAGGAAGGCTATTGCGCGCTGCACGCCGCAAGGCCAGGGAATGCGGTGCAGATTGGGAAGCCGTTTTTGTGGATTCACCCGCTATTCTAAAAAAACTCAGCGTCGAAGATCGCGAACAACTCTCTCAGACACTTGCGCTGGCCGAGCAGATTGGCGGCGTCGTTACGAAAATGAACGAAAAATCCACCATCACAGGCATTCTAAAGCTACTGGCGCAGCGTGAGGTGCAGGATATCCAGATTATCACCATACTCATCGGCAGCAGCCAGAAGATTTCAGGATTTAAGTTCTTCAGGCCGTCGCTCGAATCGCAGTTACATCATCATATCAACGACAGTTATGAAATCGTGACGATCCGGCTGGGGCAGGAAACCATTATCAATAGCAGGCTGGCCACGTTGTTTCATGTGGCGCCTCGTGAAATTCTTATCAGTCTCGGCGCTGTTATTTTAGCAACGTGTGTTATTGAGTTACTCGCCTATCTGTGGCCGGATGTGATCATTAATATGCAGCATCGGAACAAATCGATTATATATATGACTGCCTGTGCCTTTGCTTCCATCCGTTATGGTATGCTCGCGGGTATCATTGCCGCCGTGGCCAGTTTCCTGATGCTTCGCCTGCTGTATATCTCGCCTAATTTCAGCCTGACGATTCACGATGTTGGTGACGCAGTCAATCTTGCGCTTTTTCTGCTGGCGGCGACATTGATTTCCTTCTTCGGCAGCCGCGAGCATGAGCTGAAAGAGCAATTGCTGCTCCGGGCTTCCCGGTTCCAGTCTTTGCTGCGGCTGCATAAAATCACTCTGGATAAGCAAACGCCTGTGGAGGCTACGGAAGCGCTGGCGGAAGAGCTGGCGCGGCTGCTGCATATGGAGGTGGCGTTCTTCCTATCCTCCAAAGAAGATCCGAGCCAGTTGCAGACCTTTGCCAGCAAAGATATCAACCTCAGCGACAGCGAGAAGGCAGCGCGAATGCTCTGCTGGGAGGAAAGCAAGCCAACCGGCGCCGGCACCGGATTCTACTCTGCGAGCAACTGGCGCTTTGAACCGCTGCTCACCGCGGCCGGTGAAATAGGCGTGCTGGGCGTGCGTATGGAGGGATTGCCGCAGCTGGATGCAGCCTTTAATTATCTTCTCAGCAGTATTGCCAATCAGGCCGCGTTGATTCTTGAAAGACTCGAAATAGGCAAGACGGCAGAGCTTACCCGCCTGCAGGCGGAGCGGGAAAAACTCCGCGCCATGTTACTCTCCAGCGTTTCGCACGATCTCAAGACGCCCCTGGCCTCGGTAATTGGATCGCTTTCGGTTTACCGCAATATGGGTTCTAAACTAAGTGAGGAGCAGCGGGGCATTCTGATTGATACGGCGCTGGAAGAGGCGCAACGGCTGGACAGCTTTATCACCAATATTCTTGATATGACGCGGATTGAAAGCGGTCAGATTACGATGAAATCTGAATGGATCAATCCGTTCGGGCTGATTGAGGATGTTCGCAAAAGACTTCGTGACCGGTTGCGGCAGCATGAGATTGTCATTCACCAAAGCGCTACGGATATTGAAGTGTGTATGGATAGTATGATGACTGGCCAGGTGGTGCAGAACCTGATTGATAACGCTGTTAAATATACGCCGGCGGGAACCCGCATCGATATTTCAATGCGGGTAACTGAAAAACACTTCCTGATGGAAGTTCGCGACCGGGGGCCGGGCATACCGCCGGATAAACTGGAGAAGGTTTTTGATAAATATGCCCGCATCAGGCGGCAGGACAGCCAGGTGGCAGGCACCGGCCTTGGCCTTGCGATTGCCCGCGCAACTATCCAGGCGCAAGGGGGCACGATCATGGCCTCGAACCATCCTGAAGGCGGTGCAATATTTACTCTTACTTTACCAAAATGGCGCAAACAGGCAGTGGAAAGGAGATTTGCCTAGATGCCTTTCAGTCAGAAAAAAATCCTGGCAATTGATGATGCACCCTCTATTCGCACGTTCCTGCGTATTTCCCTGCAGGCGCAGGGCGCCCTGTTCAGCGAAGCAGGCACAGCCGAGAGCGGCCTTGAGATCTGCAAAAGGGAAAAGCCGGATCTGGTTGTGCTCGATTTAGGGTTACCGGATGGTGATGGGCTGGATCTGCTTGCCAAAATAAAGCAGGAGGACGAGGAGAATAGTTCGCCCGTTGTCATTATTCTCTCTGTGCGGAAAGACCCCCAGACCAAGGATGAGGCATTTCAGCTGGGGGCCGATGCTTATGTTACCAAGCCTTTTCTGATGGAAGAGCTGGTCGAGGTGATACTGCAAAAACTTGAGCCTGAAGTTCACGGCGATTCCATTTAGCTCCGCTGTTTTACTTCCTTTTTATATCCTGACATGACCGCCTCATGGTTTTCTTAGAGGTTGAATCTTAAGCTTCAGATAACCCGAAGTTTTACGGGTCAACCAACAATTCAGGAGAAGCACCATGCAATATTATTCAAAAACGCTTGTGGTAGCCGGTCTTGCCGCCCTTTTTTCCAGCAGCGCACTGGCCGGAGTCAGTTCTGTTAAGGAATTGCAGGATGGCAGCAATGTTACACTTTCAGGCACTGTAGATGCAGTAGATAACGAACGCGAATTCGTGTTGCGCGATAAAACCGGCACCATTGATGTTGAAATCGATGCTGGCCAGTCAGTTGTTTTGAAAAAAGGCGATAAGGTCAGTGTCACCGGTAAACTGGATAAAGGCTTTTTCAATACTGATATCGAGTCTGCAAAAGTAGATGTCGAGAAAAGCCTTTCCGAAAATGTCAGCGATGCCATTGAAGCGAAGACCTCCCTTTCACTTGAAGGCGCGGAAGCTTACCATATTAAAGATTTGCCAAAAGAAGGGCTGGTGAAGCTTTCCGGCACCGTCACTGATGTCGATAATGAAAAAGAATTCACTATCAAGGATTCCACCGGATCGATTAACGTTGACGTTAAATCCGCTGAAAGCGCCCAATTGACTGAAGGCGCAGAAGTTACCGTGATTGGTTACGTGGATAGCGGCGCGATGGTCAAGGATATCAATGCTACCAAAGTGCTGGTGACTGCCAGTGCTGCGCCCGTAGCAGCTAACACTAATTAATTTCTTTAGGGGCGGGGATGAAAATAACCCCTTCATTCCCGCCCACCCTTTTAAACCTTTCCAAGGAGGTACTTATGCGCAGTGTTCTTTTGTGGATGATCGGCATTCCGATTCCCCTGATTATTCTTTATAATATTTTCTTTTAAATCCCACTGCACAAAGGGCCAGGAATGTGATTCCTGGCCCTTTTCTATTGTGCATAGTTGTTACTGACACTGAACGTAAGAAGGGGGCATTCAATGCCCCCTTCTTACGTTTACCGGCCCTGTTTCTTACGCAGGGGGAGGGTTAACACTCCGTCCGGTAACCATGCCGTAGACAAGACTGGCGATAAACAGCACAACAAAAAGTATCGCCATGAATTTGGCTATGGCAGCAAAAGTGCCGGCGAGACCGCCGAAGCCGAAAATGCTTGCGACAATCGCAAGCAGGAAAAAGGTAATGGCCCAACCTAACATAAGTAATCTCCTATGGTTGCTTGCTCAGGCTTATTTGCGCCAGAGCGGTTTGCCTAAATTAACGTCGTCATCGTCAGTGAGTGCACCAGCTGCTGCACCAAGCCCAGCGCCGATCGCTGCGCCTGTTACAGGGCTGCCGCCCACAATTGCTCCGCCTACTGCGCCTGCGCCTGCACCGATACCTGCGCCAGAAAGCGCACGATCACCTTGTGAATGGCCGCATGCCGACAGTGCCAGCAGAAGAGCGAAAGCCGAAATGGTTTGCTTTGCTGTCATAAACCTATCCTTCTCTATAAACATGGTTGAACAAGGAGCAGTGCTTTTCTGCCCCAACATTTTGATTATGAGAAATCATACATCAGAATTCGATCCGCCTTCGTAGTGTTGCGAATAAAATCAGTATAAATCAGGCAGCTTCCCGATCTTTGCTGATGCATTCCATGCGGTAACCGATGCCGGGTTCAGTCACAATGTAAGGCGTTACTGAATTTTTGCCGTCGATTTTTTCCCGCAGCTGGCTGACGTAAACCCGCAGATATTGCATGTCGTCGCCATGCGCTGGCCCCCAGATGTCTTTGAGAATCTGACGATGGGTTAGCATTTTTCCGCGATGGATCATAAAATAGCGCAGTAATTCGTATTCTTTGGGTGTCAGCGCAATCTTGCTTTCATTCAGGAATACTTCGTGCCGCACAAGATTCATACGGATGCCGCCATTCACCAGCTCGGGTTCGCCTGCTTCCTGGGTGACTGATTTGCGCAGATTGGCATGGATACGTGCCAGCAATACTTCGGGATTGAAGGGCTTGGTGACGTAATCATCTGCGCCCTGTTCTAAAGCCTTAACCACTTCACCGTCGTCGCTGCGCACCGAACATACAATAATCGGTACCTGCGACCATTCGCGTATGGCGCTGATGACGTCTTTGCCATCCATATCCGGCAGGCCCAAATCAACCAGAACCAGTTCCGGCTTCACGGATGCGCTCAGGCGGATGTCTTCCCGACCATTGTCGGCTTCGACGGTTTTATAGTCACGGCTTTCCAGCGTGATGGTAAGCAGTTTGCGCAGCGGCGGCTCGTCTTCAATAATAAGTACGGTATTTCGTTTCTGATTCATCGTTAACCCCCTTGGTAGTGTAGAGTAACGGATAGCGGTTTTCGATATAAAGAAGCCATTAGGATCGGGACTTACCTGAAAAAAAGCCTTTTAAAGCCTCCCTTGCGAACACTTTCTTATGGAATCTTTATGTCTGCCTGCATCTACTAACCTTTCCTAAGGTTTACAGGGGATATTTTTATGGAGCAAACCGCTTCACAACCGCCATTAAATTATTATTTAACGATTAACGAGGCCGCTGAATTTCTCGGAGTGAGTCCCTGGACGCTGCGCAATTGGGATAAATCAGGCAAGCTGAAGCCCAAAAGAAACCCCATGAACGGTTACCGTATTTATTCAAAACAAGATCTGGAATCAATGTTGCAGCTGGAGGAGCCTATTAAATCTTCTGAAATCCTGCTTCCGGTAGAAATTAACGAGGCTGAGATGACAGAATCACCGCATTTTGTGCAGTTTTATGAAAGTAATGATGTGCTGGAAAATTCCGTTGGTCAGTTTATTGCAAAAGGCCTGCAGCGTGGAGAGGGTGCTGTTATTATTGCCACTAAAAATCATCGCAGCGGCATAGAGAAAAAGTTAGAAACTTTAGGGATTGATGCGGAAATAGCCCGAAAGACTGGTCAGCTGATATGCGTTGATGCGGAGGAAACCCTTGCCAGCATTATGAAGGATGGGTTGCCTGACTCAGAAAAATTCAAAGAAGTCATAGGCGGGATTATAGCAGATTTAGTGAATCAATATGGCTCGGCCTGTGCATTTGGCGAAATGGTGGCTTTGCTATGGCAGCAAGATATCCAGGCCGGCGCCATTCGCCTGGAAGAATTATGGAATGAGCTGGGAGAAACGTATCCTTTTTCGCTTTTTTGCGCTTATCCGCTGCAGCTTTTTACAGATGTAAGCAAAAGCGAATCGCTTGAGCATATCTACTGCCAGCATTCACATATTGTGCCCAGCGAGTACATTGCCTTGAAAACGTATGAAGAGCGTCTGCGCGTAATTTCGGAGCTACAGCAGAAAGCGGTGACATTACGATCAGTCATTGAAAATCGTCAGGAGCATGAAAAATTTCTGATCGATCGGGAACGTGAGCTTGCAGATTTTTTTGAGAGTGCGGCGGAAGGCATTCATAAAGTGAGCCAGGATGGTATTATCCTGTGGGCGAATAAAGCAGAGCTTGCTCTGCTGGGTTACAGCCCCGAAGAATATATTGGCCACCCTATTTCAGAATTCCATATGGATGCAAAAGCAGTGGCAGATATTCTGCGCCGCCTGCGCGACGGAGAAAACCTGGTAAATTACGAAGCAAAACTACGTACTAAATCCGGCTCTGTACGACATGTGGTGCTTAATTCTCAAACCTACCGGGATGAAAACAAGATTTATTCACGCTGTTTCACCCGCGAAGTTGCGGATCAGGAAAAGCATCAGACGGCTCAGGCCTGGCTGGCAGCGGTGGTGGAGTCGTCGCAGGATGCCATCTTAAGCATTAATCTTGAAGGCATCATCCTTTCCTGGAACAGCAGTGCGGAAAGACTTTATGGTTACAGGGCCCGCGAAGCTATCGGCATGTCGGTTAACAAGCTCATTCCGCAAGACAGGCACAATGAAGAATATATTATTCTTGATCGAATCAAGCGGGGTGAACGCGTTGAGCATTATGAGACTGTACGCATCGCGAAAAACGGGCAGCCGATTAATATTTCGCTAACCGTTTCAGCAGTGCGCAACAGCAAC
>WBZO01006959.1_pt1 | contig 10688 bp, 8 predicted proteins | sample 5204261 | NCBI WGS metagenome assembly WBZO01 (sample SAMN12412400, study PRJNA552823) | activated sludge metagenome | isolation source: activated sludge from anammox sidestream of wastewater treatment plant... | place: USA: North Carolina | collected 2017-09
GCCGAAGTGCCCAAAAGATAGGTCATTCGCGGACAGAACTTCGGCACATACACCAGGGCTGCGGCCCAGGCTAACCAAAGCGGCAGATAATAGGCTGCCCAGGAAAATATGCCAAGCAATGTTTGTCCTGGCAAGACAAGAGGCTTCCAAATTGTCGGCAGATATGACCATAGAAGCATAGAAATAAGCAAGAAAAGCGCAGCGATGAAAAATATGAGCGCTATTATTCCTCTAGCGCTTCTAAGAGTAGAACCTTTTGTAGAACCCTTTATCGAGGCTGAAGAACCGCGGTGACCGGCAGGTTTTTTAGCCACGACCACCGAGGCTTTTGGTTGAGTTTTCTTTTTCGCTTCCATGGGCAGTTAAGTCCTTTTTAATTATCGGCAGTTTAGGGAGCAGAACACAGAGCTGCTCGTCTCTATTTTCGGCGCAATTCAGTTCCTGGCGCAGTTCGTAATGGAGTTTCTTAGGGCCTTCATAGGTGTTCCAGGGATTTTATGCGAGTAATCTTTCCTTGACAGCACAGAAGTCGAGATGTAGCATTTTACCTGCATTATAGCGCGCAAAGTATAAAGGTTCTCGATGAAGCATAAAAGTGGCTTTGGGAAATTTTTCAATCTATTTTTTGTCTCGATCTTTGTGCTGTTTCTTATAAATTCGATAGTGCTGTTATATCTCTCCAATAGAGGCCTTATGAGCGAAAGCTCAAAAATCTATGCCCAAAAGGCCGAGACAATTGCGCAGATGCTCGACGATTCGCTTTCTGCGCCGCTTGTACAGATTGTATTCGATCATTTCGGCGCATTCCAAAACTCATCGATGCTGAATTTCCTTATCTACGAAAATAAGCAAGATTCCGAGGTCGCACTTTCAAGAGAGATCGCCACTAACATCGTGCGCCACAAATGGCTCAAAAGTATTATCGTCTATCGAGAGGATGGAAAGGTCATTGCTGACTATGCAATGCAAAAAAATCTCTCCGACTCAACAAGGGAAGTTCAGCTCGAGGGTATTATCCGCGCAATACAAAAGAAAAAATCGACAAATGGCTGGATAGCCCATGCTGTGCTGAATGATAAGACCGATTTGCTTTTATATTATGTAAAATACCCAATGACGAATCCAATGCGCAATCGCGGCATTGTGCTCTATGCGATTGATCCTTCGGCGCTTGCAGGACAGATCAATCAGATTATCGACCCTGTAGTTGAAAATGTAGTGATCGAAGATGATAGTGGGCAAATCCTCTTTAGCTTTGGGAATGCATCCTTGCCTTCATGGTTCAATGGGACAAAGCCAAACAATCTCATCGAAACTACGGTGTGGAAAGATGCTGAAAAAACATGGCAGGTTATTTGGAGCCCTTTGTCCAACCAAAACCTTTCGCTTGCGCTCACTGTTTCAATGGATAAACTACTGAAAACCCAGCTCTATTCATTGCGCCTCAATGTAGCGCTCGTGGTGCTCTTTGCGGTAGGGCTTATTTTCTATTTGCTTTTTGTAAAGCACAATTTTCAAAACCCTATCACGAAGACTTTGGATGCGCTACATGTACTTGTCCATTCCAAGAGCGATACGGCCCAAAAGATTTCATTCAAGCAAGACGCACAAAAAATCATCAACGAAAATGAGGACCTCATTGCATATCGCTTCCTCATTAATCTTATTACCAAAGGAATGGATCGCGCTGAGTTTGAAAAGGTTGGGTCTGTGCTTGGGCTTTCCGATTGTTGCTTACCTTTTCATATTTTGCTTGTTGAGCAAAACCCTACACTCTTGAAAAACCTTGATTGGGCAGAACGCGAACAAGAGCAGGAGGCACTCAAGGTGCAATGGGAATCGCTGTTCCCAAAAGAGAGGGCACTGACAATCCGCTATCCTTCAGGTAGCCTTGTGAGCAGTTGTTTTGTGGATACATCCTTTTGTCTTTCTTTTGGTGCAATTTTTGCATTTGCAGAGCGTACGCAGTCGAATATCGCATTTTCTCCTGCTTTGTCTGACCCCGCAGATTGCCCTCAGGTTTATACACAGTTGCGAAATGTTTTGGACAATAAAGTCTTCTATGGATTTGGCAATGTCTTCTCATGTGAAGAAATAGCAAGCAGTGCATGGATTGCTCTCCCTCGTGATTCGCTCAAGGAACTGCTTATGCGCGAACGCTACGACGAATTTATGAAGGCCCTTTCCCTCGACATCAAGGAAATGGAGCGCAAAAATGTCCCTCCTGTGATGATGCGTGATTATTTTATTCGACTATCAGGAATTGTAAATGAAGTATATCAAAGGAAAGAACCTAGCAGAAATATCACAGCGCTCTCCTATTTCATTATGCGCCAAGAAATTGAGCAACTATCAGGGATAAAAGAGTTCATTGCCTGGACAGAGCAAAAAATCGGGCTATTGAAGGATGCAGTTCAGCGCGCACGAAAAGAAGATAACAAAGCACTAGTAGAGCGAATCAGAGCATATATCTATGAATCGATCTTCCAAAATCTCACAGAAGAAGCGGTGGCAGCTCATTTTGGTATCAGCACCGGCTATCTTAGCCGACTTTTTAAAGAATTCAGTCCTGGTGGCTTTAGTGCCTATCTCAAAGAATGCAAGCTCGAAGCCGCTGCGCAGCTCTTGCGTGAGAAAAAATGTAAAAGTATCAGCGAGCTTGCACAGAAGCTTGGCTACTCCTCAACTACCTATTTTTCGCGTCAATTCAAAAAGCGCTTTGGGCTACTGCCTCATGAATATAGCAAATGCGACGACACGATGCAAAAGCAAGAAACATTTCAAGCGCCTCTACGCCAAGCTGAATAAGGCGCATCATAATACAACCCATAACGAAATAGCCAGAGCATGCTGCTATAGTGCTTGCAAAAAATTCCCATAAAAATCAAATTTTTTCTACTTGCGATTTCCAAGAAGCGCATCTTCATAATGGAAGCATCCCAAAATTTCGCACAGATTTAAGCATGTTCATTCATTTTTGGGGTATTCCACCCCAAACGTGTCGAAGATTATCTCCTGCGCCTTGGTTGGTGCAGAATAGAGCTCTTTATACTTGCCTTGGAATCTAATGGAAGAGAATGAGGCGACCCTCATAAGGATTGCCTTGTGGTTCCCATACTTTGCGAGTAGCTCATGCTGCTCACGGATATGCCGTTTAAGCTCACTTAAGAGGATGAGCGCAATGAACTGGATGAAAAGCCTTCCCTGCATCCCCGCTTTGGTATGTACCCGGAGCCGGTTACAGTCAAGACTGTTCTTTAAGTCATCGAAGAGCTGCTCAATCTCACTGCGCTCACGATAGACTTCTAATGCAGCCTTCGCATCCTTTTCACTGGTGGTATATAGGCACCAATAACCCGCTGTGTCCTCCCTGAATACTTCAACCGGGTCTTTCTTTGGAATGACCTTCTGGCCGTTCTTTGTCTTATAGCCCTTCCTAAAATATTCGTTATAAAAATCCTGGTGGGTTGGGTCGAGCTCTCCAGAAGAAAACTCATCGAAACACTGTTTATAATAGGCCATAAACTCTTGCTCCGCATGAGAGCGGATAGTGCTATCATAGTAAATATGAAGCCATGCCCTTTCGCCATCCTCAAATGGCTTATAGACCGTGAGCGACTGGAGCATGGTGCCTTCCTCAGTCGGAATATACCCCTCAACATTGGTGAACATTGTTGCCCGGTTCTCGAGAATAAGCCTCTTTTGCCATTCAACGGTACTTGGAATGGGAATCATGAATTTGATCGCTGCTCTTACAAGAAACTCAAGGTTCTCCTTGCTATAAAAGCCTCTGTCCATAATAAGGCTAAAGCTCCCCACATCGAGCTTCTTCATCTCCAAGACCAGCTTCTTGAGGGTCTTTGTGTCATTGAGGGAACCAGGTAAGGGTGCATACCAGAGGGGTAAGCTGGTATGCTTATTGCTGACAAGGGCAAGATTGATCTGTCGTAAGTGCTCATGGTCACGATTGTACCCATACTCAATGAGATCGTTATCCCTAGCATAGGAACTGACCGAGGTAATATCGTAGCAGAGTGCTTCGCTCGACGCTTTTTCTTTCAGCCATAATGAGAAAAAGCTGTTCTGTCTATCAGCCGTGAACGTCGGCAAAAGCTCACTGATCCGGGGAGCTTCAAGCCCAAGATGCCCTAATCCTCGTGCCTCGAGCCAGGGCGCTGCATATGAGAGTGGTTCATGCGTACACACCACATAGGAGGCAAGCGCAAGCACCTTCTTTGCATCTTCCTTCCCGAGCACTTTTGTCAATATTCGTCCTAGGCCAAGCTCCTGCGCGATATGCTGTAGGAGTAACAGCTCCCCTTCATAGATAGTCGTGCTTGCCGAGAGCGCATCGATATACCCGCGTTGTGCATGAATTGCACGATAGCTCGGTCCGAATTCGATCGGCCCTCCCTTGATACTGCTCTTTCCGACCATTTTGTACCGATGGCGCATCTGCTTCTTTTGTCTGTCCCAATAGGGTTCATCGATATTGACAGTATAGTAGCCGAGGTCCTTTCGGTAGACATAGTGGAACTTTTCACTATCCAGAGCTTCCTTTACCATGCTTCATATTGTAGCATGTATTGAATTATTGCGCAACAACCACAACACCATAATTTATCAGAAATTAACACTTTTGAGTCTTCTGAATATTCTCCCATGCTTAAGATTGTGCGAAATTTTTAGAAGCATCTAAAGACTAAAGCCGAGCGCATAAGATGGCGCTGGCTTTTAAGGAGGATATGAAGATGCGCAAGAAAAAAGGTATGCTGTTCCTGGTTGGCTTTTTGGCTCTGGCGCTTATTGCGCCGGTAAGTGCACAACAAACCAACCTGGTGGAGTTGAACACGCTGTCCGGGCCGAACAATCTTGACTTTTTGCTCCAACGTTTCCAGCAGCTCCAAACTGAGAAAGGCATACGGGTCAATGTCAATGTGCTGCCGTATGGCCGCGATGCAGTGATGAAGCTTGTGGCTTCTTTTATGACAGGCGGTACGCAATACGATGTGTTTGTGCTCGACTGCATTGATGTCGCACAGTATGCGTCGGCAGGGTGGCTCTATCCGATCGACGACCTGGTGCCGGAGTCATATCGCAAAGATATCATTCCTTTTGCCAAGGATGGCATGATGTTCCAGGGTAAGTGGTATGGCCTACCATGGGCCTCTGAGTGGAAGTCTTTTGTTTATAACACCACAATGCTCAAAAAAGAAGGCCTCACTGAGTTCCCAAAAACTTGGAAGGATGTAGTTTCCTATAGCCAAAAATTACAGAAAGACAAGGTGGTAAAATATTCAACCGCCTTCTCATGGGCACAAAAGGAATGCCTTGTCTGCGATTTTGTTGCGTTGGCTGCCACCTTTGGTGGTCAGTTCTTTGATGATAATCTCAATCCACTGTTCAATAAAGGCGGTGCCGTGGATGCACTGCAGTGGATGATCGACAGCCTCTATACTTACAAAATCGTCGATCCCGCATCTCTCATGTGGACGGAGGATGATGTGATGGCTGCAATGCAGCAGGGCGATATTTCGTATTGCCTCTGCTGGGGCGGTAGCCCACTTGTGCCGATGAACAACCCCGATCAATCCAAGGTTGTCGGTCAGGTCGATATCGGGCTTATGCCTTCAGTAGATGGCAAGCTTCCCTACACTGTTGCGGGCCCCATGGGATGGGCAATCAGCAAGAATACTAAACATCCAAAAGAAGCATGGGAGTTTGTGCAATTCATGGCAGGACCTGAAGGCTCGCGCATTGCACTCGAAAAGGCAGGAATCGCTATTGGTTGGAAATCGATCATCGAAGACCCAGCAATTCAGAAAAAATTCCCCGAACTCAAGAAGATGGCTGTACAAGCCCAGTACATCGTGAATAGGCCTGCAGTGCCATGGTATCATGAGTTTAGCAGCATGCTCGCTGAAGAACTCCACAAGGCGCTCACTGGCAAGATGACCGCACAGCAAGCACTAGACGAAGCCGTGGCCAAGACCCTCGAGATCAAGAAGGCATATTAACATAATCAATTGTAGTGAAATGGCAGCCGTGGAACGCAATCTGCGGCTGCTATTTTGTCTGCTATTTTGTAAGGAAGAACCATCATGAAGCAGGCGCTTACCCTTCGAGCACAGGATCGGAGATTAGGGTTTTATCTGCTCTTGCCGAGCATTATTATCCTTTTTGCGATTATTGTGTATCCAATTGGCTATTCGCTTTGGCTCAGCTTTCATAATTTGAATATCAATAACCCAGCCAAGGGGCAACAATTCGTTGGGCTGCAAAATTATATCGATGTTTTAAAGTCGAGCGACTGGTGGATGTCAATCCTCAGAATTCTTTATTTTGTGGCCGCAGATCTGATTGTGGGCATTTCACTTGGGCTGGCGATTGCGCTGTTGCTAAACAAAGAGCGCAAAGGCAAGGGAATTGTCCTTGCAATTGTGGTTTTTCCGTATATCCTTGCGCCAATTGTCAATTCGCTCATCTGGAAGCTGATCTACGACCCAAACTATGGGCTTCTTAATGGGCTTCTGACACAGCTTGGAATTATCAAGGACTATGTGGCTTGGCTTTCCAATCCAAAGCTCGCCATGATTATGCTCATCATTGCCAATCTCTGGCAAGGAACGCCGTTTTCTATCGTGCTCTTCTTGGCAGGACTTAAGTCCATACCTAAAGAGGAATATGAAGCTGCAGCAATTGATGGTGCTTCTAGTCTTGTCTCATTTCTGTATATCACTATTCCTCACCTCATGCCCATCATCTATATGAATGTGGTGATGAAGACCATTGCGACGTTTAAGGTCTTCGATATCATCTATTCACTCACAGGCGGCGGGCCAGGAGGAAGCACTACAGTAGTGGGTATGCTCATCTATAAGGAATCGTTTGAATACATGAAGTTTGGGCAAGGTGCAGCAATGAGCTTCCTTCTACTCATCATTGTTCTCTGTTTTGTGATTGTTTATTCGAGAATGTTCAAAGAGGAAGAGCTATGAAGCTACGAAGAAAAGATATTGTCAACATTTTTCAAATTTTGCTCATAGTAATGGTAGTGCTCTCGGTACTCGTGCCGTTCTATTGGACATTCAAAATAAGCATAAGCCCAGAAAAAGAGGTTCGGTCGCGGCCAATTAAATGGGGCGTTTCAGAACCGAGTTTCAAAAATTATCAGGATATTCTCTTTTCTTCTTCAAAAGCAATTGGCACTGCTTACACATTTAAGCGAGGCCTTATCAACAGCCTCATTGTGAGCGTGATTACTACAGTCATTACCGTGTTTTTTGGCGCTCTTGGTGCGTATGCAATCGCGCGGCTCAAGGTAAAATATGGCAATGCAATGACCTTTTTTGTGCTGTTGACGCAGATGTTGCCGCCTGTACTCCTTATTATTCCGCTCTATTTTATCGCGAATCAATTCAAGCTGCTCAACACAAAGCTACTTTTAGTTATTTGTTATGTGGCGCTCAATTTGCCCCTTTGTATATGGATTATGCGCGGCTATTTTCTCACGCTCCCGTCGGCGATTGAAGAATCGGCGCTTATCGATGGCTGCGATAGGCTTGGCGCGCTCTTTCGGATTGTGTTGCCGCTGTCAGGGCCAGCTCTCTTTACGGCGGGACTTTTTGTGTTTAATGCCTCATGGAACGAATTTCTCTTTGCGCTGACGTTCACGACTGACCTCAAGGCAAAGACAATGACAGTGGCCATGGCAGAGATGATTGGCCGCTTCCGCACGGATTATGGGCTTATGGCTACAAGTGGAATTTTGGGCAGTATTTTGCCGCTCGTGTTTGTGGCCTTTTTCCAGAAATATCTTGTAAGCGGCATTACTGGGGGCGCAGTAAAGCAATAGGTGAAATAAAATCGTGGCCACTACACAATAATCAAAAAGGCGACTGAGTTTGGGCAGCCATACAGTTTAAAAGGAGTAACGCTTATGGTAAGAAAAAAAATAGTCGTAATCGGTGCCGGAAGTGCATCCTTCGGCATTTCGACATTGGCAGGTATTATGCGCAACCCGGACCTCCATGGCTGTGAGCTTTGCCTCGTCGATATCAATCGCGAAGGGCTCGAAGCGATCGAAAAGCTTGCGCTGCGTATGAATGATGAATGGCATGCTGATATGCGCATTAGTGCTACAGAACAAAGAAAGGACGCATTGTCTGGCGCAGATTACGTGGTGCTTTCTATTGCGGTAGATCGGGAAAATCGCTGGAGAATCGATCACGAGCTCGCCAAAGAGTATGGCATCATGCACTATGCAGAAAATGGTGGCCCGGCCGCACTCTTCCATACTGCGCGTAACCTCGCCCAGATCATGCCTATAATCAAAGATATGGAAGCTCTTTGCCCGAATGCGTACCTCCTCAATTTCACTAATCCCGTGCCACGCATTGCGCTTGCAGTGCATCGCTATTCATCCATCCGCACAATTGGCATTTGTCATCAGCTCAGTTTTGGCTATATGATGGCGGGCTATGTCCTCGCACAAGACCTTGGCATTGACGCACCGCGAGATTATCGCTTTGTGTGGACCGATGAATCGAGCCAAATTGAGCGCATCATTGTCGAACAAGCAATACAAAAAATCGACATCCTCGCAGCTGGGATCAACCACTTCACATGGATGCTCGATGTGCGGACAAAAAACGGGGAAGACCTCTACCCGCTTCTTAAAAAGCGATTCTTGAAAGCGCCAGCCGATTTCGAGCCGCTCACGCAAGAGATGATTCGTATTTTCGATTGCGTACCGGTGCCAGGCGATTGCCACCTTTGCGAATATCTGCCTTATACGCACAGTATGAGCCGCAATACATGGGCAAAATACAATATTCAAATGTATGATCTAAACCGGGGTTCCAAAAATCGGGAACGAATGTGGCAGAATATCGCCCAGATGGGACGCGGCGAAGTGCCAATCGATAGCCTAAAAGATGCACATACTGAGCGCGCCGAGCTCATCATAGGCGCAATTAAGACCAATAGCCATGCCTATGAAGCAGCGGTCAATGTGCCCAATGTAGGGTGTATCGAAAATTTGCCCAATGATACCATTGTCGAAGTGCCCGCTGTGGTGGATGCCGCAGGAGTGTATGGCCTCTCCGTTGGAAGATTGCCTGAGCCGGTTGCGGAACTTTGCCGCCGCCAGATGACCATTGCTGAGCTTTCCGTCAAGGCAGGCGTAGAAGGTGATAGAAAAGCAGCCATCGAAGCGCTCGCGCTCGATCCTATGATCGACGATCCCTCGCTGGCGTCGACGCTATTTGACCGCTACTTCGATGTGCACAGAGACTTTCTTCCACAATTCACTTCTTAGCTATAGCGAACTTGGAGAAATATAGCCAGGATGGCATGCATATGCCTAACTCCATTGCCGCGCAATAGAGTAATTTATTATAATATAATTCTGAGTTGAGCATGACTATTTATGTACATCTAATGCATTCGATCCGTGCTCAAATAATGCGCATTCTAAATGCGGTGGAAGTATTTTTACTCTTTAAGAAGGATCTACAATGGAAATTAAAAAAGATCGCGTCGTTACCATCGACTATTCTCTCAGCGACGATGTCGGTAGGATCATCGATTCGTCAGAAGAAAACGAACCTCTAGTGTATCTTCATGGCAATGATAACATAATCCCAGGGCTGGAACGAGAACTCGAAGGAAAAATTCCAGGCGAAACCCTGAGCTGTAGTATTCCTCCGACCGATGCATATGGAGAACGCAACGAGTCTCTTGTTTTCAAGGTCAATAAGAAGGATTTTGGCGACAATGTAGAGGTAGCTGCTGGTATGCAATTCGAGGCGCATGGTGAGGATGGCACTCTTATCGTCACGGTCGTAAACGTGGATGGAGAAGAAGTCACACTCGACGCGAATCACCCTCTGGCTGGCGAGACCCTTCATTTCGATGTCAAAGTCGTCGATGTCCGCGAAGCAACACCAGAAGAGCTGGAGCATGGCCATGCACATGGAGAATACGACGACGAATGTGACGATGATTGCTATTGCGACGACGATAGCTGCGATTAGTCTGAGCTTCGGCTCTCTCCATTCCTCGAAAATCGACTTGCATTCATGAAATTAACCTCAAGAGTGCATGTTCGATTTCTAGATATCCTTATCTTTGCGCTAGCCGCATTGCTAGTTGTCGGAACAGCTCTCCTTGTGCTCGATCGTCAGAGTGGCATGCGCTATGTCGAAATGACAGGAGAAAAGGACGAATTTATAGCTCCTCTCGATAAAGATGCAGACTATGACATATCTGGCCCTTTGGGCATGACTCATGTACACATTCACAACGGCAAGGCAAGCGTTACCGAATCGCCTTGCAACAACAAGCTCTGTGTGCTAGCTGGCGCTATCTCTGAGCCAAATCAATGGATAGCCTGTCTCCCTAACAAGGTATTCGTGCGTATTACAAGCAATGGCAACAGCAAGGATGTTGGAGGTGTGGATGCGAGCGCATACTAGCTCAGAAGAGCCCCCTGTCCTGGAAGCACCAGCTGGCCCCGAAGCGTCCCCTGTCCTGGAAGCACCTGCTGGCCCCGAAGCGTCCCCCCTCTTCTCTTCAGAACAAACGCCTTCCATAGGACAGACATCCCTGGGCCATGAAAATCAAGCTGAACTAACGGCCTTGCTTGCTGCCTTCTGCTTTTTCTTGTCCACTATAGAATATATGTT
>WBZO01006961.1_pt1 | contig 10686 bp, 6 predicted proteins | sample 5204261 | NCBI WGS metagenome assembly WBZO01 (sample SAMN12412400, study PRJNA552823) | activated sludge metagenome | isolation source: activated sludge from anammox sidestream of wastewater treatment plant... | place: USA: North Carolina | collected 2017-09
ACAGCGTGAACGCCATGCCGCTGATCGGCTGGTCCCCCAGGCCCAGCGCCGCGGCTGGCACCGCGAGCCGGGTCCACACCCCCGGCGGCGGCAACTCGTCGGCCACCTTCCAACGCGACGCGGTGCCGTCGCTGCCCCAGCCGATGCGGTTGGCGCCCCAGTAGGCGCGGTGCTCCCAGCCGCCGGCGGCGAAGAACTGCAGCATCACCTGCTGCGGCGGGTGTTCGCGGTCGACCAGCACCCAGGCGAACAGCACATCGCCTTCGGCCGGCGTGAGCGGCGTCGGCGCACCCTCGAAGAAGTGCTGGTGCAACCCGTCGGCAAGCGCGCTGCGATGCACGAGCCCGGCCGGGGCCGGCACCTGCGCGGCGGTGGTCTCGTCTTCGAGCCGCAGCGGGTCGTCGCCTGGCGGCTCGACCGCCGGCGTGCCCGCCGCGCCGTCGATGCCCAGCTGCAGCGCGAAGCCCTTGTGGCGCAGGTTCTGACGCCGGCGCAGCCAGTCGGCGCGCGCGTCGACGAAGCGCGTCAGCGTGCGGCCGATCTCGCCGGTCGGGTCGGCTTGCTCGATCACCAGCAGGTCGGGCTCGAACACCGCCTGCGGCACCGGCACGAACAGGCACAGCCGGTCGCGCAGCGTCAGGTCGATCGGCGCCAGGCCCGCGGCTTCTTCGAGCAGCAGATCGAGCTGCTCCAGCGGCAGCGGCGCGGCGTAGACGTCGAGCGTGCTCGCGAAGAAGCGGTTCAGGCGTCGGCGCACGTCGATCGCGTCGGCCGGCAGCAGCCCGGCCGGCGGCAGCAGCCGCAGCTGTGCGGCGAGTGCCTCGGTGCTGGTGCCGGCCAGCCGCGCTTCGGCCAGGTGCTCGGACAACTGGTCGATGCGCGCTTGCCACAGGAAGCGGTCGCCGCCGGCGGCGATGCGCCGCTGCGCGGGATCGGCCGCAGCGAGGCCGGCGGCGAGCAGCGCGCGCCCGCGCGGCCGGCCGCCTGCGCGCACCACCGCGCCGCGGTCGGCAAACAGCGGCCGCCACGCGGCGTTGAACGCCACCAGCGCCAGCGGCACGCCGTATTCGAACCACGGCATCGCATCGGCCGCGCCGAGCGCGGCCTCGCGGCCGAACACCTGGTAGGCTAGGCGGTTGCGCCACGCGGCATCGGGCGCGCGCGGCGCCAGCCATTCGTCGGGCCAGGCGTAGAACAGCAGCCGGCCGGCATCGCGGCGCTGCTGGTCCTCGAAGGCTTCGGCTTCGAGGTCGCGCTCGCACTGGTCGAACGGGTCGGCGCCTTCGACCTGCCAGTGTTCGATCGGCTGCAGCATCACGAGCCCGACGCGCGGCACCGCGCGGCCGGCGCGCAGCGCTTCGCGCAGGCTCGCGCCCACGCGCCGCGCGGCCAGCACCGAGCCGTCGGCCTGCCCGGTCGACGGCGCAGGCGGCGGCGTGCCGTCGAGCAGCCACGGCGGTGCGACCAGCGGCAGATCGAGCGCATCGAGCTGCAGCGCCTGCGGCACCACGAGCTCCTCGCCGGCGGCGTCGAGCGCGAGCCCGAGGTCGATCATGATGCGGCGCGGCGCGGCCAGGTCGAGCTCGGCCGGCGCCGGGTCGAGCACGGTGTCGATCGAGGCGAGATCGGACTCGAAGAACGCGAGCCCGAGCCCTTCGACCACCCCGGCCGACAGCGCTCGGTTCAGCCGCGCGATCCGGCGGCTGCGGTGGTTCTGCTCGGCGTGCAGCAGCGGCGCGGTCAGCGCGCGGCCGGCAAAGGCGTTCAGGCGCCGCTGCTCGCCGGCGTCGACGCGGCCGGCCAGCCGCGGCTGCACCGCGACGGCAATCTCGCCGCGCGCGACGAGACTCCTGCCGAGGCTCGGGCTGCGGATCTGCATGGTGTCCCCTTCGGCTGGTGGTCAGAGACGAAGCGCTCTGCTGGCGTGAGCGAGCAGCGCGCCAGCAGCCGTCCGCGCCAGGCGCAAGGCACCGCCATGGCGCGGGTCATGGCGAGTAGTGGCACCGACGAGCGGGCGTCTGCTGGCGTGAAGGGCGGGCATCTGCGCAGGCCTCCAAGGGTTCTCAGGGCTGCGGCGCCAGCACGCGGTCGAGGTCGAGCCGGCCGCGACCGCCGAGCTTGAGCTCGGCGACGATGCGCTCGGCCTCGAAGCGGTTGGCGTTGGCGAGCAGCCGGTCGAGCTCGAGCACCCGCGGCTGCGCCGCCAGCTTGTCGATCAGCGCGGCGTCGTCGCGCAACTCGGGCTTGAGCTCGGCCAGCCGCGCCAGGCCTTCGCCGACGCCGGGCGCGCCCAGGGCTTCGGCCAACGCCGCGACGTCGGCGCTGCCGATGCGGCGCTGGTCATCGAGCCGGTGCAGCGCGATGCGCGTCAACAGCGGCGAGGCGGCGACTTTCGGCGACGCCAGCAGGCGGCTGAAGTCGGCGGCAGCGAACACGCTCGCCTTCGCCAGCAGCTTCGCCACCGCGGCATCGGTGCGTGCCGGCCGCGCAGCGCGGCCGCGCGGGCCGGGTTCGGGCTCGTCGTCGCCGTCGATCACCGCGACCACGGTGCCGTCGATCTCGGGCCGCAGCGACAGGTTGCGCCGCCGCGCGTACCACAGCAGCGACTGCGCGGCCAGCAGCTCGGCCCACACCGCATCGACCGGGTCTGCCGCCGGCAGCGGCGCCGGCAGCGCGACCCCCAGCCGCGTGCCGGCAAGCAGCCGCATCGCCTCCAGCGGCAGCCGCTTGGCGCCCAGGCGCAGCGCCGGCGTGGCCAGCGCACGCGCCAGCCGCTGCCGCAATCGCGCCGCCTGCCGCGCCAGCGCTTCGCGCGGCACCGGCACCAGCACCGCGACCGCGGTCGACTCCTGCTCGGCCGCGCTCAGCTCCAGGTCGATCGGCGGCAGCAGCAGCGACTCCTCGACCAGCGCGCCGATCTCGTCTTCCGGCACCAGCATCAGCTCGGCGTTGACGCCCGGCGGAAACCAGCTCTGGCTGAAGTTCTGCGCATTCAGCGCCGCCGCCGGCATCGGCCCGGCGGCCGGCAGCGCGCTGAAGTGCTGTGCGGCGTTGAGCGTGGCGCCGCGCGCCAGCAGCTCGCGCAGCTGCGCGCTGTACTGCGCCAGGTGCGCTTCGCGCAGCAGCCGCGGCGCGAAGCCGAAGCCGAGCAGGTCGCCATGCGCCTGGCCGGCGGCGCGGCGCACCAGATGCCTGTCGACCCAGCGGATGACGTCGCCGCTGATCGCCAGCACCGCCAGCGGCAGCATCTCGGCCGGCAGCGGCGGCAAGGACTGCGACACGAACGCGTCGCGCGCGAGGCGCCCGCGCTGCGCGTCGAAGTCCTCGGCCGGCGCGTCGACCCAGGGCGACAGGGTCAGCGCCGCGGCCTCGACGATGTCGCCCTCCTCGACCACCCGCGGCCCGTCGAGCGTGCTCGGGTACGCGGCCACCGGGTTGGCGCTGAACTCCAGCGCGCGCAGGCCGAGCACGAACACCCCGCTGCGGTTGCGCAGCGCCGGCAGCGGCTTGCCCAGCACGCCGAGCTGCGCGGCCAGCGTCTGCAGCTTGAACAGCTGCGCCAGCGACACGCGCACCTGGCGGTTCAGCGACACCAGCTCGCCGCCCGCGGTGTAGCCGAAGCCGGCTTCGACCACCAGGTCGCTCGCCACCGTGCCCGCGCTCGCCTCGAGCCCTTCGACCACGCCCGCGCCGAGCGCGCGCGCGAAGCCCGCCTGGCGCGCCAGGAAGTAGGCCTGGTCGCGCGTCAGGTCGCGCGCGGCGAGGAACTTGCCGTCGAAGTAGCGCGGCCGCACGCGGTGCGATTCCTCGATCAGCAGGTTGGCCTGGCGCAGCTGCAGCGCGGCTTCCAGGCTGACGAAAGTGCGGTTCGAGGCGGAGGTCATGGCAGGCTCCGGCAAGAGACGATCAAGCGCCGAGCACCGCGGCGACCAGGTCGCCCGGCACGACGAAGGCACGCGAGCTGTTGTCGATCAGCGCGTCGCTGAAGGTGTCGAGGTCGAACACCGGCCGCGGCTCGCCCGCCGGCAGGCTCGCCGGCAGGCGCACGCGCGCCAGGAAGACCGACGCCGGATCGACGCCGACCGCGTGTTCGGCCAAGGGCGCAAGGGTCTCGCCGTTCGGCCGCGCGAGCGCGGCGTCCCAGCCGTCGAGCAAGGCCGCGCGCGCGGCCGCGCTGCGCTCGGCCGGCGTGGCCAGCGCGCGCACCGCGGCGAAGCGCGCGCGCGGCAGGAAGGTCGGCGCCGCCGGCGCGTCCTTGGCTTCGGGCCGCAGCACCAGCGAGAACACGAACGCATCGCGCACGCGCGCGGCCACCAGCGCGTCGGTGGCGTCGAACGCGCCGTGCGCGAACGCCGGCGTCGCGCCGCGGCCGCGCGCGGCGAACGCGAGGTACAGGTCGGCGACCACGCCCTCGGCGCCAAGGGCGGCGCGCAGCGCGTCGTCGCTCCTGGATCGCAGCCACGGCTCGACGCGCAGGCACCACGGCCGCGGCACTTCGATCAGCCGGCCGTGGCGGTCGACCGCGAGGCCGCCGCCGACCTGCAGCTCGATGCCGGCCGCCGGCCGCTGCACGCTGACGCGCAGCCCGACCAGCGTGCCCGCGCCGCCGAGGTACGCGAGCGCCCGCGCCAGCCGGCCGCGGTGGTAGGTCTGCTCGTCGACGAAGTCCTCGCGGTCGAGCAGCACGCCGGTGTCGTAGTAGACGCGGTCGGGCCGCAGGGCGGCCGGCAGCGCGTCGGTGGCGGCGAAGGCGAGGTCAGGTGTGGTCATGGTTCTTGCCCTTGCCCCGTGGTCGGTGCGCCGGGGCCTTGGTTGGTGCGCGCGGCGCGGCCGGCGCGGCCGCCCGCGCCCCGCTGACCGGCGCGCGGGTCACGGGTGCAAGCGGCGGCACCGGCGGCTGCGCCGGCGTGACCACCGCCACCGGCGGCGGCCCTGCTGGCGGCCCTGCTGGCGGCCCTGCTGGCGGCCCCACTGGCGGGCCCACTCGCGGCGGCACGACCGGCGTCACCACCACCGGCGGCTGCGGCGGTCGCGGCGGGCGCAGCACCACCGGGTCGAGGTCGACCGGCGTGAGCACCACGCCGGGGCCGACGACTGCGCCGCGACGCACCGTGACCGTGACCTCGTCGGGCTCGCTCGCGACCCCGCGCGCGTTGACCACCACCAGCGCGAAGCGGTGGCGACCCGGCGCGAGCCGGTTCTGCACCACGAGCACCGGCTCGCGCTGCTCGAGCGGCTGGTTCGGCACGAGGATCGGCATCGCTGCCCCTGGTCGGCCGGCGGGTGCCCTTCAGCCGACCTGCGGGCCAAGGTAGGTGAAGCGGTAGGTCTTGATCGAACCGCCGATGTCGAAGGACTTCTCGCCGTTCAGCGGGATCTCCTTGCCCAGGTCGGCGATCTGCGGCGCGTTCAGCACCGCGGTCGGGCGCTCGCGGTCGGCGACGATCACGACCTTCTGGTCCGGCGCCGACACGTTGCCCGAGTCGTCGACGACCTCGAGCTGGAACAGGTGGCGCCCGCGCGGCAGCGGCGCCGCCGGGTCGACCTCCATCACGATCACCGCCTGGTCGGTTTCGAACGGAACGTTGATTTCGAGCTTGGCCATCGCATCCTCCTTCGGTCAAACAGGGGTGGGTCGCGGGTGTGTCAGGTCCGCCTCGTGAAGCGCCAGCGCGCGATCTCGCCGCCCGCCGGCGGCCGCGAGCCGCGCCCGTCGAGCACCAGCGGCAACGCCGGGTCGTGCACCGCGGGCGTGTCGAGCACGGCGGCCGGCTCGCCTTCGCTGGCGCCGGGCACGCCGTCCTCGAAGCGCCAGTCGAGCGCGCCGCCGCCGCGAATGCGGTCGCCGCGGCCGACCGCGCTGTGGTCGAGGCGCGCGGTGGCCGGCGGCCGCGGCGCGCGCAGGTAGCTGTCGTAGCCGACCAGCGCGGCGATGCCCGCCAGGAACGGCTCGCGCGCGGCGATCACCTTCAGCAGCACGTGCGCCGGCGCGATCTCGGCGGCGATGCTCGCCACGCGCGCGCGCAGCTCGTCGGCCAGGCCTTCGTGCACCAGCACGGTGGCGCGGTGCGCGGTGCGCTCGTAGACGCTGGCGATGGTCGCGGCTTCGGCGTCGGACTCGACGCCTTCACCGAACAGCGCCAGGAACTCGCGCCGCGCCTGCGCACCGTCCGCACCCGACTGCCCATCGGGCAGGTGCTCGCTCGCGTCGCCGAGGATCAGCGTGTCGCCGACGAAGGAGTTGCCCGACACCACCAGCCCCGGCAGCAGCGGGTCGTCGTCACCGCGGTTCAGGTCGACGCCCAGCAGCGTGGCCAGCGTGCGGCGCAAGCGGAAGTCCTCGATCACGACGATGCGCCCCAGGCTCAGCTGCCCCTCGGTGGCGATGTCGAGTGCGCGCTGCAGCCCGGCGAGCGTGCCGCGCTCGCGCCGCAGCGCAGGCGCCTGGATCAGCCACTCGCGCCGGCACTGCGGCGGCAGCCGCGGCGGGAAGCGCTCGCCGGTCCAGCCGGCCAGCCAGTCGAGCCAGCGCGGCGGCGTGCTGTGCGGATCGCTCAGCACGTGGGCTTCGGCGATGCCGTCTTCCAGCGGCGTCAGCACCGCCTCGAACAGCTGGCTGAAGCGCTCGAGGAAGTCGTGCGGCGTCGCCGGCCCGGCCAGCGCGCGGTCGAACACCGCCTCGTCGCGGTACAGCTCGGGCAGGTAGCGGCGCACGTACGAGAAGCGCCCGCCCCAGACGCGCAGCGCGGCGATCTCGGGGGTCGAGCGGCCGTTGCCGAACAGCGTGACGCGCAGCCACAGCCGGCGGCCGCGCAGGTCGCGCAGGCGCCGGCCGCAGCGCTGCACCAGCACCGAGAACGCGCCCACCACGCCCGCTCGCGGCGGGCAGTCGAGCAGCCCGGCCCGGTGCGGCAGTTCGCTCGCTTCGCGCAGCCACGCCGCGCGCGGCAGGTCGGCCGGCAAGGTGCCGGCGGCCGCCACGTCGCCAAAGGCATGCGGCCACCATTCGCGCCTGTCGTCCGGCAGCTCGTCGTCGGCCGCGGCCACCTCGACCAGCACGCCGCAGCCCGGCGGGATGATCGCTTCGAGCACCAGCCGGTGCCAGACCAGGTCGGGCTGGCCGGCGTCGATCGCCCGGCCCTGCGCCGTGCCGCTGCCGGCAAAGCCGCGCCAGGCCAGCGGCACCAGCTCGCGTGCGAAGGCCAGCGGCAGCGGTGCCCCGACCAGCGCCGGCGACAACGGCTGCGCCAGCGGCAGCTGCGGCGGCCAGGCCTGCGCGGCGACGAAGCGCCCGCGTGCGGCGTCTTCGCTCGGGTAGCGCCGGCCCACCGGCGGCAGCGGCGCTGCGTCGGGATCCAGCGGCGGCACCACCCCGGCGTCGGCCGCGGGCACCGCGGCCGCGCCCGCCGCAGCGTGGGTGTCAGGCGGCAGCGCATAGACCAGCACCTCGTCGAGGTCGGCGATGCGCAGCGCGACCTGCTCGTCGTCGAGCCAGGCGAGCGCATGCGCGTAGTCGGCGCCTTCGAGCTGCACGCGCGCCGTGGCGCGGCCGCGCGCGTCGAACAGCAGCAGCTGCAGCGCGCCATCGCCGGCCCAGCCGGCGACCGCGAGCCTTCCTGCCGGGCTCGCGGCCAGCGCCACCGGCCGCAGCTGCGCCGGCAGCGCGACGCTGAGCAGTTCGATCCGCGGCGCATCGGGGTTCTCCGGCGCCGGGCGGAAGGTGCCGGGGTCGTAGACGACCCCGGCACGCTCGGGCCACGGCGTGCCGGCGATGCGCGCGAGCCTGCGCTGCACGCGGTCGAGCAGCCAGCGGCCGCCGCGCGCATCGCAGGCCAGCGCGTGCGCCGACAGCGCGGTTGCGCCTTCGAGCAACGGCAGCGTCAGGCGGATCGGCGCGAAGCGGTCGCGCAGGTCGATCAGGTCGATGCTGTCGGGCAGCGCCAGCAGCAGCACGTCATCGGCATCGAGCGCCAGGTCCAGCGGCACCGTGCCGGCAACCGCGGCGTAGCGCGGCACCTCGCCGGCGAAGGCGCCGAAGCCCATCAGCGTCGCGCTCGGCAGATCCCAGCGCGCGCATGTGCCGAAGCGGTCGCGCAAGTGCGGCAGCCGCGCGAGATCGGCCTCGGCCAGCGCCGCGCGCGTGGCCCGGTCGGCCACCGGCGGCGCCGCGCGTTCGCAGCGCAGCGAAAGCAGCGGGCGCGGCGCGGCCTCGTGAGCGCCGCCGACGGTGTTGGCCGTGGCGGCGCTCGTGGTGCCGGCGAGAGCTGCCCAGTCCCGCGGCTCGGACCACATCCAGAAGCGTTGGCCGTTGGCGTCCATCACGCGCGCGTCCGTCAGCACAGGTCGGTGATCACCGGCACCGCGACCCGCGGCGCGCCGGGATCGATGCCGGCATCGAGCCGGCCCGGCGCCTCGGTGCCGACCTCGACCACCACCTGCATCAGCTCGGGCAGCTGCCAGCCGGCCAGCAGCAGCTGCTGCACGCCGGCGGCGTTGCGCGCGGCCTGGACCCACGCGGCGCCCTCGCGCACGAACAGGTTCACCCCGGCGACGCTGGCGATGCCGGGCACGCGTGCGGCCTCGACCTCGACCTCGCGGTCGGCGATCGTGCGGCCGAGCGCCCAGCCGGCGCCGTCGAAGCCGCCGGGCGCCAGCGGCCACAGCAGCCGCCGCAGCGCGGCGCGCACCGCCGCCAGCGTGGCATCGCGCGGCGCGTCGGCGCGCAGGCCGACGGCCAGCGACAGCGCCATCGGCACGTACTCGCAGCCGATCACGTACAGCTCGGTCGCCAGCGGCCGCCGCGGCTCGAGCTGCGCATGCACCGCCTCGATCAGCGGCCGGTCGGCGCGCGGGTTCGGCGCGGTGCCGACCCCCGGCTGCAGCAGCCCCGGAATGACCATCACCGTGACCACGCCCGGCACGCCGAACGCGCGGCTGCGCGGCACGAAACGCGGCAGCAGCTCGACGCGGCCCAGGTCCACGCCCGGCGTCTGCAGCGCCAGCGTGCGGTAGTCGTCGGCGGTGACCGCGCGCTCGCGGTGGCGCAGCACGCCGGGGATGCGCGCTTCGGCGGCGTCGACCGTCTCCGCATCCTCGCCGCCGCTGGTGGCCGCCGGCTGCTGCACCTTCAGGTTCGTCACCGGCGCGCCGCCGCCGACACGCAGCGCGACCAGCTCGCGCAGCGTCAGCGGCGCCAGGTTGCCGGCGCGGCCGCCGCCGGCGCGCGCGGCGAGCATCTTCACGCGCGAGCCCGGCGCCGGCAGGCGGCCGCGCACACCGTCGCCGAAGCGCAGCTCGCCCGACTGCGCATCGAGCTCGTAGGCGCGCGCGGCGCGCGAGATGTCGGGCCGGTGCGACAGCAGCGCCAGGTCGTCGACGCGCGTCCAGGCTTCGTAGTCGGCGCCCGGCTCGGCGACCGCGATGCGCAGCGTCTCGGCGTCGACGTTGCGCAGCGGCAGCGCGACCCGTTCGCCGGCTTCGCCGCGCGTCTGCGCCACCACCAGCGGCGCGCTGCTTTGCACCTGCTCGATCTGCACCGCATGCAGCCCGACCCAGCTCAGGCGCAGCTGCTGCGTCGCCGCCGACGCGCGCAGCCGCAGCCAGCCCACCAGCCGCGCCGCACGCTCGGGGTCGTCCAGCCGCGGCGGCTCGTCGTCGACGCCGGCGAGCGCGCCGATGCCCGACGACGCGCTGCCGATGCCGATCAGCTCCGGCCCCGGCGGCACCAGCCGGAACACGCCGGAGCGCTTGAAGCCGTCGGCGCTGCCGGCGGCGAGGTCGAGCGTGTGGTAGTCGGTGGCCGCCGCGCCGCCGACCGAGACCTCCCACTGCGCGTCGATGCGCTCGGCAGCGCCCGGCTGGCGCTGGTCGTCGGGCACGACCAGCGCCGGCAGCACGCCGACGTTGAGCAGCCGCGGCGCGCCGTGCTCGTCGCGCGCGAGCTGCGCGCGCGCGCGGTCGAGCAGCACCGCCGGGTTCTCGCCGCGCGCCGGCTTCGGCGCCAGCAGCGCGATCCACAGGCAGCGGTCGACCGTCTCGGCCGCCACGTCCACGCCCTGCGGCACGGCCAGCCCGTCGGCGAACAACGGCGTCGTCTCGTAGGTGTCGAGCGCGCGCGCGCCGTACAGCTGCGACAGCTGCGCGATCGTCTCGGCCAGCTCCGGATGCGAGCGCAGCGTGACCCGGCGCTTGATGTAGACCTCGCCCGTCACCGGCGCGATCGACACCTCCTGCAGGGTCTCGAACGGCAGCGGCCGCTCGACGCGCGCGCGCGCCAGCAGGTCGACCGCATCGCGCGCATCGTCGGGCAGCTTCAGCGCCAGCAGCCCGCGCGCCGGCCGCGCCGGCTTCAGCCCCAGGCCGAGCAGGTTCAGGAACACGCGGCGCTGGCGCTCGGGCACCTGGTTCGCGCGGTACAGCACCGTGTCGGCGAGGAAGGCGAACAGCTCGATCAGCGTGCGCCCGGGGTCGCCGATGCGCGGGTTGGTCCACTCCGGCGTGTGCGCCGGGATGCGCGCCAGCGCTTCGGCGACCAGGTCGTCGAAGCGACGGTCATCGAGCAGCGGCACCGGCAGCGGCATCGCCTCGTCTCCTCAACCGCCGAGCGCCAGGCTCAGGCCGAGCTGCCGCGCTTCGCCGCTGCGGCGCAGCCGGTAGTGCAGCTCGATGCGCACCGCGGCGGCGTCG
>WBZO01006963.1_pt1 | contig 10684 bp, 11 predicted proteins | sample 5204261 | NCBI WGS metagenome assembly WBZO01 (sample SAMN12412400, study PRJNA552823) | activated sludge metagenome | isolation source: activated sludge from anammox sidestream of wastewater treatment plant... | place: USA: North Carolina | collected 2017-09
ATCCGCGCCCAATGGCACCGCGACAACCAGCCCGGCAAGGATAGCTGGCAGCAGCCGCTCCCCCCCGGGGCCAAAGACCCCGCCAAGTACAAGGACGCCGACAAGCTGGCCAAGGAGCTGGCCGAGTGGGAGACGGAATACAAGAAGCTCGAGGCCAAGCTGGCCGAGCTGGTGAAGGACAAGAAGACCAAGGAGGCCGACGACCTGAAGAAGAAGATGGCCGAGGCCCTCAATCGCCTCCTGCAAAAGCGGGCCCAGGTCGCCGACAAGGAGATCATCGACAAGGCCAAGGACTACGGCTACGAGCACAAGGTGATCAAGGACGCCAAGGGCGAGCTGCTCTACGACGTTCCGCCCATCGAGGAGCTCATCCGCTGGCGCCTCTGGGACCGGACCGGCGGCGGCCTGATGGCCGAGCTGGGTAGCCACCAGCTCGACGCGGCCAGCATCTTCATCCAGGCCATGCTCCACGAGGACACCCCCGGCAAGCCCGAGGAGAAGATCCATCCGCTGTGCGTCATGGCGGCGGGCAACCGGCCGTTGTTTCCGCCGGACCGCGACATCGAGGACCACGTGTACTGCGTCTTCGAGTTCCCCGGACTGAAGAAGAGCGAGTGGGACAAGGCCGACGAGGCCACGCGGCGGATGAAGCGGATCAGCGTGGCCTATGCCTCGATCAACGGCAACGGATTCGGGGGCTACGGCGAGACGGTCTTCGGCACCGAGGGGACGCTCGTGCTGGAGACGGAGAAGGAGGCCATGCTCTGGAAGACCCACTCGACGGACGAGCACATCCGGCTGGTTACCCCCAAGGACAAGCCGCCCGCCCTCGACCTGGTCGCCAAGCCCGACCAGTGGGACGAAGAGTCGGCCGCGTTGGGGGCCATGGCCACGGTGGTGGCGGAGCGCGGCTACACCGAGGAGATCGAGCACTGGGCCTGGTGCATCCGCAACCCAGCCCCCGAAAACCAGCCCCGCTGCGGCCCCAAGGTGGCCCTGGGCGACGCGGTCATCGCCCTGACCACCAACATGGCCGCCCAAAAAGGGGAACGGGTCGACTTCAAGCCCGAGTGGTTCGACCCCGACAGCAACGAGACGCCCGAGGACGTGGTGCCGAACCCGGCCCGGTATGCTTGAAGCCGGGCCGCCGGTCGGGTATCCTGGCGGCGGCCGTGTTTTGGCCGGCAACTTGGCGCAATTTAGCCGGCGAACTTGTTCGCCGCGCCGGAGCGGGGCCGCCGAACCACTGCACGGCGAACAAGTTCGCCGTCTGAATGGCCCCGTTGTGGACCGCCGTGAAGAAACCGTCCCCTTCTGGAAGGAGGCTCCCGTGGAAAAGTGGCCGATCGGCGTATTCGCCAGCATTGATGCCGGGTTGGGCGTAAAACTCGAGGTGGCCCACGAATTGGGCATCCCCACGGTGCAATTGCACGCCCCGCACCAGTCCAGCCGCACCCCCGAAAACGCGGAGAGGTTCCTCGCCCGGCTCCGCGAGCTGGGCATCACGATCACGGTGGTCTTCGGCGGGTTCGAGGGGGAGAGCTACGCCGACATCCCCACGGTCAAGGAGACGGTCGGCCTGGTCCCGCCCGCCACCCGCGCCGCCCGCACCAAGGAAATGAAGGAAATCGCCGATTTCGCCCGGCTCCTGGGCGTCGGCGCCGTGGGGCTGCACGTGGGCTTCGTGCCGCACGACGCCTCGGACCCGCTTTTCGGTCAGGTCGTCCAAGTGACCCGGGAGATCTGCGACCACTGCCAGCAGAACGGCCAGACCTTCCATCTCGAGACCGGGCAGGAGGAGGCCGACACCCTGCTGCGGTTCATTGCCGACGTGGGCCGCCCCAACCTGTTCATCAACTTCGACCCGGCCAACATGATCCTCTACGGCACGGGCGAGCCGATCGCCGCGCTGAAGAAGGTCGGCAAGTTCGTGCGCAGCGTCCACTGCAAGGACGCCACCTGGGCGGCCAACCCCGGCAAGGAGTGGGGCGCGGAAGTCCCCTTCGGCACGGGCCAGGTGGGGGCCGAGAACTTCCTCCGCACGCTCAAGGAGCTGGGCTACGACGGCCCGCTGACCATCGAGCGCGAGATTCCGCAAGACCCGGCGCGGCAGAAGGCCGAGATCGGCGGGGCAGTGAAGCTCATCAACGACCTGAAGAAGAAGGTCTTGTAGCCGCCCATGCCCAGCATCTCGATGACCGTTCCGCACGCTTTGGGCCAGGAGCAGGCCGTCGCGCGCCTGAAGGCCGGCTTCGGCATGGCCCGCGAGGGCTACCAGAAGCAGGTCAACGACCTGGTCGAGGAGTGGGACGGCAACCTGCTGAAGTACAGCTTCAAGACGTTCGGCATGGCCATCAGCGGCACGGTCGCCGTCGAGCCCGCCGAGGTGAAGCTCACGGCCAGCCTGCCCTTGGCGGCCGCGCTGTTTCGCGGCATGATCGAGCAGCAGATCCGCGAGCAGATGACCCGGCTCTTGGCCTGACCCCACAACCATACAACCTCAACCGCGGCGCGCCGCCTCGATTGCAGCGATGTCGATCTTCGTCATCTTCATCATTGCATCGAACGCACGCTTGGCGGCGGCCGTGTCGGGATCGGTGACCGCTTTCGTCAGGGCGATCGGCGTAATCTGCCAGGACAATCCCCATTTGTCTTTGCACCAGCCGCACGCGCTCTCCTGGCCTCCGCCAGCGACGATCGCGTTCCAATAGCGATCCGTTTCGGCCTGGTCAACGGTGGCCACCTGAAACGAGAACGCTTCGTTGTGCTTGAACGCAGGTCCGCCGTTGAGCCCGAGGCAGGGAATGCCCATCACGGTGAACTCGACCGTCAACACGTCACCTTTCTTCCCCGACGGAAAGTCTCCCGGTGCGCGGTGTACCGCGCCGACGGACGAATCGGGAAAGGTCTTGGCGTAAAACCGCGCCGCGTCCTCGGCATCGCCGTCGTACCAAAGGCAAATCGTGTTCTTCGCTGGCTTCTCCATGTCACTTCTCCATCGAGATGAGCCGCCCGAGGCCGGAGTAAACAACGATGTGCCCGCAGTCGAAGGCCATTGGCTCGGCCGACAATTCCGCGTCAAGGAACCGCAAGGTCCGTACCATTCGGGCGCCGCTCCGACGTGCTTCGCACGGGCAGGATAACGACTAGGATAAGGCGGCGGGGATGGAAAGACGCAACCACGGGCAACCCGCCTTACCCACGCTCGTCTTCATCCCGTTGTTCGGCGACGGCCTAATTCCGACACCCATGACCTGCGAAAATCAGCCTCTATCGTTCGCTCCGGCCGTCTTTCTGTTTCTTTGATGGGAAAGCGACTGCCGCTCCACCTCCGCGCATCTTCATCTTGTCTGGAAGCAGGCTATTCATGTTCTGGCATAGCGCCATCAGTTCCTTCACACGGGCATTTCGCACGGTGATGTTCTTTTCTCCGGTGCTGGTCTTGAACGTGAAGAAACGTTGCATTCCGTCTGCGACCCGAGTGTCCGAATAGTCCTGTTTCAGCTTCTTTACGGGGAACTCCGCCAGATACTTCGACCAGAATGTCGCTTCTTCGTCCGTCAGTTGCCTGGAAAGGACCTCCTTCTTCGGACTCCCAAAGTCATCCCAGAGTACGACGGTCAACGACCTCGTGTCCAGGTAGTAATCGAAGCCATATCCTTCGGCTCCATAAAAGTCACGCACCTTCAGAAGGAAAGGATACGTGTTCTTAGCCACAGGGTACTGATCCTTCTCGGCGGCGGTGAAGGAGGCGAGTGCAAGAAATAGGAAAACCATCGGATCCTCCTGCTCCTGCCGGACTTCTGTTTATCCGGCCGGCGCCCGGCCGTGCTATTTCTTTGGCACGGCCGGTCCGGCTCTAATAACCCTCAGCCAGTCAGAATTCTAATCCCGCAACTCGTATTCGAGCAAGAGGATGCGGATACCTTGCGGCTTGGCGACGGGGTGTTAGCAGGTCCGCCTATTCCGTCCCGCCCGCTCAACTCGACCCTCCCTTGGTGCTAACCGTATCGGGGAAGGGGTCTTAGCCTGTCGTCGCCGGCCGCTGATCGCCCATGCGGCTTCCACCGCGGGGCCCTGCGACCGGGCTGGACCGCGCGGGCTTCTCGTCAATGCATGCTAGCTCTTGGCAGCCCGGGGATGATTTGGGTGTGGGAGGGTTGTGCGGCGGCAGAAGGGCAGGGTACTGCACACGGAGTACGAGCCCCGCCGCAGGCGGCTTGCGCTGGCGGGCTGTGCGCCTGCGTTGGCTGAAGGGTATGGTTAGCGGTCCCTGTCATCACCGCCTCGCTTCTCAAGAGCGGTCGCTACCCGCTCCATGAATGCCTCCATGCGCTCCATATGCTGTTTGTGACGCTCCATGAAGCGCTGCGCTCTCTGCACTACGGGAGATTTCCTCTGCTGGCGAATCATGAGAAAGAAGATGACCACGAAGACAAGAACAAACAGCGCCATCGAAAAGGCACTAGACCACCGGGATTGGCCCGCTTCACCGGCATCGTCAGCCAGCAGAATACCGCTCAACATCAATATGCTCATAGTCTCCAGCCTCTCATCTTCAGGCCAACGCGCAGGGTTCTATCGTCTCGTCGCGCAGCGATGAGGGTCAAGACCCAGTTGAACCTGGCCGCGAGGCGTTGGGGACGCTCGCGGCGGCCCTCTCTTGCGGATTCTATCGCGGGGAGGAAGGGGCTGCAATCAGCCCAGCGGCACCCGGGCAAGCGACTGCTACGCCTGCGCCGCGGCGACCATCTTCTCGAACAGCTCGCGCTGGCGCGTGAGGTCGGCCACGGGGTCCTTGGCCTCGCCGCCGGCCTCCAGGAGGAGCCAGCCGCGGTAGTCCATCTTGACAAACAGGGCCACCAGTTCCGCCCAGGGGTAGCCCGGCGTGTCGAGAGGACGCACGTGGGCCGTGGCCCCGAACCGCTTCTTGACGAGGTCGAAGTTGTGCGCGAGCCCCTTGCCCGCCAGATCGGTCTGGTTCGAGTTCCAGCAAACCACGGCGTTGGGGTGGTCGGCCACGTCCATAATCCGCTTGAAGGTCTCCAGGTCGGCCCCGCATTGGCCGTGGACCTCCAGTCGGACCTGCTGGCCATAGTCGTCGCCGAACGCGGCCACCTGGTTCATCGCCTTGCCGATCTGCTCGATGGTCTTCTCGGGCGGGACGCCCTTGGGGAAATCGTTGGGTTTCACCTTCACGCCCGTCCCGCCCACGTCGTGGCTGAGCCGGATGAAGGCCTTCGTGGCCTCGATGGCCTTCTTGAGGGCCTGCGGGTCGGGGTGGTCAAAGTGCTCGTTGGTCCCCAGGCCCACGAGTCGGACCGGGCTGGCCTCGAACCGCTTCTTAACTTCCTCGCGCTGGGCCTCGTCGAGGCTCGGCTCCACGCCGTGCTTGTGCGTAGTCCGCAACTCGACGCCCAGGACCCGGGACTTCTCGCAGTAGCCGATCAGCGTGGGCAGGTCCCAGTCCTTCGCCCAAAGGTATGTGACCAGCCCAAAGGCCATGTCTCCGCCCGGCTTCTCCTGGGCGGGTGCGGCGGCAGGCAGCCACCGGGCCAAGGGGCCGGCGGCCAGGGCGGCGGCGCCCAGACCGGCAGAGGTTGCAAGGAATTTGCGGCGGCTAGAGCGGCTCATGGCGGGTCCTTTCGTGTGGAGATGAATGCGGCGGCCGAAGCTCCCGGCGCAAGCGCTCGGGCCAAACTGCGGTCAGATTTCCTCCGGCCCGGGCACTACGAACGGCTTGCGGTAAGGCCGCGTGAGCATGGCGTTGGCCGCCGCGTTGCCGACGAACGTTTCGGCCGCTGGGTCGATAGCCAGCCACGGGCCGAGCGTGAGCGGGCCGAACTTCAAGTGTCGCTTGGCCTCGTCCACGTGGTTCTCGGCCAGGTGTTTCTGGATGCTCTCGAAGGCAGCCGTCAGGTCGTCGCCGGCTTTAAGCCCTTCCAGCCGTTTCTTGATTTCGTCGTCCGGGGCCGGTTGGCCAAGGCGGTACGAGATGTTGCCTAGGTGCGTGAGGGCCGTGGAGGTGTGCCCTTCGATGATCGGGGCATTGAGATCCTCGACCTTGCGGCTCCGCACGGCCTTGAGGAAGTTGGCAAAATGGTCGTCGCCCTGGCCGGTGAGCTTTTCGACCGGCTTGCCGTCGGGGTCGAAGACGGTCACCGCCCCATAGCCGGAGACCAGGTAGCCCTCGGTGCCGCGCACGAGGACGGCGGCCTCGAACGGGGCCGGGCCGGTCTTGAGGTTGCGGACCTCCTGCACCACGGTGAGGGTATCGAAATCGTGAATCACCACTTGGGTGTTGGGCGTTTCGCCGGCGTCGTCGTAGTGCCGGGCCCCATAGCTCAGCACGCCGCGGCCGAGGCCCTGGATGCCGGTGATCTTGCGGAGGAGGTCCACGGCGTGGACGCTGTTGTTGCCCAATTCGCCGTTGCCGTAGTCCCAGATCCAGTGCCAGTCGTAGTGGAACGTCTTGCGCCGCAGAGGGACCTGCACGGGCGCGGGACCTGCCCAAAGGTCGTAGTTCACGCTGGCCGGCACGGGGTATTCGCCCGGGGGGCCGATGTCGCTGCGCGGCCGATAGGTGTAGCACTTGGCGAGCTTGATCTGGCCGAGCTTGCCCTCCTTGACGTACTGGGCCGCGGCCTTGGCCGGTCCGGAGGAACGGTGCTGCGTGCCGCCCTGGCAGATCCGACCGCGCTTCTCCATCACCTGGACCATGCGGCGGCCCTCGGAGATGTTGTGCGAGACGGGCTTCTCCACGTACACGTCCTTGCCGGCCAGCATGGCCCAGATCGCGGCCAGGGAGTGCCAGTGGTTGGGCGTGGCGATGGAGACGATGTCCACCGACTTGTCGTCGAAAATCCGCCGCATGTCCTCGACCGCCTTGGGCTTGCTCTCGAACGCCGCCGCGACCTTGGGCGCCACGTCCCGGTCGCAATCGCAGATGTACGTGACCCGGCAGTCCTTGCGGCTGGCAAAGGCCCGGGCATGATCGCTCCCCCGGCCGCGGACCCCGATCACAGCCACGCTCAGCCGCTCGTTGGGACTGGTGCTCTGCGGCTCCTGGGCGGCGAGCGGGCGGGCGGGAGCGGCGGCCATGGCGGCGGCCGTGGCGAGCATCGACTGTTCGAGAAACTGGCGGCGGGAGAGGCGGGACATGAGGGTTCCTCCGGAGGGTGCTGTTTGCGGGCGGGGACGGGGGCATTTTCGCTGCCGACCGTACAAGCAGCCGACTCATCGGCCAAGCGAAAATCCGCCCCGTCCCCTGCGATTGTCGTCCGGCGGCCCGCGGGATGCAAGCCGGCGAATATAATAGGGCCATGATCGACCCGAACCCAACCCGCGCCCCGGCGCCGCGTATCCGGGTGCTCTTCGGTTGCCCCGGCTGGCCCAGCGGCCTGATCGAGGTGGGCAGTTGGGCTGCCCGGCGCGGATTGGCCGAGGTGGCGATCGTGCAGATTCAGCCGGGGTTGGCATTGCGGCTCGACGCGGAGGAGGCCGAGTTGCTCGCGCCTGGGCCGGTCGCTGGCGACCTGGCCGCTGCTTTTCAGCGTGCCCGGCTGCCGCTGGGCCGCTCGGCGCGGATCGTTCGGCAGGACGACCGGGCGTGGCAAATCCACGGCCTGCTGGGCAGGTGCCGCTATCGCGTTGATCGCGGCGACGCCGGGGCCGACGTGTACGACCTGGCCAACATGGTCTCGCCGCCGTGCCTGGCCGCGATCCGTCGCTACGAGGAGCGGACCGGCCAGCACGGCAAGCTCGCCGCCGCAGACGGCACGCCCTCCGCGGCGGTTTGGGCGGCGTTGGCAGCGGTGGGAGGGCGGTTCGTCCGCACACTGATCGACTGGCGCCCGCACGTCGTCGGATTCCGGACCGAGGGAGGCGACTTCGAGCGGATCGACGGCTTCGTGCGCGCGGCGCAGCTCTTTTCTGACGCAGAAATCGTGCTCGGCGGGCCGACCGCCACGAGCCACCCGCGGGACGTGCTCGACGGGCTGGGCGCCGACTACGTGTTCGCTGGTGAGGCCGAGGAGACCTTTGCCCAGTTTCTGGAACTCGCGTCCCGCCCCGGATCGCGGGACCGCGCGGCGGAGATCCCCGGGCTGGTCTATAGCCACGGCGGCCGGACGTATCACAACACGCTGCCCCAGGACGGGTATGAGCGGACCGTGGTGGACTCGGGCGGCGCGGCGTGGGGCGTTCCGCTGCGATGCCTGCGGAACCTCGTGCGGCCGGTGGCCGGCGCCGACGTGCTCCAAAGCAACCGGCTCGATTGGTCCCTGCTGGCGGGTTTCGAGCGCCCCTTTGACAGCCTGTTCTTCACCGGCGGACGCGGCTGCCCGGGGGCTTGCACGTTCTGCGCCAAGCTGCACGGGCAGGAGGTGCGGGCCAAGACGGCCCGGCAACTCTTCGACGAGATCGCGGCAGCCGACGCCTGCGTGGCCTCGGGACGTTTGCGGGTCGTGCGGTGGCCGCTGTTCGAACACACGAGCGATCCCCACTTGAGGCCGCTGGAGGTGGCCTGGGCAGCCGTGTACGATGAGGACTTTTTCCTCCACCGCCATCGGGCCATCGAGTTCCTGCGATTGTGGGACCAAAGCCCGCTCAGGGGCCGCTACCGCCTGAGCTTCCAGACCAATCCCTGCACCCTCTTGACGGCGTCGGGCGAGTTCCACCCGGAACTGCTGGCCTGGATCGACCGGCTCAAGCCGATGATCCAGGTGGGGGCCGAGTCGTTCCATCCCGAGGTCCTCGCCCGTTGGCGCAAGCGGCACAACACGGGGCAGCTCGATCGGGTGCTGGACGCCTTGGAGACGACACGGCAGGATTACACGGTGTTCATCCTGCTGAGCGACTTCGAGACGACGCCGGAGGAGTTGGTCGAGACGCTGCGGCTCTTGGTCTTGGCGGCGCTGCGGAGGCCCCGGATGCGCATCGCCTCCAGCCCTTTCACGATCCCGCTTTTCGATTCCGAGACGCGTCTGCGTCTGGAGCACCAGGGCAAGTTGGGGCCCGGGCGCGTGCGGCACTTTACCGACTACGAGCGCCCGCAGCCCGGCTGGATGGACCCGCTGACGGCGCAACTGGCCGATCTGGCCGACGCGGAACTCCGCTTTGCCTTGGAACCGCGGCACCGCGACGCGGCGCTAGTCCAGGCGATGGAGGTGGTCGTCGAGCAGGTGCGGCAGTCATCGCCCGGGTGGGCCGATCGCGGGAAGCGGCTTCTCCAGCAGGCGGAAAGGGCAATGGCCGAGGTCGGGGAGTTGCGATTCAGGGCGGTGCGTTGCTGGCAAAGCTAGCAGCCGCAAAGCGGAAAAAGTCCGAAGCGACGAGGCGGACCGCGGCTCAAAACACTTCGATCTGGTTGGTCAACCGCGGCGAGCCCGGCAGGGCCATGGCGGCGTGCTGCGCGAGTTGCTTGACGTAGTAGGTGGCGCAGCGACCGCGCAGAAGGACTCCCTGGCGGCTGACCTCGACGCTGAGATTGTGGACCCCGCCGCGGGTCTCGCGCTGGACGGCACGCTCGATCGACGCGGCGAGCCGCTCAGCCTCGGCCAGGGTCTCGGGGAGTGGATGGTCGTCGGCATCCTCCGGCGACCACTCCGACAAGGTGCGGCAGCGAAGTTCATCCATGGGTTTCTCCTCGACCGCCGCCGGCATGACAAGTCCTTTGGTCGGGAAGGCGGCAACGTGCGGGAAACTTCCATGTTTCGCGGTTTGTGGTCCTTTCTTGACCGCGTCGCGATGCGAGGATGCTGATCTCTTGAGAAGGATCTTCCTGGGCGTCACCTGACCTCGATCTTGTTGACAACCTGAATGCTGAAATGGTCACACAGCGCGCGCACGACCTCCTGGGCCAACTGTTTGTGATAGAAGGTCGACACGGTGCCGGAAATGAGCAGAGCGCCGTCGTCCTGCACGACCCTAAGGTCGCGCAGCTCGTAAATCGGGCTGTTGGCAAGAGCCGCTTGAGCCCGGGGCTGGAGGTTTCCGACCATCACCTCGGCCATGAATGCCGCGCTCCCCTCCTTGGAAATGACGAGACCCTACCCCGTTCCAATGTAGTCGCGCGGCGACCGGATAGTCAACCCCATTCGGGACGCTTTTCCCGATTTTCACCGAATATTAGCGCCCGTCGTCGCGGGCGATCTTACCAACCGATTGGAGGTAGGCGAGCACCTCGTCGGCCAACTCCTCGGCCGACTTGCCCCCCCCGTCCAATGTCAGTTCGGGTTTCAGGGGCGGCTCGTAAGGGTCGTCGATGCCGGTGAAACCCTTGAGTTCGCCCGCTCGGGCCTTCTTGTAGAGACCCTTGGGATCGCGCTTCTCGCACAACTCCAGGGAGGTGTTGACGTACACCTCGACGAAATCGCCGTCGGCCAGAGTCGCCCGAACTCGGTCCCGGTCCGCCCGATAAGGACTGATGAACGCCGTGATGGCGACGATCCCTGCATCGCAGAAAAGTTTGGCGACAGCCCCAATTCGGCGTATGTTCTCTTCCCTATCCTGCGCGGAGAACCCAAGGCCGAACCGCTTGGCGAATTCGTCGCTATGCCGCTCCTTGAGCATCGCGGGGCTGGCATTCAGGCCGTGGCGCACATTGTCGCCGTCCAGCACAAAGCTGTGGACCCCCATCGAATGCAGGCGATGGTCGACCAGATTGGCCACGGTGCTCTTGCCA
>WBZO01006965.1_pt1 | contig 10679 bp, 11 predicted proteins | sample 5204261 | NCBI WGS metagenome assembly WBZO01 (sample SAMN12412400, study PRJNA552823) | activated sludge metagenome | isolation source: activated sludge from anammox sidestream of wastewater treatment plant... | place: USA: North Carolina | collected 2017-09
AAAATTAGTTCAGCAGTTTCACTTGCGCGCATTCCAAGTTTGTTTTCTTTTTTTCCAGATTTAAAACCAGGTGTGCCTTTTTCAATAATAAAAGCACTCATACCATGGCTATCGCCTTTTGCACCTGTGCGAGCAATAACTACAGCAACATTTCCAGTAATGGCATGTGTAATAAAGTTTTTGCTTCCGTTTAATACATAATAATCGCCATCTTTAACAGCGGTAGTAGCCATTCCTCCAGCATCAGAGCCTGTGCCAGTTTCAGTTAAGCCCCAAGCACCAATCCACTCGGCGGTAGCTAATTTTGGTAAGTATTTAGCTTTTTGTGCTTCATTGCCAAATTGTAAAATATGACCAGTACATAAAGAGTTGTGTGCCGCCATTGATAAACCGATGGAACCACAAATTTTTCCTAATTCAATAATGGCTGTAACGTATTCGGTATAGCTTAAGCCAGAGCCTCCATATTGTTCTGGTACCAATACACCCATTAAGCCTAATTCACCTAATCTTTTAAATACATCAATTGGGAACTCTTGTGATTCGTCCCATTCCATTAATTTAGGATAAATATGTTCTTTACCAAATTTGCGAATCATATCGGCAATTGCAATTTGATTTTCATTGAGTTGAAAACTCATTCCTACGTTTGGTTCTAATACTGCGCTAGACATGTTATATTATTTGTGTGTTTATTTAATTTTTGAATTCCATTTAAAAAAGTTAATCCTACTACAAAACTAAAACCGCATACATTTGCGCCTTGTTGTTTTACTAATTCGGCGGCGGCTTCAGCAGTTCCTCCAGTAGCCAATAAATCATCGTGTATCATCACGTTCCAGCCTTTTTGTAAACTGTCAATGTGCATTTCTATGGTTGCTGTTCCGTATTCAAGTTCGTACTCGTGCTTTATGGTTTTGAATGGCAGTTTTCCTGCTTTTCTAACTAACACAAACGGAATGTTAAGTTTGTTTGCTAATAACATTCCAAATAAAAATCCTCTACTTTCAATTCCAACAATGGCATCGGGTTTTGTTTTAAAATTAGAAATAAAGCCATCTACTATTTTATTACATAATGTTTGATTATGAAAGATAGGGGTAATATCACGAAACATAATGCCTGGTTTCGGGAAATCGGGCACATCTCTTATGGCGGCTTTTATTTCAGTCTCTAACGACATTGTTTCTTAACCTTACAAACTTAACTAAATTTTATAAATTTCATAGATATTAGAAAAATTTAACAGCTCATTAGCCTAGTAAGGTTTCTTGAGCGGCTTTTAATAATTTTCGAGTGTTTTCAAGGGTGTTACTTTCACCATATAAGCGTAATACAGGCTCAGTTCCACTTGCTCTAATCATAAGCCATTGTTCGTTTTCAAAATGGTATTTCCAGCCATCAATAGTTTCTAATCTTTCTACTTTGTATGAGCCAAAGGCATTGTACTTATTCGCTTTACAATTTGCAATGATATTTTGTTTTACATCTTCAGTTAGGTGTAAATCATTACGTTCATATACAAATGGTCCAGTTAATTTATATAAATCCTCAATTAATTGTTCGAGTGTTTTTCCAGATTTAGCCATATATTCCCAAATTGTTAAGCCCATCCAAATTCCATCTCTTTCAGGTATATGACCTTTAATTGCAATACCGCCACTTTCTTCACCACCCATAATCACATCTTCGGTTATCATATAACCTGCAATGTGTTTAAAGCCAATTTGTGTAATTAAAATAGGTAAATTATAATGCGTGGCTAGTTTATGAATACGCGGTGTTACTGAAAAGGCAGCTACTATTTTTCCGCCATATTTTTTTTCTTCAACTAAGTATTTTACTAATAATAAAATAATGTGGTGTGAATCCACAAAATTCCCTTTGCTATCATATAAACCTATACGATCGGCATCGCCATCGGTACATAAACCACAATTTATCTTTCCATCTTTTTTAATTAACTCACTAAACTCTAATAAATTTTTATGAATAGGTTCTGGAGCTTGTCCATGAAACCCAGGATTATCGTCATCATGTAAATGTATAATTTCAGGAAACAATCGTTTCATAATGCGTTTACCTGCACCAAACATACTATCGTAAGCTAATTTTAGCCCTGATTTTTTAATTGCTTGAATGTCAAAATTAGCTTCTACGTGTTTTAAATATAAGTCTTCTAAATTAACATATTCTAATAACCCATTTTTCTCGGCTTCTTTTAAATCAACTGAATTATAAGCAGGATTAGCAGTATTAGGAATAATATCTTCAATTTCTTGAATTTTTTCGGGAACTAATGGCCCGCCATAATGCCCTTTTAGTTTGTAACCATTGTATGATGGCGGATTATGACTAGCTGTAATAATGATACCTAGAGAAGTATTTAATTTTAATGCCCCTAATGATATCATCGGTGTAGATACATAATCCTTGGCTAAATACACTTTTACACCACAAGCAATAAACATTTTAGCAGTAGTTTCAGCAAATAGTTCACCTGCAAATCTGCAATCGTGTCCAACTACAGCGCTTGGCTTTTCGAAATTCTTTTTAATCCATGTAGCCGTTGCTTCAGTAACTCTTGCTACATTTTCAACTGTAAAATCTTGAGCAATAATTGCTCTCCAGCCGTCTGTTCCAAATTTAATTTTTGTCATATCTTTTTTGTATTAACTATCTTTTTTAGACTTACAACAAATAGTTTCAACTATTTTACCATTTTGTAAGAATTAAGGTTTTAAATTTATAAAAAAGTAGTGAGTTTGCAACTAAAAATAAACTAAATATTTTGTAAATAGATCCTTTATAATCAGCTTATTTTAGTTAATTTGCAGAGATAAAATAATTAAGTTATGACACCTAAAAAAGTAGTTTTTGAATCGTTAAAGTGGATGCTCACCGATCCTGTTCGTTTTTTTAAGAATTATAATCGAAATGTGTATTATAAGAAACAAATTGAAAAACAACAGTTTGTTACACAGCTTCCAACTATTGATTTATTAACGCTTTTTAATGGCACTTTTGAATCAGAATTAGAACGTTATACATTTTTAGAAAACACATCTACTGTACTAGACCTATGCTTATTGAAAGAATTAGCCAGAGGAATAAATGATTGCCGCTATTTTGAAATTGGTAGTTTAAGAGGCGAATCATTATACAATGTTGCTAAAGTAGCAAAGCACTGCACGGCTTTAACGCTATCGCACGAACAAATGAAACAGTTTAAATTTAAACCAAGTTTATTAAAAAGTGCAAATATGTTATCGTCTGAAATTAAAAATATGACTTTAATAGAAGACAACTCATTAACTTACGATTTTTCTAAACTCGGAAAATTTGATTTGATTTTTGTTGATGGAGATCATACTTATAACGGTGTAAAATCAGATACGAATAATGTGTTCAAACATTTAATTCATGAGAACTCTATTATAGTATGGCACGATTACACGTATTATCCAGAAACGGTTCGTCATGAGGTATTAGCAGGTATATTAGATGGAATACCATCGAGCCACCACAAATATTTATATCATATATCTAATACTATGTGCGCTATTTACACCACCAATCCAAATATTACAGCTGAAATGTTGAGTTTTCCAACTGTGCCTAATAAGTTATTTCATGTAAAAGTTAAAGCACAAAAATTATAAGGCATGACCTTAAAGGAACGATATAATGGTGTAATTGATTATTTTAAAACCCATGTGCCTGTTGCTGAAACCGAGCTTCACTATACCAATCCGTACGAATTAATTGTAGCAGTAATTTTATCAGCTCAATGTACTGATAAACGTATTAATCAGGTAACACCAAAATTATTTCGAGATTATCCAACTGTTGAAGCGCTTGCTTCAGCAAGCTCTGAAACGATTTTCCAATATATTAGAAGCGTAAGTTATCCCAATAACAAAGCCAAACATTTAGTAAATATGGCCAATATGCTTTTAAAAGATTTTAATGGAATAGTGCCTAGCGAGCGCGAAGACTTAGTGAAATTACCTGGAGTGGGTAGAAAAACAGCTAATGTAGTAGCTTCGGTAATATATGATAAACCGACTATGGCTGTAGATACACATGTTTTTAGGGTATCGAACCGAATAGGATTAACCAAGGCTAAAACACCACTGCAAAGCGAAACACAATTAGTGAAATACATACCCGAGCAATACATTGCTACGGCACACCATTGGTTAATTTTACATGGACGTTACATTTGCTTGGCTCGCACTCCAAAGTGCGAAGTTTGTCCTTTAACCAAATGGTGTCAGTATTTTCAAAAAAATGGCTTAAAATCTAAAATCAATTTAACGATGAAGAAAGTAACGGTTACTAAGAAAACAACTACTAAGGTGGTGGAGAACAAAACAACTACAATGAAAAAAGCAAAACCAGTTGTGTCAGCTACTGCTATCAAAAAAATAACAGCTACTCCCCAAAAAGCAACGTTTAAACCTCATGCAACATCGTTACAAGTAGGAGATAAAGCCCCTGCATTTAAAGCAAAAGATCAATTTGGGGAAGTAGTTTCTTTAGCTGGTTTAAAGGGTAAACAAGTTGTTTTATATTTTTACCCTAAGGATAATACACCTGGTTGCACACTCGAAGCCTGTAGTCTAAGAGACGAGTATCAATTTTTAAATAAGAAAAATTTTGTAGTAGTAGGGGTAAGTGCTGATGACGAAAAATCACATCAAAAATTTTCAGATAAGTTTCAATTACCTTTTTCTTTATTAGCTGATACTGATAAAAAAATAATACAAGATTATGATGTGTTTGGTAAAAAACAATTTATGGGGCGTGTGTTTGATGGTGTTATTCGCACTACGTTTGTTATAAACGAAAAAGGAGTTATATCACATATTATTCAAGATGTGAAAACTAAAGAACATGGCAAACAAATTTTGGCCTTGTCAAAATAATTCATAAAAATATTGGCTATGATATTTTAGTTTTAGAAAGTAAAAATTACTTACCCTCGTACCATTCGGCACGTGTTGGTTTTAAAGCATCACGTACTTTGTTAAGTTCGTCTTGCTCTATAATCATATAGGCAATAGAATACAAATCATTAATTTTCTCAACACCTAAGATGTTGTTTTTAAGTTGAGTCGCCTCAATATATTCCTCTAAATGATGCACGAAGTGAACTGCAGTTTGATGCCCATCTTCACCTCTATATTCCCAAATGAGTTTTATTTTTTTATTCATGTATTTTATTGTGTTATGGCTAGCGTTAACAAAAATACACTTTCTTCACTTGCTTCTACACTATGTGTTATATTAGGTTGTAGTGCAATCATTTGTGATTTTTTTAAGATAGCTGTTTTTTCATCAGTTATAAATTTAATTCTTCCTTCTAAAACTTGTACACTAATAGTAGCATTAGTTGCATGAGGTTTTAATAAGGCATTTTTTTGTAAAGCAATTAATACAACACGCATCAACTCAGATTTAAAAATTGTAATAGTATTATGTGTGTTGTTTTTCCAATTAGGCTCGTTTTTTATTTGTTCGATAAATTTAGTTAAGTCCATCTCAACTAAAGATGAATTAAGAATACGATCGCCTTGCGGTCGTTGAGGTGTTGCCTCGTTGCTTTTTACTTCCATAAATTAAATTTTAATTATTCTTTCACTTTTATTACTCTCACCTTCCAATCTTCTGGACCTTTTTCAATGTACTCCCACTTAAAAGGTTCTTTACTTTCTGCTTCCATTTGATAATATAATGGCTTAGGATCATGGTCGTTTATAAATTCAAACGCTTCGCCAGGCTTAATGTCAGCAAATGCTTTATAAAACATTTCATGTCTTTCGGTAGGAGGAAAAGGGCGAATGTCAAATGTATTTACAACAGAATAGCCATCATCTCCAAGACCGCTATTATCCTTTTTAGTGATATGAATAACATATTCTTCAGGTGATTTAGTTTTATAAATCCAAGTATGTTTCCCTTCAAATTTATTAACGAAAATGCCATGTATTTCGCTAGGGTCTTCTTTAGCAATCAATTCCATGGTAGTATTTTCTTCCATCATGCCATAGCGATGAAATATTACTTGTTTCCAATCTTTTTTGTCTATTTTTCTTAAATCTAAAAGTGTTGAAATATCTGTAAATTGACGTTCCTTGGATTCCTCTGTGCGAGTTACTTTTACTTTCCATTCTCTGCCTCCTTTATTTAAATATTCCCAGCCAACCACATCGCCATAAATGGAACGGAATTCATAATAAAGAGGTATAGGATCATGATCATTTATAAATATAAAATGTTCTGATGTAGGTAGTTCTTTAAATAATCGAATTAATAATTCGTGACGTTGAATTGGAACTAAAACTCTTACATCGAGTTCTCCTTGTGTATTTTTTTCTAAAGTAATCATTGTTTTATAATTTGTTGTTTTCAATCTATTAAAAATGCTAAACCATTGTTTACGGTATCACAAAGGTCTTTTACTTTTTTCTCTTTAAATATTTTTTCAATTAACTCTCTTGCTACCTTGTATTCGTTATGAATAGGGCAGGGACGAGATTCCGAACATTTATGTAATCCTAATCCACATTCTTTGAAAGTGCCTTTTCCTTCAATGGTTTCTACGATATTAAATAGAGGCAAGTTTTGTTGTTGATTCGTTAAATAAAAACCACCTGTTGGTCCTTTAAGACTATTAATTATTTTTTGTTTCACTAATGATTGTAAGGTCTTCCCAATAGTGTGTTCGCTGGCATTAATATGTTCGGCAATTTCTTTAATTCCTGCTTTTTCTCCTTGACTACTTTTACAAGAAAGATACACTACCGATTTTATGGCTATTTTACATGTATGACTTATCATATTTTATCTTCCTAAAAATTCGTTACCTTCTGGTGAAATTTTGGTGTAATCCCAAGGCGGTTCAAATGTAAGATTTACGTTGATTGTCCAATTTGGGAATGAACTTGTTAAAGATTGTGTGGTGTCTCCAGTAATAGCTTCTCCCATTGGGCAAAACTGTGTTGTAAGTGTCATCTCACAATTTACTGTTTTAGTATTATCGTCAAAATTAAGTTCATATACCAAGCCAAGGTCAATAATGTTTAAACCAATTTCTGGATCATAAACATTGTAAAGCCCAATGAGTGCTTGATTACACTTGGCTATATCGTTTGTGATAATATTCTTTACCATATTAAATTGTTTTTTGAGGTTTGTGAAAAATTACTTTACTCGTATTATATACATATAATATAGCTGAAGTAAATAAGGCAATTGCTCCTATTTTTAGAACTAAGTCTATTAAACTAATAATTCCAATAATGAAGATAATAAAGCCTACTAAATAACTATATAACATAAATTGATAAATTGTTTCACTAAATAACTCTTTTGGGGCAGGTGTTTTAGAATTCTGTGCTTTGGTATGATATACCTTATTCCAAACAATAAAAGGAAGTGTTTTAAATGTCATTCCTAATATAATTGCTGTAAGCCAACCAAAAAATATACAGAATCCATATAGCAAAATCATGTTCGGAAATTTATTTGTTGGTAAAAAAAATAGCGTAATAATTAGTGCTATAATTGGCAACAACATTTGAGCTATTGAAATTAATGAGGTTTTCATTTGTTCATCTACATTTCTTCTTATTCTTACCGTATAAGCTCTTTTGCAATGAATACCAAATAGGCAGACGGCAATTAAAATACTTGCAACTGAAAAATAAAAGACATGATTGTTCAGACCGAAAAATTTAATTAGTAAAAAACTTATTAAGCCTAGGTTTATTAACCAAAATATAACCCATAAGTTTTTATCATTTGTATATTTTGAGATTAAAAACATTGGAATTAAGCGAGAACTGACACCAATAACTAATAATAAAAACCAACCTACAATTCCTAGATGGGCATGGATACTCAAATACGACAAGGAATCTTTAGGTAATAACATATAAGTAAAGTTAAACACTAATAGTAGTCCTAAGAATACGGTACTAAATAGCCAAATAGAGGCGGTAATTATAAACCAAGCATGTACATTTCGTTTAGATGTGCTAAATGAACTACTAAAAACATTTAAAACATAACATACTATGCCAATATTGATACATACAGCGCCTATTTGCATAAGCCATCCCGTTTGAAATATATAAAAAGCATATACTAAAATTGGAATTCCAATAGCTGTGAAAATAAAGGTGAGATGTGCTAATGTATCACTAATTAATTTACCATTTATTAAGATAGGTAATAATTGGTGCGATGCGCCTAAAATAATCATAGTTCCCCAGCCTAGCGCTAAGATGTGTGTAATGGCTAATGTGTGAGGATTAAAATGATGAGCTTTTGTAAGATTGGTATGAACTAATAATAAAGCTGTGGTAATAATAAAAGATATTGATGTGTACAAGTAAAATGGAAGTACAACTTTATAATTAGTGGTTTTTTGTAAACCACTTGGCAGTGGTGTTGTCATGTTATGATGTTTGTTTAAAGATCAGTAAATATACTTCTCCTTCCTGTATTTCTTTAATTCGGTATTCAAAATTTCTTTCTTTTAATTCAGTTAGTAAAAATACTGGAATTCGTTTGTGATGCACATATAATGCTTTTTGATCGGGGAGTGTTTCTAAAGTTTCTAAAATTGTCATCATAGGCATTGGCATCTCTAAATGGCGTACATCTATTTCAAGCAGTTGATTTTCGAAATGTTTTAAAATCTCCTCCCAGTCTCCCGATGTTTTAACTTCAGCTTCTATGTCAGATATATTAACTTGTATATTATTAATTGATGATTTAAAGAAATAAGTTTTTATAGTATCAGCATTTTCATACTCAACATAAGATTCAAAACCTTGTTTTTCTAATAATTTAATAAGTGGTACTGGTTCAAAATTATTGATGATTAAAAGAACCTCGCCTTGGTTTAAAGCCTTTACTTTTTGTTGAATGACTTTTAATGGATCGTTGCCTTCTGCTAACATGGCTCTTACATCAAAGTTTACTATTTTATCAGGACTCACCGATTGTAAATAAACAGGCATTGTTGTGTTTTGAATTTTTTCTTTTTCTTTTGGTTTCGAACTATCTACTTTAAAACCTAATGGTGCTAAAGCTTTAAAAAAATCTTCGGGTGTGCAGCCTCCTATTTTTGAAGCCATAGCAATACTTGCTCTTCCAGCCATTAATTTTCTTAATATTGGATTTCTTAATTTCTTAAAATCAGGACTTAAACTTATAATAGTTTCTAAAGCATCTGGATGATGTTTTAGAAGTGCCGCTATTTTTGTTTGTTCGTTAATAAACATTTTGTTTTAATTTATTATTTGAATAATTTCATTCACTTGAGTGTATATTACTCAAGGTTACTATAATAACTTACACAGGCTACTTGCTTTTGTAAACAGAATATTGTTTTCTAAATGAATATGTGTAAACAAATCATTTTCAAATTCCTCTAACATCTTATATAATAGTTTATAGCTTGTACATGCGTCCTCTGGAATGGCATAGTTATTATTTAACCTTCTAATTTTTTCTAGTAATCTTCCTATACTATCATGTTCTTCTTCTGTCTCATTAATAAGCGCATTAAAGTTTTTAAAAGCCTCTACTTCTGTTTTTGAAAGATTATTTTTAGTATTTACTATTTGCTTAATGAGTGGAAAGAGTTTTGTTTCCTCTTCTTTCATGTGAATTGTTAACTCATGATTTATTTGTTCAACTAATTCTTTAATTTCTGACAACTCTGGATGATGATTTCCGTGTACTTTTGCTACCTTATTAGCGTAAGTTGTTATATCAGGTAAGTATTTTTTAACGTAGTTGTGATGAGTATTGACAATATAATCGGCTAGGAAATCAAGACTCCACTCGTCGTAGTTTAAATTACTTTGTTGAGTTGCATTATGTATTGGTTGTTGCAATTCTTTTTCAATTTGTGTAGGATCAATTCCTTTTTCTGAACATATCTGTCTCACTGTTTTTTTACCGCCACAGCAAAAATCTATACCATATTTTTTAAATACCTCTGCTTTTCGTAAATCTTTTGCCACAATTTCGCCTATGGTTTCGCTACTTTCCATCCCTTTTCTTGTAACTCGAATATCCCACCATTGAGGGCCTTCTTGTAAATATTCCCAAGTAAATACATCACCTTTCTCACTTAATAATTGATAATAAACTGGTTTTGGATCATGATCGTTATGTATAATGAAACTATCCCCAGCATTTAGAGAGTCAAAAGTTTTAAAAATTGTTGGATGTTTTAACTTTGGTTCTAATGAAGGTACATTAATAACTAAGTCATTTGGATACTCTGATTTTTTTGTTTCTTTTATACCGACTTTAATATCCCACCATTGTGGCCCTTGCTGTAAGTATTCCCAGGTAAAAGTATCGCCAAACATATTTTGTAATTGAAAATATACAGGCTTTGGATCATGATTATTGTGAATAATAAATGAATTACCTGGTAATGTATTTTTAAATACATGGAAAATTGTAGCATGTTTTTGTTGAGGTTCTATTACGGGAATATTTAATATAAAATCTTTATCTTCTGTTGGGATAATTGGCACATCTCTGCGAACTCTAATATCCCACCATTCTGGACCTTTCTGTAAATAATCCCATGTAAAAATATTTCCACGCATTTCTGTAAGTTGGTAATATACAGGCATTGGATC
>WBZO01006966.1_pt1 | contig 10678 bp, 5 predicted proteins | sample 5204261 | NCBI WGS metagenome assembly WBZO01 (sample SAMN12412400, study PRJNA552823) | activated sludge metagenome | isolation source: activated sludge from anammox sidestream of wastewater treatment plant... | place: USA: North Carolina | collected 2017-09
GCTGGGCGGCCAGGCCTCGTTCCGCTACTCCTGGTAATCCAACCGTTCCATCGCAATGCAGAAAGGCCCGGCACTGCCGGGCCTTTTTGTTGGCTTGGCCTCAGGATCGCGGCGTAGAGGTTCGGATGTGACGGCAGCCCGGGGCGCATAGCCTTGGCCGCGAATGTCCTCCGACATCGGCCTGTGCCGATGTCTCCCCCTTTACTTCGCGCCCAAGGCCATGCGCCCCGGGCTGCCAGTGACAGGTGTGCATTGATGTTTTCAAAGTCAGAAAGCCCCCCGAACCTGCTGCAAATGCGAAACCCAGTAAAAACCCCACGGTCTGGGGAAGACCGTGGGGCTGGGGGGGGAAGGCAGGTTGGGGAGGGCCTGTTCCTTCCAGTCGATCACACCAGGGGAGGGGTAGTGATCTGCAACAGGCGTTGCACCTGTCACGGGTAATGAGACCACGTCAAGCATGGATGGTTCGTGAAGAATTCGCTGTTTTTACATAACGATTCAGGATGCATTCATTGCATTTTACCGGCCAGCCCGCGCCAGCGCTCGCGCTGCGAAATGCATGTGAACGAAGTCACGGTTTCCGGATTTGCGATGCCCGTCACGTGGCTCAATGCGCCTCGTCCCAGTTGTCGCCTGTGCCCGAATCCACCACCAGCGGCACCCGCAATTCGGCCGCCGCCTGCATCCGCGCGGTGACAGCCGCCACCAGCTCCGGCACGAAATCGGCGTCGGCTTCGAACACCAGCTCGTCGTGCACCTGCATGATCATCAGCGCCCGCGCCCGGTGGTCGGCCAGCCAGACGTCAACGGACACCATGGCGCGCTTGATGATGTCGGCGGCGGTGCCCTGCATCGGCGCGTTGATCGCGGCGCGCTCGGCGCCGGCGCGCTGGGCGGCGCTGTGCGAGTGGATGGCGTCGAGGTTGAGCCGGCGCCCGAACACGGTTTCCACAAAGCCGTGTTCGCGGGCCTGGCGGCGGGTGCGCTCCATGAATTCATGGACGCCCGGATAGCGGCTGAAGTACAGCGCGATGTAGTCCTGCGCCTGAGCGCGTGAGACGCCGATCTGGCGCGCCAGCCCGAACGCGCCCATGCCATACATCAGTCCGAAGTTGATGGCCTTGGCGGCGCGGCGCTCGCTGCCGCTGACTTCGGCCAGCGGCTTGCCGAACACTTCGGCGGCGGTGGCGCGGTGGATGTCGTCGCCGTGCGCGAAGGCGCGCAGCAGGGCGGCGTCGCCGGACAGGTGGGCCATGATCCGCAATTCGACCTGCGAATAGTCGAAGGCCACCAGCTTGCGGCCCGGCGGGGCGATGAAGGCGGTGCGGATGCGGCGGCCGTCTTCGCTGCGGGTGGGGATGTTCTGCAGGTTGGGGTCGGAGGACGACAGCCGCCCGGTCGCCGCGCCGACCTGGTGGTAGCTGGTGTGGACGCGGCCGGTGGCGGGGTTGACCATCTCCGGCAGCTTGTCGGTATAGGTGCTGCGCAGCTTGGCCAGGCCGCGGTAGTCGAGGATCAGTCGCGGCAGCGCGTGCTGGTCGGCGATCGCTTCCAGCGCCTCTTCGTTGGTCGAGGGCGCGCCGCCGGGGGTCTTCACCAGCGCCGGCAGCTTGAGTTCATCGAACAGCAGGGCGCCGAGCTGCTTGGGCGAATCGAGGTTGAATGCGCGCCCGGCCAGCGCGTGCGCCTGCTGTTGGGCGGCCAGCATCCGCCGCGACAGTTCGGCCGACTGCCGGCGCAGCTCGACCACGTCGATCAAGACGCCGTTTGCCTCCACCCGCGCCAGCACCGGCACCAGCGGCATCTCGATGTCGCGGTACACCGACAGCAGCGCAGGTTCGGCTTCAAGCCGCGGTCGCAGGGTGCGGTGCAGGCGCAGGGTGATGTCGGCGTCCTCGCCGGAATAGCGGGTGGCTTCCTCGACCGTCACGCTGGCGAACGGGATCGCTTTGGCGCCCTTGCCGGCCACGTCCTCGTACTTGAGGGTGGCGTAGCCGAGGTGGCGCTTGGCCAGCGAATCCAGGTCGTTGCGCGCCAGCCCGGCGTCGAGCACGAAGCCTTGCAGCAGGGTGTCGTCGGCGTAGCCGGCCACCGCGATGGCGTAGCGGTGCAGCACGTGGATGTCGTACTTGCCGTTCTGCGCCAGCTTGCGCTTGTCGGGGGCTTCCAGCAGCGGGCGCAGCGCGGCCAGCACCGCGTCGCGTTCCAGCTGCGCGGGTGCGCCCGGGTAGGCATGCGCCAGCGGGATGTAGCACGCCCGGCCGGGTTCCACGCTCAGGCTCAGGCCAACCAGATTGGCGCGCAGCGGGTCGAGGGAATCGGTTTCGGTGTCGAAGGCGAATTCGCTGGCGTCGTCGAGGCGTGCGACCCACGCCGCCAGTTGGGCCGGCGTGAGCACGGTCTCGTAGTCGCCGGGCGTGGCCAGCGCGGGATCGGGGGCCGGGGCGGCAGCGGAATGCTCGATCCGGGTCGCCGGCGGCTTCCCGTTGGCGCCACGGCCGGCGTGCGGGTTGTCCAGTTCGCGCAGCGCCTGCTGGAAGCCGTAGCGGGAATACAGCGCGCGCAGCGCGTCGCGGTCGGCGGGTCGCAGCACGAGCTGTGTCGGCCCTTGTGGCAGCGCCACATCGGTCTTGATCGTCACCAGCGTGCGGTTGAGCGGCAGCCGCGGCAGCGCCGCGCGCAGGTGTTCGCCGATCTTGCCCTTGAAGTCGTCGGCGTGGGCGATGACGCCGTCGAGGCTGGCGTATTCGGCCAACCATTTCGCCGCCGTCTTTTCCCCGCATTTTTCCACGCCGGGGACGTTGTCGACCTTGTCGCCCATCAGCGCGAGGTAATCGACGATCTGCTCGGCGCGCACGCCATATTTTTCCTGCACCGCCGCATCCGAATCCATCCGGCTGCCGGTCATGGTGTTGACCAGTCGCACGCCGGGGCGCACCAGCTGGGCAAAGTCCTTGTCGCCGGTGGAAATGGTGACATCGATGCCGGCCGCCGCGCCCTGCAGGGCCAGGGTGCCGATCACGTCGTCGGCCTCGACTCCGGGCACGCGCAGGATCGGGATGCCCAGCGCTTCGACCAGCGCCAGCATCGGTTCGACCTGTGCGCGCAGGTCGTCGGGCATCGGTGGGCGGTTGGCCTTGTACTGTGGATACAAATCGTCGCGGAAGGTCTTTCCCGGCGCGTCGATGACGAAGGCGATGTGCTCGGGCGCTTCCTTCAGGTGCGCGCGCAGCATGTTGACCACTCCGAACAGCGCGCCGGTCGGCTCGCCGTCGGCATTGCTCAGCGGCGGCAGCGCGTGGAAGGCGCGGTACAGGTAGGACGAGCCGTCGATCAGGACGAGGCGATTCATGCGGCGATGTTCGGTGCGGTGATCCTCATGGATCGATTCTAGGGAATTGCGGGCAAAGCCGCGTGTTCATGCGCGAGCGCTGAAGGCGAAAGGGCACAATGCGCGCATCTGCCACGGAATGACCGCATGCTGCGTTGGTTCGAAACCCGCCTTGACCCGTTCCCGGAAGCGCCGCCGGCGCAGCCGCCAGCCAGCCTGTACGCGTTCTGTCGCCACTTCACCCGCGGCGCCGAACCGTGGCTGGCGCTGATGGCGGCCACCACGGCCGCGATCGCCGTGGCCGAGGTGAGCCTGTACGCCTACGTCGGCGCGGTGGTGGACCGCATGACCGCGCTGGGGGTGGCCGGCTTCCTCGCCGGCGAAGGCCGGCGGCTGGCGTGGATGGGCGCGCTGGTGCTGCTGTGCCTGCCGCTGCTGGTGTGGCTCAACTCGGCGGTGCAGCACCAGAGCCTGCTCGGCAATTTCCCGATGCGGATCCGCTGGAACGTCCACCGCTACCTGCTGCGGCAGTCGATGGGCTATTTCCAGGACGAATTCGCCGGCCGCATCGCCACCAAGCTGATGCAGACCTCGCTGGCGGTGCGCGAAACCGTCATCAAGCTGCTCGACATCGGCAACTACGTGCTGGTGTATTTCGGCGGCATGCTGGTGGTGGCGGCCAGCGCCGACCTGCGGATGATGCTGCCGTTCGCGGCCTGGCTGCTGGGCTATGGCCTGCTGATGCGCTGGTTCGTGCCGCGCATGGGCAAGGTGTCCAGCGCCCAGGCCGACGCGCGTTCGACCATGACCGGGCGGATCGTCGACAGCTACACCAATATCGCCACGGTCAAGCTGTTCTCGCACTCGCGCCGCGAGCAGGCCTATGCGCGCGAGGCAATGGACGGCTTCCTGGTCACCGTCTACCGGCAGATGCGGCTGGTGACCACGGTCTACAGCCTGTTGTACGCGCTGAACATGCTGCTGCTGTTCGCAGTGGCGGCGCTGGGGATCTGGCTGTGGCTGCACGGGGCGGCGACGACCGGCGCGGTGGCGGTGGCCGGCGCGCTGGCGCTGCGGCTGCTGGGGATGTCGCACTGGATCATGTGGGAGCTGTCGGCGCTGTTCGAGAACATCGGCACCGTGCACGACGGGATCAGCTCGATCGCGCTGCCGCCGACCGTGGACGATGCGCCGGGCGCGCCCGCGTTGCCCACGGTGCGCGGCGCGATTCGCTTCGACGGCGTGGCCTTCCACTACGGCAAGGGCAGCGGCGTGATCGAGCAGCTCGATCTGGCGATCGCGCCGGGCGAGAAGATCGGCGTGGTGGGCCGCAGCGGTGCCGGCAAATCGACCCTGGTGAACCTGTTGATGCGCTTCCACGACGTCGAGGCTGGCCGGATCACCGTGGATGGCATCGACATCGCCAGCGTGCAGCAGGATTCGCTGCGCGCGCAGATTGGCGTCGTGACGCAGGACACCTCGCTGCTGCACCGCTCGGTGCGCGAGAATATCCTCTACGGCCGCCCGGATGCCGGCGAGGACGATCTGCTGGACGCCGTGCGGCAGGCCAACGCCGAGGGCTTCATCGCCGAACTGCAGGATTCGCGTGGCCAGCGCGGGCTGGATGCGCAGGTGGGCGAACGCGGGGTGAAGCTCTCCGGTGGCCAGCGCCAGCGCATCGCCATCGCCCGGGTGCTGCTCAAGAACGCGCCGATCCTGGTGCTGGACGAGGCAACCTCGGCGCTGGATTCGGAGGTCGAGGCGGTGATCCAGGAAAACCTGTATCGGCTGATGCAGGGCAAGACCGTGATCGCGATTGCGCACCGGCTCTCGACCATCGCCGCGATGGACCGCCTGATCGTGATGGACGCCGGCCGCATCGTCGAACAGGGCAGCCACGCCCAGCTGCTGGCGCAAGGCGGCCTGTACGCACAGCTGTGGAAGCGGCAGTCGGGCGGGTTTCTGGATCTTGCCGCGGCGCCGGCATAGAGCGCTCCTCACTTCGCGTACGGGAGAGACAAGTCCGGATGAAGAGCGCTCTTGTCGCATACTGGCGACACCCCCACGGAGACCGCCGCCATGCGCCTTGTCCTGCCCCTCGCCCTTGCGCTGATGCTGTCCGCCTGTGCCAGCGCGCCGCCCGAGCCGGCGCCGCCAATCCCGGAAGACGCGGTCCCCGTCACCCGCACCGAATCCAACGGTGACGTGATCACCGAGTACCGCCTCGCTGGCGAGTTGAAAATGGTCAAGGTGGTGCCGTTCCGCGGCGTCACCTATTACATCTACGACCGCAACGGCGACGGCCGGGTCGACGAGCGCGACGCGAAAACCGGCCCGCTGGTCTACTACCGGCTGTTCAGCTGGTAGCGCCGCCGCATGCCGGCATTCGGCCTCCCGCCATTGCAGCCCTGGCATGGCCTGACCTTGCTGCACGTCGCAGCGGTGGCTTGCGGGCTGTTGTCCTACATCGGGCTGACCCATTCCGGGCGCCAGCGCCGTCCGCCCTCTGCCGCCGTGGCCTGGGTGCTGGCCCTGGTCGCCTTTCCTTACCTTGCGCTGCCGGTGTACCTGCTGCTGGGTCCGCGCAAGCTTGCGCACGCGCGGCTTGCCCTCAGCGCATCGCCAGAGATCGAAGTCGGCGTCGAGCCTTGCGCGCGCGGGCTCGACCTGCCGCCGCCGCGGTCCGCACCGATTCCCGCACGTACCGAAGGGCCGCGTGCGCAGCTGTTGCCCAGCGGTCCCGAGCGCCGTGAAGACACCGCCTACGCGCTCTGCGCGATGTCGGGGAAGGTCTGGTGCGCGCGGTGGGCTTCCAGCTTTGAAGGCGCGTTCTGTCCGCCCGCCCGCCACCGTGCGGACAGCCGCAGCGTCCTGTCGAAGCGCCGCAGTCAGCGGTCTTTCGGAAGCGTCGGTTGTGCCGGCAGATCTGGCAGCACCTGACCGGAGTGCCAGCGTTCGGCTTGCAGACGATTGAGCAGGGCCAGCACCGCTTCGCGCTTGGATGGTTCGTGCACCGGCAGCAGCAACAGGTCGCCGGGCTGCGCCCAGGCCAGTGCCTCGCGGGCGGCCGCGGTCTCGTCGAGGCAGACCGGCAGGGCCTCCAGTGGCAGGCCGTGCGCGTGCAGGCTGTCGCGCAGGATGCCGGCGACTTCGCCGGAAGCGCGCCCGCGCAGGTAGTTTCCCCCGATGTCCTTCAACCAGACGCGATCGGGATGGGCCTTGGCGACCACCTCGGCAACCGCGCGATAGTCCGCGTCGCGACGATTGCCGGCATGCCCGAGCAGGATGCCGAGTCGGCGACCGCGCCATTGGGTCGCCAGGTCCAGCAAGCCGCGCAGGCCTTCGGGGTTGTGGGCGTAGTCGAGCACCACCTCCACGTCGCCCAGGCGCCAGCGTTGCAGGCGTCCGGGATTGTCGAGCGGTTCCGCGCCGAAGCGCAGCAGCTCTGCGGCCATGACCTCCGCCGGGACGCCCAGTGCATGCGCGGCCAGCACGGCGGCGGCGATGTTCTCGATGTTGTAGCGCGCCGCGCCGCCGAGGCTGAGCGGCATGTCGGCAATCGCGCCGAGGTCGCGGGTCTCGCCGTCCTCACGCAGCAGCAGCTGGCCGTCTTGCACGCCGCAGGCGAGTGTGCCTTGCGCGCTGGCGACATCGAGATCATGGGCAAACCAGCCGATCCGCACGCCCGCCGTCCGTGGCGCCTGCGTCACCAGGGTCGGGTCGGCGGCATTGAGCACCAGTACGCCATGCGCGCCGAGGGCCTTGGCCACCACCAGCTTGACCTCGGCGAGGTCGGCGAGGCTGTCGATGCCGTATTCGCCGAAATGGTCCTCGCTGACATTGGTGACGATGGCGGCACCGGCGCCGTCGACCGCCAGCCCGCGCCGCAGCAGGCCGCCGCGCGCGGTTTCCAGCACCGCCGCCTGCGCTTGCGCAGCGCGCAGCACGGTGCGCGCACCGGCCGGGCCGGAATAATCGCCGGCCGCGAGTCGCGTGCCGTCCACCACCACGCCATCGGTGCAGCTGTAGCCGACCCGGCGCCCGGTCGCGGCCAGCAGCGCGGCCAGCAGGCGCACCGTGGTGGTCTTGCCGTTGGAGCCGGTGACGAGCGCCTTGGGAATGGCGTGCAACTGCGCCCACGGCACGCTCGCCGGATCCGGCAAGGCTGGAAGTGGCCACAGCCGCGACGCCTCGCCTTCGCCCAGCGACAGCGCTTCGTCATCCAGCCGTGCCGGAATCGCATGCATCGCGGCGGCGTGCAGCAAGGCGAGCAAGCCGGGATTGGCTTCCGCGCGTGCGGCCGCTTGCAGGCGTCGCAGCGCCTCGCCCGCGTCGAAGTGCGCCGGATGCGGGCGCGGCGGCTGACCTTCGCCATCCACAGACTGCGCGCCGGCACGCCGTCCCAGCGCCTGATACAGCGCGTATTCGTTGACTTCGGTGGCGGTGAACAACTGATCGATCGGCGCGGCGATCGCCAGGCTCACGCCGCCGGCGTGGCGACGCACGATGCTGGCGCCGTCCGGCCACTGCAAGGCCTCACGCAGCTGCGCGACCTGCGCGCGCCAGCGGGTCTCGGCCTGGGCGTCGAAGGCGACCGTCGCCGGCGCATCCAGCACTGCGCCGGGGCCGGCGAAATACTGGTTGGCCCCGGTCAGTCGACGCGAATCCTCGAACGGTACGGCCGACGCATCATCCACTGCGTTCAATCGGCTTCCTCGCGCTCGAAGCGCAGCCCGCGCTCGTCGCGCACCACGCCTTCCATCGCCGCCACGATCTGGGCATCGAGGGTGGTGTCCAGCGCCGGGGTTTCCACCTTGGGCGCGGGCTTGGGCATCGCGCCATCGGGCTGGAAGCGGATGATCTGCTTCCAGGAACGCGTCAGCGCATCGGCAAAGATCACCAGCAGATCGCCGGGTTTGCCCATCTGCAAACCGGCCTCGATCGCTTCCTGCTCATCCGGGATGACGGTGATGGCCGCCTCCGGCACGCCGGCATCGCGCAAGGCCCTGGCGAGGATGCGCGGCACCTCGTCGCCGTCGCGGCCGCGCAGGGAATCGTCGCGGCGGCAGATGTAGTGATCGAACTTGCCCGCCACCGCCTGCGCGATCTCCACCAGGTCCTGGTCGCGGCGGTCGCCTGGACCGGCCAGCACCACGATCCGCCGCTGCGCGTCGAGGCGCTGGGCAAGGTCGGCCATCATCCCCACCGCGTGCGCGTTGTGGGCGTAATCCATGATCACCTTGAACGGGTGCTCATTGAACACGTTCATCCGTCCCGGCGCCTGGAAGAAGGTGGTGTCGAAGGTGCGCAGGCCCTGGCGGATCGCGTCGAGCTTGATCCCCATCGAATAGGCCATCGCCGCGGCGATCATCGCGTTCTGCACGTTGTGCAGGGCGCGGCCTTCCAGCGTCGCCGGAATCAGGTGGGTCCACATCAGCGGGATGTGGCTGCCCTTGTCGTACAGGGTGATCATGTGGCCGTTGACGCCGGCCTCCAGCGCGCAGGCGCGGCCACCGGCGCGGATGTGCTCGCGCACCAGCGGGTGCGAGGGATTCATCGTCACGTAGCAGATCACCTTGGCATCGGTCCAGGCCGACATCTTCAGCACGTTGGGATCATCGGCATTGAGCACGGCGCAGTCGTTGGCGACTTCAACCACGATGCGTTTGATCTCGGCCAGCTGCTCCAGCGTGTCGATGCCTTTCAACCCGAGGTGGTCGGAAGCGACATTGATCACCGCGCCGACATCGACCTCGGACACGCCCATGCCGGCACGCAGCAGGCCACCGCGTGCGGTTTCCAGCACCGCGAAATCGATCGTCGGATCGGCCAGCACCATCCGTGCCGACACCGGCCCGGTCATGTCGCCTTCGACCGTGCGCTGGCCATCGATGTAGACGCCGTCGGTGGTGGTCAGCCCCGGCGTGTAACCGGCCATCTTGGCGATGTGGGCGAGCATGCGCGCGGTGGTGGTCTTGCCATTGGTGCCGGTGACCGCGGCGATCGGCACCCTCGATGGAGTGCCGGCCGGGAACAGCATGTCGATGACCGGACCGGCGGCATCGCGCGGGGTGCCTTCGCTGGGCGCGATGTGCATGCGGAAGCCGGGCGCGGCGTTGACTTCGCAAATGCCACCACCGGCACGCCGATAACTTTCCGCGATATTGGGCGAAAGAAAATCGACGCCGCCCACGTCCAGCCCGATCGCGCGCACCGCGCGTTCGGCCATCGCCCGGTTGTCGGGATGGATGATGTCGGTAACGTCGGTGGCGGTGCCGCCGGTGGACAGGTTGGCGGTGGAGCGCAAGTACACGATCTCGCCGGCCGGCGGCACGCTGGCGGCGGTATAGCCCTTGCGTTCCATCATCAGCTCGGCCTCGCGGTCGAGCTTGAGCCGGGTCAGCACTTTCTCGTGGCCGACGCCCCGGCGCGGGTCGCTGTTGACCACTTCGATGAGCGCGGCAATGGTCGATTGGCCATCGCCGACCACATGCCCCGGCGTGCGCTTGGTCGCGGCGATCAACTCGCCGTTGACCACCAGCAGGCGGTGGTCCTCACCTTCCATGTAGGTTTCCACCAGCACCGAGCGCGAATGCGCGTGCGCGGCCTCGAAGGCGGCACGCACGTCGGCCTCGGCGCTGATGTTGATGGTGATGCCGCGGCCGTGGTTGCCGTTGTAGGGCTTCACCACCACCGGGCCATCAAGGCGGCGCGCGGCGCGCCAGGCGGCATCGGCCGATTGCACCAGATGCTGCTGCGGCACCGGCAGGCCCTGCGCGGACAGGATCTTGTTGGTTTCTTCCTTGTCGCAGGCCAGCTCCACCGCGATGTGCGAGGTCCGTCCGGTGACCGTGGCCTGGATGCGCTGCTGGTATTTGCCCTGGCCCAATTGCACCAGCGATTGCTCGTTCAGGCGCATCCACGGAATGCCGCGTTCCTGCGCGGCGCGTACCAGCGAGGCGGTGGACGGGCCAAGTGCGCGGCGCTGGGCGTAGTGGATGAAGTCATCGCGCTCCTGCGCCCAGTTCCAGTCGGCGTCGATGGCGCTGCGCAGTGATTCCGGCAACAGCGAATCCAGCAGGCGCAGCGCCAACTCGCCTGCAGCGATGCCTTCCTCGCGCTGTTCGTATTCGTAGACCACCGAATACACCCCGGCACGGCCGTCGTCGACGCTGCGGGTCTTGCCGAAGGTGACGTCTTCGCCGGCCTCATTCTGCAGTTCGATGGCGACGTGTTCGAGCACATGGCCCAGCCAGGTGCCCTCGCCTTCGCGCATGCGGCGCAGGAAGCCGCCCGGCTCGCGGTAGGAACAGCCGTGTTCGGCCAGGCCCGGCAGCGCGGCCAGCA
>WBZO01006253.1_pt2 | contig 10675 bp, 11 predicted proteins | sample 5204261 | NCBI WGS metagenome assembly WBZO01 (sample SAMN12412400, study PRJNA552823) | activated sludge metagenome | isolation source: activated sludge from anammox sidestream of wastewater treatment plant... | place: USA: North Carolina | collected 2017-09
CTGCGAGGCAAAGCCGTGGCACGATACCTCTGCTATGCCGAAGCAGGTTTCAAATGTCGCCAGTGACGATTACCTGACGACGATCTACCGACTCCACAACGATGAGGGCCAGGACGTGATAGCGGTGCGGCTGGCCGACCGGCTGGAGATCACGCCGCCATCCGTCGCGGGGATGCTCAAGCGGCTGGTGCGCGACGGGCTGGTGGAGATCGACAGCAAGAAAGTGATCCGCCTCACGAATGAGGGGCTGATGCGTGCAAAGCAGATGATTCGGCGGCACCGGCTGGCAGAGTGCCTGATCACGGATGTGTTGAAGGTGCCATGGTGGCGGGCATATGAAGAGGCGCACCTCCTCGAGCATGGGATCTCGGACGTGACGGAGACGTACCTCGTGCAAGCGCTGGGGAATCCGACCAGGAGCCCGTTCGGGTATCCGATTCCGTCGGCTGACGGGAGCGAGCCCCGGACCCTACCGATGGCGACGCTGGCGACAATAAAACAAGGTGAGACCGTGAAGGTTGACCGGGTGTTCGAGGAAGACGAGCAGTTGCTCCAGTTCTTCGATGAGGAAGGGATCCGGCCGGGTGTTCTGATCATGCTCGAATCAGTGGCTCCCTACCGTGGCACGGTGACAGCGACCCTAAACGGGCGGTCGGTGGTGATGGGGAGCCAGGTAGCCGGCCATATCTGGGTGACAGAGACGAAGTAGCAGCTGGCCGGGTGCGATGCGGCCAATTTCACGAGAGACACTCCACCAGTCCAGATTCGCGCCGATAACCACGGAGTGGAAACAACCGGGGTTCGATCTGGGCGGGGTCCGCTTCGCGTCCTTGTCATCGAGGATGACCCGGCACTGGGGCGGCTCATCCAACTGGTGCTAAGCCAGTACACGGGGCTGGTTACGGTGGTGCGAAGTGGCCAGGGAGCGCTGGGCGAGCTAGCGGCACAAAGCTTCGATGCAATCGCCTGTGATATCAGCCTCCCGGATATGTCGGGACTCGACGTGATTGAGCGAGGGCGGCGGCTGGCACCGAGTGCGGGCATCGTTGCCATTACCGGGTTCGTGGATGTGGATGTAGCGGTACGTTCCATGAAGGCGGGTGCGGATGACTTCCTCGGCAAGCCGTTCGACGCTGACATCCTGTGGCATCTACTTAACAAGGCAGTGGATACGCGGGCGAGCCGCCTGGCGGCGGAGCAGGCGGCGGCGTACCGGAAGCTCGCTTATACCGACGCTCTAACGGGGTGTCCGAACCGGCGGTTCATCGATGAGTTCATCATTGACGCCGTGGAGCGATCACGGCTCGAGGGTAGTCCTCTCGTGGCCGGGTACCTGGATATCGACAACTTCAAGTTGCTCAACGACTTCGTGGGGCACGAGCAGGGCGACCACGTGTTGAAGCGAGTGGTCCAGGCGTTGACTCAGCACATCGTGGAGCCGGCAACGTTCGCACGTTTTGGGGGCGACGAGTTCGTCGTGGTTTTCCCGGGGGCCTCCGAAGCGGAAGCACGGGCGGTGCTCGAGCGTGTACGGACGTCCGTATCACATATCGAAGTGGTGAACGGGTCACGTGTGACGTTACCGACGAGGGTGAGCTACGGGCTGGCGCAGTTCCGTGGATTCGAGAGCCCGCGGGACCTGATCGCAGAAGCCGAGGACCAGATGTACCTCGACAAATCGATGTCCGCGTCGGCGGGGATTGCAGCCGCTGAAACGGGCGAAGGTAAGACGACGGGTGCATTCCTCAAGGTGACGAACCTGAAGGCGTTGCGGAACCTGGTGAAGGCGATCGACCGGCGCGATAGTTACACGCGATTCCACAGCGACCACGCGACGCGGCTCGCGCTGAAGGTGGCACGGAGGATCGGTCTCGAGGATGAGTACCTGAGCGCGATTGCAATCGGAGGGCCGATCCACGACCTCGGGAAGATCGTTGTTCCGGATGAAATCCTGCGGAAGCCGGGGCCGCTGACGCTGGAAGAGCGAAGGACGATGGAGGAGCACCCGGTGATGGGCGCGGCAATCACCGCCGCGGTGACTGACTTCGACACAGTGGTCGACCTCGTACGGCATCATCATGAGCGGTTCGACGGTGAAGGGTACCCGGGACGGCTCCGTGGCGCCGAGACGGCCCTGCCGACGCGGCTCTTCACACTCGCGGATGCCTACAGCGCGATGACAACGGACAGGCCATACCGGAAGGGCCTGACGGTGGAGCAAGCGGTGGAGCAGATCGTACGGGGGAGAGGGACGCAGTTCGACCCAGACCTGGCAGCCGAGTTCGTTCGGATGATCGACCGTGAGTACGGTCGGAACGAGGCAGCAGCGTGAGGGACCGGGTGTACTGGTTGTTCGCACTCGTAGCCTGGCCCGCAGCGCTGTGGGGAGTAATCGAGTTCGGGCTGCGCGTATTGAGTGGTTACGGTGAGGGGACCGGGGCCAACCTGATGTTGACGATGGCAGCGGGAGCAACGATCGCAGTGACCGGGTGGCGGCGACAAGGGATAAGGGCGCGGGAGAGCCAGGGAGGGCAGGCGCAAGCACATTAGCAGCTTCTGAGCGCTACACTCGCGCCCAACCTCACGCAGGAGCCACGAATGAGCCGGTTGCCCAACGTTTCGAAGACGGACATTCCTGAAGAACTACATTATGTCTGGGATCGGCTTGCGCCGACGCCAGAGGCAGTGCCCAACATTTTCCGTGTGATGGGGAACAACCCGAAGGTATTGCGGAGCTATCTGCGGCTCGGGAACGGGCTCTGGGCGGCATGCGGCCTGGACGTGAAGACGCGTGAACTTGCGATCTTGCGAACCGCCATCCTGCACCACAGTATTTATGAGTGGCACCAGCACGTTCGTATCGGGCGGGCGGCCGGTTTGAGCGATGAGCAGATCGTGGCGTTGCATCACTGGCGGGGGAGCGAGCTCTTCTCGCCTGCGGAGCGGGCAATGCTGGCATATGTCGATGCCGTGGCAGCCACCGAGCACCCATCGCAGGAGATCCATGAGGAACTGGCGAAGTATTGGCCAAACTCCGCAATCGTGGGTATCAACCTGCTCGCCGGGTATTACGAGATGACGGCGAAGTTCCTTGGCGCCATGGAGGTCGAGCCTGAAGAGCCATTCGTGGGGTGGCAACTCCAGGGAGGGGCATGAGCCCCGAGGAGGCACGGCCGGCAGACCGGGCGGCCATGGCCCGGCGAGTGGCGCTGCGAATTGGCGAAATCGACGGCGTTATCGCGGTGGTCCACGGGCGACCCGAAGCGGGTGGCGAAGCCGGCGGGTGGTCGGATAGAGGGCTTGGAATCTATTATCACGCGGCCAGCCCGCCCCCGGTGTCTGCACTTCGGGCACTCGTAAACGAGCTCAATGAGCGGAATGAGGATGGGCTGATAAGCGGGTATGGCGAGTGGGGGCCGTGGGCGAACGGCGGCGGGCAGTTGTGGATCGGCGACTCGAAGGTGAGCCTCCTCTATCGCGAGATCGAGCGGGTGGCGGGAGTGATCCAGGACTGCCGTGCGGGGCACGTGACGTGCGACTACGATCCCGGTCATCCACACGGGTTTCACAACCACATCTACCTGGCCGAGATCGCGCTGCGCACTCCCCTGTTCGACCCGGGTAACACCATAGCAGCACTCAAGCTGTTGGTGGCCCAGTACCCGGCGCAAATGAGGCGCGCCATTGTCGAGCGGTATATGCGCGAGGCGCGGTCCATGCTCGACATCGCGGGAAAGGCCGCGGCGCGCGGGGATGTGTTTGAGGTTGCCGGCTGCCTCTTTCGAGTGGTGGCGGCCCTCGTACAGGTGCTGTTCGCGGTGAATGAGCAGTACTTCGTGAGCGGGGAAGGCGCGCTGGATTTCGTGGGCGAATTCGAGCTGACTCCGAAGCGGTTCGTAACCGAATCCCGGGCCGTGCTGTCACGGCCGGGAGACACGCCGGCGAGCCTCATGGCCTCGGTGGAACGCGCCGAACGACTCATCGCGAGTACCCGGGAGGTTATCTCCGATGCGCCCTTGCTGCGGCGCAGGCGCCGACCGAAGTAGTGGCCGCCGGTGCTAGGATGCGCGCACGCATTCGAACCGAGGTAGAACGATGACGGCAACTGGAAGCAGTGTCCAGATGGAGTGTGTTGGACCAGAGCGTCCCGGTGGGCAGGGGCTCGACCATCACCAGGAGGAGTCGGGGAACCTCGCCATCTGGAAGCTGCTCACGAGCGACGACGGGCGCGCGTGGACCGACTTCGTGGCGACGGCCCGGCAGGGGAGAGATGGCGGGTGGAGCTACGAGGCGTGGAGCGTCCGCGGGATGGTCCGATGGGTGCGGTCCTATGGCAACAACGGTGGCTATTCGTACCAAGTGGTGGAGGTGCTGGGTGAGAACCCAATCGAACGGCAGGACCCGACCGCGCTTTCGACGTTGGAGGAGGAGTTGGCAGCAGGCGCGGACCCGTCGAATCCGCAGCGGGCATTCGTGGGGCCAGACAGTCTGACCTATCCGTATGCGTATGAACGGATCTCGCAATTGTTCGACAGCCCAAACGCCCCGGACCTGGTGGTGAATCCAAAGAGCTACACGTACGGACGGCAACCAGGCCAACACGGCGCACTCGACGTCATTCAATCACGGTCGCCACTGGTATTCTGCGGGCCTGGAGTGCGGACGGGCGAGGTAGAGGCGTTCGCACGGCAGGTGGACATCGCGCCAACGATTGCGCGGCTGATGGGGTTCCCACTCATCGATGGGAAGGACTCGAGCGGGCGGACGAGCAGCGCACAGGGCGTTGGCCCGGACGTGTACTTCAAGCGGCAGGATGGGCGAGTGCTCGAGGAGGTGCTCGATGGTTCGGGGAAGCGCCCAGAGCGGGTGTGCATCCTGTTACTCGACGGGCAATCGCACACGGAGCTCCGCCACCGGCTGGCGACGGAACCGGAGGCGATCCCAAACCTGCGGCGGCTGATCGGTCGTGGTGTGATGTTGCGATGGGGAAGCATCACCAATTTCCCGAGCATCACGTGGCCAAGCCACAACGCCATCGGGACGAGTTGCTGGAGCGGGCACCACGACATCGTGAATCCGACGTACTACCTGCGGGTGACCCGCGAGACCGTATCGCCGCAGGGGCAGCAGTTCGACACGGGGAGATTCCTGAGCACCGGGGTGGAGACGATCTACGAGGCGTTTCACCGGGTATACGGCGAATGGGACGGGGCTTTTACTGGCGCACTGACGGCGTCGGTCAATGAGCCGTGCACGCGTGGAGCCGACCATGCATCGTTGGAGCGCCAGTTGGTGGGTGACCGGGGTGAGCTGATCGTGCTGACGAAGGAGACGGAGCACGAGATCAGTCCGCGGTGGTTCAACGAACTGGAGGAGCAGGGCCACAAGCTCATGGGGCAGATTGATAACCGGGCGTTGGCCCAGGGGCGGCAGCTCTACCGAGACAAGACACACGCGGCTCCGAAGTTGATGTATTTCGAGTTCAGCCAGCCTGACGCGGCGGCACACGATTACGGTCCACATCATGAGGGGGCCCGACAGGCACTGGATGAGACGGATGTGCGGATCGGGCACCTGTTGCGGGAGATCGAGGAGGCGGGGCTCCTCGAAGAGACCTTATTCGTCGTAACGACGGACCACGGGATGGCAGTACAGGACATTTCCCTGTTGGCGAACCCGGCACGGATTCCACAGCGGGACGGGATGGAGGCCGTGACGACGGAGCCGTTTGTGTATCTGCGGGACATAGACGTGGCCATCGAGGTAGCCCCTGACGGACGAACCGCCCAGGTGACCGTACTCGACAACGATCCGGACGGGCGTGGGGAGAAGCTGCCCGTGGCGGGGGCGGAGATCGTGGTCATGGACCATCGCGACGGACTGGTGGCGCGGGCACGGACGGATGGGATGGGCAACGCGGGGGTTTCGTTGCCAGCGGAGCTACGGCCGAGCGAGATGCACGCAGCGGTGCGTGCGGAAGGGTTCAATTCGAGACACTTGCGGCTGGACGGAGAGAACCTGGTGGTGAACTTGCGCCGTGTGCTGTATGGAGCAGGCCAAACCCAGGATGGGTCGGCGACCCCGAGGGAGGGTTGACCACCGGGTCGAGCTTCCAGGTCGATCAATTGGCCCACGAGCAGCACGTTGTGGTGCGGGGAGATGCGCGACTGCTTCATTACGCTCAGTATTTACGGGGCGGGCTGCACGGCGACGAGTACGGGAGCGTGCACGGATACCGCGGTCGCCTGCCATTTCACAGCCAGCATGAGGCAATGCTGAACGGGCAGCATGGAGAGCAGCCTGGGAGATGAGCCAGGCCTCCCCGATGAAAGCCGACGAACAGCGGTCTGTGGCGGTGAACTATCCCTTACGGCCGGGATCTATGGCCAACCGTTTCCCTGGCGGGGGACCGGTGCTTACGGCCCGAAGGAGGGTATCAACTTGCCCGACCCTTACGTTCACGGTAGATATGGACAGGCAATCCTGAGCCGGAAGCCACGGGGCAACCGGACTCTACGAAGAAGGCAGGAACGAACACTTGGCGGAATCCCGCAAAGCCCTTCCTCAGCCGACTCCAGAAACGCAAGAGTTCTGGGACGGCACCAAGGCCGAGGAGTTGCGACTCCAGCGCTGCAACGATTGCTCGGCCGTCTATTTTCCTCCGCGACCGTTTTGCCCGGAATGCGCCTCGAGAAACGTGGCGTGGTTCAAGGCGAGCGGCAAGGGCAAGCTCCTCAGCTACGTCATCAATCACCGTCCGGCGCCGGGATTTGAGGCGGAAACACCGTATTCGATCGCGGTGGTACTGACCGATGAGGGTGTGAAGATGATGACTAACATCCACGGCATCGACCAGACACCAGAGGCGCTGAAACTCGACATGCCGCTGGAAGTGACGTTCGAGAAGATCACGGATGAGATCACGCTGCCGTACTGGAAGCCGGCCGCGGGAGGTGCAGCGTGAAGCCCGGCAGCATTGCGATCGTCGGAGCAGCCGAAACGACGGAGATGGGGCTCATCCCCAACCTCTCACAGCTCGGGCTGCATGCAGATGCGGCGCTCAACGCGCTGAAGGATGCTGGCCTGACGCCGAAGGACATCGACGGAGTGGCGACAGCGGGCGAATCGCCGGTGGCAGTCGCACATTACCTGGGAATTAGGCCGACGTGGGTGGACGGCACGAGTGTTGGCGGCTGCTCGTTCATGCTGCACGTTCGTCATGCATGCGCGGCGATCCTCGCGGGGCAGGCAAGCACTATCCTGGTGACACACGGCGAGAGCGGGCGATCGCGCGTGGGTGCTGGGGGATGGAGCACGGCACGCGCCAGCCTGCAGGGCCAGTTCGAGACACCATTCGGACCTTCGGGCCCACCAAGCACGTTCACGGTGCCGGTGCTCCGCTACATGAAGGAGTACGGGGTTACGGAAGAGCAGCTTGCGATGGTTGCCGTGGTACAGCGCGAGTGGGCCGGGAAGAACCCCCGCGCCTCGTTCAAAGACCCGATCACGGTCGAGGATGTCCTGAACTCCCGGATGATTGCCTATCCGTTCCACCTGCTGGAGTGCTGCCTGGTAACGGACGGCGGTGGTGCACTGATCATCACGTCGGCGGACCGGGCGAAGGACTTCCCACAGAAGCCGGTCTATGTGCTCGGGACTGGTGAATCGGTGGAGACACCGATGGTCAGCCAGATGTACGACTTCACGTCGTCGACAGCGTTCCGAATTTCGGGGAAGAAGGCATTCGACGAGGCGGGGATCAGCCACGATGATGTCGACCACCTGATGATTTATGACGCGTTCGCGCACCTCCCGCTGTACGGCCTCGAAGATCTGGGGTTCGTCAAGCCGGGTGAGGCCGCGGCGTTCATCTGGGATGGAAATACGCGGCCCGGCGGGAAGCTGCCGTTGAACACGAACGGTGGCGGCCTGAGTTACATGCACTCGGGCATGTACGGCATGTATGCGCTCCAGGAGAGTGTCCGGCAGATGCGTGGCATCGCACCGGCACAGGTGCCAGGGGCAAAGGTCTCAGTCTCGCACGGGGTCGGCGGCATGTTCGCCGCGAGCGGGACGATCATCATGTCGAACGAACGGCCCTAGACCAGTCACGAGTGCCCGCTCATCGGTAGCCTGCTACCGAGCGGTGACCGATTTGCCGAGCCGGTCGAAAGACCCGGCTGCATGGCAGAAAGCGCGAGCACTCAATAGCGCGGTATATTCGGCCACACGGGGCCGGCGCTCGCCGGGGATCCTGGACTTTCGAGCCAGATCCAGCGGGTCTCGGTTTCCGTGCTGGCCAATATCACCAAAATCACCGAACGGTTCGATCGATACGGGGATGGGGAGTTCGAGCAGTGCTTGTCGATCGCGAACAGATCGGCAGCGGAGCCTCGATGGTACCTCCACGCTGCATCGGATGCGGGCAACCTCGGTCCTCGAGCATTCGGTGAATGGAAGAGCGAAGCCCAAGAAGTCAGTCGCCTGGTTGCTGGTCTCTGCCGTTCTATCACTCAGCGGCGCAAGCCTCACGAAGAACGAAGAGACTCAGCACTCAGTACCAAGTACTCAGCGGGAGGAACGACCATGGTTCTAGTCATCGGGTTGGCCGGGACGATTGCAGCGGGTAAATCGACCGTCGGGGACATGCTCGAGGCGCGTGGTGCGGTGCATTGCGATGCAGACAAACTGGTGCACCGGCTGTATGACCCGGGGACTCCCGGGTTCGACCGCGTGGTGGAGGCATTCGGGCGGGATATCGTCGGCGAAGATGGGTTCATCGACCGGAAGATCCTTGGGGCGAAGGTGTTCGGCAAGCCCCTGGAGATGGCCCGGCTAACGAAGGCGATCGGGAGCATCACGGATGCAGTGCACGCGGAGATCGACAAGTGGCGGGAGACGCTCGGGCCTGACGACATCGCGGTGATGGAAGCAGTGAACCTGATGGAGGCGGGGTACGCTCGCTGGTGTGACCAGATGTGGCTCGTTGGTGTCGACGATGCAGTCGCTGTGAAGCGATTGCTAGAGACACGGGGGATGAGCGAGGAAGAGGCGAACCAGCGGCTACGGTCGATGCGGCCGTTCGAGCAGCGGGCGCCCGGTGCGGACTGGACGTACATGAACAACGGAACGCGCGAGGAGCTGGAGGCAGCGGCCAACGTGGAGCTCGACAGGATCGTGGCGCTGAAGAAGGCGGGGAAACTGAAGCGGTCGGTCTTTGGACCGTGGTGGGCCGACCACCTCGAGGCCGGCAAGGAGGCGCTCATCAAGAGCGGGGTGAAGCTACCAACCGACGAGGAGATCGCGGAGTTGCGGCGGCGGGATTGAGTGCCAACTGTGGCTCGCATTGCCCGACCTTCGAGCATTCGGTAAAGTTCGCGGCCACACACCGACGAGGGTTTGGCGATGCCGTACGCACAGGTAGGCGATGTCCGTTTGTTTTACACGGACGAGGGTTCGGGTCCGCCCATGGTGCTGGTACATGGGTGGACATGTGACGGAAGTGACTGGAGCTGGCAGATCCCGGCGTTTCGGGAGCAGCACCGGGTAATCACTGTCGACCTTCGTGGGCATGGACGGAGCGAGGTAACGGAGGGCGGGTATTCGCCAGAGCAGTTCGCAGAGGATGTAGCGGGGCTGTTACAGGAGATGGGGACAGGCCCGGTCGTAGCGATGGGGCACTCGCTCGGCGGGCAGATCGTCATGGTTCTGGCGGCGCGACACCCGGATCTAGTGCGCGCGATCGTCCCCGTGGATGCGGCGAGTGGGTGGAAGGATGAGCAATGTGACATGCTGACGGGCCTGGCAGCCGCGATCCAGGGGGCACAGGGGGTTGAGGCTGCAGCGGGTGTCTTTGCGACGTTTTACCCGCCAGCGTGCCCTCCGCATCTTGCGGTGCTACATCAACGTCGCCTGCTGGGGATGTCACCCGAAGTGATCGGGAAAACATTTGCAGGGCTCGTGGGGGGCAGCGGACAGTGGTCGTGGCGTGACCGGACGGAGGAACTGGCCACGAAGGTGGGCGTACCGGCACTATCGTTTCGGGGCGGGGCGGACCCGACCGGAATGGCAGCATGGGAGCGGTCGATCTTCACGAGGGCCGGGTCGAAAGCCATCGCCTGGGAAGGAAGCGGGCACTTCCTCCACCAGGAGCGGCCGGCAGAGTTCAATGCGGTGACACTCGCGTGGATCGAGGCCCTGGACGTGGCCGTTGGGTGACCCTTGCCGCGGAACGGCCAAACCCATGCAACGCGGCTGGGGTACCCTAGTCGGCATGCCGTTGCTGGAGACACGGGCGCTCACGAAACGCTATCCGGGTGTCACTGCGCTCGATGAGCTTACGCTAAACCTGGAGCCCGGCATTATCGGGCTGGTGGGTGCAAACGGAGCGGGGAAGAGCACGCTCCTGAAGATACTGCTCGGACTCCTCGATGCAACGAGTGGGTCGGCACGGCTTCTCGGGTTCGATGTAGCGAACGAAGGGCCAGAACTGCGGCAGTTCGTCGGATATATGCCCGAGCACGACTGCCTGCCAACCGACGTGAGTGCCACGGAGTTCGTGGTGCACATGGCGCAGATCAGCGGCCTGCCACGGTCTTCCGCACGGGAACGAACGGCTGAGACGCTGCGGCATGTAGGGTTGTTCGAGGAGCGGTACCGGGAGATCCGAGGGTAT
>WBZO01006133.1_pt2 | contig 10674 bp, 9 predicted proteins | sample 5204261 | NCBI WGS metagenome assembly WBZO01 (sample SAMN12412400, study PRJNA552823) | activated sludge metagenome | isolation source: activated sludge from anammox sidestream of wastewater treatment plant... | place: USA: North Carolina | collected 2017-09
CCGAATAAGATGTTTTATATAATTGCACCGCTTGGTTATCTAACCTAAACCATACAAAATAACTGTTACCTCTGTTTACACTATCAGGTGCATCGCAAAAGAAATGTAAACCTGCTCTACGGTTAGCTCCTGAGCCTTCTATTTTACCTTTAAAATTATATAAATAACGATTAGATAGGTTTTGAGTAAGTGCCGCATAGATGTTGGTATTAGTTGCATTAGTGCTACTCTCATCAGTTTGCACAAGAGCATTGCTAGTGATTGTCCAAGTACCTACTTTTTGAGTCCACTCAGGATGGATGGCGTTATCAAAGTTATCAGAGAAAAAACCATGTGTGTAATTGGCACGCCATTCAGTACCATTAAAATCAATTACTTGATAATAACTTTTTTCTAATCCCGACCCACCACTGTTATCAGCATCGGTAAAGGTGGTTGTGAAATTTCCTGTTTTCCAAGCCCCAACAGAACTCACCGAAGTAGTAGGCGCAGTAACATCGGCGGTGGTAGTGCCTGTTCCACTGGCATTAGTAGTATAAGTGGCAGCCCATCCAGCGGCAGTAGTAGCACAATCCGATCTAAATTCAAATAATAAACTAGCGCCAGTAGAGTTGATGTTGCCTGGTGTTACAGTGCTGGTGTATTTTCCAATTAATGGAGCATTGGTTGAGTTGCCATCGTAAATAAATAAATAATCGTAATTATTTTCTAAATTAAAGGATGTAAAATTCATACTGATACTTGATATCCCGCTTGGTTGAAATAACCAAAGTTTGCGTTCGTCGTTTCCATAATTAGCCGAAGCGCCTCCCGAATCATAAAAATTACCACTGGTAGCGGTAACTGTTGTAATAACGGGTGTGTTATTAATGAGTTTATAAAACTTCTCCCAATCCCATAATGGTCCTGGATCGCTATGAGTTTGGTTAGGATACATTTGATGTCCTTTAATTTTCACACACGAACCAAGTTGACATTGTTGTGTAGTACCGCTACAACCTGGTCCAAAATAACAACGTAATGGATTGATGCTATTACTTGTACACATATCACGAGTTAAATTAGCACTAGATTGATACATGGCATTGGTAAACCAAGTAATGTTATTGATATAACCTTCGTGTTCGGTACCTAAAGTATAAGGATTTTCAGAGCCAATATGCCAAGCTTTATCAGATTCATAAACCATTTGAGTAACTTGCCCATCGGAACTTCTAACTACATAGTGCGCCGAGGCCGAAGCACTGCAATTTTTAAACCATGAGATACAACCCGCATAAGAACCTTGTACAAAATGAATAGCCACAGCAGTAATACTTGTGCCAGCACGTGAACTGTAGTTGCAAGTTGTTGGATTCCAAAGAGCAGGTGGATAATCTGGTGAAGCTACCGAATTAATACCTGATGTTTTATAATTATCACCATTACCATTTGTAATACCTTGACTACTAATTACTGTATTTGCAGAACTTAATATTTGATAGTTGTCTCCAAAAATAGAAGGTAAGTTTAGTTGATAATCAGGGAACCCATAATAATCTTGCAACTCGCCATTATTTAAAAACCAATAGAGTTGGTATAAATGTGCATTCATTGCAAAATCATTTTGTAAATCGTTACTTAATGGTAATTCGCTGAGAGCAATAAATATTGGAAGGTAATGCGATAAGTTGTTGCCATAAATTTGTTGCTGCTGTTGCAGAATAGAAAATGCTTTAGCATAAGCTAAAATATGTTTTTCAGGATTAGATTTGATATCATCTACACTATAACCCGAAAGTTGAGAAATGTAAAGTAAGTTATTTCTAAAATAACCTTTTCCATTTTCAATTAATCCCATAACACCATAAGTTGTTGGATAACCAATACAACTAGGTTCTTGATTACCTAAATGCTCAAATCGGCTTTGGGTAAATGCTACTGACTCTAACACACCATTTGGAATACTTGGACATACTTGGTATGCTTTTTTAAAACTTAGTGCATAGGCATTTGCAACATATAAATCATTTGATAATAATGTGAATGAAACGAATGTGAGTAGGAAGAGGTAAATTTTTTTCATAAAAAGTTTAAGAGATAGTGTACATCTGATAAAATTACAGATAACAGAACTAAATAAAAAGTTAAATCAATACTAAATAGGTTTAGCAATATGACTTTTTTTTGGTAATTAGCGTTCAGTTATATGTTTGTAGGCAATGTTGGTTGTTTATATATTGTGTTACTATTTAAGCTAGTTATGTTTTGATTTTTGTATCATTGTATGAACCATTTTAAAATGCTTGTTTATGAGTACAAATCCTTTTTTAACACCCTTTAATACACCATTAGAAACAATTCCTTTTGATAAAATAAAATTAGAACATTACCTACCTGCCATTGAGCAAGGTATTGCACAAGGGCTTGCTGATGTTGATCAAATCATTAAGAACCAACACCCTCCTACCTTTGAAAATACAATTGAGGCTCTTGAGAGTGCGGGCGCATCTTTAGAAATTGTAAACCTTACATTTTCAAATTTAAACTCAGCAGAAACCTCCAAAGAAATGCAAGAGTTGGCTAAAGAAATTTCTCCTAAGTTAAGTGATTACAGTAATGACGTTATGCTTAATCAAAACTTATTTAAAAAAGTAGAGTTTGTGTATAAGAATACGGATATTAATAAATTGTCTCCTGAACAAAAAACACTCTTAACAACAACCTACAAAAGTTTTGTAAGAAACGGTTCTAGCTTATCAGAAGAAGATAAAAACAAATTGAGGCAGTTAGATAAAGACATAGCACATTTGTGTCTTGTGTATAGTGAAAATGTATTAGAGGAGAGTAACGCATTTGAATTAGTTATAACAAATGAAAAGGATTTAGCGGGTTTGCCAGAAGGAATTGTAGAAGCAGCTAAGCAAACAGCAAAGGAAAAAGGAAAAGATAATGCTTGGGTATTTACTTTAGATTTTCCGAGTTACGGGCCTTTTATGACTTATGCAGAAAATCGGAATTTAAGAGAGCAATTATTTAAAGCCTATGGTTCTAAGTCTTTTAAAAATAATCAGTATGATAATCAAAAGGTATTAAAAGATATTGCAACATTACGTCATCAACGGGCTGTGTTATTGGGTTATCCATCGCATGCCGATTTTGTATTAGAAGAGCGTATGGCCGAATCGCCAGCAAAGGTATATACATTTCTTAATAATATTTTGGATAATGCTTTGCCATTTGCTAAACAGGAGATGGAAGAGCTTAAAACCTATAGTAAATCTTTAGGTTTAAAAGATACATTGATGAAATGGGACACTGCATTTTATGCTGAGAAACTAAAGAAAGAAAAATTTTCTATTGATGATGAATTATTGCGCCCATACTTTAAGTTAGAAAATGTTGTACAAGGCGTGTTTGATACTGCAAAAAAATTATATGGCTTGTCGTTTAATCAACGTTTTGATATTCCATTGTATCATAAAGATGTTACAACCTACGAAGTTTTGGATGCAAATGGGAATTTTGTGTCGGTATTATACGCCGATTTCTTTCCAAGAGCTTCAAAACGACAAGGTGCATGGATGACTTCATTCAATAATCAACGTAAGGTGAATGGAGTAGATAAACGACCGCATGTTTCTATTGTATGTAATTTCACTAAACCAACAGAAAGCAAACCATCATTACTTACGTTTAATGAAGTAACTACTTTGTTTCATGAGTTTGGGCATGCTTTACATGGTATGTGCGCCAAATCTCAGTATGGAAGTTTAAGTGGCACCAATGTATTTTGGGATTTTGTGGAACTCCCTTCACAATTGATGGAAAACTGGTGTTACGAAAAAGAATGTTTAGATTTATTTGCAAAACATTATCAAACAGGCGAAGCAATCCCAACGGAGTATATTCAAAAAATAGTTGACTCTTCAAATTTTCAAAGTGGTTTAGCAACCATTAGACAAATAGGATTTGGGTTATTAGATATGGCTTGGCATAGTCAAAATCCTGAAAGTGTAACTAGTGTAAAAGAATTTGAAACTGAAGTATTATCAAAAATTGAATTAATGACACCCGTATCAGAAACCTGTACTTCTTGTTCATTCTCGCATATTTTTCCGGGAGGTTATTCTTCGGGTTATTATTCTTATAAGTGGGCTGAGGTGCTTGATGCCGATGCTTTTGAAGCCTTTAAAGAGGAAAGTATTTTTAGCCATAAGATTGCTCAAGCATTTTATGAAAATGTACTCTCTAAAGGAGGAAGCGAGCATCCTGCTATATTGTATAAGAGATTTAGAGGAAGAGAAGCTGATGCAAAAGCCTTACTCAGAAGGGCTGGATTGGTAAGTCGTTAAAGGTTCTACAAAAACTAAAGAAAAGAGATTAATCTCTTTTCTTTAACCAAGTTGTAACTGCAGGTGCTAATTCTTTTTGAGATTTTCCGCCTACAAAAACACCAATGTGTCCGCCTTTAAAACTATATAATTCTTTGTCTTTACTACCTACGTAATCATTTAATGGTATGGTAGCAGCTGGTGGCACTAAGTGGTCTTCGGTAGCGTAAATATTTAATAGGTTAGCGGTTAGATTTTTTAAGCTTACTTTTTTTCCACCAACTTCTAATTCGCCCTTTATTAATTTATTTTCTTGGTATAAATCTTTCATAAATTGGCGAAAACACTCACCTGCTTGGTCAGGGCTTTCGCTAATCCATTTCTCCATTCTTAAGAAATTTAACAACTTGTCTTTATCATCTAAGGAGTTGGTAAAGGTTTGTTGTTTTTGAATTTTCATCATTGGTTTTAGCATATCAAAACCTTGATTTAAAAAATCACCAGGGATAATTCCATCAAATCCTTCTACTAATTTATCAAAATCCATGTCTTTACTCCAACGAAATAATAAACCATCATTGGTGCTAAAATCTATAGGCGTAACATGTGTTACTAAATTTTTAATCTTATTAGGGTATAAAGAACTGTAAATTACGCTAAGTGTTCCGCCTTGGCAGATACTTAAAATATTTATTTTTTCAACCCTATTTTTCTTTCGAATAAAATCTACACAGTTATTGATATAACCATTTACATAATCATCAATGCTTAAAAAACGATCTGATTTAGAAGGGAAGCCCCAATCTATTAGATATACATCTAATCCAGCATTCAATAAGTTTTTTATATAACTTCTATCAGGTTGTATGTCCAGCATTTTGTAAGTATTAACTAATGCATAGACAATCAATACAGGTGTTTTATAAGTTGCTTCTTGTTCTCTATTGTAACGATATAAGGTTAATTTATCTTCACTATACACTGCTGTTTTAGCTGTAGTAGCAATATCTACTTCATGTATTTGATTTAATGTTTCGTAGCTTTTTAGCATTTTTGAGCTGATGGTATTTAACTCTTCTACTAATTTATTTTCCATGGTTGCTAGGTATTGATAAGTAAATGTAGTAATTTTTTAGTGCAGTTGTTCTTTTTCTAGTGAATAAAAAAGACTGCCCACAAACACAAAGGCAGCCTTTTTTTTCTTGCGCTATGAGCCACAAATTATATTATTTCTTTTTGCTTTTAGCTGATTTTTCGTCTTCAAATAATTCTACTGACCCAGCATTTTGCATTGCTAATTTTGTTTGTAATTCTTTTACTGTTTTTCTTAAGTCGTGGATAGTTTTATAAACTTCTTCCATTTGGCTTTTAAAAACGAGTGGGTATTGTTCAAAAACATTTTCAAATTGTTTTTCAAAATGTTTTTTCACATCCATTCCTAAACTTAGAGCATCAGCTTTAGCTTTGCTAAATTCGTCGGTTGCAAATAATTCACCAAATACTTTCTCATTAGTTTTTACCCATTCATTATACAACTCAGTAGAAGTAGGCATAGTAAAATTACCTTCTTTCATTGCTTTGTATTTTTCTTTGGTTTCGTTGGCTAATTCTTCCATCGAAGCCTGCATGGTTTTATATAACTGAGATTGTAATTCAGATTGTTTGATGCTGTATTCTGTAATCTTATCAAGTAAAGCAATGGTTGCTTCTATATTTTCTTTTTCTTTACCAGGGTTTACTAATTTTAAGATTGGTTCAAATGTTTTAGCAAACACGTTATTCATTTTGTTATAAAGCTCTTTCATTTGCTCAGAGTTCCCAGAGAATAATTCAGGAAATTGAGTAGACATGTTTTTCATTTGCTCGTAATATTCTTTACCTAATCCATTTTGATTAACAAAAAAGTTTTGCATTTGTTTTGTGGCATTGTCAAACACATCTTTTAAAGAAGCATTATTAAAGAATGAACTAAATACTTGTTCTGTTGCTTTTTTGTAATTGTCAGAATTGTAAATGTTTTTCCAAGTTTCAACACTGTAATCGCTGTTTTTAATAGCATTCATCATAGGTTGAAAAATTTCTTGAACCTTTAAATACATTTGGTTACCTTCAAACATATTCTTGAACATGTCTTTATTAAAAGGATTTGTCATGTTTTTTGAAAAGTTATCGTAAGTTGTATTTAAGGTGTTAGTCCAACTATTATAAATATTTGTCCAAGCATTATTCATGGCCGTAAAGCTTTCGTTATAATCGGTTGCATTTTTACCATAATTAATCATAGAGTTATAAATACTTTGATTAAAGTCAGAGAATTGTTTTAAAGCATTCATTTGTTGGTTATACCAATTTTTAAAAAACTCTTCTGGTTTATTATTATCAGTAGTAAAAGGATTTGTGAAATTGGTAAATGGATTTGAAGCAGAAGCCATAGTGCCATTAGTAAATGCGCTTTGGAATTTCTTAGCAGAATCCATCCAAGCATTCATTGCATTAGCTTGAGCATCCATTAAGTTGTCAATCATTGGGTTGTTGGTTTTCATGTTATAATAATTATTAAGATTAAAAATTCAATATTTTATTGAAAATCAGTTAATTAAATAAATTGCTCTAATTTTCGGCGCAAATTTCGACATTTTTTGTAATACAAGTCAAGTAAATTCGTATTATTTTTGTGTTAAATTGTCGTAAAAAATAATTATTTCGTCTAAATCGAAATAATTATTTTTAAAATTTGACATTTTGTTATTTTTTTCTGAAAATTACTAAAAACTAATAATAATGATAGAACTAGGACAAACCTATAGCCACGATTTTAAATTTACACAAGAAGAAGTAAACCGTTTTGCCGAAGTAACAGGCGATAAAAACCCGGTTCATACGGATGCTGAATTTGCAGCTAAAACCATGTTTAAAAGACCTATTATGCATGGTATGTTGGGCGCAGCATTATTTAGCAAAGTATTTGGCGTATTATTCCCAGGTGAAGGAACTATTTACCTAAAACAATCATTAAGTTTCTTAAAGCCAATGTATGTAGAAACAGATTACGAAGCTTTCTTTACAGTAAAAGAAGTATTAAAAGACAAACATCGCGCTGTGATTGAAACATTAATTAAAGATAAAGCAACAGGTAATGTGTGTACGAGTGGTGAAGCTACCGTGATGAACGTAGATAAAATATAGGCTGTAAGCTTTCCAAAAATATCACAAATATTATAAGACAATTGAAATACATTAAATTATTGTTTGTGATTTTTATAATAGAATTAGTTTTCATATTCACATAACTATGCTACTAATTCATAATTGACAGAATATGTAAAAGGAATAATCAAATGACTTATTTTTTCAGTTTCCATAATTTTATTCGATACATATAAATTACCTTCTGTAGGGGCAACAATAACAGAACTAACTATCATTGGTAGCTTTTTATCATTTGTGACTATTTCAGTATTTGGAAGTTGAGTCATAATTGTATTTTCGTTTATATTATTTTTATCTAAATAGTCTTTCAAGCTCATCTCATGATTTTTACAACATAAAGTAATTTTTTCATGTTGCTCTAAATTTCTTAAGGATTCTTGGTTGAAATTTAGGATAATTTTTACAGAATCATAATTAATTTCTTTTAAGGTAGCTTTTATTTTTTTCCATCGAATTTTGTTGTCAATTAGCTCTCCTTTTGCGATAAGGGATGTCTCTATTTTGTTATTATTAAATTTTTTTACCACTAACTTTTGAACTTCTTTGATATACATATTTTTATCAACAAAGTCCTTTCTTATCACAAAATTTACTGAACTCTTATCTTTAGATACAGACGGGTAAGCTACAATAGGAATATGTACATTTTGCTTTGCGCCTAGTACAAAAGTGTCATAAGTCATTGATGATGTAATGTGATAATACTGATTTCCTTCCACACAAAATAAATCATTATACTTTTTTTGACCATATAAAAACAATTTTTTAGCCTCTGTTGGCCATTTTTCAAAATGCTCTTTTAATCCTTCTTCCAAAGACCTCGACATAATTGCAGCATAGCTATCTTTTTCAGTGGAAATTCCCAAAAACAAACTTCGCATCAATACAGAATCGACTTCTTTTTTTATGCCCCATTTGATTAAGTAAACAATAGATTTTCCTTGAGTAATTTCCTTCTTCTTTTCATGAAAAGCAGTGTGTTCATCGCCAGCACCATATAATACTTGCATCCCCTTACGATTAGCACGACCTAAACCCATAAATTTTTTCGGAGGATATGAAAAAGACTTAGGATTACTCTCATCAATAAGAGTATCATTTTCATTCCATACTCTAACTCTATAGAAAGGAAATTTCTCGATTGCATCCTGAGGAAGTGGTAAAATCGGCATAAAGGTTATAGAAAAGTTTTTTCTGATATAGTTGCTTATTTTTTTTGGTCCCCAGGTCTTAGAAATATCCAACAAGTCTTTCATTATCCTATCGTATTTCGCTTTGGAATATACTTTGAAATTTATTTGATTCTTTTCCATAACTAATTAATATAACACCATTGATAAAATCAATAGTTTCTTAAAACATATTGGTTCTTTATTTAACATGTAATTTATATAAAATTAGATATTCAATTACTATTCTTTTGCTATAAATTATAGCATTTGAAATAAAATTGGAAATTAATTTAATAACAGTTGTCGCGGACTTGTAGTCCGTGACTATTTAACTAAAAGTAACCCAATTTACAATTATTATTGCAACAAAATAAGCCTTGTTGTTATCCCATACCTTGTACTTAGTTGACTTGAATCAAATATACAAAAATTCGTTAAAGAAAATGGATTGCATTTACGAGGGATTTATACATGCACGGATTACAAATCCGCGCGAACGGGGGGGGAGGAAGAACAACAAGTGTTTAAAATCGGAAACCAAATAATTAGGTTTTAATTTTACTTAATACTACAAGCAGTAGTAAAACTCGTTGACTTTTCATCACTTAAATCACAATCTTTAGAAGCATCTGCTTTCTTTTTACTCATTATATTGCGATTTGTAGTTGTAGTCGTTCCCGAAATACCGCTATTAGGTGTTGTAACACACTCACAATTATAGTTTTTCTTACAAGAAGATACACTTAAAAATACCACTGCTAAGATTGTCAATTTTTTCATTTTACTGATGTTATTAGATTTTTAATTCCTTTATTTAAATTGGGACTGACCTCCCACTCTTTGTATCCTTCTGATGTATATATCCTTACCATCTTTATAGTATTTGACAGTAATTTATCAGCGTTACTTTTACTTAAATAATACTCTGTATGAGTTCCAAGATTTGCAGAACCATTAAATTTATGAGTCCCATCGCCATAATTGGTAATTTGATACTCTAAATTTTCAATCTCTACTATCTCATCATTTTCAAGTAAAAACATGATTTTATCCCCTTTTTTTATTGAATAAACCGAGTTATTTAATGTTAATTCCAAGCCAAAATACATTACACTATCAATTCTTGATATGCGGTAAAAACTTTGGGTCGGTTTCCAAGTCCCTTTTGTTTTAGTGAACCCAAACCATTCAGTCCTCTTAACTACTGCTTTTGTAAACTTATCTACTTTGTCAACTGCCAGTTTTTGAGCTGTTAAACTAATGGCAAACATTAAGCATAGGGAAACAAAAGAATATTTTTTCATTATAATTTTAAATAGGTTACAATACAAATATAGTATTATATTACTATATTAAAAACATCAAAAAGCCACAATATTGTATGTGGCAAAATCCGAAAAAGATACTTACTTATACGCTTTTGGAAAGCATTTAGCTGAAATTAGGAGAAACAAGAAGTTCTCTCAGGAGAAACTTGCTTTTGCTGCTGATATAGACCTTGGAACTTTAAGTAAGTTAGAAAGAGGACTGTTAAATCTTAGTATTTATAATGCTTATAAGCTGTCTAAAGCTTTAAGTATAAAACATTCTGAACTATTTGAGTTTGAGTTCCCTACTTTAAAGAAAAGTAAATAGTTCTGAAACCCCGTTGTCGCGGACTTGTAGTCCGTGACCATTTAACTAAAAGTAACCCAATTTACAATTATTATTGCAACAAAATAAGCCTTGTTGTTATCACATACCTTGTACTTAGTTGACATGAATCAAATATACAAAAATTCGTTAAAGAAAATGGATTGCATTTACGAGGGATTTATACATGCACGGATTACAAATCCGCGCGAACGGGGTTGAAACATTAATTAAAGATAAAGCAACAGGTAATGTGTGTACAAGTGGCGAAGCTACCGTTATGAACGTAGATAAAATTTAGTATTTATATAATAGTTATTAGTTGCCATTTTTGTCTTTCACTTTTT
>WBZO01005008.1_pt1 | contig 10672 bp, 10 predicted proteins | sample 5204261 | NCBI WGS metagenome assembly WBZO01 (sample SAMN12412400, study PRJNA552823) | activated sludge metagenome | isolation source: activated sludge from anammox sidestream of wastewater treatment plant... | place: USA: North Carolina | collected 2017-09
GTTATCAAAGCTAAGATAAATTTCGAGGCCATCATTGACCAAATTGGTTATGGAATCCTTGGCGCTTCCGGCATGTTTCAGGCGGATGCCCTTGATGTGCCGTACCTGGCCGAGATCCGCGACAAGACTATTTTTGCGTATATCCAGCGCTGATTTCCATCCATCAGCCCAGACCAGTCGCCTGCCAGTACCAATTGTCGGATGAGTGTCTCCCACGGGCCCTCCCCCTGAAGACTCATAGCTGGATCCACCCTCGATCCATTCAAATCCCCTCAATGGAAGCTCCTGCGGTCCTCCCCACAAGGCAAGCGAGGATCCGATCCAAACGAGAAGGCTCAAAATTTTGACACAGTTTTTCATAGAGGCACGGGCTCAGGGTTTCCCCCATTCCAAAAATCATCCTGTGGATTTTCGGGGATGGTCTCCCTCTTGCGGCTCTCTACATGGCCATCGCCGAAGAGACAATTGATGCCATTATCATGACGCCAGTCCTGTATCTCCGGATCATTCATATCCGCAGAGCCCCACATAAAATATTTTTTGATGTCCGAGACGATCATGACCCTTGAAAGGAAAGGAATATTGGCTGGAATAGGTGCCCGATCCAGCCAGTGCGCGCTATACCGATTTTTTCCAGTCACGGGGCTGGACGTACCAAAAAAGATGCCATTGGCGCCAGCCAGACCATAGTCTGTGTACTGAGGATTGACCACTTCCCTTCGGCGCTTGTCGGCGGGGCATTGAAAGGCCTTGCTATAGCTATAAGAGCTGTCTTTGGGGGGCGGGAGATAGGGTCCAAGCAAATCCAGCCAGTATTTTCCGGTCTTATCCTCTGTACCTGGCTTGCGTTGGGCGTAGGGGGTCATGCGACCGCTATTTTCCGCGCTGTAAGATGAAAACGCCACTCCGATTTGGCGCAAATTCGAGAGACAACTGGCCGAGAGCGCCTTGTTCCGCAATTTGTGGACCGAGGAGACAAGAAGAGCTATGAGAAGAACAATGATGGCTGCTGCGCTAAGAATTTCCAGAAGGCTGAAAGCCCGGACTCCGGGCGGTGGGATCTTCATGGCTTGTTCTCCTTCTGGATAAAGCAAATCCTGCTCACCCGCGCGCTTGTGGGTCCGGTCCTGCGCATCTTGGCCATGAATTCCACGGGGCCGATCTTGTCCAATTCTGGATAATAGTCCGTATTCACCCACAAAACTCCCAGAATGGATTGTTCCGGAGCAAAAAGCCCTGCCAGGCCTCTGGCTACTGGAGAAAAGGAGCCGACAGGATACCAACGATAATCCTCCCCATCGCTCACCTTTGGCATGGCCCCGCCATCCAGTCGTGTCTCTGTCAGCCCAAAATATTTCCACAACAAGGAGTCAAAAATTTTGTCTGCCTCTTGTCCGGGGCCCCCTTGCAGGGAAACTTCAATGGCGACGCCCGAATCCGCCAGGGGGTCCTGCACGGGGCGGGCCAGAATAAGGCTGCCTGTCTTCCTGTCCTTTTCAGGGTTTTGAATGGGGGCCCTCCCCGCATTCCAGCCCATCTCCGCCGGGAGAAAGTCAAACACCTTCCCATTGGCTGCGGTGGGAAGCCCTGACCGGTCAGGCGTTGGGCTCGTCAGAATCAGCAATTTATCATCGATATGCTCGTACCACTTCCGACGAATCTCCGGCAGGACGGCATCATCAACATTTCGGCGCAGGGTATTCCGAAGGCGCTCCGCGACAGTGTCCAGATCAGGACCACCTTTATCAAAGCGCAACAAGGCTGAGTCAACACCCATCCGGGCCCGTCGCACCCGGTGCAATGCTTCGGCGGAATCCGTGACTCTCTGGACGGCCTTCTCCGCGGAATCAAACAGGGCATCGGCCTCCCGCAAAAATGTGGGGGTCAGGAAGTCATAGGTTGGCAGGTGGCCTTGGAAGGTCCTCAGGTGGTCCATCGCAGAGGCGGCGGCGACCTTCCGCAGCGATTCATGATAACTCAGAATGAATGACGCCGCCGGTCCCCAATATCCCTCCGCAAAAGCGCGCTCCAATTTTTGGAAATCCTGCGAGGGATCCTCGAGCCCCTTGAGGAGTATCCAGTAGAGCCAGTCGCGATCCGCTCCCATCCATGGCTCCCCCAATTCGATAATAACGCCTTCCACGCCCATCCTTTTGTATTGGCCGAGATCAGAATAGAGGGCCGAACCGATGGGAAGGGGGAGGCAGGGCTCCTGGGGGCCGTAGGCATTGGCATAGTCCCACACACGCAGGCTGGCCGCCCGGTCTTTCCAGCGCCCCAGGAGGCTCAGAAATTCGCCATGAGGCTCATGGGCTCTCGCGGGATTGCTCTCGGTGTCTGCCACGGTGACGGTCACATTGTCTTCCGCCCTCAGGGTGAGTGGCGGCTCGCGGGTGGCCTTGTAGGCCAGGGTCTCAAGGCGAATGCCCGGGAATTCCTCCCGGATTCCCTTTGAGAGAAAATTGACAAGGTCCAGCAGGGGCGCCATTTGCGTCCCGCCTTCCCGCTCGACCAATTCCAATGAGGCGGGACCCTCGTCGTAGCCCTCGTTGTCATTCGGTGAAATATCAAAATAGATTCGGGATCTGTAGCCTTCCCGGGCGTCTTCTTGCAGGGTTGTACGGATATTTTCTTTGAGCCTCTCCAGAAAAAATTTGCGGAGTTCAGGATTCAGGACATCGAGTTGCCCTCCATGGTGAGTCCTCCTGCCATTGATCAGAGAAAACCATTCCGGATGCTTCTCGAAGTATTCCTTGGGATTCACATACCACGAATAGGTATGACAATGATTGGGAAGGCCAAAGGTCCAATCGCCCCCATATTCGAATCGGATTTTGTAATCCGCGTTTTTTTGGCTGTTCATTCGATTCCGCGCGGCAAACCGCCCGCCATCGAAGCCAACTTCCCTGACAAGTTTTCCGTCTTGGAATTCGTCCCGGGACTCGCGCTCCGCGGCATAATAATGGGCGAGCCTCCGATAGGAGAAAGCCGGCTGGCCGGAACGGAGCGCGCGGGATACGGTCGGCGATTCTGCGTGGGGTGCCGTCTCCGCCGTGGGCGTCCACCAGTGGACGCCCATTTCATCCTCGAGCAGATGATACACCGCATAGAGCGTCCCGCGAGGGAAGCCTCCATACAGATACAGCGAGGAGCCGCGTATTTCCTTGCGCCATTCTTCGGCTCCAAGGTCATGGGGCGCATCGGGGGGCGCGAGGGAACGCCCAATAAAAATCGCCGGAGAATCCACGGTGCGCTCTGAAGCTGAAACAACAGGAAAGGGGCGGCCCGATATTTTTTCGAGATAGTGACTCAATTCCCGGGCGGCGGTTTGTTCCGGCGGTGGAGCCGCATCCGCAACAACGATGGGCAGAGGCGCCCCATTGTCGTTGGTCAACAAAAAGGCATCCGCAGGCTTCCGGGGCAATTCGACCGCTCCCGCATTCCACTGGCCATTGTGGAATGCCCATCCTCCATCCTCAGCAAAAGCGGAACAGGCTTGCATCCCCAGACCAGCCATCTGAACGAAAAATAACAGACGGCTCTTTCGGAGGATGCGCATGCCATGGATCATCAAGCGTACGGATTTGAAGGTCAATAAAGGGTGTCTGCTAAAAAGTTTTTATCACCTGAAACAAGATCTCCAGTCCGAGAGGAGACTCTCAAAGCCTTCTGGCTTGCGGGCGTGAAAGCGGCATGCCAGTGGGATACTGACAGCAAGCGTATTTGGATAGCCTCCGCCTTTTAGCGGGCGAAAATACGCTCTCTCTTGCGCCTGCCCAGCAGACCCAGCCCGGCCAAAAGGAGGAGAGCCGATGTATTGGCTTCGGGAATGACGTTGAGGAGTACGTCATTGCCACTGATCGAGAGCGAAGCATCATAGCCTCCAATCAATCCTGTCAGGTTGGACGCATCCAAGGAACCTATCAGGGACGAACTGGAGAACAGCGTGTAGATGCCTGTCCCAAAACCGGCGACGGTGGAGAAGGAAAAATCGTCGAAACCGAGATTTCCAGAGCCAATGGCCAATGAATCGCTAACGATCTGGTCCGATGCAGCGATGGCTCCAAGCTCGAATTTCAAATTGCCGTCATCATTCACCGCAGAAATATCCAGGGCATCGCTGAAGGTCAGGGTTCCGACACCACCATCTCCGGCAGCGAGATACCCTCCAGCGGCCAGCGTCGTCGCTCCTCCAATCGTACCCGTTCCCCCCAAAGTCGCGCCACTCGCGACAGAGACGGCTCCCGTAGCTGCCGAGGCGTCGCCATTGATGAGGAGAGTCCCCGCGGAAACCGTGGTCACTCCCGTATGGAAAAGAGTCCCGGAAAGGGTCTGGGTATATGCCCCCGCCTTGGTAATCCCCAAGGTTCCCGCGCCACCATTCCGAATTTTCCCCGCATAGGACTGATCATCCGTAGCCCGGCTGATGGTTAGGACCGATGGACCTCCAGCGCCATTTTCAATGATCGAGTCTCCGGAGACTCCCGAGATGCCCGCCACTGTATTATCTCCTGAGTAGTTCCGAAAGATACCAGTACCTGCCAGTACGATGCGGCTATTGACGGAAGTGCGCCCCGACGAGAAGCTCGCGGTTCCCGCATTGACTTGTGTATCCCCCGTATAATTGGCTGCCAAGCCAGCAAATGATACTGAACCCGCACCAGTCTTAATGAGGCCATTTGATCCACTCAATCTAGGTGAAATTGTCAGAATACCCCCCGAAGCAACGTCAATTTCTCCGGATGTCAGAGTAATGATACTGTAAGGGCTGACACCTGGATGATTGAGCGCAATAGAACCGGAATCCTTCAGAGTCAGTGAATTAACGGTGAAGGTACCAAAGGATAACGTGACTGTATAACCGACCGAATTTGTTCCAGCGGAAAAAATGGCATCATCCCCTCCCGTCCAGCTTCCTGTCGCCACATCTCCATCTGCGCTGCTGGACCAATTGGAGTCCCAAGTATAAGAGCCGGAGGCGGTGACTCCCGACCCAAGCGTGGCTCCGTTGACATCAAAATAGGCATCCGCCGCCCGGGCCAGACACCAAGGGAAAACCAGCATGCCGCCAACCAAGGCTGCCTTTTGCAAAACGCTGAAGGTGAAAAGGGATTTTTTCATGGATGTTGGGTGGATTCTTGTGGGTGGATTTGCTGAGATTTTTTAAGATTTGCCATACAGTGTGGTCATTTTGTCCTTGCGGAGACAAGCCCTTTTCACTGATAAAAACATTTTAGCAGTGCCACCCAAGTCTCTCCTGGCAGAAATTCTGAAACCATGGATCGGCTCCAATCCCGGCCACGAGTCCCTGTCATGGAATGATGGTACCACTTTTCAGTTCCCGCTTTCCCGGCAATTTTCATTGATGCGGCGGAGCGACACCTTCCGGCGTCAGCAGGTGGCGCAAGCCACGGCGCGATTTTTAGGTTTTTCTCCACTGTGGTGACATGCTAGAAATTATCACATGTTGAGATACGAACACGTGAGACGCCATCGCGATGCCATCCTGCAAGCCGCTGATGGCTTGGGCGCGGAGAGAATCCGCCTGTTCGGCTCCGTGTCCCGTGGTGACGACGATGACAGGAGCGATGTGGATTTCATCGTAAAGATGCGCCCGGAAATGAAAGCGTTCGATCTTGTGGACTTGAAGGAACGACTGCATGAAATTCTTGATTGCGAGGTGGATGTGATAACTGAACATCCTTGGATGAGGGATGGCTGCGGCGGGAAATCGAGGAGACTGCGGTAGAACTATGAGACCCGCGCGCGGTGACGCTGCGAGGCTTCATGACATGCTGGACGCCATCCATGCAGTGGAACGTCATCCTGTCGCCGACCGAGCGGGATTCGATGCGGATGAACTTCTGCGTTTCTTCGTTTTGAAACACATTGAAATTCTCGGCGAGGCGATTTTCAAATTAAGCGATGAATTGAAGCGCCACCAGAGGATGAGCAGACGAAAATGGGTCGCACGATTCTTGATAAGTGTCATAATTTTCTGAAATGAAGACTGTGGCGGAATTTTTCGCGGGGATCGGTCTCATGCGGCTCGGCTTGGAGCGCGCCGGATGGGAAACGGTCTGGGCGAATGACATGGACGCAGACAAGCTGGAAATCTACCGGGGTCATTTTCCCGACGCCTTTTCATTCATAATTCAAAATTCAACATTAAAAATTAGGTGTTCCGCCATCTTGGACCGGGAAGCCGCACCCCTGCGGGGCTGGCTGCCCCAGACATAGGGCTGGAGTTTGCCCTCACACTTTCCCGCCATGGCGTTTGCGGAATTGTGAGGGGGTGATGCCATTGCTGGCCGCAAAGGCGCGATGAAAGGCCACCTGGTCCCCGTAGCCAGTCATGGCGCTGATTTCCTTCAGGTTGAACGGCGATTCCAGCAACAACCGTCGCGCCTCCCGCATCCTCAGATCCAAAAGAAAACGCCCGGGAGCCTGCCCGGTCTGCGCTTCAAATAACGTACGGAAATAGCTGACGGACAAGCCGGCCTGACGCGCGAGCTTCTTCACCGTCAGCTTCTCCGACAAATGTTCCCTGGCCCAAGAGGCAAGTTTGTCCCACGGGGTGTCCGAAGCCCGTGAAGCAGATCGCAACTCCTCCAGCAACGCGAAAAAATAGACCTCCGCTCCGCAATCCCACGCGGAGGCATGATACAGGCCGCTGAGGCGCTCCATCAGATGCCCCGCAAGTTCTGTCGCGACACCCCTGGGAAATGTCCAGACGCCGGACTGCTTTTCCTTGCCGTGCTGAGCGGGACGAAAACCCCTGTGTTTGAAATGCAGCACCCACATGACGCTGGCGTCATTTTCACTAATGCCATGAAAACGGACGCGCGGGGGAATGATCACGGCGTCGCCGTCCCGCAGAACCATGCTTCCTGAGTTCGTCTGGAAGCGCAGAGCTCCCTTCTGCACCGCAAGAAGATCATAATGCGGCCAGACGGAGGGACCGAAAGGCGCGCCGTTTTTGTAATAACCAACTCCATGGTAAAGAAGTTTCATGATGCGCAAAACGGCGATTTTATCACATAAAAGGTGATTTTATCAATAAATCATTATTCAAACCGGCATATTTGACTGTAAATAAATCTTTTTATCAAAAGCCCATGAATCCCAAGCATTCCGTTCTTGTCGTAGGAGCCGGTGGAATTGGCGAGCGGCATGTTCGCTGTTTCCAGAATACGAGCCGCGCGGAGGTTTTCGTCTGTGAGCCCAATGAGTCACGTCGCAAGGAGATTGCGGATCGCTACAAAACAACCGGTTTTGCGGACCTGGAGGAGACCTTGGGAAGGCAAAAATTTGATGCCGCGGTGATCTGCGCGCCGGCGCATACGCACATCCCCATCGCGGAGACCTGCATGAACGCGGGGCTGCATGCATTGATCGAAAAACCGCTGGCGGCTTCGCTGGAGGGCATTGGCCGTTTTTTGGACACGGAAAGAAAAACACGGCGCGTCGTGCGCGTGGCCTACGTATATCGCTCCATCCCCGCCGTGCAACGGGCGCGTGAGATTGTCCAGTCCGGACGCCTTGGAACAATCCGGCACATTGCCGCTGTGGCGGGGCAGAATTATCCGTCGTTCCGCCCGGACTATCGCCGGATTTATTACGCGAAGCGCGAGACTGGCGGCGGCGCCATGCAGGATGCCCTGACCCACGCAGTGCATGGTGTCGAATGGATCATGGGACCAATCAGGGAAGTGGCCTGCATGGCGCATCATCAAGCGCTCGAAGGCGTGGAGGTGGACGATACCGTGAATCTGATTTGTCGGCATGAATCCGGCGCCATGACGTCCTTTGCCTTGAATCAATTCCAAGCGCCCAATGAAAGCCGCATCCTGTTTCATGGCGAAAAAGCGAGCCTGTCGCTGGAAATTGCCAATCAGCGTGTCGGCATTCAGGGCTTTGGCGACGGGGGCTGGACATGGGAATCCGTGCCGCACGGGGAACGGGATGCGATGTTTGTCACGCAGGCGAACAGCTTTCTGGATGCCGTGGAGGGCAGGCCGGACAACCTCAGCAGGACTGCGGACGCCTTCCAGACATTGAAGGTCAACCTTGCCGCTTTACAATCCTCCGACACACGATCTTTCCTCACAATATGAACACCAAAAAGCTGCGAATTGCCATGCTCGGGATGATTCCCGGCAACGGACACCCTTATTCCTGGTCCGCCATCGTGAATGGCTACGACCCCAAGGAAATGGCGAAGTGCCCCTATCCGGTGATTGTGGATTACCTGGGCGCGCAACCGCTGGAAAGTGTGGGGATTCCCAATGCGCAGGTCACGCATGTCTGGACGGACAATCCGGAGGAGGCGCCGCTGGTCGCGGCCGCGTCGAAGATCCCCCATGTCGTCGAGAACATGGAGGATGTGATCGGCGAAGTGGATCTTGCGATTATTGCCACCGACGATGGCGCGGATCACGTTCGTCGCGCGCGCCCGTTTGTGGAGGCGGGCATCCCCGTGTTCGTGGACAAGCCACTGGCAATCACCCGTGAAGAATTGAGGCAATTTGTCGCCTGGAAAAATGCGGGCGCAAGGATTCTTTCCTCCAGCGGCCTGCGTTATGCCAATGAGCTTGAAAAAATCCAGGGCCGGGAATGGCTGTGGCTGAACAGCAGCACCTGCAAGACGTGGGAACGCTATGGAATCCATGCCCTTGAGCCCCTGTTCAAGGTTGTCGGCCCGGGGATCACCCATGTGCGCAATGAAGCCAAGGCTAACTCCAGCATTGTCTATTGTGATCACAAAAGCGGAGCGCAATTGACCATCGGCGTCTTCAAGGATGCAACGGGCAGCCACGGTGTGATCAATGCCTATGGCCGCACCGGGCATGAATCCTTCAGAATGAGCGATACATACAATGCTTTCCGGAACCAGTTGCTTTCCATTGTCGGGTGGGGAATCACCGGGATTGACCCATATCCATTTGAGGAAACAATCGAACTCATGGCGATCCTCATCGCGGGGCAGGACAGCCGGGAACAAAAGGGAACGATGATCCCCGTTGAATCCGTCCTCGCAACACTCTGAATGATTTTTCACTTATGAGAAACAGCCGCGTATTGCGTATTGCGAAGGAGAGAAGGCTTGTTCCCTGCCTGAAATTGGGCATCGTTCATCCCAGCTTCCCGGATCACGCGATCCGGGCGGCAAAAGTCCACGACATGGACGCGATCGTTCGCGTCAGCAAGGGGCGTTACAGCGAACACAGCAAATGGAATATTTATGCGGGAGCGTTTCTCACGGAAAAACAAAGTCGTCCTGCCCGTGGATGACGGACACACCGCAAAGGCAGACCATGAAACCTCTTTTTGATTTTTCCGGACGGGACATCTGGGTGATTGGCGGGGCGGGGTATCTGGGCGCCGAGGTTGTGAAGGGACTTGTCGCGCATGGCGCCTCGGTATTATGCGCCGATCTTCCTGGGCGCGCCGCAGAGCGAATCGCGCAGGAGAAACTCCCCATGGAACAGGTTCGTCCGGCGGATATTGACGCTGCGGATTGCGAAGCGCTCCCGGCATGGATTGCAAACGAAATCGGGAAGCAAGGCGCGCCGCATGGACTGGTGATTATGACGTTCCGCTCGTTTGGCAAGAAGGTCGTGGATTTGCTCCCAGCGGAATTTGACGAGGCCAGCCATGTCGGGCTAACCGCCACATTCCTCTTGGCGCGGGAGGTCGGTGAAGTCATGGCCAACGAAGGGAGAGGGAGTATCGTCCTCTTTTCCAGCATGTATGGGACGGTCTCTCCCGATCCGGCGATCTATCATGAGCCCCTTGCGCCAAATCCGATTGAGTACGGCGTCGGAAAAGCGGGCATCCAGCAAATGGCCCGCTATCTGGCCATCCATTGGGGACCGCGAAATATCCGTGTCAATTCCATTTCTCCCGGCCCTTTTCCTTCGCCCGAAATGCAAAATAATTATCCAGACTTTATCCAGCGCCTTGAAACAAAATCACCCATGCACCGCATTGGTCGGGCCTGGGAAATGGCCGGCCCCACCCTCTTCCTTCTCGCGGATGCTTCCTCGTATGTGACGGGCCACAATCTCGCGGTGGATGGCGGATGGACTGCCTGGTGAGGACGATCCTCGAATGGCTCCCACGCCAACAGCGTCTCTGGGGACAGGCTTCAGGCCCCGGACCATTCGGATGACTGGACTGCCGAGATGAGGATCCTACCGCTCCCCGATTAGAGGGGACTTCCTCCAGAATTTTGCGTCCGGCCGTTCCCGAAGCCAGATACTCCAGAACGTCATATACCGTAATTCACATGCCTCGAATGCAGGGTTCGCTTTCCACTGTGTCTCCTCGGCGCAATGCTGATGATACCTGAATAATCCATACTGTCGTACAATCTACGTTCGCATGGGAATGAGATCATGGCGGTTCTTATCGGCCCAAATCCGTACGTAAGAAAAAAGGCGTACGGAGAAACATCTCACCCTGTAGAGGAAAATGGAACATTTTTCTTAGAGGAAAATGGAACATTTTTCTCTGGCTCAGGCGAAATTTGTTCCAAATTCCGCTACGTAGAGGAAAACGGAACGTTTTTCTTGCTCGACGCTCTATCGAGGACCGTTTTCCAATCTTTCCTTGGCCATCTCGTGCATTTTCTCTCCTTAAGCGCGGATTTGGGTATCGCTGTCTCCTT
>WBZO01006214.1_pt1 | contig 10672 bp, 10 predicted proteins | sample 5204261 | NCBI WGS metagenome assembly WBZO01 (sample SAMN12412400, study PRJNA552823) | activated sludge metagenome | isolation source: activated sludge from anammox sidestream of wastewater treatment plant... | place: USA: North Carolina | collected 2017-09
AGACCCAAGACCCAAGACCCAAGACCCAAGACCCAAGACCCAAGGCCCAAGACCCCGGCTACTGCACCGTATTTTCCAGCGTGCCGAGCTTGTCGATCCTGGCGACGACCTCGTCGCCGGGTTTGAGATAGGTGGCGGTGGTGTCGCCCACACCGCCGGGCGTGCCCATGCAGATCAGATCGCCAGGACGCAGGGTTACGAACCGGGTCAGAAAGGCGATCGTTTCCGGAATCGAGAAGATCATCTCGCCGGCATCAGAATGCTGCCGCAACTCGCCGTTGACGCTGAGCGCCATTTCGAGTGTGCTGGGATCGCCCGTTTCGTCCCTGGTGACCAGATAGGGACCGATCGCCGCAAACGAGTCGCACCATTTACCCAGCAGCCAATCGAAGAAATCGTCGCCGGGCCGCTCGGTGCGTCCCTGATCGATCTTCAGCGAACGCGCCGAAACATCGTTGAAAACGGTATATCCCGCGATATGATCTTCGGCCGCGGTGACATCCACATGGCGCCCCGCCTTGCCAATGACTGCCGCGATTTCGATTTCGTAATCGAGCGTGTCCGAATCGGGCGGGATGACGATGGGATCGCCGGTGCCGATGATCGCGGTCGTCGGTTTGATGAACGGGCGCGGATTGATCTTGCTCTTGTCGACCGCCGACCCGCCGCCTTCCATGATGTGCGCCTGGTAATTGCCGGCGAGCAGGAAGATGCTGGGCGGATTCTGGACCGAGGCGTGGAGTGTCACATCCGCTTCGGGTGTGGTCGGAATCTTGCCGCCGGTGGCAGCGGCTTCGACCTGTTTCGCGATTGCCATCCCGGTATCGCCAAGCGCAAGGATTTCCACGACACTGGTTGGCAGGGAACTGCCAAGAGCCGCCGCGCTATCGGCCAGATCGGCGATCTTGCCATCGACCGAGAGTCCCGCCCGGATCTCACCGTCGCCCTTCGAATAGCTGACGAATTTCATTGCCGTTCCTCCCTCGTTGCTCGTTCAGGACCAATCGACTCGAACACGTTTTCCGGTTTCCGCGGCTTCATAGGCGGCATCGATGACCCCCAGCGCGGCGATCACCGCGTTGCCGTTGGCCAGAGGTTGGCGATCCTCGTCGATCGATCGAATCAGATCGCGAATGACGGCCGGGGCCATACTCCCATACCCCGGCAATTGCGCGTAGGTGGGAGTTAGTGTCTCTTCCCGGACCGGGTCCTCCCGATTGCCCGGTCCGATCCAGCGCACCGAGCCATCGAACTGGATCGAGAGCGATCCGTTCGAACCCCGTAATGCCAGATACCCTTCGGACATCATGCGCGGCAGCACATAGGCGCAATGCATCGTTCCGATCGCGCCAGACTCGTAACGGAACGACAGCGACATTGCGTCTTCGACATCGATGCCGGCATCGTTGACGTGTCCGGATACGGCCTGGATTTCGACGATGCGCTCGCCGGTGAGCCAAAGGAGCTGGTCGATATCGTGAATACCCAGCCAAAGCACGATGCCGCCGCCCTGCAGCTCGTGCGAAAAGATGTGATTGGCCGGATCGCGTACGAAGGGACTAGAGGTAACGAAAACGGCGTCGGTCGCGAGCAATCGTCCGGGACGTCCCTCCTGGCAGAGTTGCCGGGCATATTGCCAACCGCGTCCATAGCGGCGAATCAAACCGGTGGCGACTTTCACACCGGCGTCTTCGGCAATTCCAAAGGCCTGCACCGCCGTTGCTCGATTGGGTGCGCCGGGTTTGTCGACCAACAGATGCACACCGGCGCGCGCCAGCCGTTCGATGGCAGCCGGGGCGGCCACATTCGGCAAGGTGACGAGCGCGATATCGGGCCGCGCGTCCGCGATGAGCGTGTCCAGATCGCCGAACCACGGAGTCGACCGATACCGGTCGGACAACCGTGCGCTGAGGTGCGGATCGTAGAACCGCGGCGCGAGACCGTCCCGTAGCGTCTCGTCCGATTCGTAGATCGCCACGATTTCGAGCTCGTCCGCAAAGAGCTCCAGACTCTCGACCCAACCGGTAGTGTGGTAATGATCGAGTCCGACCACCGCCACCCGGCGTTTGCGCGACTCAGTCATCCCAGCACAATACCGCACCGACCATCGAGCGGTCGCCATCGGCAAACCGTTCGAGCACGGCGCCGATTTCGTCTGCTGCGAACCGGTCGGTAACCAGTTTCGAGAGGTCGATCTTTCCCCGGCCGGCTTGTTCCAGCAGATAGGCGAAGTTCGATTCGCGGGTGAAGGTATACGGTCCGCCGGGCAGCGCTTCCTCCGGGTCGTAACCGCATCCGACGATGTCGATCTTCTTGTAATGCAGTTTGCTCGGGAACCCATAGAGCATCTGGTGCAGCTTCAGCGCGTAGTCGGCGGTGGGTGTGCGGCGATAGAGTCCCATCAGCGCGATCCGCGTATAGTCCCGGCAGATCGAAAATGCCTGCTCGAATCCGGACCATGCTCCGCTGGTCTCCATGACCAGATCGACCCCGCGCGCACCGGCGACGGCGGCGATCTCGGTTTCGGTGGAATCGTTGCCGCCCTGGATCACCGCGGTCAGTCCGAGTGTTTTACCGTAGGCGATTCGTTCCGGCGCCACGTCGATTCCGATCACCCGCGCGCCCATCATATCGGCCACCAGTGCAGTCGAGGCTCCCACCAGCCCGAGGCCGACCACCGCCACCGTTTCTCCGGCGGCATAACGTCCCAAATGCAGCGCGCTCACCGCCCAACCGGCCAGATACGAGGCACTGGCCGCCTCGGACGACACGCTATCGGGAATGCGGTGGGCTTTGGCTGCCGGTGCGACGGCATATTCCTGATGGCCGATACCGTTGATCGCCACCCGGTCCCCGACCTTCAGTGAATCGACATCGTCGCCCAGCGCGGTTACGACCCCGGAACCCATATAGATGCATTCCTGGGGGTTGCCCTCCCAATGACCGGTATACGAACCTGTCTGATAGATGTAGACATTGCTGCCCGGGCTGACCGCGGTATGGGTGACTTGCACCTGGACCTCTCCCGTTCCCGGTTCCGGAATCGGTTCGTCGGTCCAGCCGATCTGGCCGGGCGCGGTAACGTAGTAATGCTTCATGGAAGACGATGTCCCTTCACCATGCCAGAGCGTATCCGTCCCGGCGCGGGTCGGCGCCCGCGCAATATGCGCCGGTATCCGGATCGATCAGGATGCCCTGACCACCCCCGAGCAGTGTCGACCACTCTCCAACCGGAACGAGATCGTGTCCGAGTGCTGCCAAAGCATCGCGGATCTCTCCCGGAATGCGGGTTTCGATTTCCAGTCTGGCGCCGGTCGTCGCCTTGATGCGAGGCGCCTCGATCGCTGCCTGGATCGAATAGCCGTGATCGATGACATTGCTGATCATCTGCGGGGTGGTCTGCAGAATACCGAACGATCCCGGGGTTCCGATGAGCATGAACAGTTGTTCGTCGCGGAAAATCGCCATGGGCGCCATACACATCTCGATCTGGGCGCCCGGACCGATCACATTTGGGCTCGACGGATCGAAATCGAACCAGTAGCCGAAGTTGTTCAGCATGAACCCGAGTTCGCCGGTCATGACGCCGCTACCGAAACCGTCGCCCAGCGACTGGGTCACGGAGACGGCGTTGCCTTCGGCATCGATGACATCGAAATGGGTGGTGCATTCCTTGAGCGCCAGCTTTGGATCGCCCGGTTCGATGGCGCCGGGTGACCGCGCACCTCGATATCGCTCTCCTTCCACACTGGCAGCGTGCGTGGCGTCGAACAAGGCCCGCCGGTCACTCGTATACCCATCCGAGAGCAGCGTTTCGAGATCGATACATGGGTTGGTCGTGTAGGCGATACGGTCGGCAACCGCGATCTTGAAGATCTCGGCAAGGGTGTGCAGTGTCTCGGCCGAATTCTGTCCCATCGCTGCCAGATCGTACGCTTCCAGCATTTGCAGTGACTGGAGTGTCTGCCAGCCGCTGCAATGCGGCGGTGGGCAATTGACCGAATAGCCGCGGTAATCGACCGAAACCGGATCTTTCCAGACCGGTTCGTAGTTGGCGAGATCTTCGGCATCGATATGCCCACCCTGGGATTGGATCGCCTCGACCAGCTCCCGGGCGATCGCGCCCCGGTAGAACGATTCCTTTCCTTCGGCGGCCAGACGTTCATACATTCGCGCCAATTTTGGCTGGCGGATGATTTCTCCGGCCGCAGGGGGACGTCCCTGCGGCATGAAGACCGCTCTGGTCATTTCGGTCAGATTGCCCGCATTCCAAATGGCGTCGTAGAACCAGGCGTTCTTCACGGTCAGGGGAACGCCAATTGAGGCATAGTCGATCGCAGGTTGGAAGAGTGCGCCCAGTGGCATCGAACCGAAGTGTTCATAGGCAGTCAGCCAGCCGCCTGCCGCGCTGGGCACCACTGGCGACTTGGGACCGTAATTCTTCTCTTGCTCGGCTGCGAATGCGCTCAGCTCAGCATTGTGCGATGCGGGGCCGATATAGTCGAGTACGCGCAGCGATCGGTCGCTGGCGGAGTAGACCAGCATATAGCCGCTACCGCCCATCCCCGACATATATGGTTCGACCACGTTGAGTGCGGCAGCGGTGGCAATAGCGGCATCGACCGCATTCCCGCCCGATGCGAGGATGTCCATTCCCGCTCGCGACGCCAGCGGGTGCGCCGAGGCGATCGCGCCCCGGACGCCCATTGCCATGGGCCGATGTGCCATTCCCTTGTTCGACCACGCCATCAGCCCGTCTCCTTATCGCAACGGATATCTATTCTGCCCGGCATTTTGTCACAGTGCGTGGGGCTCCGCTTGCCGATGATTCCGGGTGTCTGACATCTTGCTACGAGGACGATTCATAGATCTCGGAGCATCGGGGCGCCGAGTCGAGCGGCGAGTTCAATCGTTGGTGACGCGACCGGAGGGAGCGTAGGTGCGTGGGTAAATTTGTATAGACATATGTCTAAACATTTCTTAGGCTGCGCTTCTCGCTCCGCGGATCCGAACCCGGCCGGTTCGGGAGCCCAGGATCAGGGGATGTCTGGCATATCGACAATCGCCATAGTGTCGCCACCTTGGCGACCCTGGCGTGAAACTCCGGGGGCGCCATGATGGCGACACTAGCGGGTGCTATAGGCGAGGCGGCTGGAACTGGTTATTCCACCAGTTACCGAGACGAATTCGGACAGGAGCGGCCCGACGGATCCTCGCACCGGACATCGTCTCGAATCGCGACACCCGCTTGCGATAGCACTTCCTTCGTCACACAAAGCGGCAAGCCGACCACGTTCGTATAACACCCTTCGACCGACGCCACCATCGAAGCGGCTTCGCCCTGGATCGCATAGCCGCCCGCCTTGTCGAGCGGTTCGCCGGTGGCCACATACCGTTCGATCTCGGTATCGGTCAGCGGATGGATGCAGACCTCGCTGCGAACGACCCGTTCCCAACGACATTTCGTGACCGCATCGATCACGACCAGCGCCGTGAGCACCGCGTGTTCCCTGGCCCGCAAGCGCCGCAGCATCGCGATCGCCCCCTCCGAATCGGCTGGTTTTCCGAGAATCTCACCATCCAGGATCACATCCGTATCCGCCGCCAGCACGACACACCCACCGGCCAGCGGAACGACCGCCGCGGCTTTGGTCCGGGCGTTTTCGAGGAGATTCGCTTCCGGTGTCAGACCAGCCAGCACCGGTTCCGGCACCCCGCTGACGATGATCTCGAACGAATCGATCAGCTGCCCCAGCAGTTCCCGCCGTCGCGGCGATCCCGACGCCAGCACCACGCATCTCATTTCTTCGAATCGAGACACCGATCCACCCATTCCATGTACTATCCACCCGACCGATCACGAATTCTGCAGGAGATTCGATCCGGAGTCATGCACCGCGATTTCTATACCGTTATACCTGCCGGGGGCGCCGGCACCAGACTCTGGCCGCTCAGCCGGGCCAGCCGTCCGAAATTCCTGCTACCCCTGATCGACGGTCAGTCGCTCTTGCAGCTCACCGCCGCCCGGGTTGCCGAATTTTCTTCACCCGATCGAATCTTCACGGTTTCCGGCACAGCCCATGTCGCATCGATCGCCCGCCAGTTGCCCGATGTGCCTGATTCGAACCTGATCGTCGAACCGGCCATGCGTGGCACTGGATCGGCCATCGCCCTGGCGTCCCTGCTCATCGCCAGGCGGAATCCGCGCGCGATCATGGGCAGCTTCGCTGCCGACCACAATATTCGCAATACCGACGCCTTTCGCCAGGCGCTCTCCAGCGCCGTCGCATCGGCCAAAGCTGGATATCTGACGACGATCGGGATCGAGCCCAGCCACCCGGAAACCGGCTACGGCTATATCGAGCGCAGTGACGATCTTGCGCTTCCCGGCGCCTATTTCGCTCGGCGATTCGTCGAAAAACCCGGACTCGAAACCGCTCGACGTTTTCTGGAAACGGGACGGTATCTCTGGAATGCCAGTATGTTCGTCTGGCGGGTGGACGTGTTCGTGCGGGAATTTGCTCGTGCGCAACCGGAGCTCTTTGCCGCGATCGACCGTATGGCCGCCCACTGGGACGATCCCCGCTATGCCGAGGAAATCGAGCGTGGCTGGCTCGATCTGCCGGTGACCACCATCGATCAGGGATTGATGGAACGGGTCGACGAGTTCGTTGTGGTTCCGGCCGATATGGGATGGTCCGATATTGGCGACTGGAATGGCTTTTCCGAGCTGCTCACACCCGATCCAGATGGAAACTGCATCGAAGGCGCCGCGGTCACATACGAGGCCAGGCGCTGTATCGTCTGGTCGGAAACGCAACGGACCGTGGCGCTGGTCGGCGTCGATAATCTGGCCGTAGTCGATCTGGACGATGCGTTGCTGATCGTCGATCGCGATCGCGCCCAGGACCTCCGGGCGCTGGTTTCCAGAGTGGAGCGGGAGCATCCCGATCTGACATGACAACCCAGCATCCCCTGTTTCCTATTGGGCTGAACGAGATCGAGCGCGCTCGGGCGCTGCTTTTCGATGGTCCGGATGGTCCGGTCGCGATCCGCACTCCGCTCATTCCGGCCGACCCGCTCAGTAGCCAACTCGGTTGCCGAGTTTGGCTGAAGCTGGAAAACCTGCAAAAGACCGGTTCCTACAAAATCCGTGGCGCCTTCAATAATATTGCCAACCTCACGCCCGAACAGGCAGCCGCAGGAATCGTGACGGCCTCGGCCGGAAATCATGCCCAGGGTGTGGCGCTGGCAGCGGCCGCCTTCGGTATTGCCGATCGCACGACCGTCTTCGTGCCCGTCGGCACCCCCAAGGTCAAGCAAGACAATACCCGCGGCTACGGGGTCGATGTCCGTGAGATCGGCGAAAACTTCGACGCCGCCCGGAGTCATGCTTATGATGAGGCCGCGGCCAGCGGCCGGGTGTTCATCGAACCGTTCGATGATTGGCAAACCATCGCCGGTCAGGGAACGATCGGTCTGGAAATCCTCGACGATCTCCCCGGGACCGCAGCCATCCTTTCTCCGGTCGGCGGTGGCGGACTCATCGCCGGTATCGCGCTGGCGATTGCCGGTCGGGGTGCGCCGGTGCGGGTCATCGGCGTGGAAGCCGAAGGCGCCGCCTGTCTGATCTGGGCATTGGAACAGGGCAAACCCGAAGCGCTTCCGCTCCCGCCGCGCACCCAGATTGCCGACGGCATCAAGGTCAGGCACATCGGTACGCGCCCCTTCACAGTTGCCCATGAGCTCATTGGCCGAAATCGGGTCATGGCCGTGCACGATACGGAAATCGTCGCGGCGATCGCCGATCTGATGGTCTATGCCAAGATCATCGCGGAAGGAGCCGGAGCCACCGCGCTGGCAGGTTTGCGCGAGATTCAGCTCGGCCGCAATCCGTCGATCCGCCCGTTCGGTCCGGAAGACAATGTCGTGGTTCTGGTCTCGGGCGGTAACATCGACCCCAGTTTCTCCTGGCGTATTCTTTACGAACAGACGGTGCCGAATCTGCTGGCATTGCGGGTGGCGATGCCAGACCGGCCCGGTGAGCTTCTTCGCATGCTCCTGCCCATTGCGAATCTGAATGTCAATATCATCGATGTCGATGTCAACCGGCTCGATGCGCGCCCGCGCATGGGTGAGCGCATTGTCGAACTCTGTGTCGGGATCACGGCGCAAGCGCAGGCCGATCAATTGCTTACCTCACTCCGGGAGAAGGGGTACCACGTGCTCGTTAGTCGCTGGCAGGATCCGCGGATCGACCGGTCGGGCAACCTCTCGCGGTCACTGATCAGCACCGAGCGGGACATCGACCAGCGAGCAGGAGATCCGAACCATGACCGATAAACCCGACGACCGCCAGGAGCTCGACGACCCGATCGCCTATCGCGACCTCACCGATCAACTCCCCAATGAAGCCCTCCGCGAAGAACTGGAACGGATGACCCCGGAGGAACGCGAAGCCTATCTCCGCTATCTGGAAGAACTGGCCAAGACCTATCTCGGCCCCGGCGGCCCATAGCAGGGAACGGGGTCGAGAGTCCTGAGCTCAGAGTCCGGCTCCCTGAGTTTTAGATTCGTTTCGGCAATAGGCAAAACGAATACGGGGCGTGCTCTTGCGCATGCCCCGTATTCGTTCTCAAGCCCCAAGGCTCAGGGCGCAGGACTCTGGACCCGTTAATACGCCTTCTGATCGACGGGCTCGATACCGAGCTCGGCCATTTGCTGGGCGATACCCTGGAGAATGAATCCGGCGTCGGAACCAACGGTGAGGAATTGGAATCCACGCGCCGCCAGCGCCATTGCTTCCTTCGGACCCGATGTAGCGAACCCTGGGAATTTGCCCGTGTTCTTGCACGCCTGCAGCACCTTTTCGACTGCTTCGGCATGGATGTCGCTGGTGAAACGGTCCCGCGGGTGAAGACCAAGCGACAGCGCCAGGTCGCCAGGCCCGATCCAGCAGCCATCGACACCGGGGGTCGAGAGAATGGCCTCGGCGTTCTCGACCGCGGTTTTGGTTTCGATCTGCACCGCGAGGAAGACCTCGTTGTCGACCTGCTCGGTGTAGTTGTCTCCATAGCGCGCCGCGCGGCCCCATCCCCAGGAACGCTTGCCGATCGGCGGGAAGCGCATCGCATCGGCGGCCTTCTTTGCATCGTCCGCGTTGTTGACCATTGGGACCACGATACCGAGACATCCCTCATCGAGGAACCGGCCGATAGTGGTGAAGTCGTTGAGCGGTACTCGCGCGACCGCATCGCTCGGATACGCGCCAATCGCCATCAAGTTGGCGATGATGCCGTCCATCCCGAACGAACCATGCTGACCATCGAGAAAGACGAAATCCATACCGGCGGCAGCCAGAGTCTCCGTCGCAATCGGGCATCCGAGTCCGGCAGCGAAGCCATACACTGGTTTACCAGCGCGGAGTTTCTCCAGAGTTCGATTCTTCACATTCCCTCCCTTTTCAGGCCGTTTCGACCCACAACGACTCAGAAAGTCCAAATCGATTCGCTTCGGCAACCAGCGCATTCCAGGTCGTTTGGTCGACCAGAATCCCTTCGGCCCCGCGTTTTGCTTGCTCGCGCACCTCTGGATCGCCGGGCATGAGCACCTCGCTGAATCCTTCAGCGGGGGTCGCATGGCGAACGCGGTCGGCCTCTTCGGTTACCGCCTCGCGAAACTGATCGAGCGGGCCAAAACGACCCGGGTCGATCGCAATTACCACCGGACCGTTTCCACCCCGGCGCTCTTGCAGGCGCTCGCGGGTCATGCCCGCCAAACCCCGGCCCATCATCTGGGCCAGAATCGAAAAGCCGGAACCCTTGTGCGCGCCGAAGGCCATCAACGCGCCGCCATCGTAAAAATCGTTGGGATCGAGCGACGGCGCGCCATCGATATCGACGATCGTATTCGGTGGAACCGGCACACCTTTGTTTCGAGCTACGCGCACTTTGCCCTCGGCGATCTGAGCGGTCGCAATATCGAGCGCAAAGGGATGGTCTTCGTCATCACCCGGAATAGCCCAGGCAATCGGATTGGTGCCCATCACCCGGGTACGAGCGCCGTAGGGCGCGACCGCCGGTCCGGCATTGGCCATCGCCAAGCCGATCATGCCGGCGCGGGCGATGGTTTCGACATACGGCGCGACCCGCCCGATATGGAACGAACGCTCGACCGCGCCGATGGCGATGCCGTACTCCCGCGCCAGAGCAATCGTCTGCAGCGTGGCCAACTGCATGGCCGGCTGACCCCACCCCCATTTGCCATCGACCTTTACGGTGGCGCCGTCGACCGAGACCACTTCGGGTTCGACCTTCGGATCGAGCGCGCCGCTTTCGACGACTTCGATGTACTGGAGGATGCGAATGACACCGTGCGAATCGTGGCCGGCCAGATTGGCCGCAACCAGCGCATTACCGATAAAGGCGGCAGACTCCGGCGGAGTACCGACCGCTTCGAAAAGGCCCGTCATCAGCCGGCGGAGCTGATCGGCGCTGCAAATTGGCATCGAGGAGATGACTCCATTCGAACGTGGGTACGAGGTCCGCTGGTTCGGCATTGTAAGCCGTCATTACATCACCCGCTGGGCGGTATCACCTCGGGAGCGCGAACGTCGCTTCGACACGGCCGCGCATGGCGCTCACCACCGGGTGCGGCCGGGCCGATCACCGTT
>WBZO01006969.1_pt1 | contig 10672 bp, 12 predicted proteins | sample 5204261 | NCBI WGS metagenome assembly WBZO01 (sample SAMN12412400, study PRJNA552823) | activated sludge metagenome | isolation source: activated sludge from anammox sidestream of wastewater treatment plant... | place: USA: North Carolina | collected 2017-09
AACTGCATCAGCGCATGATCGATCAGGTGACCACCAGTGGCGGCAACGTCGTCCTGGCCGACACCGCCGGCAAGCCTGCCGCCGTTGTCATGTCCCTGCAGCGCTACGAGCAGCTGCTCGACGAGCTGAACACGCTGCGCCGCAGAACCGCCGACAACGCCTGATGGCGGGGGAGGGGCATCACGTGCTGACCGACGAGGACGTGCAAGCTCTCGACCGACGCGCACGCGAGGTGGGAGACGTCATCGGCTGGGATCTGCAGTTCGTCGTCGCCCCCAACGCGGAGTACGTCGGTCTGGCGGCCGGCGGCGGCGCTGAACACGCTGAGGAGATCATCGTCCTCGGCCCCAGCCGGATCACCGATCTCGCCGTCCACGAGATAGACCTCGCACTCGACGCACTCCAGCGGGGCGAACGGCACATCATCCTCGACGAAGACGGCGATCCCCGGCTGATCTGAAAACGCGGCCCGGCGAGTTCTTCTCTACGCCTCTCCAGTCCGACCCGCATAGCGGTCCCGCGCAGCCCGACGTTCAACATCGGCGGTCTCGCTGTTGAACTCCGCTGCCAGCTGGGCGTAGCCGACATCGAGGTCATCCGGGTCGGGCTCGGCTTCCACGTGAATCACTTCGACCTCATTTCCGCGGAAGGCCGTAGCGGGTGCGGATCTCGTCTTCGCCGAACGTGCGGCCCGGCGGCGATGTCGGCTTCGGCTTCTCGTAGTGATTCGCGAACGTCCGCCACGTCGATCGGCCAGTCGTCGAGTTCCCCAGGTGCACTGCTGCAGCCCTGGGTATCGCCGTTCTCTTCCGTCACCTTCGAAGGATAGGTCGCCTGCCTGCCTTAGGCTGACGGCCGCGGTTGGTCGAGGCAGCGGTAGACGCTGGAGCGGGATATGTCGAGGGTCCGCGCGATTTGGGCGCGGGGAGTGCCGGCCTCGTCGAGGGCTTGGACCGCGGCGATGGTGTCAGCGGTGAGGCCGGGGCGGCCGGGGTGTCGACCGGCCGCGCGGGCTGCCGCGACTCCGGCGGCGGTGCGTTCGGCGGCGACGGCACGCTCGAACTCGGCGACGGCGCCGAAGACGTGGAAGATCAGCCGGCCGCCGGCAGTGCTGGTGTCGATGGCTTCGGTGAGGGAGCGCAGTTCGATGCCGCGGGCCTGGAGGTCGCTGGCCACGGTGAGCAGGTGGGGGAGTGAGCGGCCGAGACGGTCGAGCCGCCAAACCATGAGCACGTCACCGCGGCGGGCGTAGTCGAGCAGCGCGGCCAGCTCGGGGCGATCATCGCGAGCGCCGGACATGCGCTCGGTCCAGATCCGTTCGGCTCCGGCCTCCGTCAACGCCTTTGTCTGCATGTCGGGAGACTGGTGCAACGTCGAGACTCGCGCGTATCCCAGCAGCGTCACCGGCAGAGTCCTCACTCATTCAGGGGGCACGGTCTTCTCAGGCCCAACCAGGGCCGCTTGCGGACCTGGGCGGGAGCCGTCTGTGTCTTTAAGGGTGTCCCCGTTCTCGCTGGTCTGGGACAGGATTCTGGGACACCGCACCGTCGCATCGGCGCTGGTCGCGATTGCAGCGCTCATTGTGTAGCTTTTTCGGTTACTTTAGACACACACCATGTAACACGCGCCGACATGCTTGGCATTTGCCTAGCCCAAGAGGCCCACTTGCGCGAGTTCTCTAGCCCTGGGATTTTGCGCGATAGATCGCGGGAGCGGATTTTGATGTTGAGTTGGTGTGGTTGACATGTCCCGTGCCGCCGGGCCGGGCGGGCTGTCCTGGGGCCGGTGGGTCTTTCGTGATCGGCGGTCTGGTGGGGCTTGGCGGTTGTCCGAACCCAGGGACGTCGAAGTTACCGCGTGGTCGACTACCTCGTCGACCTCGGCGTCGACTTCGTGGAAGTCATGCCCGTGCGCTGCCACCAGGAGTGCGACGGGCAGATCGGCGAGAAGGTCGGCGGCCTAAGCTTTTCTACGAGGCGAGCATTCTTGAGCTTTTCTACGAGGCGAGCATTCTTGGATGAGGCTGTCGAGGTTCTCTTGCACGCGCTGCGGGGTGACGCCGACCGAGGGTGAGTAGAGCATGATGTGGTCGAGGACGCCTTCGTAGCGCTTGAGTCCGTCGCGGACTTGGTCTGCCGTTCCGGCCACACCCATAGCGTCGATCATCTTGTCGGACACCGCGGCGAACATCTCCGGAAAATCGCGTCGGGCGAATGCGTCCCGGATGGCTCGGCCCTCAGAGGAGAAGCCATTTACGTCGAGCATGGACCCATAGGACTTGACTGATGAGTAGAACGCGATCTGTTGTGCCAGTTCGCGTCTGGCGATTTCAGGGTCGTCGTGGATTGAGCACATGACCATGGAGATGACTTCGACGTCGCCGGGGTCGCGGTCGGCGTGCGCCGCGCCCTTGGCGATGGCCGGTCGGACGACCTCCTGGACGTAGGTGGTCGTGAACAGCGGATGTCCGGCGAGGCCGTCGGCCACTCTGCCGGCTGCTTCGCACATGCGGGGGCGTACCCCAGCAGTGACGATCGGGATCGGCCGACTGAGGGGTGGCACGTCGCCGGTGGGAACGAGGTTCATCGTGTAGAAGCGGCCGTGGTGGCGGACTGGACCTTCGTGGAGGTTCCAGATGTGGCGCAGTAGCGCGACGAGTTCCTCCATCCGCAGCGCGGGCGCGGAGGTGTCCGACACGCCGTGCCAGTCGCTCATCATCCGTTGGGTGCCGTTGCCGATGCCGAGTACCAGCCGACCGCTGGAGAGCTCGTCGAGATCGCGAGCCTCGGTGGCCAGCACCAGGGGGCTTCGTCCGACGCCGTACAGAATGGAGGACCCGATCCGACAGTTCTGCGTACTGTTCGCCATCGCGGCCATGGAGATCGATCCGGAGCGGTGATAGAACTCCGAAGCCCACGCCGCGTCGAATCCAGCCGCATCGGCAGCCGCGGCGGTCTGGGCCAGCGACTTCAGGTCGGCGCCGACAACGGACAGGCCGTAGGTGCTCACGACTGATCCCCGGAACGCGGTCGCAGCCCGTCGAACATGACGGCGGTGAGGGTGCCGGCGACGACCGTCTCGTTGAGTTGGCTTTCGGTGACCAGGTACATGAGCGCGTTGATGGTGACGGCACCGAACAGTGCGATGGATGTGGATCGTGCGTCAGTCTGCGCAACGAGGGATCCGTCACGTGCCCCGGCGATGAGCAGAGCCTCCACGGGTCGCTGGTAGGCGGTGTTGATCATGTCGGCGATCACCGGCATCCGAGCCGCTCGTCCGAGTTCGCCGATGAGTGCGCGGCAAACCGCCGGTCGCTGCGCCATCGCCCGCAGTTGTGCGCGGATGACGAGTTCGAGACGCTCGGCTCCGGTGCCATCGGTCTGCACGATCGCCGTCACGGCATCAGAGATGTCCTTGAGCAGGTCCTCGAGGAGAAAGGCGAGGATCTCCTCTTTTCCGGCGAAGTAGTAGTACAGCGTCGCCTTCGGCACGCCCGTCGCTGCCGCGACGTCCTCGATCTTGGAATCGTTGAGCCCCTTATCGGCGAATAGGTCCGCAGCTGCTGGGAGTCGTTCAGCGATCTGACGTGGAATTCTGCGCATTGCCCATTCTCATTCGCCCGGTTTAGACTCCGAGCCTAAACCGTTGTTGCGATGGTGGTGGGAGTTTCCATGGTCGACGTGCGTGTCCGTTACGACCCGTTCGACGCCGAGATCCTCAACGACCCCTACCCCACGTACCGGATGTTGCGAGATACCACTCCGGTGTACCGCGCCGAGGAGTCGCACACCTGGGTGTTGAGTCGGCACGCCGACGTTCAAGCCGCAGCACTGGATCACGGAACGTACTCCTCGGTGGACGGCATCTTCCCCACACCGCCGGGTTCGAATTTCATCGGGTCGTTTCTACCGATGATGATCGTGATGGACCCTCCGCGACACGATCAGCTGCGCGCCCTGGTCAGCCGGGCGTTCACCCCCCGAAGGGTCGCCGGTCTGCAGGACGGTGTTACTCGGATGGCGGCGGAGTTGTTCGATCGCCTCGACGAGGGGTCGGGGTCGGCGGATTTCGTGACCGACTTCGCCGCCATCCTGCCCGCGGCGGTGATCGCCGATCTGCTGGGCGTGCCCGCGGCCGATCGTGACCGGTTTCGTCTGTGGTCGAGCCAGCTGGTGCAGGTCGACGTGACCCACGGGCAAACCACTGATGCGCTCGCGGCCGCGGCGTCGATCTACGCCTACTTCACCGAGTTCCTCGCCGACCGCCGCAAGACCCCACGCGAGGACCTGATGTCGGCGTTGGCCAACGCCACGGTCGACGGTGTGGGGCTGACCGACGACGAGGTCCTCGGATTCTGCGCGCTGCTGCTCGTCGCGGGCTACGAGACCACCACCAACCTGTTGGGAAACTCCGCTGTCGTGCTGGCTCAGCATCCGCGGACCCGGCGCCGCCTGGCCTCGGATCGCACACTCCTGGGACCCGCGGTGGAGGAGTTGCTGCGTTACGACTCACCGGCTCAAGGACTGTCACGCACCCTGACCCGCGATGTCGTTCTGCACGACACGACGATGCGACAAGGCGACAGGGTGCTGCTGCTGTTCGGGTCGGCTAACCGCGACGATCGCGCCTTTCCCGACCCGGACGTGTTCGACGTCGATCGCACTTGTGAGCACCAGGTCGCCTTCGGCCGCGGGATCCACTTCTGTCTGGGTGCGGCATTGGCGCGGATGGAGGCTCGGATCGCCCTGAATGCCTTGTTGGACAAGGTTCCCGACTGGGAGGTCGATCTGGAGTCGGCCGTGCGACTGCGGTCGGGGCCGATCCGGGGCTACACCTCGCTACCCATCACCTGGAATGCTCCGGTATAGCCCGTGGCCCTATTCGACGACCTTGACGGCGGAACGCGTATCTCGGGAGCCGCTCGGAATCTCACCGGAGGCCAGAAATGGACGCTGGTGGTGTCGTGCCTGTCGGTGGCGCTGGTCATCGGCTCGATGGCGGCGTTGTACACCTCGCTGCCCGACATCGCGGCGCAAACCGGAGCGACGCAGAGTCAGTTGACGTGGGTTGTTGACGGCTACACCCTGGTGCTCGCGGGTTTGGTCCTCCCAGCCGGCGCCGTCGGCGACCGGTACGGTCGCCGATTGGTCCTGATCCTCGGCTTGCTCGTCTTCGCTGCGGCATCGGTCATTCCGCTGGTCGTTGCCGAACCCTGGTGGCTGATCTCTGCGCGAGCGATCGCGGGACTGGGCGCTGCGTTCGTGATGCCCTCGACCCTGTCGCTGTTGACCGCCGGATTCCCCGAGAATCAGCGCGGCCGCGCCGTGGGGATTTGGGCGGGCGTGGCGGCATCGGGTGCCGTCGTCGGCGTCTTGTACTCGGGTGCACTCCTCGACGTTCCGCAGCTGGACACCTCGCCAGAAGCGAGCGCCCGATGAGCGGGGCGGTGAGCCTTGAACCGGAGCGGTTGCCGCCGCACACCCCGACGTGCATGGGGTGCGGCCCCGACAATCCCAACGGCCTGCAGATGACCGTGTTCCTGTCCGGGCGAGAGGTCTACACCGATCTGGTTTTCGACGACAAGCACTCAGGAGCACCGGGTCTCGCGCACGGCGGGGCCATCGCGGCGGCCTGTGACGACCTGTTCGGCTTCACTTTGTGGATCGCCGGCACCCCTGCCGTCACCCGCGATCTGTCCGTTGGCTACCTGCGACCGGTGCCGCTGTACCAGCCCCACCGAATCGTCGCGCGCGTCGACAACCGCGAGGGCCGGACGCTGCACGTCAGCGCGACCGGGACCGGACAGGACGGCATTGTTCGCTTCACCGCCACGGCGACGTTCGTCGCGGTGGACGCCGAACACTTCGCCGCGCACGGTGACCTCGGCGCATTCGGCGAGATGCTCGAGCGATTCGTTCGACAGGGATCGTCGACTGACGACAACGAGCGTGAGGACTGACAGGACATGCCAACCGTGACATTCGCGCACTTCGACTCCGACATCGCCGATCAGCTACGCCAATCGGCGGACACGGCTGGTGGACTGTCGACCTTCCTGGACTTTCGACACATCGAACTCACCGCCGGTCGTCTGGTAGCGGAGATGGCGACCCGCGACGATCTGCTGACACCGTTTGGCAACCTGCACGGCGGATGCCTGTCCGCGATGGTCGACCACTGCCTCGGTGTCGTCTTCTACCCCGTTATCCCGGCGGGATCATGGGTCGCCACAACCGAATTCAAGCTCAACCTGTTGCGCCCCGTGTCCGACGGGGTGTGCACCGCCGTGGCCGACATCGTCTCGCTCGGAAAGCGCAGCGGGGTGGCGCGCATCGACATCTCTAACGGCGACAAGGCCGTTTGCGCAGCGCAGGGCACCGTCACCATCGTGGGCGCCGCCGGCGGCGGACAGTGAGCACCGGCATGGCCTGTCGTGCGCGGCGGGCGCAACCCCACAACCCCACCCGTGCGCCATGACACCCGTTGCGCTGCAGCGGTTTCGAACCGCGGACAGGGATCACCCTGGCCGCCGACTATTACGGCTGCGATGCCAGCCGTCTGGTTGTGCTGCTCGCGCACGGTGGCGGTCAGAACCGGCACGCGTGAAGCACGGCCGGGCGTCAAGACACTTGACGGTCTGCAGATCGGGGAAGCGAAGCTGCCCTGGCACGGCAGCAGCGCTCGACGGTCACCTTCGAGTCTCGCGACCAACTCGACCCCTTACTCGACCCCTTATTCGCCGTGTTGGCTTTTCCGTCCCGTCAGACAGCGCCCACCACGTCTGACGGGACAGCGGGTTGGCGGTGCACGGCGAGGAAGTCGTCAATGAGGGTCGTGCAGTCGTCGCGAGTGATCGTGCGGAGTCCGGTCATTCGTGCGAACACGAGAGGTCCGACGAGTTGGCAGATCGCGAGTTCGCAGTCGATGCTGCCGAGTTCGGCGCGAGCTTTCGCGTTGGTGAGGATGGCGTCGAAGGGTTGTCGGTACTGGTCGACAACTCGGGCCCGCAGAGCTCCGGATGTGTGGGGATCGTCAGTGTCGTCTTTGGTGCCGGTCGGCCCGAGTGAGAGCCATGCCAGGGTGGTGATGTGCAGCGGGGCGTCGTTGAGCAGGGCGGCTTGGCGGCTGAGCAGGTCGATCAGCTGATCGCGCAGGGAACCACTGGTGGGCGCTGGTGTGGTTACCTGCGGCAGGAGCCGCTCGAACGTGGCGGCCAGCAGATGCGACGAACTCTGAAAGTGTCGATAGAGGGTGGTGCGGGCAACCTTGGATGCTTTGGTGACAGCATCGACGGTGACGGCTTCGACTCCTCCTGTGCTCAGAAGTGTCGCCGCAGCATCCAGTAGCCGGTTGCGTGACCGTGTCCGCCGCGGGTCGATGTCGTCATCGTCGGGTAGGGATGGCTGACGGCTGTCGCTCAACGGGGTCACCTCGGCGGTCGATTTCAGGCGATGTCGCGCATGACATCCTACCAGTTGTGATACTAAGAGTATCGCAGCGAAACTAGATGTAGCGGGAGCGTTCTTGTGCCAGACAGTGCAGTATCGCCGGAACGGCTTCCTTCTCACACCCCGACGTGTATGGGGTGCGGCCCGGCCAACCCGCACGGCCTGCGCCTGGAGGTCTACCGGCGTGCGGATTCGGTGTATGCCGATGTGACCTTCGATGAGCGTCACATCGGAGCGCCGGGCTTGGCGCATGGCGGGGCGGTCGCCGCCGCCTGTGATGACGTGCTGGGCTTCACGCTGTGGATCGCCGGCACGCCTGCGGTGACCCGCACGTTGACCGTGGAGTATTTGCAGCCAGTGCCCTTGCACCAGCCCCACCGGATCGCCGCGCACATCAGCGCCCGCAAGGGGCGGGCGCTGCATGTCGCGGCGACGGGGGCCTACACGGGGGTGACCCGGTTCACCGCGAGCGCAGTGTTCATCGCGGTCGACACCGCGCATTTCGCCGCTCACGGTGACATCAGCGGTTTCGGCGGGATCTTCGAGCAGTTCTCGCGCCACGGCGGCGGTGCCGGTCACACGCCATGACCGCCGCCAACACCTCGCTGAGCAGCAAACCCCTGCACAATCGGGGGAGTTCGGTTGCTGCCGCCGACCCCGACCCCGCCGGGTCGCGTTCGCGCGGGTCGGCCGGTCGCCGCGACGCAATCCTGGACGCCGCGCTGGCTATTGCTCGAACCGGCGGTTACGACGCTGTCCACATGCGAACGGTCGCCGAACGCGTGGGCATCGCTGTGGGCACGCTGTACCGCTACTATCCGGCCAAGACTCACCTATTGGTGGCAGCGCTGACACGAGAATTTCAGCGCCTCGACGTCGCGGGCGACTGGACAGGCGGTCCAGGCACACCGACGCAACGACTGAACCGACTCACCACCCATTTGCACGAGCGGTGGCAGCGCGACCCGCTGCTGACCGATGCCATGACCCGCGCCTTCGCCATGGCCGACACCCGCGCCGCCACGGAGCTCGACCTCGCCGCCGCCACGATCACCACCCTGCTGGCCCGCACCCTCAGCGCAGGTGAACCCACACCGGCACACCTGCATGTCGCCAGCATCATCTCCGACATCTGGCTGGCCAACCTCCTCGCCGTCATCAGCGGGCGCCTGTCAGCAGCCGATGCCCGCGATCGCATTGACGGGGCCACCCGACGAGTCGTCGACCGGGCCACCCGACACCTCCAGACACCGTAACGATACTTCTAGTAGCGCAGCGCTACTTGTCGTACTCTTATCCTACGACTCGCCGCTGCGTCGAAGGAGAAAGTCATGTACACCCAATGGATCAAAGACTGTGTCGTGCAACGTGTCTCTGTGCGTGACGGCCTGGTGCTCGACCTTGACGACTACAACGAGGTCGTCATCTCGCGCCCCCTGACGCTCACCCTGCCCGCGATCGAGCGTTTTCCCGCCGAGACGGTAGTCATCGACCCGCTGCAGATCTCGATGCAGGAGCGCCCGCTGCTGAATCTGGCCGGCGCCGTGTGCACCCAGGCCTGGTCCGATGACGACGGAGGCCTGCATTTGAGCTTCTCCCGCGGGCATCGCATCGACGTTGACCCCGACCAGCAGGTCACCGCATGGGAGCTGTACGGGAAACGACACGGCTACATGGCCTGCCTACCCCAGGGGCGAGTCCGCGTGGTGCGGCACGACATCCCCGAGTGCGATGACGCCAACATCGTGAACCGGCGCTAGAGGCCCGCTCCAGCCGGATCGATCCACCCGGCCAGCCCTTGTGCTACATTCTGTAGCGTAGCGATACCGATAGTATCGGTAGACTGGGGAGGTTCGGTGACCGACCGCACGACAGGCTCCTCGCCGCGAGCACCTGCCACTCCCACTGCGCGGCGTGAGAGCTCTTCCGCCGATCTCGCACACAGCCGCGAGTACAGCGCCCGGCTGGCCGCGTTGGCCCGATTCACCGTGCGGCACAAAGCATTGACGATAGGCACGTGGCTCGGCGCCGCGATCGTCTTGGCGTTGCTGTTTCCCCAGTTGGAGACGGTGGTGCGCCAGCAGTCGGTCGATTTGATTCCGCGCGATGCGCCGTCGCTGCAAACAGTGGAACGGATGAGCGCTGCGTTCGGGGAGCACGGCTCGAAAACACTGCTGTTCGTCGCTATGGAAGACCCTGCCGGGCTCACCCCGGCGGCCCGGCAGCGCTACGACCGCCTGGTGCAACAGCTGCGCGCCGACACCGAGCACGTCTTGCTGGTGCAGGACCTGCTGGCCGATCCGGTCACCAAAACCCAAGCCGTCAGCGCCGACGGCCGATCGTGGTACCTACCGGTGGGCGTGGCCGGCACGCTCGGCGACCCCGCCGCGGCCGAATCCGTGGAATCGGTGCGGGACCTCACCGCCGAAGTGTTCGCCGATTCGTCGACCACCGCACAGGTGACTGGGCCGCCGGCGACGTTCAGTGACATGATCGCCGCCGCCGAGCATGATCTGCTGCTGATCTCGATCGCCACCGCCGCGATGATCGCCCTGATCCTGCTGATCGTGTACCGGTCGATGTTCACCGCACTGCTGCCGCTGCTGGTCATCGGACTGAGCCTGGCCGTCGGGCGCGGTGTGCTCTCGGCGCTAGGCGAGATGGGCATGCCGGTCTCGCAATTCACCGTCGCGTTCATGACCGCGATCCTGCTCGGCGCCGGCACCGACTACACCGTGTTCCTCATCAGCCGCTACCACGAACAACGCCGCGCACAGGTACCAGCCGAACAGGCCATCATCCACGCCACCGCCAGCATCGGCCGTGTCATCCTGGCCTCCGCAGCCACCGTCGCACTGGCCTTCCTGGCCATGGTGTTCGCCCGCTTGAGCGTATTCGCCGCCCTGGGCCCGGCATGCGCCATCGCGGTTCTCTTCGGCTTCCTGGCCACCGTCACCCTGCTACCGCCAGTACTGGCACTGGCAGCTAAACGCGGCATCGGTGAACCCAAATCCGATCGCACCCGCCGGTACTGGAACAGTGTCGCCGTAGCGGTGGTGCGCCGTCCGGTGCCACTACTGATCGTCAGCCTCGTCATCCTGCTCGCCCTATCGGCGGTGGCCGCGACCATCAAGATCAGCTACGACGACCGCAAAGGCCAACCCGCCACCACCGCCAGCAACCAGGGCTACCAGCTGCTGGACCGCCACTTCCGCAAAGACGCC
>WBZO01006970.1_pt1 | contig 10671 bp, 5 predicted proteins | sample 5204261 | NCBI WGS metagenome assembly WBZO01 (sample SAMN12412400, study PRJNA552823) | activated sludge metagenome | isolation source: activated sludge from anammox sidestream of wastewater treatment plant... | place: USA: North Carolina | collected 2017-09
TCTTGGTCGTCCTGGGTCGGCACTGCCGCCGGGGCAGTGCGGGACTTCACCCTGCTCACCGTGGTGAACAAAGGGGGAAGCCATGAAATGGCCCCATGCTCTGTGGCGGATTGGCCGGTCAACGGTCTGTGGCGGCGTCGCCCTTGCGGTCGTTGCCCTTTTCCCGAGTGGGGTGGCGTTGGCCGGGCTGATCATCCCCGTCCGGGACTCCAACGGGAACCAGGTCGGCTACATCGACGTGGATGAAAGCCCGGACGGTAACGGGGTGCAAGGGTGGTTCCAAAGCACGACTGGCAACCCGCCCTCGGTGGCCGCTGCCGCAGCGGCTTGTGGTGAAGACCACTTCAACTGGTTTCAGGTCGTGCTCTCCGACAACAAGCCCCCTTGGGATGCCGACGGTGATCCCTGTTCGCCGCCTTATATCGACCCGCCACTCGGGGGCTATGAGAATCAATGGGGAGACAATCAGCCCTGGTACTGGGACGAAGGCCCCATCCCGCCAGATCCAAAGGTCCCTGTCGTACCGGGCATGAGGCTGGGCGACCACTACGATGATTCGGACGGCAATGGCACGATGGATCAACTCCGCTTCGAGGACTTCCCCGGAGGGGTTCCGGGCACGGAGGTTTCATTTGCCACGTGGCTGGTGAGCCTCAACGCCGATGGTTCCGTCCACTCCTTTCACGGCGGCTTCAGTTGGGACTGGGATGAGGCGACGGGAGGTGGCGGCGGGGGAGGACGGGGCTTGTGGCCGGGCTCGGGTATCGCCGACCTTGATCTGACTCACCCCGCAATCGAATTGTCACCAGGTCTCGGCTGGCAGTTCTACAATCAGTTCTTCGCTGTTCCCGAGCCGGGGGGATTTGTGCTGGCTGGTCTGGCACTGGCATGGTTCGTTCTTTGGCGAGTGGTTGGCCGTCGCTGAGTCCCGGGGAGTTCCGGGGCCACCTTACACAGTTTCCGTTCGGAGCGTTTCTTCGGTCCGGGTTTCTCTCGCCGCAGAACACGCCCGAGCTTCTGCTTCGATCGCCACTGAGAGTCTTCGTCTCCCAGGACGCGACCGGTCCGCTGGTCCCGCGCGGAACCGGCGGAGCTGCTCTTCACTCACGGCGCTGTTGGGCAGGAACTATACACCGCCAGCACGTTCTCGGGCGGCACGTCGGGCTGGAACAGGTGGGCGGGGCCGAGGATGTAGCCGCCCTGCAGGCCCAGCGTCTCGCAGTAGCGGCGGGCCTCGGCGCGGACCTCGTCGGGCGAGCCGTGCGGCAGGAGGCGCTGCATGTCGATGCCGCCGTGGAAACACACCTGGCCGCCGAACTCGGCCGCGAGCCGCTCCGGGGCCATGTCGGGCCCGACCGGCTGGATGGGGTCGAGCACGTCCACGCCCAGCCCGATCAATTCGGGGATGAACGGCCGGACCATGCCGCAGCTATGGTAGAGCACCTTGGCGCCCAGGCCGTGGATGCAGTCGATCATCTCCTTCAGATACGGGGCCACGAGCCGGCGGAACATGGGCACGGACAAGAGCGGGCCCGTCTGGCTCCCCAGGTCGCTGATGAGGAGGTACAGGTCGATCCGGCCGCCGGTGGCCTCGGCCGCGCGGGTGTAGTCCTCGCGGTAGAAGTCGGTGAACTTGCGGCAGAGGAAGTGGGCCCAGTCGGGGCGCTCGACCATGTCGAGGAACATGCCCTCCCAGCCGCGCACGAGGGCGGGCCGCTGCCAAACGTCGGCGAAGCCGTAGAGCAGGGCGTGTTGCTCCAGGCGGCGGCACTGCCCGGCCAGGGTCGAGTAGTCGAACTGGTCGGGCGAGGGCCAGTCGAAGGCCTCCAGGTCGGCCAGCGTCTCGGCGTCGGCCAGGGCCCCGCGCACGTCCTCGCGCATGGGCCCCCAGGGCGTTTGCCGATAGACGTAGCGCTCGCCCCAGAAGTTCTGGAACAGGCCGCCGCCCAAGGGCCGCTCCGGCAGGGCGGGCACCTCCAGGTGGCGGACGTCCACGCCGAGGTCGTCGAGCAAGCGGTCCTTGTCCTCGTGCCCCACGTGGGCGAAGAGCCGCTTCCACGAGCAGTCCTCGGCCCAGAAGTCGCGCGGGGTGCGGTCGGGCGGCTGGTGGGCAACGGCCGCAAGGACTCGCTCGCGTGGGGTCATGGCTGCTTGCGCCGCGCCTGGTCCAGGACGGCCTTGGCCCGGGCGGTCACCTTGGGGTCGGCCCCGGCCTCGAGCACCTTCTTCATGGCGTCGGCCGCGGCGGCCGGCTCGGTAGCCACGAGCTTCTCGCCGATGGCCACCACGGCCGCGCAAGCGTCGGCTTTGAGGGCCGCGTCGCCCAGGTGCGAAAGCGCCATGGGCAGCCCCTCGGCAGCCGGATAGCGGCGGAGCACTTCGAGCACCAGCTTCTTCTCCTCGTTGCGCTGGCAGAGCTTCGACGCCTCGCGGCACATGGCGATGCGGTCGGCCAGGGGGACCCTCATCTGCCGGGCGACGCGGAGATAGCCGCGCAGGGCGCGGATCTTGTACTTCTCGTCGCTCGTTGACTTGGCCAGGTCGAGGAGCACGGGGGCCACGTCGGGCGTCATCCACTCGCCCAGCACGCGGGTGGCCGCGTCCTGGAGGGAGTCGTCGCCGCTGCGGGCCGCCGCGGCCACGCCCTCGAGGGCCTTCTGTCCGCCCACCTCGGCCAACAGCGCCACCAGGACCGCCTTGCCATCGGCCGAGGCGCTGCCCATCGCGGCCACGAGCTTCTCGGCCGTGGCGTTGCGGTCGGGCATGCGCGTGCAGGCCGCGAAGAGGGCGTTCCTGGCCGCTTCGGCCTCTTGGGCGTCCTTGGGCTTGACAAACCGCTCGACCAGCAGGCCAAGCTCGTCGAAGCCCACGGTCTGTCCCAGCGCCCCGATGGCTGCCAGGCGGACCTCCGCGTTTGCGCTATTGGCTTCCTCCAGGAGCGTGGGGACGGCCGAACGGATGCCGCGGCGGCCCACCACTTGGACCAGGACCGCGCGGGCCTGGCCCTTGGCCTCACGGAGCCCGCCGGCGATAGCCGCGTCGACCGCTTCGCCCTTGAGCTCGGCCAGGCTCTCCGAGGCGGTCTCGCCCAGGTCGCCGCCGCTCTGGGCCATGGCCACAAGGACTGGCACTGCCGAGGCGTCGCCGATCTGGCCCAGCACGCGGGCGGCCGCAACGCGGGCGCCCCACGAGCCGTTCTTGGCCGCGTCGAGCACGGCCGCCAGGGCCACGGGCTGGCCCAGGTCGCCCAGCGCGTAGAGCAGCACGATCTGGCGGGGGTTGCCCTCGGGCACGCCCTGGCCGATCTCGAGCGTCTGGTTCTCGGGGACCACGGCCGACTTCTCCTCGCCGCCGAGGGTGTAGGTGACGCGGAGCTCCTTGACCTTGCCGTGGGCCGGATCGCCGGCCAGGTTGTTCGAGGCCTCGACCGAGAGCACGTTGCCGCTGACCGCGGCAGCCAGCTTGTCGGTCACATCGACCCATTGGTCGCCCGCGCCGTACTGGGCCTTCTTAATGACGAGCACCTTGGAGGCCGCGCCGGAGGGGGGCTGGAAACGGCCCAGCTCGTTGGCCACGGCCTTGGCCACCTCGGGCCCGCCCAGCTCGCGCGCGGTCTGCAATCCGATGGCGAACATCGCCTTGTCGGCCGACCGGAGTTGCTCGACCAGGAGCGGCAGTCCGGCCGGGCCCCGTGCGAGGATCGCCCCGCGCGTGGCCTCGATGACCTTGTTCTTGGGCACGTCGGCCGCGCGCACGGCGTCGTAGATTCTCGCCGCCTCGTCCTGCTTGCCTTGGGCGAGCATCGGCTCAGCGCAGAGGACGCAGCCTTCGGCCACGGCCGCGCGGACGGCCGCCGGAGCGCTCGTGAGGGCCTGCTGCAGGGCCTTGGCGGCCGGCGCTCCGCCCACGCGGCCCAGGGCCTCGGCCGCAGCCGAGGCCACCTGGGCATCGGCGTCGCCGAGGCGCTCGACCAGCACGCCGACGGCCTTGGCGTCGCGGCGGACTCCGATCGAATTGATCACTCCCACCAGGAGCCGCCCCTGGAGCTTGCCCGCGGCATGGCGCAGGGCCTCGTCGGCGGCCGGATCGGGGATCGCCTCCAAGGCGATCCGCGCCCAGGAGGCCAAGTCCTTGTCAGGGAGGAGCGCGGCCAGGGCGGGCACGGCGTCCTTGCTGCCGTAGATGGCCAGTTGTTTGCAGGTGATGGCCTTGTTGGCCGCCGGCTCGTCGGAGGTGAGCACGGCGATCAGCTTGGCCTCTTTCTCCTTGGCCGAGGCCGCGTCGTCGGCCGCCACGGCGGGCCGGCCGGCCGCCAGGGCCGCCGCGAGAACGAGCGAACAGGTGGCAACGGATCGTGAAGTGAGCATGGCTTATTTGTCCTTGTCGTCAGCCGCAAGAAGTCCGAGTGGCGAAATCCCAAATGCCAAATCCGAAATCCGAAATCCCAAATGTCACAGGCGCCAAGGCTCGCGGAGGGCTTCGCTCCGCAGCCGGTTGGCCTCGGCGTCGCCGATGAATTCGTGCTTCTTGGGGTCGAAGGTCAGCTTGCGATTGAGGAAGATGGAGATGTTGGCGGCGTGGCAGGCGATGTGCGCGTAGCAGGCCACGTCGGCGTTGCCCAGCGGCTTCGCGCGGGTCTTCACGCAGTTGAGGAAATCGCGGATGTGGTAGGTGGCGGGGTAGCCGCCGATCTCGGCCACCTTGCGGCCGGCCAGCAGGGCCGGCGAGCTGAGCACCATCTTGCCGCTGTCGCCGGCCTCGACCCAGCCCGTGTCTCCCTCGAACCTCACCGGGCAGGAGCCCAGCGGGAGCCAGCCGTCGTTGCGGATGACGAGCTTCACGCCGTTGGCGTAGCGGGCAACCACCTGGCCGTTCTCGGGCGGGTTGTACTCGACCGGGGCCGTGTCGTCGGCGCCGGCGGCCCACTGGCAGAGGTCGACGCAGTGGGAGCCCCACTCGAGCACGCCGCCGCCGACCATGCCGCCCCCCTTCTCAAAGTTGAACCCGTCGAGCAGGGCCTTGTTGAAGGGGCGCCACGCGGCCGGCCCGAGGTACATGTCCCAATCGACCTGTTCCTTGGGCGGCTCGGGCTCGGCGGGGAGCCAGCCGCTCATGGCGGTGGTCATGCCGGCCGGATGGGCATGGACCGCCTGGAGCTTGCCGAGCTTGCCGGTGCGGGCCAGCTCGCAGGCGAACGCAAAGTGCGGCAGGTTGCGGCGCTGCGTGCCGGCCTGGAACACCCGCCCCGTGCGGCGCATCGTGTCGCGGAGCGCGAGGCTCTGGGCGATGTTCTTGGTACACGGTTTCTCGCAATACATGTCCTTGCCGGCCTTGGCCGCGGCGATGGCCGCGGTGGCGTGCCAGTTGGGGCCGGTGGCGATGAGCACCGCGTCGATGTCGGGGCGGTCCAGCAGCTCGCGGAAGTCGCGGTGCATCGTGCAATCGTGATTGCCGTACTTCTCGTCCGCGATCCGCTTGACCGATTCGCGGCGGATGGCCTTGACGTCGCAGACGGCCACGAACCGGACGTCGGGCTCCTGGAGAAAACACCCCAGGTCGTAGGAACCCCGGTTGCCGATGCCGATGCCGCCCAGCACGATCCGCTCGCTGGGGAGCACGGCGCCTTTGCCCAGGGCCGTGCCCGGCACGAGTTGCGGCAGGGCCACGGCGGCGCCCGCCCCCAGCGTGGCCTTCAAGAACCCCCGCCGATGGAGGCGGTTTGCGCGTTCAGTCATGATTGTTCTCCTGTTGGGTGAAACCCCGAGTGTAAGGCGGCGACGGGCCGATTTCAAGCATTTCTCCGGCAGGCCGGCCGAAGTACAATGCCGCTCCAGGGCCCGGGGCGCCACAGTCCGCCAGCAAACCCCAGGAAACGAGCGGCGGGCCACACCCAAGGGAGGAACGCGCGATGGTCACGATCGTTGCCCTGCTGTGTTCGTTCGGACTGGGCGTGTGTTTCTCGCTCCTGGGGGCGATCAGCGTCAAGCTCATGCCCCGGCTCAAGATCGACCAGGCCGGGTTCGGCACCCTGGTCACGGCCTTCATGGGCGCCTGCCTGGTCGCCTCGCTCTTGATGGGGGTCATCACCGACGCGCTGGGCTACAGGCCGGTCGCGGTCTTCGCCTTCGTCATGACGGCCGTGTGCATTCTCCTCCTGGCGTGGAGCCGATCGTATGCGGCCGTGTTGGGCTCGTGCCTGCTGCTCGGGTTCGGCGCGATGGCCCTGAACACGGCCGCCAACACGCTGATACCCCGCGTGCTGTTCGACGGCAGGAACGCCGCGGCTGCCCTGAACCTGGGCAACGTGGCCTTCGGCGTGGGGCTGCTCCTGGCCCCGTTGGTGATGAGCTTTCTTTTCCGCAAGAGGTCGTACGAGAACACGGTCTCGGCCCTGGCGGTGGTGATGCTGGTCCCGGTGGCGTTTGCCGCCTTGGCAGTGTATCCTCCGCAAAGGGAGGAAGCCTTCGAGTTGGCCACCGCGGCTTCGATGGTCGCCAAGCCGGCGGTGCTGGTGGCCTTTCTGGCCCTGCTCTGCTATGCCGCCTTGGACGTCTCGTTCAGCAACTGGCTGCCCGCGTTCGGCAAGGAGGTGATCGCCCTCTCGCGCCCCGACGCCGACCCCGACGCCGCCGACGCCTCGGCCCAGCGCCTGATCTCGGTGTACGCCGTGTCGCTGATTGTCGGACGTCTCGTGGCCAGCCAGGTGCCGGCGCTGGCCGAATACGGCAGTTGGTACGTGGCCGCTGCCTCGCTGGCCGTGGCCCTGCTCATTGGGGCGATGACCTGGACGCGGCGGACCGACCTGGCCTGGTTGTTGGTGTTCGTGGTGGGATTGGCCACGGCCCCCTTCTTCCCGCTCATCGTCGCAATCACATTCGACAAGTTTACCCCGGAAGTCCAGGGAAGCGTGTTCGGCACCATCTTCGCCGGGGCCCTGCTGGGCGGGGCGACCGTGCCCAAGGCCATCGGCAATCTGGCCAAGGGATCGAGCGTGCAGAAGAGCATGAGGCTCCTGGCCCCGTTGTGCCTGGTCCTCGTGGTCTTGATACTGATTCTGCGCGCCTTATGAACCGATCGCTCCAAGCAGGGACCTTCTGGGCCGCTTGATGCGGATGGACTCAACCACAAATCACGGGAGACTGTCTATGCGGCGTAGCGGTGTTCTTGGCGGCGAGATCTCCAAATGGGGCTGGTTGGGTCTCGCCATCGTGGCGGCCCTCCTGCTGGCGGCCTGCTGGGCGCCGTTGGCCTTCGCCCAAGAACAGGGCGTCCCAGCGTCAAAGCCGGTCGCCGCCATGCCCAGGGACGGCCAGGCGTCGAAGGAGGCACCCAAGCCCAAGACGCGGCCCGAGGCCATCGCCGCCCTGGCCGCCCGCGTGGGCGTCGGGCCGGGCAGCGCCGTGGCCGACATCGGGGCCGGTGGCGGCCAGGACTCGTGGGTCTTTGCCGGGATCGTGGGACCCACCGGCGCGGTCTACGCCGAGGAGGTCACCGAGGGACTCGTCAAGTCGCTCAAGGCCGAGGCCGAAAAGCGCAAACTCGCCCAGGTCCACGCCGTGCTGGGCAAGGACGACGATCCCGGGCTGCCGCCGGAGGGCCTCGACCTGGCCTACATGCGCCTGGTGTATCACCACTTCTCCAAGCCCCGCGAGATGCTCCGCGGAATCCGGCAGGCCCTCAAGCCGGGCGGCCATCTCGTGGTGATCGACGAGCGCCGCGGCACCTTGCGCGACTGGGTGCCGCGCGAGGAGCGCAAGGGAAAGCACTCCTGGATCGCCGAGACGACGGTCGTGCGCGCGGCCCGCGAGGAGGGTTTTCAGTTCGTCGCCTGCGCCGAGGAGTGCTGCGAGGCCAAGGAGCCCTTCGTGCTGATCTTCCGCCGCCCGGAGGACCCCAAGGGGCCAAGCGGCGATCCCGATCTTCCCCGCCCGCTTGCGGTGGACGAAGTGGCCCGGCAGCTCGCGCCGCCCGTGGGGAAGCACCAGCGGCCGGTGTTCATCGCCTTGGGCCAGGCCCGCGAGCTCATCAAGCCGATCTTGCAGCACTCCTCCGGCAAGGGCTTGGACATCGTCCTGGAGGAATGGGCCACGCAGAAAGACGAGCGGCCTCCGCTTCCCGAGGGCGTCAGCCTGCCGTCGGTCTTGACGGACAACGGCGACCCGCGCCTCGGCGCCGATCCGATCGACGCCGTGTTCTTCCTGGACGCCTACCACCTGCTCTTCCACGGCAAGACCCTGTTGGCCAAACTCCGCGAAAGGCTGGAGCCGAACGGCTGCGTCTACGTCCTGGACCGCGAGGCCACGCGACCCATGTCGCGGCGCGAAGCGAGTCACCACCGCCAGATCGCGCCCGAGACGGTCAAGCAGGAGATGGCCGACGCCGGATTCATCCTCTTGCGCGAATGCCCGCGCCCCGCGCCGGACCGGTTCCTGCTGGTTTTCGGCCCCAAGAAGCCTGCGGAGGTCCCGCCCAAGACCGACCCGCGGGTGAGCGTTCCGCAGTCGGGCGACTCGCCTCGGGATTGGCTCAGGACCCCCACGGTGAGCCTCATGACGGGCTTCATCTACGAGCCCCTCAAGCCCTACACGGTCCAGAAGTGGATGGAGGGCCTGGGAAACCGCTTCGACGCCGACCGCTGGGTCAAGGACTTCAAGGAGACCGGGGCCAGCCACCTGGTGTTCTACGACAAGTGGATCGACGGGCTGGTGTTCCACGACACCAAGACGACGGGCTTTAAGACCAAGCGCGATTTTGTCCGCGAGCTGGCCGCGGCCTGCCAGCGCGGCGGACTGCCCTTGATCTTCTATTTCAACGCGGTGAGCGACGGCAACCCCGAGTTCGACCAGTGGGCCACCCTGGACCGGCAAGGCAGACCGATCGTCTTCGCCCCCCAGTGGCCCACCCGCTACCAGACCCTGCACTCCCCGTTCCGCCAGAAGGCCGTCGAGCAGGTCCGCGAGCTGCTGTCGGGCTACGGCCCCATCCGCGGCATCTGGCACGACATTTTCGCCGAGCGCCTGAACACCACGAGTCCTTGGGTCGCCGAGGGCTATGCCAAGATGTACGGCGAACCGTTCGACAAGGCCTCGCCGGCGCGGCTGGCCGAGTTCAACGCCCGCACGCTGGCCGGCTACCTCGACGAGATCGAGGCCATTCGCCGCCAGCAGGGCCAGGACCGCTGCGAGTTCACCTCGAACGGCTCCGGGGCCGAGTTCCTGCACGGGGGCGTGTGGGGCGACCTGGTGGGTCCGCGCCTGCAATACTTCTACAACGAAGGGCACAGCTTTGCCGCTAACGACGAGCTGGCCCGCATGGCCTGGGTGCTCCCCAGGCCGCTGGAGATCGGCCTGCTCCTCAACCAGACGTGGTTCACGCCGCTGGACGACGCGCCGCCGCGATCGCACCTGACGGAGAAGCAGGCCATCGCCGCCACGGCCATCGCCGTGTGCCAAGGCGCGGGCGTCAACTGGGCCCTGACCCCGAGTCACTCGGGCGTCTTCGGCGAGGACCTGATGCGGGCCAAGGCGGCCGGCGCGTGGTTCCGCCAGGTCAAGCCCTACGTGGACAAGGCCCAGCCCTACGCCGACGTGGCCGTTGTGTTGGGCTCGACCGCGCCCGGCGGACCGGGCCTTCCGGGGGCCAACACGCTTTGGACGCGCTGGCAGGGGAACCGGCAAGGCGCATGGCAAGGGGCGATGGCGGTGAGCGACGCCCTGGCCCGGCGCGGCGCGCTGGGGCGAATCCTTTGCGCGTCGCCCCTGGGTGGGAGCTGGCCGGCCTCGCTCCAGGAGTTCCGGGCAATCGTCGTCCCGGAGTTGGCCATGCTCGACGACGCGCATCTCGACCAGTTGCGCCGCTACGTGCATGACGGGGGCCGGCTGATCGCCTTCGGCCACGCAACGCTACTCGACGCCGCCGGCCGGCCCCGCAAGGACTACGGACTGGGCGACGTCCTGGGCGCCCGCCTAGCCGGCGAGGTCACCTTCCCGGGCACGTCCCCCAAGGCGGCCATCAAGGTCGATTCCGAGTACAACGAGGCCTTCGGCGCCCACGTCCTGACCGACGGGTCGGGCGAGGCGTGGGCTTCCGGCGGCACGCCCATGCCCCACTGGGTCGAAATCACGCCCGCCCAGCCGGTCGAGGTGGAACGCGTGGTGCTGGTCAATCGCGCCGGCCCGTACCAGGTCACCGACTTCGACGTCGAGGTCCACGCCGGCGGCCAGTGGAAGCCGGTCAAGTCGGTCAAAGGCGCCTCGGACCGCGAGATGGCGGTGACGCTGGAAACGCCGCTCAAGGCGGAGAAGGTCCGCGTCACGATCCGGCGCGAGGTGTACCAGGGCCAGGACCGGCAATACGCCGACCTCCAGGCCGTCCGCGTGATCGACCGCAAGGGGCGCGACTGGGTCGGCGGCGCGGACGCGCGCGTGGCGATCCAATTCGCCGGCGCCGAGACCGGGCGGCTCTTTGGCCCTGCCCCGCTGGCTTGGATTCCGGCGGCCGTCCGCGCCGTGCCCACGACCGCCAAGGTCCTGGCGACCCTGCCGGCCCAGACTCCCGAGCCGGCCATCCTCGTTAACCGAGTGGGTGGGGGCGAGGCGTATCTTGTCACGGCGGGGGACGGGGCCTTCGGCCGCGACGATCCTTTCTGGCAGGGCGTGGCCCGCATGGCGG
>WBZO01006971.1_pt1 | contig 10671 bp, 9 predicted proteins | sample 5204261 | NCBI WGS metagenome assembly WBZO01 (sample SAMN12412400, study PRJNA552823) | activated sludge metagenome | isolation source: activated sludge from anammox sidestream of wastewater treatment plant... | place: USA: North Carolina | collected 2017-09
ATCCTTGTTTCCATTTTTCAAAAAATGATTCTATGCTTGCTTGTTGTTCTATCATAGATTTAGAATAGGTGCTGAGTAATAATTCATTAAAGGCTACATATTTCAGTTTTTTACCCTTTGTGCCACCAAATTGATCAATAAATCCATCCGAAAACAAATAGAACTTGTCGCCCTTTTGTAATTGAAATTCGTGATGAGTGAACTCGAAATCTTCTTCACCTAAAAAGTTACCAATAGGATGTTTGTCGCCTTTTATTTTTATTAATTCACCATTTCTTACGATAAATAAAGGATTATAAGCTCCTGCAAACTCTATTTTTAGAGTGCTAAAATCGATAGAACAAAGTGTAATATCCATTCCATCTCTTATTTTAGAGTCTTCTACTTTTTGTTTTAGGGTATTGGTAATTACTTTATTTAAACGTGTAAGTATCTTGGCTGGGTTAGTAATGTTATATTCATTCACTACTTGGTTTAAACCATTAAATCCAATAATACTCATAAATGCACCTGGCACTCCGTGCCCAGTACAATCAGCTACTGCTAGTAATACTTTATTTTCTTTTTTCTCTAACCAATAGAAATCACCACTTACAATGTCTTTAGGTTTAAATAACACAAATGATTCTCCAAGAGATTGATTAATGTCATGTGTTGTAGGTAAGAATGCTTCCTGAATCCGCTTGGCATATCTAATGCTATCAGTAATATGCTTATTAGTTTCTTCAATAATTTCTTTTTGTTTTACAACCTCAATCGTTCTTTCTTCCATGCCTTTATATAAACTTGCATTTTCTAATGCACCACCTACATATATTGAAAGACTTCTTAATAAATCCACATGATGTTCGGTATAAATATGTTTAGTGAAACTTTGTACCGACATAACACCAATTGTTTTCCCTTTAGATACTAAAGGCATATAAATTAATGACTCTGGTTTCTCTCCCTGAATAGGTGTGTAGTTCTTTGGAACATATTGGTGGTATTCATTTTCCCAATCATTTATTACAAACTCTTTATTTTTTAAGAAACAAAGTGTTGCTGTTTTTTCTTCTGATAGATCAAAAGAAAAAGTTCCTAATTTTTTTCCTTTTTCAACTGCACCCGAAAAAAATAAATCATTGTGTTCTGGGCGATGAATACCTATTCCAAAAATAGTGGCATCCATAAGTGCATTTACTTGATTATATACCGTAGAAATAATATCATCTACGAGTAATGAAGAAGATATTTCTTTTCCAATTTCTCCTAATAATCTACTGTTTTTAAAACTTAGCTCTAATTGTTCTTTTTGTTCAATTACTTCAGTGGTACGCTCTTTTACTTTTTCTTCTAGTGTTTCCACATGGCTTGCGTTTTCAAGAGCAATTGCAGTGTATGTGCTTAAAGTCTTAAGCATATCTAAGTGCTGTCTTGTATAAACATGCTTATTAAAACTTTGTACGGTAATAACGCCAATTACTCTGCTGCCAATACTTAGTGGACAAAATAATAACGAACTAGGCATATCACCAGTTGGTACAACAATCTTCTTTGTATATTGATGATATTCTGTTAGATTGTCGTTTATGAAAATCTCTTTTTTATTTTTCACGCACCATACAGAGTAATTATTATCATCACTCATCATAACAGTTACTGGTTCTTGTAGTTCGCCTTTCTCTATCTCATACCGATAATGAATTTCTTGAGTTTTCTCCGAATAGATACGTACACCAAAACAATCGGCATTCATTAATTGTTCTACTTTTTGATGCAATGTTTTTAAAATTGAATCAAAATCAATAGTAGAAATAATTTCTTTTCCAATTTCATTTAAGAGTCTTGCTGTTTCTTGGGCCTTTTCAATTTGTTCTTTTTGATAGGTTACTTCTTTAGTTCGTTCTTGGACTCTAAGTTCAAGATCTTTATAAAGTTGGGCGTTTTCTATAGCAATTGCGCAATACACCACTAAATTTTTTGCTAAATTTACTTTATAATCATCAAAAGCATTTTTTGTAAAACTTTGTAAGGTTATTACACCTAGTTTTTTATCACCCGATTTTATCGGTAAATAAATTATTGACTGAGTAGCTTGTCCAGCAATGGGCTGATAAGTGTGCTGTACATATTTTCCAACTTCTTTCTCAAATTCATTAATAACCACTTCAACATCTTTATTGAAACATACACTTGCTAAACGGTTATTATCATTCAAATCCATTTGTAAAGAAGCTAAATGTTCGCCTTTCTCAATATAGACTGGGAAAAACAAAGTATTGTTTTCTTTTGAATAGATGCCTATTCCAAAACCATCAGAATCCATAATGTCTTTTAAAATCTGATAGGTAGTTTGAATAATTTGTTCAATGGATAACAAAGAAATAATCTTTTTACCTAGATTACTTAATGTAACTAGATTATTAGAAAGTTCTTCTAATTGTTTATTTTTTTGAGATAATAATTCTTTTTCTTTTTCAATTTTTGAAATGCTAACTTGCATCTCTAAGCCTTTCAACTTCTGTCTGTTTTTTTCACTAAAGAATTCCTCTTTTAGCGTATAATAACTCTTAAAATGTTGAATAAACTTGGTGTTATTATGTTGTTTCTCGTAAACTTTATATAAGGACTTATGTGTTTTGTAAATTACCTCTTTAGTTTGAGTTTCTTCGGCTATTTTTAATGCTTCGTTTAAATAATTCAGTGAATAGTCTAGCTTATTTAGTTTTTGAAATAAATCTCCTAATTGATAGTTAGTTTCAGCTATGCCAGATTTAAAATCAAGTTCTTTCCGCATTTGCAAACACTCAAAGAAATATTTCTCTGCATTTGAGTAGTCTTCTGCTTCTAGGTATAATTTTGCTAAACCATCTAAGGCGTAGGATTCAATTTGTCTTAGGCCAATTGAACGCGACACTTCAAGGCTTTGCTTTTTATATTCAATCGATTTATCGAGTTGTTGTAGATTAAAATATGCTGTTCCTATTCCATCTAAAATTCGAGCTAGTAAATGTTTGTCGTTTAATGATTGTGCAATCGTTAATCCAGCTGTAAGTGTTTCAATTGCTTTTTCATCTTCGTTGGTTGTATAATAAATAGTTCCTAAAGCATTATACGCATTGGCTTGACTTTCTAAATTTCTTGAAGCAATAGCATTTTGCAACATATCGTGCGCATACTTTAATGCATTATCATAATCGGCTAAAAAATAATATGAACAAAAAATATGGTAGTAAGCGTGTGCTAAATACTCATCATTGTCATCTTTTAATATAGCTAATCCTTCAAAAAGTTTCTCTAATGCAAGATCATAATTGCCCAGCCAAACCATACACGCTCCTTTGCATACAATAGCCTGTGCTCGATGTTTTGATGAGTTTATAGCATCGGACATAGAAATTACTTCCTCGGCAATTTTTATGCCTTCTTGAGGATTATTCCTACATCTTTCAAGCGACAAGTCCAACAACTTCTCAATTTGTAAAGTCTGCGATTTTTGAATTGGGTTCGATTCGGACATACACTATAACAAGTGTAAGGTACAATAGTTTTTTAACATTTCAAAATGTTTCTGAGAAATGCTAAAAATAGGGTAATATTTTAGTTTCCTATTCCGATTATATAATTAAAACAGGTACCGGACTAAAAAATGCTACCTGATTTGTGATACTTGGCAATAATAATTGATGAAATATTGAATGTTCCTTTGGTTCAACTACTATCATATCTGAATGATGTTCTTTTACAAATTCAAGTAAAGCATCTGATATATTGTTGTCAGAAATAGAATATGTAACATGTTTATCCGTGTGCAGTTTTTGTTCTATAAATTTATCAATAGTAGATTCTGTTTTGTTTAATTCATGTCCTTCTGGTAATACATGAAGTATTTGTAGATTTGCTTGAAATAAATTTTTAAATTGTTTTACCTTATCAATAGCTAAACTTCTTTCTACTTCCTTGTCGTAATCAGAGGCATAGGCTATATTATGTACCTCATTAAATTTACACTTTGGTGGAACGATTAACATAGGCGTCATAACTTGTTTAGATACTGAGATAGCAGTGCTGCCAAATGTTATTTTCATAAATTGATTACCGTGTCCGCTAATACCCATTACAATTAAGTCAAATCCTTTTTGGTTACAATATTCAGTAATGGTGTCTGTTGGGTTACCAATCTCGTAATGCGTATTTACTTCGTAAATAGATGAAAAGTCTTCTCTAATTTTTGTAGCTAGTTCTGTTAACCCTACTTTATTTTCTTTCTCATTCAGTGGATATGATGAAGAGATGAGTCCAAATTCAGCACCAATTACTGGAATTTGTGCAACATGAAGTAACGTTAATGACGATGAAAATTTTGAAGCAAGTTGTGTTGCATAATCTAAGGCATATTGCGATGATTCTGAAAAATCATAAGGCACTAAAATCTTTTTCATAGATGATATTATTAATAGGTTAATTACACATTGCTTGTACTAAGTTAATAGTAAAAAATTAAAACCTTTGTGACTAAAGTCATTTAAGTAAGATGATTCATTTACGTGTTTGGATGAAAAAGTTTCTTAATACTTTTAGATAGTTCTATGTATAAATGTATCGATATGTTGGGCTAACAAATGAATGTTTGCTTGCTCAATAGGATGTTTACTAAAGGGCAACATGAACATGGCAGATTGTGGTAACTGCTGGAATACTTGCGTTGTTTCTTCTATACTTACCATCGTATCATTATCGGCAATGCCAATTAATGTAGGTTGTTTAATATTTTTAAAATCTGATATTTGTAAGACATTTTCTTTACCTAATCCCAACATCATTTGTTCGGTAGCCTTTAGTAAAGTTTGCCAATCTTCTCCATGTCGTTTTTGTAATTGTTCGGCAAATTTTGGCACCTTTTCTAATATGGTTTGTGGATTAAGTAGTTTAATTTCTTTTTGGGCAACAGCCTCATCCCAATAGAATTTAGTGCCTAGAGTTATTATTTTTTCAATGAGTTCAGGGTTTTGAAGAGCCAAATATAAGGCCACATATCCACCCATACTGTAACCAAAAACAGTTGCTTTATTTAATTGATTATTTTTTATATATAGTTCTAACTCATTTGAAAATTGCTGGATGCTAAAATCCTTATTAAATGGCGTTTTCCCATGCCCGCTAAAACTAAATTTAAAAACCTGATAACCTAATGATGTGAGTTGAGAGGCTAAAGGACTTAGTTGATCTTGTGCGCCAATAGCACCATGTAACAATATAATTTGTTTCATGTTTATGAAGTATGATTAGGCTTTTGCTTTAAATTTATTGATTGCATTTATTGTGAAATCAGATAATACAAGTGTGCCACTCATGCCTGCACGTTCAATTAAAAGTGTATCCCAGTTTTCTGTTCCTTCCCACATTACTTTTTTAAGCATAGCCATAGCCTCTGGGCTACTGCTAGCTAATCGTTTAGCTAAAGTATCAATAGATTTATCCATTTCATCTGCAGTATTAAATACTTCGGCATATAAGCCTTTTTCACGAGCCCATTGTGCCGTTTGCCATTCGGTAGCATTAATGGTAAGTTGACAAAAAGCCGATGTGCCTACTTTTCTTTCAACAGCCGGACCTACTACAAATGGACCAATGCCAACAGCTAGTTCGCTAAGCTTAATAGCGGCGCTATCTAAGGCAAAGGTATAATCAGCACTTGCAGCAATACCTACACCTCCACCTACCGCTTTTCCTTGCACACGTGCAATCACAAATTTTGGAGCTTTGCGCATCGCATTTATTACAGAGGCAAAACCCGAAAAGAATACTAAACCAGTTTCTTTATCTTTAATTGAGATAAGCTCATCAAAACTAGCACCTGCACAAAATGCTTTCTCTCCCTCGCTTTTTAATACAATTACTTTTACATGAGTATCTTTCCCTAATTTTTCAATTTCGGCAGCTAAGTTTCTTAATTGTGTACCAGGCATCGAATTTGATTGAGGATGAAAAAACGTAATGGTTCCAATGCCATCTTTAATTGTAGAGTTTATAAAAGCGTCCATTTTAATGTTGTTTTAGTTAGTAAGCACAAATATACTTTTTTTTTGAAAGTATGTTTACATTTTATATCCTGCTTCATGGGTACAAACAGTTAGTAATTCATACATTTGTTGTACATTATGCCTCACCCCATATCTGATAAATTAATTGCTTGGTACCAGAATCATAAGCGAACGTTGCCATGGCGAGATATTAACGATCCTTATAAAATTTGGCTATCTGAAATTATATTACAACAAACACAAGTTGCACAAGGATTGAGTTATTATCAAAAATTTGTTGATGCGTTTCCTAATGTTAATCTTTTAGCAAAGGCTAAAGAAGATAAAGTATTGCAGTTGTGGCAAGGATTAGGCTATTATTCAAGAGCACGTAATCTTCATGCAGCAGCTAAGTTTGTGAGTAAAGAATATAAAGGACAATTTCCTAAAACCTATGATGATATTAGGGAATTAAAAGGGGTTGGCGATTATACTGCTGCTGCTATTGCCTCTTTTGCTTATAATTTACCTTATGCAGTTGTAGATGGAAACGTGTACCGAGTGTACGCAAGAGTTTTTGATATTAATCTTCCTGTCAATTCTACAAAAGGTAAAAAACAATTTCAATTATTAGCTAATGAATTGCTAAATGCAAAAAAGCCAGCTTTGCACAATAGTGCTATTATGGAATTTGGAGCCTTGCATTGCAAACCACAAAACCCTTTATGCGAAACCTGTCCAATTCAAGTACATTGTTCAGCTTATAAAAACAATACTATTAGCTTACGCCCTGTAAAACAGAGAAAAATAACAATAAAACATCGTTACTTACATTATTTTGTGTTGAATTATAAAAATAAAGTCTATGTTCAAAAACGTACACAAAAAGATATTTGGCAAAATTTATATGAGTTTTTTTTAATAGAAACTCAAGAACCAATGCCAAGCAATCAATTATTAGAGAACACCTCGCTTTTACAATTAACTTCTCAATTTAAAGTGCAGTCTATTCAGGTAGTTGCTAAACACATGTTATCTCATCAGCATTTGCATACTACGTTTTACGAACTCAATTTAGAAAGCCCAATAAGAAAGCATGAATCATTAAGGTTAGTAAATCGGCGCGACTTAGAAACTTTAGCTATTCCGCAGTTGATAAAGAAATACTTAAAATAATACGTATTACATGAATTGTTAAAAAACGAACAGATAAAAGTATTCATGATAAAATACTAAATTTGTATATCATTTGTATTTATGAAAAAAACAGTATTAATCTTAACAACGATTACTTGTGTTAGCTTAATAATTAGTTGCACAAAAGATGTATCTCCAGAACCAGATATATCTGCTACGCCAACTCCATCAAGTTGTGATACAGTAACCTTTACTCAAGATATAAAACCGATTATATCTGCAAACTGTGCCATAAGCGGTTGCCATGTGTCTGGTGGTCAATCTCCAGATTTAACTGTTGATAATAATATTAAAACTCAAGCTGATGGTGGTAGAATAAAAGCACGCGTCATTGATGGCCCTGCTTATATGCCAGCAGCAGGTAGATTACCCGATGCTCAAATTAATATAATACAATGTTGGCTTGATGCCGGAGCCCCTTTAAACTAATTTATATATAAACCATAAAAATTTTAATTATGAAAAAATTATTTTTTGCCTTTTGCTTATTATTACTTTTTAATTCAGTTTCTTATGCACAGTTATATAAAGGAAAAGCCGATGCCTCTACTATTTCGTTCTTTTCTAAATCACCACTTGAAGATATTGAGGCTACAAATAAGAATGTAACAGCAGTGTTAAGGACTACTACTAATGATATACAATTTGCTGTTCCAATGATTAGTTTTAAATTCCCAAAACCATTAATGGAAGAGCACTTTAATGAAAATTATGTTGAGTCTACAAAATATCCTACTTGTATTTTTAAAGGTAAGATAAATGAAACTATAGATTTTTCTAAAGATGGTGAATATCCTGCTACCGTTAAAGGGACATTAGATTTACATGGAGTTACCAAAGAAATTCATGCTAATGGCACCATAAAAGTAAAAGGCTCTGAAATTACCGTAATCTCTGAATTTAAAATAAAAATTGCCGATTATAAAATTCAAGTTCCATCGTTGTATGTGCAAAATATTGCCGAAGTTGTAGATGTAAAAGTAAATGCTATTCTCGAACCATTTGTAAAAAAATAAACTATGAAAAAAATTATTGCTTTAGGATTTGCCCTTGCCATCTCTATCACATCATTCGCTCAGGATGATTTACTAGAATTGGTGAAAGATCCAAATAAAAAAGAACCTTCAAAACCAGTTTACGCCACATTTAAAACTACAAAAATTGTAAGTGCCCAAACAATAGAGACTGTAAAGAAAAACAACCTAGATTTTAGAATTACACATCGTTTTGGTAACATCTATAATTCTACATTAAGTAATCCATTAAACGATGCTGCTCATAATTACTTTGGTATAGACAATGCTTCTGACATTCGATTATCTTTTGATTATGGGATTACTGATAAACTAACCATAGGTATTGGTAGAAGCAAATATCGTGAGATGTATGACGGAAATGTAAAATGGCGCTTTTTAACCCAAACAGAGGATAATAAAATTCCTTTATCCTTATGCTTTTATGGCGATTTAGGTTACACTTCTATGAAAACAGATAATTTATATGCTGGTATGGTTCGTCCTAAAACTAATGAGGCACATCGTTTTCAATATTGTAGTCAGTTACTTATTGCTCGTAAATTTAATAACTGGTTCTCTTTACAACTAATTCCTTCATTTGTACATCGCAATTTTATTAAACGTCAAGTGAACACAAGTAATGGAAAAGAAGATACCAATGAGTTATTCTCTTTAGGTATTGGTGGACGAATTAAATTAACCAAACGTGTTGCTATTGTAGCTGATTATTTTTATAATTTCTCTGAGTTTCAAACTAATAATCCAATGGGCTATTACAATCCTTTGGCTGTTGGTTTTGAAATTGAGACAGGAGGTCATGTTTTCCATGTTAATTTTACCAATAGTGTTGCTATCATAGAAAGTAGCTTATTAACTACCACTCAAGACTCTTGGCTTAAAGGGCAAATTAAATTAGGATTTAATATTTCAAGATGGTTTGCATTTTAAAATTTACATGTTCTATTTTTTAAAAACATTGGATTCGTTACTAATAGATACTTTAGTTACTAAAGTGGAGTCATTATTTCAAAATCATTTATTAATACCTACTCATCATCAAGCCATTTTAAGAGTTTCTAGCACTCAGTATTGGGTTCCTTTTTTGTTGGTTTTAATTTTCTCTATTTTTGTTTTTGCCAAAGTCTCAGATACAAAGAAATTAATCAAAGTTTTTCACTCTTCATTTAGTCTTCAGGCAGCTAAACAATTATACCGAGAGGATTATCAAATTATCAAACGATTTTCATTGCTACTCTGGTTTACGTTCGTATTAGTACTTACTTTTCTTATCCAAGGAACTAATCAGTACTTTGGGTTAATCTTTCAGGATTACCCTGAATGGCAACAGTATCTTTTTTTCTTTTTAATTATTTCATTTACTATTGCTTTTAGATATGTCTTTAACTCTATTATGGCATTTTTTATTAAGCAAGTTGAATTATCTAACGAGTATTTTTTTAATATTACCATTTTCTCTCAAACCATTGGTCTTGTGCTTTTCCCTTTTGTACTTTGTATGTATTTAACCCATTATCCTACCGAGTGGTTTTTGTATCCGGCCCTAATCATCTCTTTGCTTTTTTATCTATTCAGAGTGATGCGTGGAATAATTATTACGGTTATGGAACAGAATGTGGGTGTTTTATATATTTTTTTGTATCTTTGCGCTCTAGAAATTCTACCTATTTTGGTTCTTATTAAGTTCTTATTTGTTAATTTTTAAGCGACGCATAATATATATGTCGAAAACAAAGAATAAACCTAAAGCAAAGGCTACTAAAAAAAAAGTAGCGCTTTCAATTTCAACTAAAAAGAAAAAAAATTCTATAACTAAAGCTAAGCCTAAGAAGGCAGCTAAGCCTGCTAAAAATGTATCAAAAAAAGCGGCTAAGGTTAAAGCAAAATTGGTAAAGAAAGCAGTAGCTAAATCCATCAAAACCAAAAAAGTTGTTTCTACTAAGTTAAAAGCTGCAAAGAAAAAAGTTATAAAGAAAAAAGCTGTAAAAAAATCTGTACCAAAGAAAGCTATTAAAGTAGTTAAAGTTACAGCTAAGTCAAAAGTAGCTTCTAAACCAGTTAAACAATCAAATAAATCACTTGAGAAAAAGACAAAGAAATTAAAAGAGGTAAAACAAGTTATAGCTGGAACAGAAAAAAACATTAAAATTGGTGTTAAAACCAAAAAGCAAATTGTACCCATTGTACCTTTGCCTGTAATTGAAGTTGCTGATTATCCTAAAACACGTGTAAAAACAATTTTATTATCACAACCAAGACCAGAAGGCGATAAACACCCATTTTTTGATTTAGCTAAAAAACACAATATAAACCTTGTTTTTAGACAATTTATAAAAGTAGAAGGTGTTCCGGCTCGTGATTTTAGAGCACAACGCATAGATATATTAGAGCATAAAGCCGTTATTTTAAATAGTAAAATGGCATAAATGCCGTTA